>ERZ1645185.1215-NODE-1215-length-10635-cov-6.423251_pt1 | contig 10635 bp, 18 predicted proteins | sample MGYA00575351_ERZ1645185 | MGnify/ENA primary metagenome ERZ1645185 (study PRJEB40838, sample SAMN11284767) | freshwater sediment metagenome | isolation source: river sediment | host: Sediment | place: India: Jana village, Kanpur | collected 2015-12-17 ... | reverse complement strand
GCAAGGCCGACAGGGTGGGCATCAAGCTGCTGGCGGATGGCAAGCGCGTTCGCGTCTTCAAGTCCAGCGGCGAAGAAATCAAGGTGGCATGACCATGGCACGACTCCAACAAATCTATCGCGAAAAAATCGCCCCCGAATTGATGGCCAAGTTCGGCTACAAGTCGCCCATGGAGGTCCCTCGTCTGACCAAGATCACGCTGAACATGGGTGTGAGCGAGGCGGTGGCGGACAAGAAGGTCATGGACAACGCCGTTGGCGACCTGACCAAGATCGCAGGCCAGAAGCCGGTGGTGACGAAGGCCAAGAAGGCCATTGCGGGTTTCAAGATCCGCGAGGGGCAGGCTATCGGTTGCATGGTCACCCTGCGCGGTGTTCAGATGTACGAATTCCTGGATCGTTTCGTGACGGTGGCCTTGCCCCGCGTGCGCGACTTCCGGGGTATTTCGGCTCGCGCGTTCGACGGCCGCGGCAACTACAACGTCGGCGTCAAGGAGCAAATCATTTTTCCTGAGATCGAGTATGACAAGGTGGATGCCTTGCGTGGACTCAATATCAGCATCACGACAACGGCCAAGACCGACGACGAGTGCAAGGCGCTCCTCGCTGGCTTCCGTTTCCCGTTCAAGAACTGAGGTGACCTGTGGCAAAAAAAGCTTTGATTGAGCGCGAGCTCAAGAGGGACAAACTGGTCGCCAAGTACGCGAAGAAACACGCCGAGCTCAAGGCGATCGCTGATGATGCGAAGCGCAGCGACGAAGAGCGCGCGGCCGCGCGTCTTGGCTTGCAGAAGCTGCCTCGCAACGCGAATCCAACACGGCAGCGCAATCGTTGCGCGATCACCGGCCGGGCGCGCGGCACGTTCCGCCAGTTTGGAATTGGTCGCTCCAAGATCCGCGAAATGGCGTTTGCGGGCGATATCCCCGGTATCGTCAAGGCAAGCTGGTAATCGGCAGGAGATTTAACATGAGCATGAGTGATCCCATCGCCGACCTGTTGACCCGCATCCGCAATGCGCAAATGGTTGCCAAGGCCACGGTCCAGATTCCTTCCTCCAAAGTCAAGGTCGCCATCGCGCAAGTGCTGAAGGACGAAGGCTACATCGACGATTTCCAGGTCAAGTCCACCGACGGTAAGGCCGAGCTGGAAATCACCCTGAAGTATTACGCGGGACGTCCGGTGATCGAGCGCATCGAGCGTGTCAGCCGTCCGGGTCTGCGTGTCTACAAAGGCCGGGACGCCATCCCGTCCGTGATGAACGGGCTGGGCGTGGCCATCGTGACGACCCCCAAAGGTGTCATGACCGATCGCAAGGCGCGCGCTTCCGGTGTCGGCGGTGAAGTGCTGTGCTTCGTCGCCTGATCGCGGCCCTGAGGAGGAACTGAAATGTCCCGAGTAGGAAAAATGCCTGTGTCCATCCCAGCAGGGGTGGATGTTTCGATCAAGGAAGATCAGATCAACGTCAAGGGTTCCGGTGGCGCATTGCAACTGGCGGCCAACGGGTTGGTGCTGGTCCAGCTGGACGGGGGTGCGCTGAAATTCGCCCCGGTCAATGAATCTCGCGAAGCGGACGCCATGACTGGCACGATGCGGCAATTGGTCAACAACATGGTCATCGGAGTCAGCAAGGGTTTTGAGAAGAAGCTCAGCCTTGTTGGTGTGGGTTTCAAGGCCCAGGCCCAAGGCGCCAAGCTGACACTGAATGTGGGATTCTCTCATCCAGTGGTCAAGGAGATGCCTGCCGGCATCACGGTGCAGACCGCCTCGCCGACCGAGATCCTGATCAAGGGGTCCGATCGCCAGCGCGTCGGCCAGGTGGCCGCGGAGATCCGTGCCATTCGTCCCCCGGAGCCCTACAAGGGCAAGGGCATCCGCTACGTGGATGAAAAGATCACGATCAAAGAGACCAAGAAGAAATAAGGAGCGGCAACATGTTGACCAAGAAAGAGCAGCGTCTTCGCCGGGCCCGACAGACCCGAATCCGTATCGCCAAGCAAGGTATTGCTCGGCTGACCGTGAACCGGACCAACTTGCACATCTACGCGACGGTCATTTCCGGCGATGGCGCCAAGGTGTTGGCGAGCGCTTCGACTGCCGAGGCGGATGTGCGCAATGCCTTGACCGGATCCGCCGGAAAAGGGGGCAATGCTGCCGCAGCGCAGGCCGTCGGCAAGCGCATTGCCGAGAAGGCCAAGGCGGCCGGCATCGAGAAAGTGGCGTTTGACCGCGCGGGTTTCGCTTATCACGGCCGCGTCAAGGCGTTGGCAGATGCGGCGCGCGAAGCGGGACTTCAGTTCTAAGCTGATCGGAAACAGATATGGCTAAATTTCAAGCAAGAGCGCAAGGTGACGGTCCGGAAGACGGCATGCGCGAGAAGATGATCGCGATCAACCGCGTGACCAAAGTCGTCAAGGGTGGTCGTATTCTCGGATTTGCCGCATTGACCGTCGTCGGCGACGGGGATGGGCGGGTCGGCATGGGCAAAGGCAAGTCGAAAGAAGTGCCCGCTGCCGTGCAAAAGGCCATGGAGGAGGCCCGCCGCAACCTGCACAAAGTGGCTTTGCGTAACGGAACGATTCACCACAACGTGACCGGTCATCACGGCGCGGCCTCCGTGATGATGGCGCCCGCCCCCAAGGGGACCGGCATCATCGCGGGTGGCCCGATGCGTGCAGTGTTCGAGGTGATGGGTATTACCGACATCGTCGCCAAGAGCCACGGCTCGTCCAATCCCTACAACATGGTGCGCGCCACCTTGGACGCGTTGACCAAGTCGACCACGGCATCGGCCGTCGCTGCCAAGCGCGGCAAGACGGTCGAAGAACTCTTCGCCTGAGCCGGAGCCAGAAATGACCACACAACAAACCGTCAAAGTCCAACTGGTTCGCAGTCCGATCGGTTGCAAGCAGTCGCATCGCGACACGGTGCGCGGCCTTGGCCTGCGCAGGCTCAACAGCACCCGTGAACTCCAGGATACACCTGCGGTGCGCGGCATGATCAACAAGATCGCCTACCTGGTCAAAGTTCTCTGAGAGGCCCCCGATGGAACTCAATACTCTCAAACACGCAGAAGGCGCCAAGCACGCGAAGCGCCGCGTTGGACGTGGCATTGGCTCCGGCCTTGGCAAGACCGCCGGTAGAGGGCACAAAGGTCAGAAGTCACGTGCCGGTGGATACCATAAGGTGGGGTTCGAAGGCGGACAGATGCCCATGCAGCGTCGCCTGCCGAAGCGCGGCTTCAAGTCACACCTTCTGAAGTTCAACGCCGAAGTCAGTCTTTCGGCGCTCGATCGGTTGGGTGCGTCCGACATTGATCTTTTGGTGCTGAAACAGGCCGGGCTGGTCGGTCAATTGACCAAGGCTGTCAAGGTGATCAAGTCGGGTTCGATCAGCAAGTCTGTCAAGCTCAATGGCATCGGTGCCACGGCTGGCGCGAAAGCGGCCATCGAGGCGGCTGGCGGTTCGGTTGCCTGATTCGGGCGCATTGAAGGCGGAAACCTGTGGCGACTAGCGCGGCATCCATTGCAAAGACTGGCAAATACGGCGACCTCCGTCGCCGGCTGGTGTTCTTGCTGCTTGCCTTGGTGGTGTTCAGGGTGGGCGCGCACATTCCGGTGCCCGGGATTGACCCCGGTCAGCTGCAGGAGTTGTTCAAGGGGCAGCAGGGCGGCATCCTGAGTCTCTTCAACATGTTCTCGGGTGGTGCGTTGTCGCGGTTCACGATCTTTGCGCTCGGAATCATGCCGTACATCTCGGCGTCCATCATCATGCAGTTGCTCACTTACGTGGTCCCCATGTTCGAGCAACTGAAGAAAGAAGGCGAAGCCGGTCGGCGAAAGATCACCCAGTACACCCGGTTCGGGACTCTGGGGCTCGCGATCTTCCAGTCGCTTGGAATAGCCGTCGCGCTGGAAAGCCAGGCCGGTCTGGTTATCGATCCGGGGCTCGCGTTCCGTGTGACAGCTGTGGTGTCTTTGACGTCCGGGACGATGTTCCTGATGTGGCTGGGTGAGCAGATCACCGAGCGAGGGCTTGGCAACGGCATTTCGATCATCATCTTTGCGGGCATTGCCGCGGGTCTGCCAAGCGCCATCGGTGGTTTGCTGGAACTGGTTCGCACCGGGGCGATGAGCATCCTGGCAGCGATCTTCATCGTTGCGATCGTTTGCCTGGTGACTTATTTCGTCGTCTTTGTCGAGCGAGGTCAGCGCAAGATTCTGGTGAATTACGCCCGCCGGCAGGTTGGTAACAAGGTCTACGGCGGACAGTCGTCGCACCTGCCGCTGAAATTGAACATGGCGGGTGTGATTCCGCCGATCTTTGCCTCATCGATCATTCTGTTGCCGGCCACCATCGTCAGTTGGTTCAGCACCGGTGAGTCCATGAGGTGGCTCAAGGACATGGCAGGGGCATTGACGCCAGGTCAGCCGATTTACGTGATGCTGTACGCCGGCGCGATCATCTTCTTCTGCTTTTTCTACACGGCACTTGTGTTCAACAGCCGGGAGACTGCGGACAACTTGAAGAAGAGTGGTGCGTTTGTTCCCGGTATCCGGCCCGGCGACCAGACTGCCCGCTATATTGACAAGATCCTGGTGCGTTTGACGCTGGCGGGCGCGATTTACATCACGTTTGTCTGTCTGCTGCCCGAGTTCCTGATCTTGCGCTACAACGTGCCGTTTTACTTCGGGGGCACTTCGTTGCTGATCATTGTGGTCGTGACGATGGACTTCATGGCCCAGGTACAGAATTACCTGATGTCTCAGCAATACGAGTCGCTGTTGAAAAAGGCGAACTTCAAGACAACCTTGGGTGGTTGATGGGCGGGTTCCGCCTTGGAACATCGGCCAGGTTGGGTTTTGGATACTAGGAGAGAGAAATGAGAGTTTCGGCTTCGGTCAAGAAAATTTGCCGCAACTGCAAAGTCATCCGGCGCAAAGGGATTGTTCGCGTGATCTGCACCGATCCGCGTCACAAGCAGCGTCAAGGCTGATTGCAAGAGTTTTAGAGGACGAACATGGCACGTATAGCTGGCATCAACATTCCGCCGCACAAGCATGCAGAAATTGGCCTGACCGCCATTTTCGGCATCGGACGCAGCCGCGCGCGCAAGATCTGCGACGCATGCGGCATCGACTATGCGAAAAAGGTCAAGGACCTTACAGACGGCGACCTGGAGAAGATTCGCGATCAGATCGCTCAGTTCACCATTGAGGGTGATCTGCGCCGGGAAACCACGATGAACATCAAGCGACTGATGGACATCGGGTGTTATCGCGGTTTCCGTCATCGCCGGGGCCTGCCGATGCGTGGCCAGCGGACACGGACCAATGCCCGTACCCGCAAGGGCCCGCGCAAGGCCGCAGCTGCCTTGAAGAAATAAGCAGGATTGAGAGTAGAACATGGCCAAATCCCCATCCAACAGCGCAGCCGCCCGTGTCCGCAAGAAGGTTCGCAAGAACGTCGCGGACGGCATCGCCCACGTGCACGCGTCCTTCAACAACACGATCATCACGATCACGGATCGCCAGGGCAATGCTTTGTCCTGGGCTTCTTCCGGGGGGCAGGGTTTCAAGGGATCCCGCAAGTCGACACCTTTCGCTGCGCAGGTGGCATCCGAGGTGGCCGGTCGTGCGGCCATTGAGCAAGGGATCAAGAACCTGGACGTCGAAATCAAGGGCCCGGGCCCGGGCCGCGAATCCTCGGTTCGTGCATTGGCCGCGCTGGGCATTCGCATTGCTTCGATCGCTGATGTGACCCCCATGCCCCACAACGGATGCCGTCCGCAGAAGCGTCGTCGCATCTGATTTCAACCAAGCCCACCGCCATTGCCGATTCGGTGATGGCTCCCACGCCCTGGCGTGGAAGATGACAAAAAGGAAGTTCAAGTGGCAAGATATCTCGGCCCCAAGGCCAAACTCTCCCGCCGTGAAGGCACCGACCTTTTCCTGAAAAGCGCCCGCCGCTCGATCAGCGACAAGTGCAAGTTCGAGGCCAAGCCCGGACAGCACGGCCGCACCAGCGGCCAGCGCACATCGGATTTCGGCGTCCAACTGCGCGAGAAACAGAAGGTCAAGCGGATGTACGGCATCCTGGAGCGGCAGTTCCGCAAGTATTTCGAAGAAGCGGATCGCCGCAAGGGCAATACCGGCGCGAACCTGATGTTCATCCTGGAGTCCCGTCTGGACAATGTGGTGTACCGGATGGGTTTTGGATCCACCCGGGCCGAGGCTCGCCAACTGGTTTCCCACAAGGCCGTGACCGTCAATGGTCAGGCGGTCAATATTCCCTCCTACATGGTCAAGGCCGGTGACGTGATCGCCGTGCGTGAGAAGTCCAAGAAGCAGACCCGTGTTTCGGAAGCGCTGCAACTTGCACAGCAGGTCGGAATGCCGGCATGGGTCGAGGTGAACGCAGACAAAGTTGAAGGCGTGTTCAAGAAAGTCCCGGACCGCGACGAGTTTGCCGCGGACATCAACGAATCGCTGATCGTCGAACTGTATTCGCGCTGATTCGGTTCCTGGAAAACTTGCTTGTTCCGGCACTGTCCTTTGGGTGGTGCCGGTGCTTCATCAGCCTTACCGGTGTAACGAGCCGGGGGTATTGATAAGGATGTTCGAATGCAAACGAATTTGCTGAAACCCAAAGCCATCAACGTGGAGCACCTTGGACCGAACCGGGCCAAGGTGGCGCTGGAGCCGTTTGAGCGCGGCTATGGGCACACCCTGGGCAACGCGCTGCGTCGCGTGCTGCTCTCGTCCATGGTGGGTTACGCGGCCACCGATGTGACCATCGCTGGCGTGCTGCACGAGTACTCGTCAATCGACGGCGTGCAGGAAGACGTGGTCAACATCCTGCTGAACCTCAAAGGCGTTGTGTTCAAGTTGCACAACCGCGATGAAGTGACGCTGAGCCTGCGCAAGGATGGAGAAGGTGCGGTCACCGCTGCCGATATCCAGACCCCGCACGACGTGGAGATCATCAATCCTGGGCATGTCATTGCCAATTTGTCTCAGGGAGGCAAGCTCGACATCCAGATCAAGGTGGAGAAGGGCCGCGGGTACGTTCCGGGCGGCATGCGCCGTTACGCGGACGAGACCACGAAGGCCATTGGCCGGATCGTGCTGGATGCATCGTTCTCTCCGGTCAAACGGGTCAGCTACACCGTCGAAAGTGCGCGGGTTGAGCAACGCACCGACCTGGACAAGCTCGTGATGGAGATCGAAACCAATGGGGCGATCACCGCGGAGGATGCGGTTCGCCAATCTGCCAAGATTCTGGTGGAGCAACTGGCGGTGTTTGCGCAACTCGAAGGCAGCGAGCTGGCTGCATTCGACGCCCCGGCCCAGCGCGGCGGGCATGCTCAGTTCGATCCGATTCTGTTGCGCCCCGTTGACGAACTGGAGCTGACCGTTCGTTCGGCCAACTGCCTGAAGGCCGAGAACATCTACTACATCGGTGATCTGATCCAGCGCACCGAAAACGAGCTTCTCAAGACTCCGAACCTGGGCCGCAAGTCGCTCAATGAAATCAAGGAAGTGCTGGCCTCGCGCGGCCTGACCTTGGGTATGAAGCTGGAAAGCTGGCCCCCAGCCGGCCTTGACAAGCGCTGACCACGGATTTGACGGAAGCCTTCGGGCGACCTCGAACCGCGCGCGGTACCTGATACGGCCGCGTGCCTGAACAAGAAATGAAATGAAAGGACCGCACCATGCGTCACGGACACGGACTTCGTAAACTGAACAGAACCAGCGAGCACCGCCTCGCGATGCTTCGCAACATGATGAATTCGCTGCTCCAGCACGAAGCCATCAAGACCACTGTACCCAAGGCCAAGGAACTTCGCCGGGTTGTCGAGCCGATGATCACGCTCGCCAAGGAACCGACACTCGCGAACCGTCGCCTGGCATTCAATCGTCTGCGCGACCGTGACATCGTCACCAAATTGTTCGACGTGCTGGGCCCGCGCTACAAGGCGCGTCCTGGCGGCTACACCCGCATTCTGAAAATGGGCTTCCGGGTCGGTGACAACGCGCCGATGGCGCTCGTTGAACTGGTCGATCGGCCTGCGGAAGCGCAGACGGCCCCTTCCAGTGAAGGTGCCGAGCAATAAGTGCTATAATCCAAAGCTTGCCGCGCGATGGAGCAGCCTGGTAGCTCGTTGGGCTCATAACCCAAAGGTCGCAAGTTCAAATCTTGCTCGCGCAACCAATTTCAAGCCAATAGAGCTGAAGTCAAAACGCCCACGAAAGTGGGCGTTTTCTTTTTGTGCCGACCCAAACTGGTCCGGTCAGACCGGGAGCCCGCACGAGATGCGCGCAGACAGAGCGCGGCGTTCAAGGCGGCTGTGTGCGGCAGGGATCGTCTTCTGGTGCGGGGCGCGATGGCGCGATGCAGCCAACCCAATGAACGGTCGCCTTTCGACGGGTTGAACTTCTGAATGCATCTGATCGGAGCCGATATGGCGCGGCTGGCGGGGATCGAACCCACGACCCTTGGCTTCGGAGGCCAATACTCTATCCACTGAGCTACAGCCGCAGTTTCCTCTCAAGGAAAGTGGGGGATTATCGCACGCACGGGACGATCGCCGGCCCGCCATGGGCGTATCATCAGGCAATATTTCTCAAACTGGAGGATTTGCCCATGACCGACTATTCCGAAGCCACCCTGGCCACCAAAGAAAAACTCGCTGCCGACCTGCGTCTGGTGATCGCCGATGCCGAAGAACTGCTTCAGATCACGTCCAGCCAGACGGGCGACAAAGTCGCCGAACTGCGGGCTCGGGTCGCGGAGAACCTGCGCGTGGCGCGCGCGAAGCTGTCCGATGCCGATGCGGCGATTCGCGACAAGGCTCGCGAGGCGGCCCGGGCCACCGATGACTACGTTCACGAAAACCCTTGGCGCTCGATCGGCATCGCTGCCGGCGCCGGCCTGCTCGTTGGCCTGCTGATCGGCCGTCGTTGAAACCCGGGCACCGACCATGAGTGCTCCGGCCCCTCCGGAACGCTTGGCGGTGTCGTTGCGCGGGTTCTCGGCCAGCCTGGTCGAGTTCCTGGCGATACGCCTGGAACTGGTCAGTGTGGAAGCGCGCGAAGAGGCGCTTCGCCTTGGCGAACTGCTGCTTTTTGGTGCAATGGCCATCATCCTGCTCGGCCTGGGCCTGACCTTTCTTGCCGTTCTGCTGACGGTGCTGCTTTGGGACAGCCATCGCTTGCTGGCCCTGGCCGTTTTCGCGACCGTTTTTCTGACCTTGGGGGCGGTTGCAGCCTATGCCGCGCGCGAACGCCTTGCCAGGGGCTCGCGCCTGTTCGGTGCCAGTCTGGCCGAACTTGACCGCGACAAACAAAGCCTGCGCCCATGAGCGCGTCACGCGACGGATTGGCGGCGCGTCGCCAGCAGCTGGTGCTGCGGTCGAGTCAGGTGCGGTCACAGTTGGTCGTGCAGTCCGCTGCGTTGTCGCCGGTCCTTGCATGGGGTGATCGCGCGCGTGCGGTGTTTCATTGGGTCCGCGCCCATCCGGAGGCGGTCCTCACCTTCGGCGTCGTGGTTGTGGTGGCTCGGCCTCGGGGCGCCTTTCGATGGGGCATGCGCCTGTGGTCGGCGGTCCGGCTTGTGCGCCGTATCCGTGGCCGCCTGAGTGCGTGGGAGTCGGGCCGAGCCCGTCCCGGCGGCGGCTGAAAAGCCAGTCAGTCGATATAATCGCGAGCTTTTCGCGCCCGCTTTCGGGCTTTCCGCGACCTTGCGAGGACACCATGAGCGCCAACGGCCACGATTCCAGTCACGAAGAAGCCCACACCGGCCCGATCAAAACCCCCAAGCAGCTGCTGCTGGCGAGTCTCTACGCCTTTGTGGCGCCCGTCTTCATCATCATCGGGTTGGTCTATTTCGTCACGTCCGGCCCCAAGCCCCAGCCCGACCCCGATGCCTTTGAACGTGGCGTGGCCACCCGGATCCAGAAGGTCGGCATTGTCGAGATCCGCGACGCCAACCGTCCCCTGAAATCCGGCGAGGAGGTCTACAAGGTCCAGTGCGCGGCCTGTCATGCGGCCGGGGTGGCCGGTGCGCCCAAGTTCCAGGATGCGGCGGCATGGGGTCCCCGCAATGCGACCGGTTTCGAAGCCCTGCTGAACTCGGCGCTCAAGGGCAAGAACGCGATGGGCCCGCAAGGCGGTGGGGACTTCTCCGACATCGAGATCGGTCGTGCCGTGGCGTACCTGGCCAATGCGGGCGGGGCCAAGTTCGAAGAACCGAAGGCGCCCGCCGCACCGGCTGCCGGCGCCGCCGCCGCACCCGCGTCCGCGCCGGCCAAGTAGGCTTCGAAACAGGCCTACAAGCCGGTTCCCGGCCGGCAGGCTTTCGACGACGCGCCGGGGGCCTTCATTTCAACCCGAAGGCCTCGTTTTCGAGGCCGAATCGCCGTCCTTCCAGCATCGGTCATCTGCGGGTAGCTATAAAAAGATGAGTCAATCCTGCCGGCGACGGGCTGCCTGCGGACTAGGCACATAGCCGAACATCGGGGCCAGTTCGGCAGCAAGCGCATCGCGGGGAGTCCAGCGTCCGGATTCGACCATCCCGGCGGCCAGCGCCACGTCCTGGGTATGAATCAGGCCGAAGCCGAGGTCGGTGTCCAGGTACA
>ERZ1645185.1214-NODE-1214-length-10636-cov-4.149986_pt1 | contig 10636 bp, 6 predicted proteins | sample MGYA00575351_ERZ1645185 | MGnify/ENA primary metagenome ERZ1645185 (study PRJEB40838, sample SAMN11284767) | freshwater sediment metagenome | isolation source: river sediment | host: Sediment | place: India: Jana village, Kanpur | collected 2015-12-17 ... | reverse complement strand
GCCGTCGCCGGTGACCAGGTCCAGCGGCAGGCGCGCGGGTCCCAGCGAGTCCGAGGCCAGGGTGGGGCCGGACATCAGCGAGATCTGCCAGTAATAGCCCGACCCTTCGGCACTGAAGCGAAAGTCGCTGAGCGGTGCGCGCAGGGTCGGGGTGCCGTTCTGGTCGATCACCGCCAGTTCGGCCAGTTCCTCGGCATGGTGGTCCAGCTCGCTGGCGAATTCGCGCAGGACATGGGCCCGCAACAGGCTGGACAGCACGCCCCAGCTGACGATGAAGCCCAGCGTGATCCACAGGGCGGCGCCAAGGATCAGGCGCAGGCGAAAGCTGCTGCGGGCCAGTTTCATGCCTGCCCCATCCGGTAGCCAAGCCCGCGCACGGTGCGGATCGCGTCGTGCCCCAGCTTTGCCCGCAGCCGGGCGATGAAGACCTCTATCGTGTTGGACCCGCGACCATCGGTTGCGCCATAGGCGTGTTCGGCCAGTTCCGCCTGGGAAATGACATGGGTCGGTCTTTGCATCAGGCAGGTCAGGACCTTGAATTCATGCGCGGTCAGGTCGATGTCCTGACCGTCCAGGCAGGCGGTCCTGGCCGCGAGGTTGACCGAAACGCGACCGTGGTGCAGCACCGGATCGGGGCTGACGGCCGCCCGCCGGGTCAGCGCATGCAGCCGCGCGACGACCTCGGCGGGGTGGAAGGGTTTGGCCATATAGTCATCGGCGCCCCGGTTCAGCCCCTCGACCTTTTCGGCCCAGGTGCCGCGGGCGGACAGGATGATGACGGGCATCATCCGCTGCCCGGCGCGCCATTTGCCCAGAACGTCCAGCCCGGACATGCCCGGCAGGCCCAGGTCCAGAATCACCGCGTCGTAATCCCTGGCAAAGCCCAGGCCCAGCGCCGTCGGGCCGTCATTGGCCGTCTCGGCGACAAAGCCTGCCTCTGTCACCGCCCGCGCAAGGCTGTCGGCAAGGGTCATTTCGTCTTCGACAATCAGAATCAGAATTTCAAAATCCCCCCTTTTGCGCTGGCAATTTCGGTGAATAGCACGGTGACGATATTACGTGCTGCCGGACTTGCCTGTCCAGAGGAGCGGCATTTGTTCAGGCTGCGTTCAGATTAGATTCAGGCTGAATTAATTTGCCATATTATCATTCAAAAACAAAGCGTTCTAAATTTTCGCTTATGCGTAAGCAGGCCCTATAACTGCGGTTTAGGTGCAGAAATATTCGCCATTAGACCCTGAGTTGATTGTCGATGTCCCGGCGCAGCGAATAGCCCGATCCTCAGAAACACCCCAGACCACACCCATCGGATCAAGAGGCAGCCATGACCGCTATCACCGAATACACCGGACCGACCGAAGACCTGGCAAACGCGTTGCTGGCCCAGAACTCTGGCATCGAGATCGTCGCGACCTCGGTCACGCTGAACGCATCGTCCAGCACGGCGGTCGGGACCTATGACGGCACGCTAGACCCGCTGGGCATCGGTGCGGGCATCGTCCTGACGACGGGCACGATGCCCGGAACCACCAACACCGACACCGGATTTGGCCAGGACAACGGCGCGGGCGGCAATGCGCTGATCGATCAGGCAATCAACCCGGTCTTCAGCACGGCCTCTTATGATGCCACGACGCTGAGCTTCAGTTTCAACGTCACCGATCCGACGGCGACCTCGATCAGTTTCGAGATCGTCTTCGGGTCGGACGAATATCCCGAATGGGTCGATGCCTTCGTCGATGCCGGTGTGGTTTTCGTCAACGGTGTCAACTACGCCCTGTTCAACCATGACCCCCAGCATCCGCTGAGCGTCATCAGCCAGAACACCCAGGCGGGGTATTTCCAGGACAACGGGACCGGCACCCTGCCGATCGAATATGACGGGGTCAGCCGGGTGCTGACCATCGTCGCCCCGATCATCCAGGGCGGGCTGAACACGATCACCATCGGCGTTGCCGACTGTGGCGACCATATCCTGGACAGCGGCCTGTTCCTGTCGGGTCTGAGGGCGGGCAACCTGCCCGGGTCGGGCGTGGTGATCGGAAGCACCGACACTTCGACCAGCGGCAGCGACGTGGCGACGGGCAGCGACCTGTCGGAGCTTTATGTCATGGGCGACGGGGATGATGTCGTCTATGCCGCCGGTGGCGACGACATCTGTGCCGGCGAGGCCGGGGACGACAGCCTGTACGGCGGGTCGGGCGATGACGCCCTGACCGGCGGGGCGGGCAACGACGACCTGGACGGCGGCATCGGCGACGACACCGCGCAATATGCCGGGGCCAGCACCGATTATGCGATCACCTATGACGCGGCCACCGGGTCCTATTCCATCGTGGCGACCGCTGCGGCGGTCCTGGCCGAAGGGGCCGACACGCTGACGGGGATCGAAACCCTGACCTTCAGCGACGGGACCTTTTACCTGACCCAAACCGGCCTGACGGAGGTGCCCCCGGTCGCGGCCCCGGGCAACATGGCCGGGACGGCTGTGATCAGCGGGGTTGCGTCGGCGGGCAATGTGCTGACCGTCGCCGTGTCGGATGCCGACGGCGCGCCTGCGGCCAGTGCGATCGCCTTTGACTGGCAGGTGTCGCTGGACGACGGCGCGACCTGGGTCTCGACCGGGATCACGGGAGAGACCTATGCCGTCCAGGCCGGGGATGCGGGCGCGATGTTCCGCGTGATCGCCAGCTATACCGATGCGGCGGGCGGGGCCGAACTGGTCACCAGCCAGCCCAAGCTGGTTCCGGCGGCTGCGGCGAACACGCTGGAGGTCGACCTGCTGACGCTGGATACCCCTGTCGGCGCCAGCACGATGAACCCGCTGACGACCCTTGTCGCGCGGGCCATCGACCTGGGCCTGTCGCCGAATGCTGCCGAAGCGGCGATCAAGGCGGCGCTGGGCATCGACCCGCAGGTCAAGCTCTTGTCCTATGACGCCTATGCCGCCGCCGGTGCGGACGCCCTTGACGCATTGGCGCTGCGGGTCGAGATCGTGTCGGTGCAGGTCGCGGTCCTGACCTCGCTTGGCAATGACGATACCGGGTCCAAGCTTGCCCTTGCCCTGATCGAGGCGGACGCCGCTGGCATCGTGCTGGACCTGGCCGATCCCGATGTCCTGTCGGGGCTGCTTGGCGTTCCGGCGGTGCTGGACCCGGTGACCGGGAAATACCCCCAGCCGCTGGCGGAAATCTTTGACCGGAACGCCAACCTGGCCGAGGCGGCGACCCTGGCCGATGTCGAACAGGAATGGCAGGACCTGCTGTCGATCCAGGACCAGATCGCCTCGACCTCGATTGCGGACCTGTCCGTGCATATCAACCAGGCCCCGACCGGCATGCCGCAGGGGGCCCTGTCCGGGGTGCAGGATCAGGCGATGACCCTGGATGTCGCAGACCTGCTGGCCGGGCTGTCCGATCCCGAAGGGTCGGCGCTGGTCGTGTCGGGGCTGACCGCCGACCAGCCCGGCACCATTGCCCAGAACCCTGACGGCAGCTGGTCCTTTGCCGCCGCGCCCGGCTATTCCGGCCCGGTCGAGCTGACCTATTCGGTCAGCGATGCCGAAGGGGCCTCGATCCAGGTCAGCAAGCTGCTGATCATCGCCGCCAGCACGCCGACCAATGCCGCGCCGACCGTCAGCGGCCCGGTTTCGGCCCTGGCGGTCGAAGGCGACCTGACCGTGATCGACCCGCTTGCCAATGCGTCCGATGCGGATGGCGATGCGTTGACGGTTGTCCTGCCCGGCACGCTGACCGACGGATTTTCCTATGACGCGGCCACTGGCGAATTCAGCTTTGACGCCTCGGGGGCGGCCTATCAGGCGCTGGCCGCCGGTGAAACGCTGGTGGTCAGCCAGTCCTATGACATCACCGACGGCACCGACAGCACGGCAACGTCGGTTTCGGTGACGGTGACCGGCACCAACGACGCCGCCGAGATCGGGGGCGCCGTCACGGGCGAGGTGACCGAAGATCGCCGGTTGCTTGCCAGCGGGACCCTGACCGTCACGGATGTCGATGCCGGAGAGGCGTTCTTTGTCGCCGGGACGGTTGACGGGGCCCATGGCACGGCCGTCATCGCGGCGGACGGAACCTGGACCTACACGCTGAACACCGGCTCTGCCGCCGTTCAGGCGCTGGCGGCGGGCCAGGTGCTGACCGACACGCTGACGGTCCAGTCGCTGGACGGAACGACCGCCAGCCTGACGATCACGGTCACCGGCATCGACGACGCCGCGGGCGGACCGGCGATCTATGGCACCACGGTCGGAAACGCCCTGACCGGCACCGCCGGGGCGGATGTGATCTATGGGCTGGACGGCAACGACACGATCAACGGTCTGGACGGGAATGACATCATCGACGGTGGTGCGGGGGTCGACCTGATCAACGCCGGCGCCGGGGATGACATCATCCACATCGGCAACGGGGACGACGGCTTTGGCCACACGTCCTTTGAGGGGGTGATGGGCGAAAGCGGCTATGACACCGTCATCGTCGACGGGCCCAGCACCAACTATGTCGTGACCACCTTCCCGATGACGCCGACGACGGTCCAGCGCACGATCACCAACCTGACGACCGGCAAGTTCTGCATCATGACCGGTGTCGAGGCGATCGAGTTTTCCGATGGCGTGCGCATCGAATACGAACCGCCGAACCAGGCCCCGACCGGGACTGCGGCGGCTGCCCTGTCCGGGGTCGAGGATGGCACGCTGACCCTGACGCTGGCCGACCTTTTGGACGGGTTCGCCGACGCCGACGGGGATGTTCTGTCGGTGTCCGATCTGACGACCAGCGCGGGTGTGCTGGTCGACAACCTGGACGGCACCTGGAGCCTGACGCCCGAGGCCGATGTCAACGGGCCCCTGACGCTGTCCTATCTGGTCAGCGACGGCCGGGGGGGCAGCATCGCCGCCAGCAATAGCGTGACGATCACGCCGGTGAACGACGCGGCCCAGATCGCCGGACAGGCAACCGGCAGCGTGACCGAGGACGGCGTGCTGCAGGCCAGCGGCACGCTGACCATCGCGGACATCGACGCGGGCGAGGCGGTCTTTGTCGCCGGGTCCATCGTCGGCACCTATGGCACGGCGACCCTGACGGCCGCGGGGGATTGGACCTATACCCTGAACAACAGCGCGGCGGCGGTGCAGGCCCTGGCGGGCGGAACCTCTGTCCAGGAGACGCTGACCGTCACCTCTGCCGACGGGACGACGGCCAACCTGGTGATCACGATCAACGGGGCGAATGAGCCTGGCCTTTCCCTGACCGGCACCTCAGGCGCGAATACGCTGACGGGCGGCCAGGGCAACGACACGCTGTCGGGCCTGGGCGGAAAGGACAAGCTGTACGGCAATGACGGCGACGACATCCTGAACGGTGGCCTCGATGCCGACACGATGGTCGGCGGCGCGGGCAATGACACCTATCATGTCGACAACAAGGGCGACATCGTGACCGAGGCCGCTGGCGGTGGCCTGGACACGGTTCTGACCAAGCTGACCACCTATACGCTGGGGGCCAATGTCGAGGCGCTGGACTATACCGGAACGCAAAGCTTCCGCGGCACGGGCAACGCGCTGGACAACACGATCTCGGGCGGGGCTGCGGTCGACGTGCTTGATGGCGGGGCTGGCAACGACACGCTGATCGGAGAGCAGGGGCGCGATGTCCTGACGGGCGGGCTGGGCAGCGACATCCTGACGGGGGGTGCCGACGCGGACCGCTTTGTCTTCCGGACGGCTGCGGAAGCCTCCGACACGATCACCGACTTTGTCCACCTGGTCGACGATGTTGACCTGCGGCTGATCGATGCCAATGCGGCGCTTGGCAATGACCAGGCCTTCAGCTTCATCGGCACCGCAGGTTTCGGCGGGACCGCGGGTCAGTTGCGCTTTGACCTGACCTCGGACGGCGCGCATGTGCAGGGGGATGTGAACGGCGACGGGCTTGCCGACTTTGACATCTTCCTTGCCGGTGTGACCGCCCTGTCCGCATCGGACTTTATCCTGTAAGGCCACGGCCCAAGGATCGATCGCGCGCCCCGACATGCGAATGCCGGGGCGCCATACCCACAAGACAGGGGCGGCGCGGGACCCTTGATCCGCCCGGTCGAGACAGCCGACCATGCCTGACCGGCACGAGAGGCGGCGCAGACACCGTTCTTCCCCTTGGCTTGCCGGGCGGGGATTGCGGGCCGATCCGCGGGTCGGGACCGGTCCTGTGACACCCATCCCGGCTGGCGCGGGTTCGTCCCGTCCTGCCGACCGTCCGCACGCCCGTTCATGCGCCCGCAGGGTCCTTACCCGTCCGGCCAATGGCCCGCCACGTCGAATGTCCGGGCGATGCGCATCGGCCAGGATCGACAGCCTGCAATTTTAACGACCGGCCACCCGGGCATCTGCGCCTTCCCGTCTTGCGCCAAGGGACTGTTAATCTTTGTCCGCTAGCACTGCACCCGGGGGCCCTGTCGGACCGGGTGCCCCGCCCTTTCGGTGCCGTGCAAGAGGAGCAGCGAAATCCGGTGGTGGACATACGTGAGGCGATAAGGCTTCCGGCTCGGCTGACGGCCGATGCGCTGGAAACGCTGCGCGGCGACCTGCGCGACCGTGAGGGTGAGGCGGTCGAAATTGCCGTCCAGGACTGGCGCCGTCCGGACAGCCGGACGTTGCAGCTGCTGATGGCGGCACAGGCCGACTGGCGCGCGCGCGGGCTGCGCCTGACGCTGACCGGCGTTTCAAGGGACCTGGCCGACACGTTCCGATTGATCGGCCTGCACCCCGACATGCTTGCCTGGGAGGAAGGGGTATGACCTTGAAAGTGCTGGCCATTGACGATTCCCGCACCATGCGCGGCCTGGTGAAACGCGTGATGGAGGAGGCGGGCTATGCCTGCGTCTGCGCGGTGGACGGAGAGCAGGGCGTGGCCCGCTTTCAGGAGGAAGACCCCGATGTCGTCATCACCGACATCAACATGCCGAATCTGGACGGGTTTGGCGTCATTTCGGCCATCCGCAGCGGGCCTGCCAACCGCGAAGTGCCGATCCTGGTGCTGACGACGGAAAGCTCTCCCCATCTGAAGGATCGCGCGCGCGCCGCCGGGGCGACGGGCTGGATCGTGAAGCCGTTCGAGGATGCGACGATCCTGTCGATCATCCGGCGGGTTACGGGCGTGGTGTCCTGACATGTCCGCGCTGAACTCCATCCAGGAATCCTTTTTCGAGGAATGCGAAGAACTGCTGGAGGCTTTGGCCAGCGGGCTGGCGCAGTTGCAGGCCGGGCAAGGCGACGCCGAGACGATGAATGCCGTGTTCCGCGCCGTGCATTCCATCAAGGGCGGCGCCGGGGCCTTTGCGCTGACGCGGCTGGTGGCCTTTGCCCATCGGTTCGAAACGGTGCTGGACCGGGTCCGTTCTGGCCAGCTGACGATGGACGGGGACGGCTATCGCGTGCTGCAACGCGCCGCCGATCATCTGGCCGACCAGGTGGCCAGCGCCAAGACGGGGTTTCACCTTGACGAGGAGGCCAGCGCCACCGTGCTGGAGGCGTTGAGCGATTTCCTGCCCCCCGAGGATGGCGATGGCACGGCCGACCTGGACCTGGGCTTTGTGGTTATTCCGCTTGATCTGGGGCCGCTTGACCTGGGGGCGCTGGACCTGGGGCCGCTGGATCCGGCGACCGGGGCAGCCCCCCCGACCCATGTGATCCGGTTCCAGCCGCATGCCGCGCTGTTCAACAATGGCCATGAACCGGCCCGGCTGCTGCGGGACCTGGCGGGTCTTGGCAACTTGCAGGCGCGGCTGGTCGCGCCTGCGGCCTGGCCCGACTGGCGGGAAATGGACCTGTCCACCCCGCTCTTGTCCTGGGAGATGACCCTGACGGGAGAGGTCGAGCGGTCCGCCATCGATGCGGTGTTCGACTTTGTCGACGGGCTTTGCGACCTGGAAATCCGCCGCGACACGGCAGAGCCTTCGCCCGCCGAGGCAGACCCCCCCGGGGCGCCTGACGCGGCGGCGCCAGAGACGAAGCCCGGGCCTGACGCGCTGCCGGACCCTGCACCAAGGCCCGGTTTCGCCCCACCACCTGATGGCGCGGCACCGTCCCAGCCCGCGCTGGTCGCCGCACCCGACCGGCCCGCCCGCCCGCCTGGCCCCAAACCGGCCGACACCTACGCGACCAGCCAAACCCTGCGCGTCGACCTGGATCGGGTGGACCGGCTGATCAACGCCGTGGGCGAATTGATCACCAACCAGGCCGCCATTGCCCAGCGGGTCGAAGAAATGGCCCTGCCGACCGGGTCCGAGGTGAAGACCCATGTCGAAGACTATCGCCTGCTGGCCCGCGACATCCAGGAAGCCGTGATGGCGATCCGGGCCCAGCCGGTTAAGCCCTTGTTCCAGCGCATGGCCCGCATCGTGCGCGAGGCGGCGGATGCCACGGGCAAGCGGGCGGAACTGGTCACCTCGGGCGAGACGGTCGAGGTCGACAAGACCGTGATCGAGTGTCTGGCCGACCCGTTGACCCATATGATCCGCAACGCGGTCGATCACGGGCTGGAACAGGCGGACGACCGCCTTGCCGCAGGCAAGCCCGCGATCGGGACGGTCAGCCTCAGCGCCTCGCATCGGTCGGGGCGGGTGGTGATCACGCTGCGCGACGACGGGGCGGGGCTGAACCGGCCCCGGATCCTGGAAATCGCGCGCCGCAAGGGGCTGGTTCCGGCAGAAGCCGACCTGTCCGATCCCGAAATTGACGCCCTGCTCTTCATGCCCGGCTTTTCGACGGCGGCCTCGATTTCCAACCTGTCGGGGCGCGGGGTCGGGCTGGATGTGGTGCGCACGGCGGTCACCGCGCTGGGCGGGCGGCTTTCGATTGCCTCGGTCCCCGGTCAGGGAACCGAGTTCACGCTGTCCGTCCCGCTGACTTTGGCGGTCATGGACGGGATGGTCGTGTCGGTCGGAGAGCAGACCATGGTGGTGCCAGTCGCCTCGGTGCTGGAAACGATCCGCCCCGAGCCCCGGGAGCTGAACCTCTTGGGAACCGCGCAAAGCCTGATCGCCATCCGGGGGCGGTTCATCCCCGTGATCGATGTCGCCCGCACCCTGGGCCTGGTGTCGCAGCATTCCGACGGCGGCACGCCCCTGTTGTTGCTGGTCGAGACCGAGGATCAAAGCCAGTACGCCTTGGCCGTCGACGATGTGAAGGACCAGCGCCAGATCGTGATCAAGGGTCTGGACGCGAATTACGGCGCGATTGCCGGCGTTTCGGCCGCCACGGTGCTGGGCAACGGTCAGGTCGCGCTGATCCTGGACACCGATGCGCTGGCCGGGGGGTATGACCTGTCCGGCGCGCGCAACCGACCCAAATCCAACAGCATGGAGGGACTTTTCCATGGCAGCCAATGACAGCGCCCCCGCGGGCGAGATGGAATTCGTCACCTTTCAGACCGGCGGGCAGAACTATGGCCTGGACATCGTCCGGGTCCGCGAGGTTCGCCGCTGGGGGCCGGTCACGCCGATACCGCATGCGCCAGCCGGGGTGTTGGGCGTGATGAACCTGCGCGGCGCCGTGATCCCGGTCTATGACCTGGCCGAACGCATGGGGCTGCCGCCCACGGCCGACAACCCCCGCAACGTGATCGTGGTCGCGTTGCACGACGAACAGACCATCGGCCTGCTGGTGGAATCGGTGGCCCGGATCATCTCGGTCGGCCGAGAGAGCATTCAATGCACCTCCGACATCCTTGCCGACAGGGCCTCGCCCGGGATCACCGGGCTGATCACGGTGGACGACGGGATGACGCGGGTGCTGGACCTTGCCGGCGTTGTCGCCCCCGTGGCGGTGGCCGCGGCATGAACATGCGTCCGCACGTCGACGCCCCGGCAAGACCGGTCGGCCCGCTTTACCTGCCCGAGGCAGAGTTTCACGCCATTGCCCGGATCGTGCACCAGGATTTCGGGCTGCATCTGCCGATCGGCAAGAAGGACCTGGTGGTGTCGCGGCTGACACGGCGGGTCAAGGATCTGGGCCTGACGGATTTTGCCGGCTATGTGCGGCTGCTGGACAGCCCCGCCGGTCACGAGGAAGTGCGGGCGCTGCGCTCCATGCTGACCACGAATGTCACGCGGTTCTTCCGCGAGGATCACCAGTTCGCCGTACTGCGCGCCCGGGTGTTGCCGCCCCTGCTGGAACGGGCGCGCGCCGGTGGGCGGGTGCGGCTGTGGTCGGCCGGATGTTCCGCCGGGCAGGAACCCTATTCGCTGGCGTTGACCCTGCTGGACATGTGCCCCAACGTGGCGGACCTGGATGTGCTGATCCTGGCCACCGACATCGACCCCCGCGTGCTGGATCATGCGCGCGAGGGCATTTATCCGGCCGAGGAAGCCGAGGCCATTCCCCCCGCGATGCACAGGCACCTGGCCGATGCCGCGGATCTGGCCCCGGGCTTTGTGGCCATGGGCACGGGCGCCAGGCGGCTGGTGCGATTCGCCGAACTGAACCTGATGGGCGACTGGCCCATGCGCGGCGCGCTGGATGTCATCCTGTGCCGCAACGTGGTGATCTATTTCACCGCAGAGGATCAGGTGGCCCTGTGGCAGCGTTTTGCCCGGGCCCTGCCGAAGGATGGCTATCTGT
>ERZ1645185.1213-NODE-1213-length-10637-cov-3.524570_pt1 | contig 10637 bp, 11 predicted proteins | sample MGYA00575351_ERZ1645185 | MGnify/ENA primary metagenome ERZ1645185 (study PRJEB40838, sample SAMN11284767) | freshwater sediment metagenome | isolation source: river sediment | host: Sediment | place: India: Jana village, Kanpur | collected 2015-12-17 ... | reverse complement strand
TCATACAGATGGCCGTGGTCGGCGCAGTATGAGAGGTGTTCGGTGTACAGGGTGATGCTGTGTTCGGCCATGAAACCCTTGATTTTGCTGAGCAGAAGGGTGTCGAGCGGGGTGAAGCCACCGAGCGAGAGCGACAGGCCGTGGCAGACGAACGGTCGCTGCTCGGTGAACAGACGCAGATCGCGTGCGAAACGGCCGCCGAGGTCGATCCAGTTCTCCGGGGCGAGCTCGAAGAAGCGGATCGACTCTGGCAACCCGCGGCCACCCGCCAGCGCGGCTTTGAGATCAGGGATCAGGTCGCGCCGGAAACCGAGTCCCGCACCTGCGGGATGCCGCAGCCCGGGCATGGCTTACTTCTTGCCGCCGCACTTGCCCTCGCCACATTTGCCTTCCTTGGCTTTGGTCTTCATGCCGCCACATTTGCCTTCCCCACACTTGCCTTCTTTGGCTTTCTCGGTACTTGTCTTGCCGGCTTCTGCCTTGTTGGCGTCACCCTGGGCCTTCATGCCGCCGCACTTGCCCTCGCCGCATTTGCCTTCCTTGGCTTTGGTCTTCATGCCGCCACATTTGCCTTCCCCGCACTTGCCTTCTTTGGCCTTGTCGGCAGCGGCCACCATGTAGCCCTTGTCCATCGACTGCGCGGCGAACGGATTTTCGGCGGCGGCCACGGGGGCAGCGCTCAGGGTGGCGGCAATGGCGGAACCCAGGGCCAGGGTCAGGGCGGTGTGCTTGGTCTGTTTCATGGTCGTTTCCTCGTCGTCAATGATTTGGTTTGCATGTCTTTGGGCGCGAGGCCCGGTCGACGGGTGCAATGTAGGCAGGCGCAGATGCCCCAGCAAGTAAATTTTTGTTTAGGAATTAAAGGGATGCGAATGTCTTTGAAGCCAGGGTGGCGCCCCGGCCGGGCCGCGCCGCAGTGTCGTGGCGGCAGCTAGAATTCATGCATTGTTTAGTGAGAGAGGTTGCCATGTCCGTTGCCGATCTGAGTCCGGCCACCAAGGCCAAGGTCATTGCCGAGGCCCTGCCCTATATCCAGCGTTTCTGGGACAAGACCGTCGTCATCAAATATGGCGGCAACGCCATGACCGACCCGGCCCTGAAGGCCGCGTTTGCCCGCGATGTGGTGTTGTTGAAACTGGTGGGCTTGAATCCGGTGGTGGTGCATGGCGGCGGCCCCCAGATTGAGGATCTGCTCAAGCGAGTGGGGAAAAAGGGCGAGTTCATCCAGGGTATGCGCGTGACCGATGCCGAGACCATGGAGCTGGTGGAAATGGTGCTGGGTGGCCAGGTCAACAAGGAGGTGGTCAACCTCATCAACCAGGCTGGCGGCAAGGCCGTGGGTTTGACCGGCAAGGACGGGCGCTTCATCCGCGCCAAGAAGCTGATGATGGAATCGAAGGAACATCCAGGGGACATGATCGATATTGGCCAGGTCGGCCAGATCACCAAGATCGACCCCTCTTTGATCGCCTTCCTCGATTCCGGTGATTTCATCCCGGTCATCGCCCCCATCGGTGTGGGCGAGGGCGGCGAGACTTACAACATCAATGCCGATGTAGTCGCCGGCAAGCTGGCGGAAGTGCTGAAGGCGGAGAAGCTGGTGCTGCTTACCAATACGCCGGGCGTGCTGGACAAGGATGGCAAGCTGCTGACCGGCCTGACGCCGCGCAAGATCGACGAACTGGTGGCCGACGGGACGCTTTCCGGTGGCATGTTGCCGAAGATCGGCTCGGCGCTCGATGCCGCCAAGAGCGGTGTGCCCAACGTGCACATCATCGACGGCCGGGTTGAACATGCCCTGCTGCTGGAAATCATGACCGACCAGGGCGTGGGCACCCTGATCCGTTCGTCATGACGCCGGGGCGAGCCGCGCACTGACCGCTGCCGCCAGTTGATCCGGCGGGGTGCGGGCGGGCAGGGTGAGGCATTCGTCCAGAAGCGCGCGCCAGGTCATGCGACCGGCTTCGGCAGCCTGATGCAGCGGCTCCAGGTCGCCTGTGCCGAGCCAGTGTTCATAGGCGGCGGCCAGCGTGGGCGCCAGCGTGCGGCGCATGCCCACCAAATTGGCAAAGTAAAAATGCAGCGCCGCCGGTCCGCCGCGCGCCAGCAGGCCGGGCAGGGCGGAGAGGCTGTCGGCGTATAGGTCGCGCAGCGCGCGCAGCATGATCTCGGCGCGGGTTTTCATGACCTCTGCGAGCAGGTCGTGCCAGGCGGGGCCGAGCGCGGCGCCCGCTTGCGCCTCGCCCAGCTCATGCAGGATGACTGATTCGGTTTCGCAGGCGGTCATGGCGTCAAGCGCGACGTCCACATCCTCGGCGAACGGGTAGCAGGCCAGGGCGCGACCGAGTGCTGCGTTGCGCTGGTTCCAGCGCCATTCCTCGTAACGTTCCCACAGCCAGCGGCGTAGCGCTTCGGTGCGGATGAAGATGGTATCGTCCAGCAGCATGCCCGGCGGAGCGTCGAGATCGCGTGCGTACTCGCAGCCGGCGACCAGGATGCGCATGCCGTCGCGCTGCATCTCCGCGTGCTTTCGCGCCAGGAAGAAGTGCGGCTTGCAGCCGCGCCCGTAACCGCCGGAATACACCAGATCATGTGCATCAAGGGCAGTGTTGATATGTGTGCCCGCAAACGGATCCAGTGGTCCGCGCGGCAGCGGAAGGGGGATGTAATCGTCGGACTCGATACGTTCCCAGAGGCGCTCACGCGCAGCCATCCATTCGCCGATGGCGGCCTTGGGCAGTTCGGAGGCGAACCCCAGGTCGTGCTCCCAGCGGTACAGTTCGCGCATCTTCAGCAGGAAGGTGCACATCGTCAGATCGCCGGCGTGGTGTGCGTCGGAGAGATGGCAATTGGCCTGCACGGCGCCGATGAGGGCGCCCAGGTCAAGTCCTTCTGGGACGGTGACGCGCGACGGCATGGTGGCTTGAATGGTTGATTGATTTTGTCGGATTATGCGCCGGCATTTTTTGCAGCGGGAGGCGGCGGGGTATGCGTTATTGGCTGATGAAATCGGAGCCCTCGGAATACAGCATTGATGATTTGCAGCGCGAGGGACATGTGGCCTGGTTCGGCGTGCGCAACTATCAGGCGCGCAATTTCATGCGTGACCAGATGCGGGTGGGCGATGGGGTGTTGTTCTATCACTCCTCTTGCGCCGAGCCGGGAATTGCCGGCTTGGCCGAGGTGTCGACAGCCGCCTATCCGGATGCGACCCAGTTTGAGTCGGGCGGCAAATATTTCGATGCGAAGGCTACGCGGGACGCCCCGCGCTGGTTCAATGTGGAAGTGAAATTCGTGCGCAAAACCCGCCTCATGTCGATTGGTGAGCTGCGTGAGCAACCGGTGTTGCAGCACATGCGCATCCTCGCCAAGGGCAATCGCTTGTCGATCACGCCGGTGGATCCGGATGAGTGGTCGTTCATCCTCAAGCGCCTGGGGTGAGCTGCGGTGGAGGTGCTGTGGTGGGTGGGGTACTGGGGGCTGGGCCTGGTCACCGGCGTGATTGCCGGCTTGCTGGGGGTGGGCGGCGGCCTGGTCATGGTGCCGGTGCTGACCGTGATGTTCCTGCGGCAGGGGTTTCCCGCCGACTACAACATTCACATGGCACTGGCTACGTCACTGGCGGTGATTGTCCCGACCTCAATCGCCAGCCTGCGCGCGCACCATGTGCGCGGCGCGGTGGACTGGCTGGTGGTTCGGCGAATCACGCCCGGCATCGTCGCAGGCACGCTCTTCGGCAGCCTGGCCGCAGCCTGGTGGCCGGATCGAGGGTTGAAGCTGTTTTTCGTCGCGTTCTTGCTGTTTGCTGCCACGCAAATGGCGCTGGGCTTGCGCCCGAAGGCTGCGCGGGTGCTGCCGGGGTGGGCTGGAATGAGTGCGGCCGGTGGTGTGATTGGGTTGGTCTCCAGTTGGGTGGGTATTGGCGGCGGGACGTTGTCGGTACCGTTTCAAACCTGGTGCAGCGTTGGCTTGCACCGCGCCATTGGAACCGCCTCGGCGCTCGGTTTGCCCATTGCCGTGGCCGGAATGGGCGGTTATGCGCTGTCTGGCGCGTCTGTGTCAGGGCTGCCGCCCGGCAGTCTCGGTTTCATCTATCTGCCTGCGGTGCTTGGGGTGGCGTTAGGCAGCGTGCTGACCGCCGGGCTGGGTGCGGCGCTGGCGCATCGCTTGCCGGTGGCGCAGCTCAAAAAGGTGTTTGCCGGGCTGCTTTACCTGCTTGCATTGCGCATGGCGTACAGCTTGTTTTGAAGCTGCGCAGCTAGATCAGATCCAGATGCTCCAGCCCTGAGAGCGGTGCATCGCCCCGGTCGTTCTTTACATGCAGTTTGATGCGCAGGCGCAGGTCGTTGAACGAATCCGCGTTGCGCAGGGCGTCTTCGGCGTTGATCGCGCCGGCAATGAACAGGTCGAACAAGGCCTGGTCGAAGGTTTGCATGCCGAGGTCGCGTGAGCGGGTCATCACGTCCTTGATCTCATCAAGGCGGCCCTGCAGGATCAAGTCGGCCACCAGCGGCGAATTGAGCATGATCTCGACGGCAGGCACGCGCCCCTTGCCGTCGGAGCGAGGGATCAGGCGCTGCGAGATGACCGCGCGCAGGTTGAGGGAGAGATCCAGCAACAATTGCTCCCGTCGCTCCTTGGCGAAAAAGCTGAGGATGCGATCAAGGGTCTGGTTGGCGTTATTGGCGTGTACCGTGGAAAAGCACAGGTGGCCGGTTTCGGCATAGGCCATGGCGTATTGCATGGTTTCGCGGTCGCGAATCTCGCCGATCATGATGACGTTGGGGGCTTGGCGCAGGGTGTTCTTCAGCGCCGATTCCCAGGAGTCGGTGTCCATGCCGACTTCACGCTGCGTGATGATGCTTTTGCCATGCTCATGCACATACTCAATGGGATCTTCCACCGTGATGATGTGTTCCTGCGCATTCTGGTTGCGGTAGCCGACCATCGCTGCCAGCGAGGTGGACTTGCCCGAACCGGTGGCGCCCGTAACGATGATCAGGCCTCGGGGCATCATGGTGATGTCCTTGAGGTTGGCAGGCAGGTGCAGGTCTTCCAGTTTTGGGATCTGGGTGTTGATGTGGCGGGCGACGATACCAACCCGGCCTTGCTGCATGAATACATTGACGCGGAAGCGGCCCACGGTTTCGACGTGAATCGCGAAGTTGCATTCGTGTGTCTGCTCGAATTCCTGCTGTTGTCGAGGCGACATGACCGCTTGGGCAAGCATTTGCGTGTCGTTGGCGGTGAGCGTTTGTTGCGAGATTGGCGTGACCTTGCCATTGAGTTTGATGGCGGGCGGAAAGCCGGCGGTCACGAACAAATCCGAGGCCTTGCGCATCGCCATGAAGCGCAGCCATTCGTGATAAGTGGCCAAGGTGTTGAGCGACATCAGAATTGATCCTTGTTGACTGCCACGGCGCGTGCGTCGTCCGCATGAATGGCATTGCGCCGAACCAGATCCACCAGGCACTGATCAAGGGTTTGCATGCCCATATTCTGGCCGGTCTGGATTGAGGAATACATCTGCGCCACCTTGTTTTCCCGGATCAGGTTACGGATGGCGGGCGTGCCCAGCATGATTTCGTGCGCGGCAACGCGGCCCGAGCCATCCTTCCGCTTGAGGAGTGTTTGCGAAATGACGGCGCGCAGCGACTCCGACAGCATTGAGCGCACCATTTCCTTCTCGGCTGCAGGGAACACGTCCACCACCCGGTCGATCGTCTTGGCAGCGGACGAGGTGTGCAGCGTGCCAAACACCAAATGGCCGGTTTCGGCGCCGGTCAGGGCCAGGCGAATGGTTTCCAGGTCGCGCATTTCACCCACCAGGATGACGTCCGGGTCTTCCCGCAGGGCGGAGCGTAGCGCGTTTGAAAAGCTGTGCGTGTGCGGCCCGACTTCGCGCTGGTTGATCAGGCATTTCTTGCTCTTGTGCACGAATTCGATCGGATCCTCAATGGTGAGGATGTGGCCGAACTGATTTTCGTTGATGTAGTCGATCATCCCCGCCAGGGTGGTTGATTTTCCCGAGCCGGTGGGCCCGGTGACCAGCACCAGGCCGCGTGGATTGTTGGAGATGTCGCGAAAGATCTTGGGGGCTTCCAACTCGTCCAGCGTCAAAACGACGCTGGGAATGGTGCGGAAGACCGCGCCGGCGCCGCGCTCCTGGTTGAATGCGTTGACGCGGAAACGGGCGATGTCGCGCAGTTCGAATGAGAAGTCCACCTCCAGAAACTCTTCATATACCTTGCGCTGAGCATCGTTCATGATGTCGTACACCATGGCGCGCACTTCCTGGTTGGAAAGCGCGGGGACGTTGATGCGGCGGATGTCGCCGTGCACCCGGATCATGGGGGGTAGGCCGGCGGAGAGGTGCAGGTCGGAAGCCTTGTTCTTGACCGAGAACGCAAGAAGCTCGGAGATTTCCACTATAATTCCCCTAATTGCTTGGTTTTTCGAGGGAGTTCGGCCCATTATGGGCGCAATTTCAACTGCCCTGCAAGCTTGCCGCGAGCGTGTTCGCGGGGCCTGTGAAGCAGCCGGACGCAGCGCATCGTGCGCGACACTTCTGGCAGTTAGCAAGACTTTTCCCGCAGACGCGATCCGTGAAGCCTGGTCGGCCGGGCAGCGTGCGTTTGCCGAAAGCTACGTGCAGGAAGCCCTGGCCAAGCAAGGCGAGCTGACCGATCTGGCGATCGAGTGGCATTTCATCGGCCCCCTGCAAAGCAACAAGACTGCACCTGTCGCCCGCCAGTTCAGTTGGGTGCACAGCGTTGACCGGCTCAAGATCGCGCAACGCCTGTCTGACCAGCGGCCGCCTGGGCTGCCGCCGCTTAACCTGTGCATTCAGGTCAATGTGAGCGGCGAAGCCAGCAAGCAGGGCGTGCCACCGGGTGAAGCCTTGGCGCTGGCCCAGGCGGTGGCGGCGCTGCCTGGCGTGCGCGTGCGCGGGTTCATGACGATTCCGGAGCCGACGTCGGATGCGGCGGTGTTGCGGCACCGCTTTGGCGCTGTCGCCAGCTTGCTGTCCAGCGCCCGGGCGGCTGGGTTGGCGGTTGATACCCTGTCGATGGGCATGTCTGCGGATCTGGAAGCGGCGATTGCGGCTGGGTCAACCTGCGTGCGCGTCGGTACGGCAATTTTTGGCGGTCGTCCTACCCTTGCGGCTGGGGCATCCCTATAAGGACTGAAACATGCGAATGGGATTTATCGGCGGCGGCAATATGGCGGCGGCAATCATCGGCGGGATGGTGCGTGGTGGTTTTACGCCAGAGGACATCGTCGTGGTGGAGCCAGTGGCGGAGCGTCGCGAATGGCTGACGCGCACCTGGGGGATACAGGTCGCGCCGGAAGCGAGCGCGGGCCTGACGGCCGATGTCATCGTTCTTGCGGTCAAGCCGCAGCAGCTGCGTGAGGTGTTGCAACACCTGCCGGCGCTGCGTCCCGAACAATTGGTGCTGTCCGTCGCTGCCGGGGTGCGGGCGGCTGATATCTCCCGCTGGCTGCGCGGCCATGCAGCCGTGGTGCGCGCCATGCCGAATACTCCTGCGCTAGTAAGCTTGGGCGCGATCGGTGCGTTTGCCACCCCGGGGGTCAGTGCACAGCAGCGTGAGTGGGCTGCGCAGGTGCTTTCCGCAGTGGGCCTGGTCGCCTGGGTCGATTCGGAGGCCCAGATCGACGCCGTGACCGCGATTTCAGGCAGCGGACCGGCCTACGTGTTTTATTTCATTGAGGCGCTGGAGCGCGCGGCCTTGCAACAGGGTTTGCCGGCGGATACGGCGCGCGCGCTGACGCTGCAGACCTTCCTCGGCGCTGCGACGCTGGCCCTGCAGGGGGATGCGCCGCCGGCAGAATTGCGCGCGCGCGTCACCTCCAAGGGCGGTACCACCGAGCGCGGCATTGCTGCGCTGGAAGCCGGCGATGTCGCTGCAGTCATCGGCCAGGCCGCAGCGGCCGCCGCCGCGCGGGCGCGGGAGCTGGGTGATGTGCTGGGCGCGGATTGAGCCGTGCCGAGAGTCTGAGCCGGGGTAGCCATGTTGAGTGATGCACTACAGTTTTTAGTCCGCACGCTGTTTGATCTGATGGCGTGCGCGTTCTTCATGCGGTTCTGGATGCAGTGGGCGCGGGTGCCGTTTCAGAATCCGTTGGCACAGTTCATCGTCAAGGTCACCAACTTTGCGGTGCTCCCTTTCAGGCGTGTCCTGCCGGGCTGGTTTGGCGTCGATTGGGCGAGCATTGCGCTGCTGTATCTGACGGCTCTGGCTTCGACCCTCGCGGTGCTGGCTTTGTCGGGGTTTCCGTTTGGCGTGGCGGCGGAGTCCGTCTGGCCGGGCATTGCGTTGATGGCGTTGGCGGCAGTGCTGCGCTTGGCGATTTATGTCGTGATGGGCTTCATCCTGTTGCAGGCGGTGATTTCGTGGGTGAACCCGTTTTCCCCTTTCGCGCCGGTGTTTTATGCCTTGTCCCGGCCGGCGCTGGCGCCATTCCAGCGCTGGATCCCCGCAATTGGCGGTGTCGATCTGTCGCCCTTGGCTGCGCTCATTGTGTTGCAGTTATTGCTGATCGCGCCTGTCCTGGGGCTTGAGCGCGTGGCGATGGGTATGGTGCGTTGAGCCCCTGTTTGCGTGAAGCCGATGCCGGCACGGCCCTGGCCGTGCACGTACAACCCGGGGCGTCGCGCCCGGGATTTGCCGGGTTGCATGGCGAGGCTTTGAAGATTCGCCTTTCCGCACGTGCCGTTGAAGGTGCTGCCAATCAAGCATTGCTTGAATTTTTGGCGCAGTCGTTGGGCGTGCCCCGACGCGCGGTTAGAATCGCGCACGGCGAAAAATCACGCCACAAGGTGGTTTCGGTGGAATTGCCGATCGCGCAGGTGGCTGCGTGGCTGGCGGAACGATGCAAGGACGAGGGCGGAGCAGAGGCATGAATTTCGGGCTGGAAAGCGGGATTTCCCGGTACAAGAACCGGCGCGATCGTTTGGTCAAGGTTATTAGCGACCTCAAGGACTGGCTGCAGCAGTACACGCAGTCGGATTCCGCATTGTTGCTGCGCATCTTCGATCTGACCGAAAACCTCAAGCGTGACCGCCTCATGCTGGCTTTCGTGGCCGAATTCAGTCGCGGAAAGACCGAGCTCATCAACGCTCTGTTCTTCTCCGATTTCAAGCAGCGCCTACTGCCTTCCGATGCCGGACGCACCACGATGTGTCCGACCGAGATTTATTACGAGCCGGGTACTGAGCCCTACATTCGCCTGCTGCCCATCGAAACCCGCTTCCGCGACGACAGCATTACCGCCCTGAAGCGGATGCCGGTGGAGTGGAATACGGTCAAGCTGGATACCTCGGATGCCAGCGCCATGATGACCGCCATGCGCAAGCTGGCGGAAACCAAGGTGGTGTTCAAGGTGGAAGCCCGGGCCTTGGGGTTGTGGGACGAAAATGACCCCAATCTCAGCTACATGGTGAAGGATCAGGATCGGGTGGAAATTCCCGCCTGGCGCTACGCCATGATCAATTACCCGCATCCGTTGTTGGAGTCCGGGCTGTCGATTCTGGATACGCCTGGCCTTAACGCGATGGGTGCGGAGCCGGAACTGACCGTGTCGGCCATTCCCAGTGCGCAGGCGGTGCTGTTCTTGCTGGCGACCGATACGGGGGTCACTCAGTCTGACTACGAAATCTGGAGCAAGCTGGTCTCCAAGCATGCGAGCCAGCACTACGCGGTGCTGAACAAGATCGACATGCTTTGGGATGACCTCAAGAGCGATGCTGAAATTGGTCAGACCATCCAACGACAGATCGACTCCACTGCCTCGCAGCTGAATGTGGCTTCAAGCAATGTGCTCGCCGTATCTGCGCAGAAGGCTTTGGTTGCCAAGGTGCGCGGCGACGCGGATTTGCTCAAGCGTTCCGGTATTCAGACGCTGGAGGCGTTGCTGGCAAGTGAAATCATTCCCTCGCGTGAGCGGATCATGCGCGAGTCGGCTTCCCGCGAAATTGGTCCGCTGGTCAGCGAAGCGCGTGAAACTGCGTACCACCGGCTGATGACCGCGAATCAGAGCTTGAGCGATTTGCATGCGCTTTCCGGTAAGAACCAGCAAATCATCAACCAGCTTCGGGACAAGATGCTGGTGGACAAACAGAACTATGACGTGACGATGCGCAACTTCAGCGTGACACGCAAGATCATTGCCGACCAGGGCAATGCTCTGCTCTCGCGCCTTGACGAGCAGCGCACGGAAAAAATCATTGAAGATGCGATGGTGGTGATCAGTGATAGCTGGACTACGGCGGGGCTGATCAAAGGGATGAACATGCTTATCCAGCGGATGGGCGCCGAGTTTGCTTTCGCGGATGATCAGTGCGTCAGCATCAAACAGCTCCTGCAAACGGCCTATCACCGCTTTCATGAGGTGCATGGGCTAGAAGAGGCTAACCCACCGTCGCTGGATCTGGGGCGTTACCGGGCCAGGCTTGATGAGCTGCTGGTGAGCACCGACGAGTTTTGCGCGGATCCGCTCAACATCATGTTGGAGAAGCGCTTCATGGTGAAGAAGTTCTACATCGCCTTAGTGGCTCAGGCGCGGATCGTGTTCCAGCAAGTCCGCATGGAGACAGAAACATGGCTGCGCCTCAC
>ERZ1645185.1212-NODE-1212-length-10643-cov-74.304212_pt1 | contig 10643 bp, 7 predicted proteins | sample MGYA00575351_ERZ1645185 | MGnify/ENA primary metagenome ERZ1645185 (study PRJEB40838, sample SAMN11284767) | freshwater sediment metagenome | isolation source: river sediment | host: Sediment | place: India: Jana village, Kanpur | collected 2015-12-17 ... | reverse complement strand
AGTTCGGTGGTTTCACCACCTCACAACCCGTTGCCCGAAGGGCAACGGGGAGTTGAGAAGAGAGAATTTTTGAGTTCGGTGGTTTCACCACCTCACAACCCGTTGCCCGAAGGGCAACGGGGAGTTGCCACCTCACAACCCGTTGCCCGAAGGGCAACGGGGAGTTGAGAAGAGAGACGAGAAAAAATATTTTTATTTTTGAGTTGAGAAGAGGGAAGAGAGAAGAGAGAATTTTTGAGTTGAGAAGAGAGAAGTAATTTTATGAAAAATAATTTTATGAAAAATAAGCTCGTACAACACTGTTAAATGGTTGTCTGCAGGCAGGACACTTTGTGACACTTGATGCACATTTTGCACACGCTATTATGTGACCACAAGGTAAAAAAATTGTATTGCGTTCGTTGTCGTAACATATTTTACAAGACACGTCACTTAGCGGCGGCGTTAGGTTTTCTCTTGCCATGTCGTGCGGATGCTCAAACCCCTCTATGTCCGCATTTGGTCCTTCGGTTGGATTCCGATCACCCAAAACCATTGCATTCCGTTTTTTAGCCATCTGATCGATAAAACATTTTCCTTTCATCAGTTTTAAATATTCGCAGTTTCCATACCACATAGCGTGTTGTTCCCACGGAGTATCACCCTCTTCCCAATCTTTCAAACCACCGCCACAACTAAAACAACACACACGATCACCTTTACCAGAGTAATAGAAACCTGCATCGCTTAAGTCTTGTGGACGCTGCTTTAAAAATTTAGGCCAATCGGTATAAGACGCGATTCGGTTGGCTTCTACCGCAAATTCGGGGAATTTGTGGACCTGACATTGGGCATCCTGACTAGGTGGCTCCGAGCCCCTAATCCCATAAACGTCGACGCCTACGTTGGGCAAATCTGTGGGGGGCGCGTTGTGCACGCCCCCAAGCACTCGATTCAAAAGATCTTCGTTAATCGGGACATTGTTAGTGCGAAGACGACGGATGAAGGGACAGAGTGGAGACCATCTCACGTGATCTGCTAACACATCATCGCCTTCTTCCCACATGCCAACTTCAATTCCGCAAAAATAGCACTTGACCAGGTCGCGCGGCCCAAAGTAGTAGAACCCCAACAAGGCTAGTTGGTGTTTGTCGATGAAAGGGATGGGCCACCTGTCAAACGTGCGTAAACGTTGTGCTTCGACATTCAGTTCGATTGTAGCCATTTTATATTTTTAATTTTATATTTTTAATTTTTTAAAAATTAAAAACATTTTTCTGAAAAAATTGCTTACTTAATTAGCACTACTAAGAACTTCGTTGCGGTAGTCATCGAACGAGCCATCCACTTTTTCGATATTCCGATTGCAAATCGCGTACAGAAAACAATGTGTATCACGAATCAACTGTTCGTTGTGTGATACAATCACTACACATCCCTTGTATAAATTGATTGCGTCGATTAGAGATTGGATTGATGCGATATCAAGGTTGTTTGTTGGCTCGTCCAAGATTAGCACATCCGGACGCATCAACGCTAGCTCAGCCAACACCAAACGCGATTTTTGGCCACCGCTCAAATCCGCGATCGCTAGCGTGTGCGCAAATCCGGGCACTCCAAAACTTCCCAGCTGTTTTCGAACAGCTTCATATGATAAGTTGAAAAGACCCATCAAATACTCAACTGCGGTTTTTTGCAAAGATAAGCGATCAGTCGAATGTTGGGTAAATACTCCAATACGTAAACGGTGATTTTTTTGAACATACCCTTTTTGTGGATTTAACGACCCAACCAAAAGTTTTAAAAAGGTTGATTTGCCAACTCCGTTTGGTCCGACGATTGCGATTCGAGATTGTAGTTCTATTCCAAAGTTGACATTGCTAAATAGCGGTGGTTCGTTTTCAAATCCGAAACTCACGTTGTGCATTCCAAGGACTGTCGTGTTTACGTTTAAAGACTGCGGATCGGAAAAGTTAAATTTGATGATACTTTTGTGTGGTTTGTCGATCTGAGTTATCTTTGTTTTGGAATTGTGTTGTTTTTTTAGCTCTTTGATTTTTTTTTGTTGTTGTTCATAGTCTTTAGCATGTTTTAGTTGTTTTTGTTCAAACATTTTTTTGAACCTTGAGTAGTTTCCTTTGTAATAACACAATGTCTGACTCTCGATACTGATAATATCGCTACACACACTGTCTAAAAAACACTGATCATGTGATACAACTATCAGTGTTTTGGGCCATCTTTGGAGATAGTCCTCAAGCCATATTATAGCATGCAGATCTAAGTGGTTCGTGGGTTCGTCTAATAATAAGATTTCGGGTTTTAGAAACAAAGCTCGCGCAAGAGAAACTCGCATTCTCCATCCACCAGAAAGTCGGTGGAGTGGATAGGTGTGCATAGTTTCTGAAAATCCGAGTCCTTTTAAAATTTTTCTAGCATTTGATTCGGCCGAATCGACTCCCCTTATATTTAACAGCTCATAAATCTCATTTAGCCGTTCATTAAAATTTTCACCGCTTTCTAACACTTTTGCCTCCTTTATCAACAAACTTTGTTCCTTATCCGAGTTCAAAACACATTCCAAAACAGTACCATCAACAACAGTATCCGAAAAGTCCTGTTCGCACAATAACACGTGGTTCAAATCGGAGATCAGGCGCTCTGCGCCATTGTTCCCGCAGTTGCTGAAAATATATCGAAGCTCCTGCACCATTAGATCCAACTAACCCATAACGACGTTTATAATTAATTGATAGAGTCGTGTCAACCAGCAATTTGTGTCCTTTATTTGCAAGAGTAAAATTATCTTTTTTAATTCCACTTTAAAAAACAAAATCATTTTTAATCTGACTAAACACCTACCGTTTCTTGGGTTTTACCTCCTTGTTGCACTGGTTCCTCGAGTTCGGTGGTGAAACCACCTCACGACCCAACCCCGAAGGGGTTGGGCGCCCGTTGCCCTTCGGATTATTTTGACCCATAAATCAAATGTTTTAAAAAATCCTCAAGATTTTTGAACCAATTTAATTTCGGGTCTAATTCGACTAAAAATAGTCTGAAGTATAGGATACTTACTTGTTCTATCTTTCTTCACTTTAAGGTCGTCAAATACCTTTTTCTTAGAAATACAAGTTGTGGTAGGACTTAGCGATAAAATGTACTCTTTAACGGCATCTTCAAAAGAGTCAGAATGTAAGGTTACGTTGTCCACAGTTCCATCTTTTTTCAGATGAGTGATGGATGTTAGGTAACTCGTGTTTGGTTGCGGTACTATCGGTCTTAAAGCACGTCTATTTAGATTGGCAACGAATTGAGTCAATTTGGAGTTGACCTCTTCAACGTCTTCTCCGTCTCTCTTACACAGATAATCGACAATATATCTGATGTCTGAGTAGTGAAGTCGGTGCATCTCCTTTTCCTTCTTGTTCCTAAAACGACCTAGTAGGTTCTTCAGCTGAGCTTCGATAAGATGGTAATTAGATACCATAAAAATATCAGAATAATAAAATTGGTCTTCTTTCAACCTTCCAGTGTTATATGTTGATAGTCTAGGTTTAAGCTTACTTATATCATCTACTCCGCCCGGTTTGAAGTTGTTGGTTTTAGCGTACAATTCGGTCGTGGCAATATAGATAACTTGAGTACGCGTTATAGGGTCATCTTTAATCATCATTTCTTTGAGTATAAGAGTATATTCTTTGGTATCTTCTAGCTCTTCTTTTGTACCTTTTAATTCTTTTTTTAAATTTTTATTTTCCAAGGTTAGCTGTTCCATTTTTTGTTGACTTTCTCGTACAAAGTAGTCAACTATAATCTTATTACATTTGTCATAAAATTCTATGGATACCCAAGAAGCTATATCAAGTATCAATTCTTTAGGTACATAAGTACCAGTAATTTTTTTATTTAATTCATCATTGTTTTGAAGTTTTATTTCATATAAAAAGCTGCCGTGTGAATTCCCCCCCCAGCTTTTTTGGTAGTATTCAACCATTTTTTTAGATTTTTCCATTCGAGTCCATTGACGATATTCTTTTCCACCTTGATTACACAATTTAGTTGCATTAAAGTACCCTGTAGCCTTATCAATAACTAGTTTAAAGTCTCCAAAAAGACCATAATAAAAGGTGTCTTTGATGTGCTCAAAGCATATATCAGATAATGATAATTCAACATTTTCCATAGTTTATTATACCTTATTTTTAATTAAAAATTCAATTTATCTTTAACCCTTTTTAACGCCCACGGACATTAATGGGTTAACCTTCCTTGGAAAGTTGACCAATTAAAGTCAAATGAGAGTATATTCTTTGGTATCTTCTAACTCACTCAACTGCGGTTTTTTGCAAAGATAAGCAAAAAACAAAATTGTTGGGCTTTGTATTGAGCGGGTAAGTCCGATTGGCTGTTTTATGGGTTTGTAGGTGTTTACTATTAATAGTTTCAGGAAGGTATTAATAAATAATCGTTGTGTAATGGCAGCTAAAAATAAAAAAGTTTTACTTCAAAATCTGAACACATTGGTTTTAAATACATTGTTTGCGAATAAAGACGATGTGGATGATTTACGAAAACAATGGGAGTCTCAAGACTTTCAAAAAAAATTAGCCGCCGAAGTATTTGGAATTCGTGGAAAAAATATAACTCCCGGACCAAAACGAAACAAATCCGCATACATGTTCTTCTGTCAAGATATGAGGGCTAAAATAGTCGAAGACAACCCCGAAAGCAAACCACACGAAATTATGTCACTTTTAGGCAGTAAATGGAGAGAATTGACCACCAAACAAAAAAGCAAATACTACGAACAAGCCGCCGAAGACAAAGAACGGTATTTGGACATGAAAGAGCTCGAAAAAAGGCGCAACAAGACTCCCAGTAAGCTTTCCTCTTACTTTTTGTTTTGTGAAGACGAAAGACCCTTAGTCAAAGAAGAATTTCCAAGTATGAGCACCAAAAAGGTTACAGCAGAATGCGGTAAAAGATGGAACGAGCTTAAGCTAAACGATCCAGATCGCTACAAGTTGTACGTCGAAAAGGCATCTAAATAAGTAATTAAATAAAATGCCGCGTGATAAAAAAATTGTTCATCGATCAACATCTGACGTTGAAGAAACATCTGACACAGAAGATGCAATCAGCGACCCAGAAAACGGCAAACCCGATCAGGGCGAACCCGATCAGGGCGAACCCGATCAGGGCGAACCCGATCAGGGCGAACCAAAACTGGGCGAAACCAATCTGGAGAAATTAGAAGAGGAAAGGAAAAAAATTTTAAAAGATGCGCTTTTAAAACGCACCATCGCATTGAAAGAACAAAGAACAAAAAAAAATTACATAAAAAATTTTTAAACATAAAAAATTTTTAATGGTAAACCGTTGGTATCAACCATTAAAAATTTGAAAGCACGATGTTTACAGCGTGTTGTTTTAGCCCGTTATCGGCCCAATGAATCTCCTCGTTGTTTTTTTGAAGAACAGCCCTTATATATTCGTCGATCTCGTTTTGAGTTGCCATAACAGGGTTCAGCAAAAAGTACACCGGAGTTTTTATCTCAAACTCCACGCTCTGATCGGGCACACAGTGTCCTCGAAACACCGAGGTCATAGTCCTCTTATGATTGGGCAAAGCAATCTTTTGTGTCACAATATAACGTGCAATTGTATTAATTGATTGGTTTTTTATAACAACATCTGTCAACTCTGCAAATGTTGTTGGATAACCGGTTGTTGGGTAGCTATTTGGAGCGAAATCCAAGACGTCTTCATCGTAAACGACTTGGATTTCGTGAAAGTTAGAAACAGTGGCATAAGCGCGAATATAGTCAATGCTGTTTTTATCGAAAAATGCTTCCAAAAGGAGCAAATCGTCAAAAGAAATCAATACATTGGTTTTATTTAATAACTCCTCATTTAATAACGAGCGCCCGATGTCGCGAAGCGACGCAACTGGTACAATCTGCCGAAAACGGCGCTCGATAGTCAAAACCACTGCTCTCTTGTACAATTTGTAGACAATGTGGACGCAAAACCCGTCTGTTACATCTGTTATTGTGTGTTCAAGTGTTGGATCAAAAATAATGTAGAAAAACATTGTGTCAAAGTTTGTGTCAAAGTTTGTGTCAAAGTTTGTGTCAAAGTTTGTGTCAAAGTTTTCAGATCCATTCAGGCCAATCAACGTCAAATTTCCTCCCCGGTGTTTTGTCGGGCATATGACAATGAGATACTTGTCTGAAGAATTGTCGTTTGACGTCGAACAACATCCGCGCGCCGAGTCTTCGGAGAGGAGTAGTTCTTCGGGGGGTTTTTTGGACGAGTATACTATCATTCGATGTGGTTCGGGTAATAAAGCGGAGTCTTTGCAAATTTCCTGTCCTATTGTGCTTATAACGACGAGATCAAGTGTTTTTTTCAAATGTTCCAAATCGCCACTCAAAGGGGGCAAATCCATCATTGAAAAAGTTCCGGTCTCAACTTTGCACATTAAAAGTTGAGCAAGTTGATTTGTTAAATATTTCATTTATTTTTAATGGTTTAAACCATTAAAAACGAACTCAAACCACCGAACTAATTGTAGTAATAGTCTTCTTGGTCGTCGTACCCGTCATTCTGCGACTCGCGCTCCAGGATTTTGTCGAGGTCCAGCTTCACATCAAACATCGAGGTTCCAACGTTTGCTCGTTTGCCGCACATAATGGAAGCGGAAACACCAGTCAAGTCGTCGACATCGGCATCCCGAGCCGTTTTATAAAAGTTCTCCATGATTTCTTCAAACCCAACCTTGGAGAACGGCTTCTCGCCACGCATCGTATAACGCGTCAAAGACTGAACAACACCAGTAAAGGTCAATCTATCAGCTCGCAATTTTATATGACTCAAATCAACCCCAGAACCCATAATTTCAACCATCTCCCGTATTCTGAATTCCCTAGCTGCTTCAATGCCTAATGTACTATAAATATCCCAAATGTTGCTTGTTGTCGTGTGGTTGATGTCGATGTTGTCCAAGGCATAAAACTCTTTAAGCGTTCCACCCTCTGTTTGGACAAACCATTGATTGAGACGATCGTCCTTCAGGTAATCGACGTTCTTAATGCTTTCGAGGCCGCAAATGACGGTAAGCAGCAACGGGTTTAGGCGCCTTTCCACCGACTCGCCAAACACGTCCAAATAACATCCGAGCAATAGTGGCGCAAACACGCACACAATGGCGTGTTTAGCTTCCAGACTTTCTTTAATCATCTCGAAGCTGATTTGGAATCGGTACATAAGGTCTCGGTTGATGACAAACCGGATGCGTTTTGCTCCCTTTGTTTTAATATTCGAATGTGGGTAAAGCAGTCGGAAGCTCGTATACCACCACTCTTTTTGGGCGGGCTCGATCTTAAACTCTTGCACCAAGTCCTTGAACCGTGTACACTTCAGATGTAATGTCGCACTCCTAATTTCTTCAATCGTCGAGTTGTGAGCTGTAAAGTATATTTTTCCCACAACGTGTCTTGGGTTCTTGGTGGCATTATTAATTTCCTGAAATCTCGTCAAACAATTTGTGACCACACCAGTAGTTGTCGAACCCGCGATGTGAAACGTGTTCAACGTGGCTTGTGTGGTAAACTCGCCCATGCTCTGAGCCCCTATAATTCCAACGCACTCGCCAGGCGTCATCAAAGCACGGTAGTAGCGAGTTTCCAGTTCGTGTTTCAAGACCGGAACCAACTCATCACACATCTTTACAGCCTCCAATTGCTCGACCAGCGGCTGTCGCCGCAGTGCACAAATGCGTTCTTCGACGTCGGTCGGGATACAAGGGCGTGGTTGGATAAAGTCCAGCATCCCTTCGATCTCCTCTTTGTTTAGCGCTCTCTTCGGCTTCGCTGGGTGAGATCGACTCAGTCTGTCAACTATTCTAGAGACATTGCAGAAAGTCTGGCGACCGTTGACAGTAATCACCGCTGCGGGGTCGTATCCCACTTCTCCGAAAATGTACTGGTAGATTCTGCCATTGATATCTCTAACGGTGTAATCCGGGTAAATCTTGATGTCCTCGTTTAGTTTGACGCCTTGTCGCTGTCCATACCCCGAAACAGAGGTTTGCAACGCTGTATCGATGACTCCTTTTCTGCCGGCCATTGCGTGGTGAAAAAACTGACGTGGGGACAAACCTTCGACAAAACTTCTATCAATAAATCCCCTATTTTTAAATTCATTATCTTGTGGATGAATCAAACCACACAGTCGTTTTCCATCGATAGTTTGTTGAGCTAACATGTTTGTAATTTGGCAAATGTTAAATGCGCTGCCTTTGCTACCACTTGCTTCGGTAACTTTAAAGTTGTTTTGTGAAGATAGAACGTCTTTGCTTTTTTTCATAGTTTGGTCCATACAACTATTTAATGTGCCTAAAATTTTTTGCTCCCGAATAAAAGAATTGTGGGTCATTCGTTGAACGGTTTGCGCTTTAACCATCGTCGTATTCAACAAATTTCTGATATCGTCTGCAATGTCTGGGTTTTTCAGACAATCGGCGGCGTTAATTGTAAACCCCTTTTCAAGAAGATATTTGTTGGTCACGAATTGAACATTGTCAATAAAGTCAGAAACGGTGTCTTCTCCATAATCATTGTAGATGGTTTTTATGATTGTAGAAATTGATCGTTTTTCCAAAAGCCCGCAGACAAAAATTCCGTCTTCAATCTGCAACGAGGCAAGTCTAAAACTAAAATCGCTCGGAAACAAAAACGACAAAAGCCCTTTACCATTAAATATACTACCAGATCCCGAACCCAACCAACGGGTAGCAAACGTTTGCACTTCTTTCATCTTATGCACAATGTTAACGTTATTTAAAACCATCAACAAGTCATAAAACTGATTTTTGTCAAATGTTTGGGTTGTCCAGTCATCATTCGATAAACAAAATATACCAATCAACGAGTCTTGCACAATCGCCATGTAAGGACTCCCGTTTTGACTCGACATAATACACTTTTTTACCGAACTCAACTCCCGCAATTCTGCAATCGCTTCATACGATTGGGGAACATGAATATTCATCTCATCGCCATCAAAATCACAATTATATGGTTTGGTAATTGCCAGATTGATCTTTAAAGTTTTGGTAGGTTGAACAACGACTTTCAGAGCCATCATTGATGCTTTATGTAATGTTGGTTGGCGATTGAGCAGTACGTAATCGCCGTCGGTGAGCTGGCGCTTGACGATATCTCCAATGTCGAGTTTGATGTTTTGTGTTTCGGGATAGAGAACGTCTTTTAATAGCCGGTCGTTTCTAAGAATTTGGTCACCCCTCTTAAGTTCAAATTTTGTGTCCAAGATTGGAATATTCACACCATTTCTAATAACAACATCTCCAAAATACAACAAGGTGCCTCTAAAATGGCGAGCGTTCTTTAAATTAATGCTGCGATCAGGATCAGTAGCTTTAATCAAAAAGTTTGCCTTGTCCGAGTTAACGAGTCGTGTCAATCGATCAATGTTAAAATTTGTAACATGTTCAGGAATCGTTAAAATTTCGGCCATCTCTTTCGGAACGCCCAATTCGTCCATTTTTAATGTCGTATCCGGACCAACAACCGTTCGACCAGACATATCAACCCTTTTTCCAAGCAAGTTGTTACGAATTTGACCCTCTTTACCAGCGATACGCTCTTTTAATCCAGTTATAGGACGCGACGTTGACGCGTATTTAGCCTTTTTTTTAGAATTGTTAAAGTATGTGGATATTCTAAACTTTAGATTTGTCAAATGTCTATCTTTGATGTCAGACATTGAAAATATAGACTGCACAAGGTTGTTTTTGCGTTTGGAGTCTACATCCGATAGTCGTGCTTCGTTTAACGCCTGGTTGTTTTTGATGATCTCGGTCAATTGATAGGTTAGGTCGTCATCGCAGTAGTTTTCGTCGGCCATTACATATGGTCTGCAGCACGGTGGTAAAATAGGAAACACCGTAAAGACAAAGTTTTTGGGATGAGCCATGAACGGATCAAATCCCAGCAGTCGAACTGTTTCGGGGCTTATATTTTCCAAGACGCGCTGGATTTTTCGCGCGTCGATTGCCGTCTTCGTCTCATCCACGATCGTTTCGTTGACTATCGAAATGGCCGGCTTCTCACTGTTGCATTTGTAGCAGTATTTAATATTCTTCAACCAAAGGAGTATATCGGAAAACCGGTTTGTTAGGTTTTCTAGCTTCAGCAGATCCTCCGAAAGCAAAAAGCTGTAACAGTTGAAACAGACACATCTCAAAATATTTAATGCGTCAGTCAGAAAAATTGGGTTCACAACAGGATGTTCCAATACAATATGACCAAAATGACCCGGACATTCCCACACGTCGTTATCGCATGTTTTACATCGTTCACCGTTTTCAATGGTTCCCATAAATTTTGAATAGATGTTTTCTCCTTTATCTGCCACTTTAACCGAAGTGACTTCGCAACAAGACATTTTTGTAATTTCTTCCGCGGATAAAATTCCAAACGAAATTTTAGAAACATTTACAATCTCCTCAGTTTGATTCAACATTTTTATTATCGATATTTTACCCTTTTCAAAATCAATTTTAAAAGCAACTCTTACTTCCTACTCTTCTACAGATCTTCTACAGATCTTCTACAGATCTTCTACAGATCTTCTACAGA
>ERZ1645185.1211-NODE-1211-length-10647-cov-12.787198_pt1 | contig 10647 bp, 8 predicted proteins | sample MGYA00575351_ERZ1645185 | MGnify/ENA primary metagenome ERZ1645185 (study PRJEB40838, sample SAMN11284767) | freshwater sediment metagenome | isolation source: river sediment | host: Sediment | place: India: Jana village, Kanpur | collected 2015-12-17 ... | reverse complement strand
CTTCGCCGTGTACTCGATGATGTCGCCGATGATCCGCATGCTCGGCTCGGGCGGGTAGATGTAGGTGTTGCGGACCATGAACTCCTTCAGGATGTCGTTCTGAATGGTCCCCGACAGCTTGTCCTGCGCCACACCCTGCTCTTCGGCCGCCACCACGTAGCCGGCCAGCACCGGCAGCACTGCGCCGTTCATCGTCATGCTCACGCTGACTTTGTCGAGCGGGATGCCGTCGAAAAGGATCTTCATGTCCTCGACGCTGTCGATGGCCACGCCGGCCTTGCCCACGTCGCCGGTGACGCGCGGGTGGTCGGAGTCGTAGCCGCGGTGCGTGGCCAGGTCGAAGGCCACGCTGACGCCCTGCCCGCCGGCGGCCAGGTTCTTGCGGTAGAAGGCGTTGCTGTCCTCGGCGGTGGAAAAGCCCGCGTACTGGCGGATGGTCCACGGTCGCACCGCGTACATCGTGGCCTGCGGCCCGCGGATGAAGGGCGCGAAGCCGGGCAGTGTGTCGGTGTGCGGCAGGCCGGCGATGTCGGCGGCGGTGTACAGCGGCTTGACGTGGATGCCCTCGGGCGTGACCCAGTTCAGCGCCTGCAGGTCGCCGCCGGGGGCGGACTTGGCGGCGGCACGGGCCCAGGCGGCCCGTTCCGCATCGCTCGCTGGCTTGGCTGCGTCATCGCTCATGTCGTGCTCCTGATCGAGAGGGCTGCGCGTTGCGGGCCGCCCTGGGCAACGCCCAGCCCGGCAGTGTCGCGCAAGCGCCGCACAGGTTCCGCGTGTGGCCGGCCGCCGCCGCAGGCGCACCGGCGTCCTGCCGCGGGGCCGGCTTGTCTCCTCACCCGCCGGTCGTTACATTATGCATAATTATGAATGCAAAACCAACAGCCCGCTGACATGAACGCCCCGACCCTGCCGTCCGCGCTCGCGCCGCGCGCGCTGTACCAGGAGGTGGCCGACCGGCTGCGCCAGCAGATCTACGAACGCACGCTCGAACCCGGCAGCTGGATCGACGAGATGAAGCTCGCCCAGGCCTTCGGCATCAGCCGCACGCCGTTGCGCGAGGCGCTGAAGGTACTGGCCGTCGAAGGCCTGGTGACGATGAAGCTGCGCCGCGGCGCCTACGTCACCGAGGTCTCCCGCGACGACGTGGCGCAGGTCTACCACCTGCTGGCGCTGCTGGAGAGCGATGCCGCCGCCACCGTGGCGACGCAGGCCGACGCGACGCAGCGCGCGCAACTGCAGCAGTTGCACGCGCGGTTGGAAAGGCAGGTACGCCAACGCGACGCGTTCTTCGCCACCAACGAGCAGTTCCACATGGCGTTGCTGCACATCGCGGGCAACCGCTGGGCGCTGCAGATCGTCACCGACCTGCGCAAGGTGATGAAGCTGAACCGGCACCATTCGCTGTTCAAGCAAGGGCGCCTAAGCGATTCACTCACCGAGCACCGCGCACTGATGCAGGCCATCGCCGAGCGCGATGCCGATCGCGCACGCGCGCTGATGCAGGCGCATTTCGCGCAGGGGCTGGAGGCAGCTGCGGGCTGAAGGCTTGGCCGGCACCGGCCGCGCCACCCCTTGCGGCGGCTCCTTCATCGCCCAGCCGCAGGCGTCGGCGACAACACTTCCGCGTGCGAATCCGGCGTCGCAACGGCTGGCAGCAGCTGCGCGCACCAATCCTCGACGGCCTCGCGCACCGCGTCGGGCCGCTCGGTCAGTGGCCAGTGGTGGCACGCAACGGCCTGGATCTGCACCCGCGGCCCCGCCAGCGCCTGACGCATCTCGCCTGCATCGGCAAAGGTGGCCCCCGTGGACAGCAGGGCCAGCACCGGCAGCGGCAGGCTGCGCGGCCGGGGTGCGGCTCGGAACATCTCCGCCAGGTCCTGCAGGTAGACGGCCAGCGGCACGTGGCGCAGGTCGGCATGCGCCGAGCTGTACTGCGCGATGAAGGCACGCTCGGCCTCGGGCGAGGCCAGCGCCGCGCGTGCGGCGCGGTCCAGCGCGCGCAGGTCCAGTGCCGGCAGCGGACCGCGGTGCAGGCCCAGAGCGTTGAGTGCCCGTACCAGCGTCGCCGCGGCGGACCACAGCGGTGCGGCCCGCGCCAGCCATCGCTGCCGGCCGTGCAGTGCCTCGCGGAACACCGGATCGATGAGCACCAGCCCGATCACCCGTGCGGGCTGCCGCGCCGCGAAGTGCAGCGCCACCTGGGCGCCGAGGCTGTGACCGACGAGCACTGCGGGCCGCCCGCCCTCGGCCTGCAGCACCGTTGCCAGGTCGCGGCACCACGCGTCGATACCGATGCGCCGGCGCGTCAGCGCATGCCCGTGACCGCGCAGGTCGACGCGGATCAACGCATGCTGCACGGCCAGCGAGGTAGTGTCGACGAACTCCTCGAAGCGGCTGGCGTTGCTGGCCAGGCCGTGGATCAGCAGCAGCGGCCAGGACGCCGCGCCCGCCGCAGGTCGCCTCGCGTGCCAAGCCACCAACGCGCCATCTGCCGCGCGCATTTGGCAGGCTTCGTTGCTCATCGATTCGGGCCGGGTGCAGGTCGCATGCGTATCGCCTGCACCGGACAGACCACCGCGCATTGGGCACAACCGGTGCAGCCGGCCGGCCGATGCAGCTCGGCCCGCTTGTCGAAACCCCTGCGTTCGAGCCACAGCACCCTTGGCGAGCAGACGGCCACGCAGCGCCCACAACCGGTGCAGCGGTGGGCGATCTGCGGAAGACGCAGGCCGCCTTGCAAGCGTCGGGCAGATGGCGGCAAGAGTGCCGTGGACATCAGGGAATTGCCTCGGCCGCGCAGGGGCTCAGTACGGGCAGGGAAAGACGACGGCGCAGCATCGTCCTATCGTAGCCAGACCCGGCGGGCTCCGTCGCTCGCACGGTCGTCGGCCGCATGGACTGCCGGGCGACGATACTGCGGCATCGAAGCCACCACCCTAGCGCAGCATGAAGATCTACCTCAGCGCCGACATCGAGGGCATCACCGGCATCACGGACTGGGCCGAGGCCGACCTCTCCCAGCCCGACAACGCCGAATTCCGCGAACGCATGACGGCCGAGGTGGCGGCCGCCTGCGAGGGCGCGATTGCCGCCGGAGCCAGCGAGATCCTGGTCAAGGACGCGCACTGGACCGGCCGCAACCTGCTGGCCGAGCGACTGCCGCGCCAGGCCACGCTGTGGCGTGGCTGGAGCGGGCATCCGTACAGCATGGTGCAGGGGCTGGATCGCAGCTTCGCCGCGGCGCTTTTCATCGGCTGGCATTCTGGCGGTGCGAAGGGCGGCAACCCGCTGGCCCACACGCTGAGCTCAAGCAACCTGCTGGGCATCCGCGTCAACGGTGAATGGGTCTCGGAATACCAGCTGCATGCCTGGACCGCCGCGCTCGAGGGCGTGCCGGTGGCCTTCGTCAGTGGCGACGCGGCGCTGAGCGCCGAGGTGCAGACCATGGACACCGGTGCGACCGTGGTGGCGGTGATGCGTGGCCACGGCGCCGCCGTGCAGTCCAGGCATCCCGCCGAATCGCGCGAGCTCATCCGCGAAGGCGTGGGGCGCGCGCTCTCGCCGTTGCGCGCGCGGCCCGCCACACTGGCCGGGCCTTTCGAGGTGCAGGTGGTGCGCAAGGACGCGCGCGACGCCTACCGGCGCGCCTTCTATCCCGGAGCGCATTTGGTCGATCCGGTGACGATTGGGTTCCAGACGCGCGATTGGCTCGAGGTGATGCGAATGTTGCAGTTCGTCTGCAGCTGAGTGCGCCATCCGGCACGGCGGACTGCCTGCCGGTCGGTCCGACGCCGTGCCCCATCGCGGGCACCGTAGCTGCTCGACGCGCGCGCGACAACAACTGCAACGTGCGCGGGCATGCCCACGCGGGCGCTGCGGAACCGGAACCTCAGGCCAGTGGCCGCTTCGCGGGTGAGGGCCACGTGCTAAAGCTGGAGGCCGAAGGCGGTGCAGCGCTCGCCCGCAGCCGCAAGAGCCAGGTCGAGGGCCGCAAGCCGCCGGCCTGACGGGCAAGCCGCCGTCGCGGCCGCTGCCGTCAGCGCGGGCAGTCCGCCGGCACGCTGGCCGGTTCCGGTTTCTTGGCGCCACCCAGCGCACCGAGGGCACCGCCCACCGCGCTGCCGATGCTTCTGCCAAAGCCACCGCCCAAGAGGGCCCCGCCGACGTCGGCACCTGCGCGCTGTGCATCGCTGCCGGCGGCCTGCGGCGGCGGGCAGTCGGGGCGCGCGGTCGTGCCGGCCGCCGCGGCCGGCGTGGTACCCGTCGCAGCCTGCGGCGAGGCGCTGCGCCCTGACGGCGCTGCACCCATGCCACCACTGCCCGCGTCCATGCCGAGCATGGTCATGGCCGTGCTCTTGGTACGCACGCGCACGGCCCATTCGGGTTCCCAGGGGATCTTGGTGTCGCTGGGCCGCGGCGGATGTGCCAGGTTGAGCTCCGGTCCGTAGGCGATCATGCGCAGCATGCCGCCCTGCCCCTTGGCGAAGATGCCGGCCGGAATTGCGCACTGCGTGACACCAGGCGCCAGCAGCACCTTCTCGCGCAGCCATTGATCGACGTTCGCCGGCGACGCGTAGTCGATCAGGCCCATGCCGAAGTCCGGCACCTCGGCGGAACTCCAGAACACCATCTCGGTGACCCCGGACTCCTCGCCGCCGCTCATGGCGTTGAGGAAATAGGCGCGCGCATGAGGCACCGCCTGCCACGACAGGTTGAACACCGCGGCCGCGTTGCCGGCCTGCTGCAGCGCGATCGGCGCCATGAAGTCCTGCGCCGCGGCCAACGTGAACCGCAAGCCCGGCGGCACACCGTCGCCGCTGAGCGCATGCTCGCCGGCCAGCGACGCGTCGCGGCCGAAGTTGCGACGGTCCTTCTCGTTGGGCCAGATGCTGTGACCGGGACGGGCCACGGCACCGCGCTCGCGCGGCGCGCGGCCCTGCATGAAGCTGCCCCACTCCTGCGGCGAGGCCTTCGCAAAGTCCAGCACGCGCGGCTGTCCGGGACGCACCGTTTCACTGCAGCCCCAGTAGAAGAGGATGCGGCCCTTGGGCTGCTGCATCTCTTCCGGCTCTCCCGGCGTGCCCGGGCCGGTCGAGCGCGGCTCGCTCTTCACCGGCAACAGCGGCAGGCTCGGCGCCAAGCCGGTGGCCGTCGGAACGGCCTGCGTGGCCTCTGTACCGGACGGCTTGCGCTGCGTCACGAAGGCAATGTCCACATGCCGGCCCGTGGCCATGCCGCGGGTGTTGCCGAAAGCATTGCCGCCTTCGGCGGCGCCGCCCCGGCTGCCGCCGAAGATTCCGCCCATGCCGGGCATGGCCGACATCTCGGGCATTCCCGGCATGGTGGCCGTGGCCACGTCCATCCACAACTGCGCCACCGGCGGCTTGACCACCTGCGGCGTTGCCGCGCTCTGGGCCTGCGCGGCGGGAGCCAGCAGCGCGATCGCAAAGGCCGTGGCCAGGGTGAGAAGATGGCGCGGATGTCGGTGCATGCTGTTCTCCCGTCCAGTGAGCCTTTGGCCCGTGACCTTGGAAGAGTTTAGGCGCTTTGCCGCGGCCTGCAAGACACGGTGCAAGGCATTGCCGAGACCGACTCGCAAGCTGCTGCGTGGCAGAGAAGCGGCGGCGTTCGGCAGCGCTTGTCCATGGCTCGGACGGCGTTCCACGCTCGTCCTGACGATCGTGACGCACCGCATCGGGCGACGCTCAAGAGGCCGAAGCTGCCGACCGGAAACTGACGTGCGGACCGGATCGACCTGCCGAGGCCAAGCTGAGCCACGGCACGTGCACAGCGCTCCTATTGGTTTCGGAATGGTCGACTGCCGGTCGACAAGCCGGCCGCCCTGTGTGTCTTCGGAACGGAGCATCGAGCAGCCGGCCGGCAAGGCTGACGGGCGAACACGGCGTCATGGATGGACCGGACCTGGCGCTAGGAAGTGCTTCAGGCCGTTCGCGGGTTTCGCTGGTCGTCGGCTCGAGCGCACGGACTGCGCGGAGCTGATCGCGGACGACTTCGCGCACGTCGGGCAATGGCATGCGAGGCTGGCGCGATGCCGCGGCCACGAACTGGTTCAGAACTTCGACGCCGAGCGTCCGCCAAATGCGCGCCGTGCCATCGGCCACGACCCTTCTGCGATGGATGCTTTCCCGCCGCTGGGTCAGCGGCCGGCGCGATAGCTGCGCCGGTGTTGGAGTCGGTGGGTGTGACCCGTGGGCGTTGCTGCCGAAGGGCGCCGCGGCTCTTCGTGTCCGGCAACACCGAAATTGGCATCGGCACGCGCCTCGGCGACCAACTCGGCAACCTACGACACGCGATGCCGTCAGCGGCGTCAGCGCGGCGCGGCGCCGATACGCGCAAAGCGATCCGCCGCACGCTGCACGTCGGCCGGCTCGCCCTCGAGCAGCAGCAGACCGTGGCGCAGCGCTTCCTCGCCGCCCAGCCGTCCGGCAACCCACTGCGCCAGCACCGCCTCGCTGCTGACAGCCACCACGTCGCCGGGCAGCGGCCCGGCGACGTGCAGCTGCAGTTGCAGCCCCAGCGGCGCCGGTGCCAGGCGCGCCCACAGGCCGATGTCCACCAGCACCAGCGCAATCGGGGCGTCGCCTTGCTGCGCATCGCCCAGCGCCCGCCCCAACTGGCGAAGACGCCAGCCGGTGCGCTGCAGACCGACCTCACCGTCCAGCGCCGGGACGGGGGTCTCGAGCTCGAAGCGGCCGCCGCGCACCGCCTCGTGCACGGCCATCGCCACCTCGAGCGAACGCGGATGGGCCAGTGCGAAGGGGTTGCCGCTGTAGGCACCGTCCAGCGCACAGGCACCGGCAGCGCCGCTCAGGCAGGATGCGAGGGCGGCGGCGAAGACAGCGGCGGCAATGCGTTCGTGCGTCATGGGCGCACTGTAGCGCCCGGGCGCACCCAGCCCATCGCTTTGCCAGGCCGGCCACCGCACGACCGACTGACCGTTGGGCTGGCAGACCCGGTGCTCGGTCATGTCCGGCACGGCGGCGATCCCCTTCAGCGTCATTTCTTGCTCGTAGCAATAGCTCGGTACGTACCGCTCGCGTTCGGGCGGTTCATGACCGCCTCGCCCAGCGCACCTCGGTGTGTGAGCATCCGCATCTGCCTGCTGACGATCGACTGCAGCAGCGCCTGCCGAGCTGCTTCTGCGGGTGCATGTTGCTCGACGAAGGCTGGCGCGCCATCGTCGCCTCACCGATGCAGGCCGTCCAGCATCAGGCAGTGCCGTCACATGTTGGGACTGGCGGTGGTCGCAAAGCACTGGATCAGCATGACGACAGCGGCCGAGGCCCCACCCCCCCGCATCGTTCGACCCCGGCATGGCCGATATGGGCGCCGGACCACCAATATCTGGCGGATGCACCTCACGGCGCGATGCGTCGAGCGAAACAGCAACACAGCCCTTCTCGATCAGCAGCCAAGCGCGGCCGGGTGCGGACCCGGCCTCCGAGCTTTCCACCTCGCGGCCGCGTCAGTGCGTCGCCATCGCAGCCGCCGCCTCTGCCCAGAACAGGCCTTTCATCTCGGCTCGGCTGCCGTCGCGCACCTGCAGCAGCGGCAGCACTGCCGGCCTGGACGACGCGACAACTGCACCGCCCGCGCCATGAGCCCAGGCTTGATGGATCTCATGCTCCAGCGCCGCGCCATCGTCTTCGGCGTAGACGATCAGCACCCCCTTGTACAGCGGGACGCGCTGCAACAGCTACTGCAGCTCGAATCGCGCGCCTGCTCGCAGCGCGCTGTATTCGCGCAGGTCCAGCAGCACCACCACGGCGGCCCACTGCGTGGCGTTCAGATCCTCGTTCCCATCCATCCTGGCTTGCAGTGTGCCGCGTTCGAGACGCGGCGGGACTGCGACACCAAGCTGGCGCCCTGCTGCTCGGCGCTGACCGCTCGGCGAGCGGGCACTTCGGACGGGCTGCGGACCACCATCGCGTGCCGTCGGGCGCCGGCAGACGTCACCCAGTGCCAAGCCCGGCACCCGGAAAGCGACTGCACGTCGCCAAACCCGTTGCTGCGCCGCGGGCAAGGTGCAGGGGCCCGGCCGGACTAACATTGGCGGAACGGCGCGTCAGTGCGAATTCGGCCTGTGTAAGGCGCGCCGCCCGCCATGCGCCGCACCGCCCTCCTTGCCTGCACCGGGCTTGCCGCACTGCTGCTCACCGCCTGCGCCACACAGCTCGTCGAGGCACCACCGTCGGAACTGCGACCCGCGGGCGGCAAGTCGTTGGTGTTCCAGCAAAAGAGCCTGGCGCCCGCCAGCGGCGAGCGTGCCATCACGGCCGCCGACTTGCGTGCGGGCGACATTCTGCTGTCGGCCGAGGCGAGCCTGCGCTCCTCCGGCATCCGCATCGTGACGCTCGCACCGGTGAGCCACTCGGCCATCTACCTCGGCGACGACCAAGTGGCCGAGGCGCTGGGCGGCGGCGTCGGCCTGCGCAGCGTGCCGGCCATGCTGGCCGAGGAATCGGTGATCGCCGTCTACCGGCACCCGCGCGTGGATGCCGAGTTGGGCGGGCGCATCGCCGCCGAAGCGCGCGCACGCGTGGGCCGCGGCTACGACTTCGTGGGCGCATTCCTCTACGTGCCCTTCAGCGCGCAGCGCCAGGCCTGCGAGTTGCCCGCCCTGCCCACGCCGCTGCGGCAGGCCTGCATCAGCCTGCTGGCCTCGGTGCAGCTGGGGGTGCGCGAGCCCGAGGAGCGCTTCTTCTGCTCGGCCTTCGTGCTCGAGGCGTATCGCGACGCGGGCCTGCCCCTGACCCAGGCGCGGGCGCGCTGGCTCACGCCGGCCGACATCCTGCACATGCGCGAAGGCGACGTGTCCGCGCTGCCGGTGGAGCAACCCCTGGTCTACGTGGGCCATCTGAAGAAGACGCCTTGGGCAATGGACATGCCGGCCTTCGAATTGCCGCTGCCCAGCAGTTACCCTATTCCGGTCCTGCCGCCCGGCCAGGCGGTGCCGGACCCGTCGCCGCGGCTGCCCGCGCCCTAGCTGCGATTACTCAGGACGTTGTTCCCGCGCGCCCAGGCACTGGGCGAAGCGACTGCGGCCAGGCACCCGATGCGGTTCCCGCATGACGCGTCCCGGCCAGACGCCACACGCGTCACGGCGGCGGCGTGGGAGGGCTCGGCGCGCGCTGCGCGGTGCAGCCCTCAGCGTGCCGCCAGGTCGGCGGGCTGCGCGCGCCTGGACGACGCGGCAGCGGCGCCCGAGCGAGCGTCCCAGCGACCGCCGCCGCTCGCCGACTGGACCTGACCTTTGCTGCTCCCGGCCAGCGCCGCGATGTGGCTGAGCAGGATGTCGTCGACCCAGGGCTTGCGATGGACGCCGCTGATCGACCGGCACTGGTTGAACTTGACGCGCAGGTTCTCGTGACCGGTGATGGCCAGGATCGGCATCTGCGCGCTGTGCGGCAGCCGACGGCAGTGCTCGATCAGGGTGGCACCGTCCATGTTCGGCATCTCCAGATCGGTAAGCATCAGCGCATAGCGGCCGACGTGCAGCTTTGCCAGCGCTTCGGTGCCGTCGCTTGCCACGTGGACGTCGTAGCCTGCCCTCTCGAGCAGCCGGCTCAGCTTGACGCGCGCGACGGCCGAGTCGTCGACCACCAGCAGGTCCGCCGCTGGCGGCGGCAGGTTCGGCCACGGCCGATGCCGGTCGGCGGCCACGCCTGGCGGCAGCTCGACCGAAGCGGAAGCGGGCACGGCATCGGCGCCGCGCAACGGCGTCGCTTCGCCTTTGGCGGCGTCACCGCGCCGCGGCCGGTGCCCCCAGCTCGAGAGAACGGCGCCGACGAACACGCCGATGACGCCGGCGACCAGCATCAGCAACAGGTAGTCCGGAATCGGTGTCGACATAGGCCGGGCCGCAAGGGTTGGACTGCGGGCCGCGCCAGAATGGCGGCGGCACTCGGACACGACTTCGGCCTGACGGGTGGCACCCTGCAGCGCCCGCGGCGGCGGCCTCGATGTCCCGCGTGCATTCTTCACGCCCGACGCGGCCGCGACGGCCAACCGGCAGGTCCTGCACGCCATGCGGCACATCGAAGAACCCGCCCCTCTCGAATTGCCGCCAGGTCAGCGGCCCGTGCGGGCGTGGCGCGACCCATGCATGTACCGAACCGGGCTGCCTTGAGCCCGGCGGTCACGGCCCCCCGCTGCCGTCGCGCGAAGCCCGCGACCTGGGCTTGTGGTGGCTCGGCCGCATGGCTTCCGCGCGCCGTCGGCAACCGCCCCTTTTCCCGATCGCCAGTCGGTCTCAGGCGCCGGCCGGCAGCAACACGCTGCAACCGGTGGTCTTGCGCGCCTCCAGGTCGCGATGCGCCTGCGCCACGTCGGACAGCGGGTAGCGCTGATCGATGCGGATCTTCACCTTTCCGCTGCCGACCACGGCGAACAGGTCGTCGGCCATCGCCTGGGTCGACTCGCGTGTGGTGATGTGCGTGAACAGCGTGCCCCGCGTGACGTAAAGCGAGCCCTTGGCACCCAGGATCGCCGGCGCAAAGGGCGGCACCGGGCCACTGGCGTTGCCGAAGCTGGCCATCAGGCCGAAGGGCCGCAGGCAGTTCAGGCTGCCTTCCCAGGTGTCCTTGCCCACCGAGTCGTAGACCACCTTGACGCCCTTGCCGCCGG
>ERZ1645185.1210-NODE-1210-length-10649-cov-8.606947_pt1 | contig 10649 bp, 7 predicted proteins | sample MGYA00575351_ERZ1645185 | MGnify/ENA primary metagenome ERZ1645185 (study PRJEB40838, sample SAMN11284767) | freshwater sediment metagenome | isolation source: river sediment | host: Sediment | place: India: Jana village, Kanpur | collected 2015-12-17 ... | reverse complement strand
CTTTCAAATACAGGCGATAGGCTTCCGGACTCTGGGTGTAGGCTTTGCTGAGCCGGCTTTGGTCAGAACTGCTCAGCTCCAGCTTCAGGTTCTGCGCAATCAGCGCCGCCATTTCGCGCTGGGTGACCAGCAACTCCTGCAGCTTGCGGTCGTAACGTTCGCCCCAGAGCAGTTTCCCGGTGGCGACATCCAGCAGTTCCACGCTCAGCACCAGATTGTCGCCGCGTTGGGTCAGCCGACCGTGCAGAACCGAACCGACGCCCAGTTCTTTGCCGATCGCAAGCGGATCGAGGGCCTTGCCCTTGTAGCTGAACACGGTGCTGGTCGGGCTGACGTTCAAACCGGACAACTGCGACAGGCGGAAGATCAGCGACTCGGCCAAACCGTCGGTCAGATATTCGGTATCGGCATCGGAATTGCTCGATTGCAGCGGTAATACCGCGATTGATCGGATGGCGCTATCCGATGTTGCCGATCCAGCAGGCGACGCCGGACCGCCAGATGCCTTGAACACGAATTTATCAACGGCAAAATAACCCAGCGCCGCAATCAGCATGAAGATGATCATGCGCTCCATGCGTTTGGCTTTTGCCGGCGCATAAACAGCATCCGGCGCGGCATCGCCATCGCGTTTCAGGCCGTCCGGCGTCATTTCGAATATCCAGGCGAAGATCATCGCCGGAATGAACCCTACTGCGAGAATGCCAACCACCGTCTTCATCACCCAACCGGGCGCTTCGAATACCGGCAACAACGTTGCCGCTACTTGCGTCACTAGCCAGGCGCCGACCAGATACAGCCCGGCCATGCGGATTACGTTGCGGCGTTTGAGTTCGCTGAGAAACCCGCTCAAAGGAAGCTCTCCGATTCCATGACCGTTGGCCCGCGATTACCCATCAGTACCATTCCCGGAGCATTGCAAGGCAGGATAGCGCTGGCAATGCCTTATAGTACATGAGTCAATTGCGTGAATATCAGACGCTTGCCCAGAATTATTCTGGGTTTCCGCCGCGGTTGCGGCCGCATATGCCGGTTCTAGGCCGACTGAAGCGGGGCCCGTCACGCCCCCCAACGGCTTCGTTCCAGCAGCCACATCAGGCAGGTGATGGCCAGCCAGGCCCAGAAAAACGGCCAAGGCGTGCCGGGCACGGCAATCGGTTTGCCTGCCACGCCGGGCGTTGTCGATGCCGCCAGCTGGCGCGTGCTCTGCTGCAGGCTTTGCCGATCGAGTGCCAAACCCTGCCCTTCGGGATGCACGAAGAACGGCTCCGCGGAATCACCGTGTTGCAGATGATGCCAACCGGATGCCGTAGGCCAGAAGCCGGCGCAAAGGCCGCGCAATGGCATGGGCATTTCGACCAATGCGGTTCTGCCACCATCCGGCGCTACGACCTCTGCACCCTTCTGCAGTCCGCAGAAGACCGTGCGCCGGTCCGGATGCCGCAGCCCGTCGGTCGGCATCGGATAATCGAGGCTTTGCGGCCGTGCCAAGGCCTTGGCCAAATCGCTCCACAGGCGGGCGTGGACATCCGGAAATCCCGACAAGGACAAGCGGTAACTGTCGGTCAACCACAGCACACCGACGCGGCCCTGGCCGACAGCGCGCCAGACGGCCAATGGCTGGCCGGTGCTGTCGGCGAATACGGTCTGCGCGGATTCGGCCTGCACGCGGATGGGCCGGCGATTGAGGGCCGGCCATTGCGGCTTATCGGTTTGTTCCGGCAGACGGATGCCCTGCACGATGGCGGCATCGCGGATTCGGAATCCGAGCGCGGCGAAATCCGCCCCGGTCCTGGCGCTCAACGGCCCGGTAATGCGCAGCAAGACGCCCAAGCCGTTGGCTATGGCATCGCGCACAACGCGTTTTTCCACGGCAGTTAAGCCATCCCAGGCGCGCTCATCCAGAATCAGCCAATCGGTATCGCGCAAGTTCGCCGCGGTCAGGGCCGCCTGCGCGGTTTGGTATGCCATGCTCGGCCCAAACGTGATGCGGCTTTGCAGACGGGCACCGGAATCCACCACCCAGCGGCGGAGCGCTTTGACTTCGGCATTCGGTCCGCCGGACAGACTGAGGATGCGCAGTGGCACCGGTTCGCGCACGATGACCGGCACACTCAGTGTCTCTGCCGGTCTGCCGTCAGCCGCGGTGATCTCGAGCCGGTATTCGTACAGCCCCGGACCACGGGCTGCATCGCCGAGCGCAAAGCCGCCCTCGGCATCGATTCCGGACTGCGCCACCGCCTTGCCGGCCGGATCACGCAAGCGGACGCCGGCTTTCGGCATGCCATGGATCCGCCCGCGAACCGACCACAGCGCACCGGGCGTGATGATCGGCGTTTGCCAATACGCGACCAAACCAACCGGCGGCGGCGGCGATTCAAAGCGTAGCGACAAGCCGGAAACCGCTTCGCGATCACGGGCCGGCAAACCGTCTCCGAGAATGCGCAAGGATTGCACCCCGGGCCGTTCACGCAGCGCAGTGGACAGATCGGGCATTCTGGCAACCCCTGCAATTGCCGGTGCTTCCGGCAGTGCGATGGCGGGGCCACTCATGTCCTTGCCGGTGGTGTTGGCATTCGCGGTCAGCACCGTGAGTTGTCCGGCCGGTGCTTGGCGGTCGGGCGGAAACAGGGTGAAGTACAACAAGGCTGCGCTCAGTGCCGACAGCACAAGCAGTGCCGCGGTACGCCACAACGCCGGGCGCGTGCCGGCATCCATGGCACCCACGGCCAGCAGCCGGCGAATGCCGGCAAGCAGCACACCCAGCAACAACAGCAGCGCGCAGATTCCGGCGATGGTCATCGCTCACGCTCCTGTTGCAAAGCGTTCCGGTAAGCATCATCGGATGCCGGTTGGCTACGCGATTGCGGCACGGCCGGTACCCTCGGCAGCACCGGCCACAATTGCCGCATCAGTGCTTCCCGGCAGCTCAGGCAATCAGGACGGCTCTGCCACTCGGCCAACGCCACCTTCAAACCCAGGGCATCCGGTACCCGTGTCGGATGTTTGGCCAACCACTGCCGCAAGCCCGCGAAATCGGGCGCAACGCGACCGCCGGAGGACAGCGCCTGCCAGAACTGCAGCAAGGCCGCGTCATCCGCTGTGGCCGCCGCCAGATCGTCCTTGGCTGCGGCATAGCCGGCAAGATCACCGCTCATGCGCCGTGTTTCGTCGATCGGCGGTTGCTGGTTACCGGTTTTTGCCAGGTAAATGCGGCTGGCCTGCTGCACTTTCTTGATGTAATCCAAGGCGCGGTATTCGTAAGGCAGGGCTTTTTTCGGCTCAGCGGTACGCAGATATAGTTCCGCTTGCCACATCTCGTTCAAAGCGGCGCGCAGCAGCTTCTTGGTTTCGGGATCCAACAAGGTGGCGGCTTCCGGAATATCGTGGGTATGGCCGAATTGTTCCAGGATCGACTGGTTACCGGCATCGGCCGTTTTCGGCTTGGCCCGTTCGTTGCCGTGGTCATGGCCGTCTTCATCGTGATGCGTTTCTTTGCCGGCTTCCGCTTCCGATTCCGGCTTCGCTACCGGAGCCTGGCGTCCGCCTTCGCTTTCCTCGCCCAGAAACTGGCCGTAACGCAGGCGCAGCAGACGCTGATCGACGCCGATGGTGTCGGAGCGGATCGCGAAGGTTTCGGCATCCGGCTTCGGACGCTGCGCCAGCAGCTTTTCGGTATCGATGATGATCTGCCGCTGGCTGCGGAAATAGGCCGGCATCGCTTTTTTCAGCAGGCCTTCGACTCCGGTCGCCTCGACTGCATCCTGCACCGGCCAGCGCAGGATGAAACTCGAGCTGCGCGTCTCGTTGGCCGCGGGCTTGCGGCGGTCCTTGATCCGGAACTGCACGATCAGGTCATCGCCTTCCTGCATGCCCAGCTCGGCCAGGCCCAGACTGAGGATGAAACGTTGGCGGGTCGCGCTGCCTTGCCCTTGCAGCGTGCGGATGAAACGGGTGAATTCGATGTTCTCGCCGCTGCCCCTGGCCAGCTGGATTTCCATTTCCGCGGCACCTAGGCCGTAATCGTCTTCGGCTTCGAACTGCAGCGGCCAGCGTGTTTGTCCGGGTTCGACCAGACTCAGGCTGCGGTCCGGCAACAGCACCCGCACCACCGGGGCTTGGTCCGCGATGGCATCCAAACGCTGCCACTTACCGGGCGGCAACGGCGAGCCATCGATTTCAATCCGATACACATCGGATTCGGTCATCGTCCGCGAAGCGGCCCAGACGCCATCGTGATGCTTCAACGGAAAGCGTGAGCCATCGAAAAACACCAAGGCGGCCGATACCGGCTGCGGCTGGAAGCGCAGCCGCCATTGCAGGCGCGAGCCTTCAGGAAATTTGGCCTGCAATGCCGTTCCGGTTGCCGCCGGCAATCCGGTATAGGCCGGCGCGGTGATGGTCAATTGCGAGGCCAGCAATTTCACCGGCCCGCGTTCGATGCTTGCTTTATCCGGCACGGAGCCAGGCGCAGCCGCCGGCGGGGGTTTCGGCGAAGGCCAGAACAGAACCGCCGCGGTCAGCATCAGCGACAGCGACCACAGCGAAAGCAAGCCGGGTTTCGGCCATGGCCGGCGCAGATCCAGCGCAGGCAGGCGTTCGATGCGCGTGCTGACGCGCTGTTTTTGCAGGATCTGCAGCAGGTTCAGCGTGGATTCCGGCCGCCACAGCAGATCGCTGCTGTCCTCCAGCTCCGGCACACGGCCATCGAGCTGGCGGATCAACCAAGACCGGTCACGACGCGATGCGTTGTGCACCAACCATGCCAGGCCCGAAACCAATACGACACCCGCCAGCACCAGCGCCGGCCACAGGCCGGCAAACCGCCACAGCAGGGCGCTGGCCAGCACGTTGGCCGGCACCAGAATCAAGGCCAGTATGACGCCATCGCGGACGATGGCCTGTCGGCGCCAGAGCGCGACTTTTTCCAGAGCCGTCATCACGCGCCCCACCGCAGACGGCCGCTGGCCAGCCAGCGCTCCAGCACGAACAGCAGCGCGGCCGCCAAGGCAAACCAGGGACTCAACGGCTTCGGCGCGGAGATAACCTGCGGCGCGCCCAGAAGCGGTTGCAGATCTGTTGCCATGGCGCGGTCCGGTGCCGGCAACGGCACTTGCAGCAGCGCGTACAGGCGCTGCGGAAAATCGCCGTATTCCAGCAATGGCATCGCCTGCGCATTCACCGGTCTTTGCCATTGCAGAAAACGGCCAGCGCCCAAGCTTTGACCGACCAATACCGCTTGGCCTTGCTCATCGCGCCAGAGCACGTCCTGCGGAGCCTCGGGCAGAACCGTATCCGGACCGAGCATCAGGCTGCCGCCTTGTTCAACCCATCGCCGTGCGGCGGCGTCTAACGGCCGGTTGCGCAGATCCAACCAGAGTGCATTCCCGGCCGGGGTTTTATCATCGGAGGCGATGACTTCGATGGCTTGCCGCGCTTCGGACTTCCCGGCGTTCTGCCAGACGGCGTGGGCCGCTTTGAAGAACACCTCGCTGGCTGTACTGGCCGCATCGGATCGAATCGCCAGTGCCGGAATAGGCATCGCTACCGGTTGGCCATCAGGCATACGGCCCGGCACTATCTTCCAATCGATGTTGCGGCTCAGACGCAGGCGTTCGGCATCCAACCCGCTCAGGGATTCCGGCAACACCACTGTAACGGCAGCCGATTTCGGTAACTGCGCATCCAGCTCACGCAGCAGACTGCTGAAACCGGCGGCGGAAGGCGGCGGCGTTGGCAGGGATTCGATGGTTGGAAACGACGGTGCCAGCCAACGGCGCTGCACCTGTTCACCGCCGGGCAAACCGGAAACGCTCTGCCATGCAGCGCCCGGCACCACCAGCAGCCAGTGCTGGGGTTTTTCCACTTCATGCCGGGCCGGCTGCGCCAGAAACAGCACGATCAACAGCAACAGCAGCAGACGCAGCAGCAACAAAAGCCATTGCTCAATGACCGGACGCCGGCGCGGCCGCAGGCGCGCTTGCAGCCAGCGCATGGCCGCGAAGTCCACACGCTGCGATGGCGAACGGCGGCTGAGGTGGATCAGGATCGGCAGCAGCAAGGCCGCCAAGGCCGCCAAGGCACCGGGCAGCAGGAAACTCATCGTGCCGTCCCGCGCCGCAAGCTGTTCCCGAACAGCTGACGCAACGGCGCATCCAATGGCTGGTCGAGGCAGGTTTCGGCATGCCGGATGCCGGATGCGGACAAACGCCGGATCAGCCCGGCCCGGGCGGCGGCGAAGTTTTCCAGATAAGCGGCACGGCTGGCGGCGGCATCGGTCAGCAGTTCGGCTCCGGTTTCGACATCGACGAAGCGCTGCCCGCCGGTGAACGGGAAATCGCGTTCTTCGGCTGTAATGATCCGGATATTGAACAGTTCACGGCGTGCAGCCGCCAGACGTTCTGCCAACGCCAAGGCGTTATCGTCAAAACCGTCGCTGATCATCAGCACCAGGGCATTGGCGCCGATGCGCTCCCAGATCGGCCGGCAGGCCGCTTCCGAGGGCCAGCTGCCCGACGCCTGCACCTGCGACAAACCCCACAGGCAGGCATCGCGGTGTTTGGCGCCGACCCCGGCCGCGGTGATTTGCAGTCCGCCGCCGTTGACCGCAATCAATCCGAAACGGTCGCCTTGCCGGCAGGCCAATTCGAACACACAGGCCGCCATCACTTTCGCCGCCGACAATCGGCTCCAACCGGGGCGTGCGGCATCGGACTGCGCCATCGAGGCGGTGGCATCCAGCAGCACCCAGGCCGTCAGCGGGCTGTCGCGTTCAGCTTCACGCACGAAGAATTTATCCGAGCGCGCGTACAGCTTCCAATCGATCTGGCGCGGTTCGTCGCCCGGCTCGTAAGCGCGGTACTGGGCGAACTCCATGCCGGCGCCGCGCGAACGGCTGTGGTGCTGGCCGATGCCCTGCACCGTCGATTGCCGGCGCGACGACAGGCGCAGGTCTTTCAGGCGCGCACGGACATCGGCAGGGATCGGGTCGGGCAATGCCATGTCGGCCGTTTCAGTTCGGGCTGGGCACGGCCGCCAGCAACAGACTCACTACATCGTCGGCGCTTTTGCCTTCGGCTTCGGCCAGGAAGGTCAGCAGCAGCCGATGGCGCAGCACCGGCGCCGCCAAGGCTTCGATGTCTTCACGGGTCGCGGCCAAGCGGCCGTGGATCAGGGCGCGGGCCTTGGCACACAGCACCAGGGCCTGTCCGGCACGCGGACCGGCACCCCATTTGACCCAGGTCGCGATATCGGCGACGGCCTGCTGTGGCCGGCTGGCGCGCACCAAGCGGTTGATCCAGTCCAGCAGGTCTTCGCTGACATGCACATCGCGCACCATTTTCTGCAGCTCGCGCACGGCTGCTCCGGCCATCACTTTCGGCACCGCCGCGGATTGGCTGCCGGTGGTCTGCCGCAGGATGTCGCGCTCCTCGGATTGGCTCGGGTAATCGACCCGGATATGCAGCAGGAAGCGGTCGAGCTGGGCCTCCGGCAACGGATAGGTGCCGGCCTGCTCGAGCGGATTCTGCGTGGCCAGCACGAAAAACGGCTCCGGCAGGGCATGGGTGACGCCGGCGTAGCTGACGGTATGCTCCTGCATCGCTTCCAGCAGCGCGGCCTGGGTCTTCGGCGGCGTGCGGTTGAGTTCGTCGGCCAGCAGCAGGTTGGTGAACACCGGCCCCTGCTGGAATTTGAAATGGCGCTTACCGGTGCCGTGATCCTCTTCCAGGATTTCGGTACCCAGGATATCGCTCGGCATCAGGTCGGGGGTGAACTGGATGCGCCGGAACGACAGATCCAGCGCCTGCCCGAGCGAGCGTACCAACAGGGTCTTGCCCAGGCCCGGAACGCCTTCGAGCAGACAATGACCGCCGGCCAACAGGCCGATCAGCAATTGCTCGACCACCGTGTCCTGGCCGACGATGGCTTCGGCGATGGCCTCGCGCAGGCGTTGCAGCTGTGCCAGGGTGGTTTGGATATCGGCTTCGGTGCTCATGGTTCGGAATTTCCTAAAGTGATTGCTGGAGTCAGGCATTCAAGGCATACATGACGATGTTGACCGCGAATCGGGTGTTGTCTTCGGCCAGGAAGCGCTTGTTGCGCCAGTCGTAATCCCACTCGCAGCCGAAATCCTTGTTGCTGTACAGCACACCTAGGCGACCGTTGATGCTGATGCCTTTCAGGTAATCATGGACCAGGTCGTCACCCCAGCCGTTCAGCTCGAAACCGGTGGTGGGCGGGCCGTCGAAGGTGAAGAAACTGCTGAAAATGCCATGGTCATTGGGCAGCTTCTGGAGCGCATCGTTACCGAAAATGGCGGCCATCTGCGCCTCGAACGACTTCGCGAACAGGCCGTCGATGTCGTGGTTGCAGTCGTCCACGAACACGAACCCGCCGTTGCGGACATAGGTCTCGAAATTGCGCCGTTCGGCCGCGGAGAACTGCACCAGCTTGTGCCCCGCCAGAAAACAGAACGGCGCCAGCAGCATGGCCGGATCCGACAGCGCCACGACATGCTCCTTCGGATCGACCCGCAGCGTGGTGTAGTCAATCAGGGACGTGATGATGTTGGCCGGCATGCGCTTGTCGACATCCCAGTTGCCGGATTCGTACATCAGCCGGGTGAAGAAGAAATCGTACTCGCCGGCCGCCGCCCTCAGGGTTCCGGGCAGCGCGGCCGAAGCCGCGCCGGCCAGCATCAATCGCAGGAAGGCGGCGCGATCCATGCCGGCCCTCCGTTCGGCATCACACGGCGTCCGACAGCGAGGTGAAGGTGAAATCGCGGATTTTCATCGGCGGAATCATCATCGAGTAATTGGTCTCGTCGCCGGCGATGCGCACCGGCTTGCCGAGCTCTTCGATGTTGTTGAGCATGATCACCGGCGATTCGTTGAAGCGGAAATTCTTGATCGGGTGCTTGATCACGCCGTTCTCGATGTAGAAGGTGCCGTCGCGGGTCAGGCCGGTCAGCAGCACGGTCTGCGGATCGACCATGCGGATGTACCAGGTGCGGGTCACCAGGATGCCGCGTTCTGTGGACTTGACCAGATCCATGGTCGATTTATCACCGCCGGCCATGAGCAGATTGCCGGGCGAGCCGGTGGCGGTCTTGCCCTGTTTCTGCGCCCAGAACCGGGAATACTCCAGCCAGTTGACCTTGCCCTTGTCGATGATGGTCATCTTCTCGCGCGGCAGGCCTTCGCCGTCCCACGGCAGTACCGGCGCATCGGCGTTCCACGGGTCGGCGGAGATGATCACGCGCGGATCGAACACCTGCTCGCCCATGCGGTTACCGCCGCCTTTTTTGGACAGGAAACTGCGGCCTTCGTCGGCCTGACGGGCATCGAAGCCGTTCATCATGAACGAAATCAGACCGGCCGATGCCGCCGGCTCCAGAATCACCGTGTACTTGCCTGGCTCCAACGCCTTGGCACCGGTGGAACCCTTGGCCTTGCCGATGGCGACCTGGATCGCTTCTTCGGCATCGAACTTGTTGACATCCTCGACGTTGCGCGCGACCCAGCCCGAACCGGTGCCGTCATCGGTGCGCACCGTGCAGGTGTAATTGACGTCGGTAGTGCGTTGGTAGCCGAAGTTGCCGTTGCTGTTGGCGAACGCAACGAAGCCGGCTCCGTCAATCAGGAAGCCTGCCGCTACCAGTCCCTGCGCTTTACAGGGCGCGATCGAGGTGGCTGCGACCTTGGCGCGGTATTCTGGGCTGATGGCAGCTGTCGGCGGCGCGTAGGTGTCGCTAGGCGTGTAGCTCTGCTTGCCGATGGCCGGCATGAACTCCTCGTTCTCCGGCGCCAGCCGGGCCAGCTCCTCGGCTCGCAGTACCACGTTGCGCAGCGATTCATCGTCGAAGGAATTGATGGTGGCGACACCGACGCGCTTGCCGAAAGCGACCTGCACCACCAGGTCGGCGTCGCTGACGATGCCGCTGGTGGACACGTTGTTCAGGGCGAAGCGAATGTTGCCGTTCTGTCCGCCGGCGAGCGTCGCCGTGCATTCGTCGGCCTTGCTCAGGGCCAACACCTTATCGAGAATCGCCTTGGCTTGTTGTTCCGTGTACATGCTCATGATGTGCTCCTAAGATTCGTCGATTAACCCAGTGACCGGGCGGTGCTGATGACATTCATGCCGTCGAAACGGGCCGTGCTCGAGCCGTGCGACACGGCCGAGACCTGGCCTGGCTGGCCTTTGCCGTCGAAGAACGAGCCGCCGAAGCGGTAATCGCGTTGATCGCAGATAGCCGTGCAGGCACCCCAAAACTCTGGAGTGCGGATCTGATAGGCCACGTCCTCGAGCATCGGGCCGAGCTGGCCATTCTTGATTTCATAAAACAGCTGGCCGCCGAACTGGGCGTTGAAGCGCTGCTGATCAATCGAGAACGAACCGTCGCCGACGATGTAAACGCCTTTCTCGACGTCCTTGATCATGTCGGCCACGCTGAGCGGGTCATTGCCCGGCTTCAGCGAAACGTTGGCCATGCGCTGGAACTGCACACTCGACCAGGAGTCGGCGTAGCAGCAGCCGTGCGACGCGTCTTCGTCGAGCAGGTGGACCTGATCGCGGATGGCCTGGTAATTGACCAGGATGCCGTCCTTGACCAGATTCCATTCCCGGGTCTTGACGCCTTCGTCGTCGTA
>ERZ1645185.1209-NODE-1209-length-10660-cov-4.517869_pt1 | contig 10660 bp, 12 predicted proteins | sample MGYA00575351_ERZ1645185 | MGnify/ENA primary metagenome ERZ1645185 (study PRJEB40838, sample SAMN11284767) | freshwater sediment metagenome | isolation source: river sediment | host: Sediment | place: India: Jana village, Kanpur | collected 2015-12-17 ... | reverse complement strand
GCTCGTGGAATTCAACACCGGCCATTTCATGATGGCTGAAGACCCGGACCGGTTTCGGACCGTGCTCGCGGATTTTCTCAGGCAGCTTCCGCGGTGAGGGAAATGGACGCGCTGAGCCGTCGTGCACAGCGTTCTGCGGGGATGGTATGATGCCGAACAGGTGCTCACTTTGTTGTCCTCATAGGGAGAAGAGATTATGACCATGCAGCTATCGCGTCACATCGTCGGGATTGCGTTGGGGCTTGTGTTGTGTGCAGGGACCGGCCTGGCGGCCGAGCCTGCAGACGTGGAGAAATTTGTGAACGCCCGCATCGAGATCGGCGAGATGATGACGAACTATTTCAAGGGCGGGGAATCGTATGGCTCAGGCCAGCGGCCGTCGCCGGAAAAGATGAAGGAGATGGGCGACGACATTCATGCGAAGCTCAGCGCGCTCTTGTCGAAACGTGGGCTGACGGTGGAGGAATATCGGGCGCGCAGCAAAGACGTGTTTGCCGATGAGGCTGCGGTGAATGGTTACCTGGCGGCGCATCCGGATCTCAAGACGCGGTATGACGCGTTACCATTGGGACGTATGGGTGGTGGCGGAGGCAGCACGGGACGGGGTTACTAATGGGTATGGCCCTGTGATCTTGCTGGGCTAGGCGAGCGAGGAGGCTCGACATGTCGTATGGCACGTCGAGCCTCTTTCTGTTTCGGGTGTTGAGCTGCGGCGGCTAGATCACCTGGATGATCAGGTTGGTCAGGTGTTCCATGCCGATGCAGTCGAGGATGCAGTAGGCGCGATATTGCGTGCGCCCCTTCTCGCCCGCGAGAAAGCTCACGGTCGATTCCCGGTTCATCATCCACAGCGGGCTGGTTTCCTGCTTCCAGCCGTCCTCGGCTCGGAGGGCGATCTGGTGGGTATCTCCCGCAGCCAGGCTGGTGAGGTCTTCACCGAAGACGAAGGTGATCTTCACCATCGTGTCTTTGGGGATTTGTAGCATCCGCTTTCCGCCATAGGGTTTGCCCTTCTCATCGAAGAATCCCTTTTCGCTCACGCGGACCTTGATCTCCAGCGGAGCCTTGTCTGGGCCTGCGGCATAGGTCAGCGCCGGCGCCGCCAAGGCGGCGGCAAAGGCCAAGGTGGTAAGTCCGGTGGCGAATCGCTTTACGATCTCCTTCATGGTCCTGATCTCCTGTATGCAGACCGGCTGGTTCAGCCGGCCCTTCCCTGGTCGGGATCGACGTTGGTGAACTGTTGTGGAGGACGAGAGCGGAGTGGGTTATTCAGTACGATGCGGACTGTGTTCCCGAACGCTTCGCCTGCTGTATTGACCTTAGCACAGCATCGCCGGTTGGCAAGTTCTTTCACCGGAGCAGCAGGCGCGGGAGGTAGGAAAAAAGGAGAGGGTTCGACTCAGGGTATACCCTGGTGAAGCAGGGCCCTGGCGTCTGCGATCGGAAGTTCTCGCCAGGCGCCTGGTTGGAGATCGCCCAACGTGAAGGGGCCATAACGAATCCGGCGCAGCCTGGTCACTTCATGGCCGAGGGCGTTGAAGAGGCGCCGGATTTCGCGGTTCTTGCCTTCGGTCAGTGTGACTGCTAGGTGAGATTCGCGACCGGAATGTTTCTGAATCGTCACTGCGGCGCACCGTAAGTACTCGCCGTCATCTTCTAGTCCATCGATGGCCGCTTGCCGCACCTGGTCCGTGACGTTTCCACGTACGGTGACGAGATACTCGCGCGGGATCTTGTGCCTCGGGTCGGTAAGAAAACTGGAGAGGGTGGAGACATTGGTGAGGAGGAGCAGTCCGCTGGTCGCTTGGTCAAGCCGCCCCACCGCGTGCAGGCGTTTCATCTCCGGAGGGAGCACGTCGAAGATTGTCCGGCGTCCCTGTTCGTCGTGATGCGTGGTGACGCAGCCCTTTGGCTTGTGAAAGAGAACGAAGCGCGGCGGACTCTGTTGCAGCGGCTGCTCATCGAGCGCGACGGCATCACCGGGCCATTCGACCCAGGTGTCCGGCTGGCGCATGATGCGTTGATTGATACGGACACGTCCGGCCCTAATCCACTCCTGCGCTTGTTTTCGGCTGGCGATGCCGAGTTTCGACAGAAGACGGTCCAGCGTGACGCGTGGGGTCTCGCCTCTGGACGCAGATGCTGCCCGGCCGGTCGAGGTTGCCTGAGGCGCTCCGGCCTCTTGTAGCGGCGAAGGCTTTCTGCTGGGTGGCGGTGCCATGGCGTGACTCTACACGGACGTCGGATGAAAAAGCAGCAGGGGAGTGGTGAGAGACGGCTGCATGTCATGAGCACCGATGGTATGATGCCGATGGTGGTGGTCTCGGTCTTCGATGCGGAATCAAAGGACGGATGATGCTGAACTATCTGATGATGATCATGGGGGCGATTCTGTTGATCGGTGGGACCGCTTCGGCGGAGTGGGTGCTGGTCGGCGGCACGCATAAGTATGACGGGTATGTCGATATGGCCACGATCGGGCCGAGCGGCAAGACCGTTACGTTTTGGACATTGAAAGACTTTAAAGTCGATCGGCAGATTCCGCAGGGGACCTATCGGTCGGTGAAGGTCAAGAAGCAAATCGACTGCGACGCCCGGAAGAGCCGGCCGCTGCAGACGAAGTATTATGCCGGGCAGATGGCAAAGGGCCGTCCCATGCAGGCAGGGAAGGCGACGCGGGAATGGTCGCGAGTCACGCCGGGGAGTGACGGCGAGGCAGAGTTCAAGATTGCCTGCAAGAAGGGATAGCGGCCTGCGACGAGGCGACGCGCGGGGCCTGAAGTCCGGCGCTGCCTCTGTTTAGAATAGCGCCCACCATGTCTGTCACGCCACGCATCATCATCATCGGTGCCGGGCTCGCCGGGTTGGCCTGTGCCCGTGTGTTGGTTAAGCGTGGCTTGGCCTGTACCATCCTTGAAGCCTCTGACGATATCGGCGGCCGGGTTCGCACCGATCGTGTCGACGGGTTTCAGCTCGATCGCGGATTCCAGGTCTTTCTGAGCGGCTATCCAGAAGCCACAGCGGTGCTGGACTATTCCGCCCTCCGATTACAGGCCTTTCACCCCGGTGCGTTGGTTCGCTACGCCGGTCGCTTCCATCGCCTCAGTGATCCATTTCGCCGTCCGCAGGATGTGCTGGCCACGGTGATGAATCCCGTCGGCTCGCTGCGTGACAAACTGACCGTGCTCAGCTTGCGGCAGGACGCATTGCACCGACAGCTGTCTGCGCGCGCAAGTGGAGTGTCGCATAGCACGCTGGAAGCCTTGCAGGCATACGGATTCTCGCCAGCCATCCAGGAGCGGTTTTTCCGCCCGTTTCTCGGCGGGGTCTTTCTCGACCAGTCGTTGTCGACGCCGTGTGGAGTCTTCGAGCAGGTGTGGGCGGCGTTTTCGCGCGGAGCCATTGCGTTGCCGCAGGAAGGGATGGGCGCGATCGCCCGGCAACTAGCCGACGGGATTCCCGACGGGACCGTTCGACTGCGCGCGCCAGTGGCTCGCCTCGATGGAGGCCGTGTCGTGCTCGCGTCCGGTGAACGACTGGATGCGGACGCCCTCGTGCTGGCGACCGACTTTTCGACGGCCGCGGCGCTACGCGGTGAGCCGGTTCCGACCGATCCTGGTCGTCAATCGATCTCGCTCTATTTCGATGCGCCTGCGCCGCCGGTGCGAGGCCCATGGCTGATGGTCAACGGAGACGGTCAGGGACCGATCGGCACGGCATCGGTGTTAAGCGAGGTGGCATCGAGCTATGCGCCGGCGAGACGGGCCTTGGTGGCCGTGAGCCTGGCCAACCAGGCTGCCTCGGATAGTCCCGAGCTGCTTGCCGCCGTCCGGCGACAAGCGCGCGACTGGTTTGGCGGGCAGGTGGAGACTTGGCGACATCTGCGGACCGATCGTATTATGCGGGCTTTGCCGCCGCTCTCGCTCCTTGCGGGAAGGAACGGGGAGAGCCAACCTCGGCTGCGACGCGGTCTGTATCACTGCGGTGACTATTGCGCCTCCGGGACGCTTGATGGGGCGTTGCGCTCCGGGCGTCACGCCGCCGAGGCGATCCTTGCCGACTTCAAAACGTTGTGAGGGGGAGCCTGTATGACGGAGAGGAGACTGTGGGGCGCAATCCTTGCGGCAGTGATGGTGTTGCTCTGTGGTTGGATGCCGTTCGCCTTGACCGATCCCGCCTCCGATAATCAGCTCCAGACCCTCGCCGGCCAGGGAGACGCGAACGCGCAGTGGATGTTGGGGCAGGCCTTGCTCACCGGCAGCCTGGGTACGACCGACGAGAATGAAGCCGTCCGCTGGTTCCAACTCGCGGCGGATCAGGGGCATGCGTTGGCCCAGCGTGATTTGGGTATGCTGTACGAGCAGGGGCAGGGTGTCACACAGGATAGGCTGGAAGCCTTTTTCTGGTATTCGCTGGCCAGTCGTCAGGACAGCGGGCGGGCCAGACTCCGCCGCGATGCCTTGGCTGGAATGCTCACGCCGGACCAGCGCGAGGCCATCGCTACGCGTATGAAAGCTTGGCGACCCAGGAAATAGGCCGGCGACGCAGGACGTGATCAGCCAGAGGTCTTCCGCCTGAAGAGGTCCGTGCTGAGTGACTGAATACGGTCGAGAAACAGCAGGCCGTTCAGATGGTCCACCTCGTGCTGAAACGCCAGCGCTTCGAATCCCGAGGTGGTGAGCGTCACGACCCGGCCATCGAGCGCGAGGCCTTCCACCACCGCCTGTTCATGCCGCAGGACATTGCCGGTATAGTCCGGCACGCTCAAGCAGCCTTCCCGCAGAATCTTCCGCCCTTCCAACGAAAGTATGACGGGGTTGACCATCACAATCAGCCCATGCCCCTTCTCGCCTTTTTTGCGCGACACATCCACGACGATCACGCGCACGGCATAGCCGATCTGCGGCGCGGCCAGCGCGACGCCAGGCGAAGCGGCGAGGGTATCGAGTAGGTCTTTCGCCACGGCCTGCGTCGCCGGATCGGAGGGCATAACGGCGGTGCTTGCTGTTTTTAATGTCGGATGGGGGTAGTGCAGGATGGAACGGATCGCCACGATCAGAACGTCACACTGTCGAGCGGGCGGAACGTGAGGTCCACACCCAACAGCGGCTTGAGTGCCTCCAGCGCCTGCTTGAGTTGATCCGCTTGTCGGTCCTGCGGGAGCTGAATCTCCAGCACCATGACGTAGACGGGCACCTCACCCGAGCCGATCACGCGGGTATTCATATCGGTGATGTTGCCGCCTTGCTCCGCCACGGTACGCGCGACTTGCGCCACAATGCCGGGGTGGTCGGCGCCGTAGACCGATAACATGAAGGTCGGCAACTCCGGCATGTGGAGACGGAGTGCAGCCTGATCGGGAAGCGCTCTACAGAGCACGGCAAGGTCCAGCGAGCGTGTCGAAGCCGTGAGTCGATGGCCCAGCGCTTCGGCGTCGAGTCCCTGCGGCAGGCGGACCATGAGCATCATGGTGAACTCGCCCCGGAGTCTGGTCATGCAGCTGTCTTCGATATTGCATCCAAGTTGATAGAGGCTGTCGGCCATAAGGGCGACGATGCCGGGTCGGTCTTGACCGAAGGCGGTGACGATGGCGAACTGGTCCATGTGAGGCTCGTAGTCTGACGGATGGGATGCGTGTGGCGTAGCATGCGGGAATCGGTAAGGAATCGCAAGTGGGGAGGCCGCGCGTGAGAAACACGTCTTGCTGTATGCCTACGTGCGTCGCTTGGTCCGGTTGGTCGGTTGCGCGCTGAGCGGATCGTCCGGCCAATGGTGGCGTGGATAACGACCGCGTAATTCCTTCTTTACATCCTGATAGACCGAGCGCCAAAAACTCGCGAGGTCTTTGGTCACTTGCACAGGTCTGCCGGCCGGTGACAGGAGATGCGCCATCACCGGCACCCTGCCTCCCGCGATCCTCGGCGTCTCCTGACAGCCGAACATTTCCTGCAGTCGTACAGCCAGCACGGGCGATTCACCCTGTTCGTAATCCAGCCGGACATGCGACCCGCTCGGCACGGTGATGTGCGTCGGCGCGAGTCGGGGCAGCTCCTGGCGTTGTTGCCAGGTCAACAGACTGTCGAGCGGGGCCTGCAGGTCCAGGCGACGTAGTTGCGCCAGGCTGGTGACTCCGGTCAGGAACGGCCCCAGCCACTGTTCCAGGTTTTTCGTGAGCGCCTCGTCGGAGAGATCGGGCCAGGTCGGATCGATGCGGTGGAGCAGGGCAATGCGTGCCCGCCATTGTTGCTGCTCCTTGGTCCAGGACAGCGCGGCGAGCCCGGCGCGACGAAGGCCGAGGAGCAGGGCGGCAGTGACGTGGGTTGGATCCGGCTCGTGGGCGGCGCGATCCTCAAGGATCAATTGGCCCCAGCGCCGCTGGCGTCGGGCACGGACTGATTCGGAGCGGTCATCCCATTCCAACAGGTCCACAGAGCAGATTTGCTCCGCGCAGTAACGCTCGAGATCTTGGAGGCGGACCGGCGCGGCAGCGAGAATGCGTGCCCAATCGCCCGTGCCGTCAAGCTGCGCCACGACGAGGTAGTCTTCCTGCGACAGCCCCTGCTGTCCTTGGAGCGCCGCGCCGCGCCCGTTGGCCAAGCGGTATCGTCCGTCGCTGCCGGCGAGTCGTTGTGCCACGCGATCCGGGTAGGCGAAGGACAGCAGGATGCCGAGGTGCTCGATGCCGTCACCGGATGGTGCGCCCAGCTGAAGTTGTCGTCGCCATTGCTCCGACGCGCGTCGAACCCGTTCACGGCCTGTCCGGTTGATGGTGGCGCCGGCGAGGTGTTCCTTGTTGCCGTGCAGCGTTTCCATGCGCAGCCGAAGGTCGACATTGCGCCAACCAGGACCGCCTTGCAGGATGTCGCGTTCGCTGAGGAGCGCGGCGAGGTCGCAGGCCCAGGAGCCGAATCCCAACGGTACGGCGGCGACCATCATGTGAGCCAGCCGCGGGTGTACCGTGACGTGGGCCAACCGGCGGCCATGTGCCGTCAGCGTGCCCTGCGCATCGAGTGCGCCCAATTGCCGGAGGAGATCACGCGCCTGCGCCAATGCCCCGGCCGGTGGAGGATTGAGCCAGGAGAGTTCGTTCGCATCGAGCACGCCCCATTCCGCCAGATCCAGCGCGAGCGGTGCGAGGTCCGCCTCAAGTATCTCCGGCGGCCGACGCGGGAGCAGGGCCTGATGCTCGGCGTTGCTCCAGAGGCGGTAGCAGGTGCCAGGCTCCAAGCGTCCGGCACGTCCGCGACGTTGGTCGGCAGCGTCTTGCGTCACGCGAATGGTGTCGAGCCTGGTGAGTCCGGTGCGCGGATCGAAACGTGGAACACGCATCAAGCCCGCATCGATGACGACGCGTACGCCTTCGATGGTCAAACTGGTTTCGGCGATCGAGGTCGCCAACACGATTTTGCGATGCCCGGTCGGCGCAGGACGAATGGCCTGATCTTGCTCGGCTTGCGGAAGTTCTCCGTGCAGGGGCGCAATGATGACGTCCGGTCCCAGCTGACTCTCGCGCAGCTGCCGCTCGACGCGACGGATTTCCGCCATGCCGGGCAGGAAGATCAGCAGGCTGCCTGGTTCTTTGGCGAGTGCCAGCCTGATGCTCCGCACCACCGCCGGTTCCAGATGGCCTTCGATCGGCCGGTCGAGGTACTGCGTGGTGACGGGAAACAGCCGACCTTCGCAGGAGATGGTCGTGGCGTCGGACAAGAGAGCTGTCACGGCGGCACAGTCGAGAGTCGCCGACATGACGAGCAGGCGCAGGTCTTCGCGGAACAACCGCTGCGATTCCCTGGCGAAGGCCAGCCCAAGGTCGGCCTGCAGGCTGCGTTCATGGAACTCATCGAAGATCACCAGTCCGTACCCGGCCAGCGACGGGTCCTGTTGCAGGAGACGCGTGAGGATGCCTTCCGTGACGACCTCGATGCGGGTGGCCGGGCTCACCTTGGATTCGTGCCGGATGCGATAGCCGACGGTTCGTCCGACCGGCTCGCCGAGGTGTGCAGCCATATAGGTGGCGGCGGCGCGGGCGGCCAGGCGGCGTGGTTCCAGCATGATCACCTTCTGTCCAGCCAGCCAGGGCTCGTCGAGCAGGGCCAGCGGAACGCGGGTGGTCTTGCCCGCGCCCGGTTGTGCGGTCAGGAGGGCCGAACGTCCGGTGGCGAGCCGCTCGCGCAGAGTGGGAATCGCCTCTTCTATTGGTAATCGGTCCATGATAGGGTGCCCGCTGCGAGTCAGCTGGAGGACGACTGTACCAGAAACGGGACCGGCCCGCCGAGGGCGAATCGATGGTCCGGCAGCAGCGAGGAGCGCAAGACACGATGCAACGATTGATCTGGACGAGCGACAAGCCGACACAGGCGGGCTGGTATTGGTGGCGGGCCACCGGGGAGGAGATGGATCCGCTCATTCTGTTCGTCGATGAGGTGGGATATTTTCAATGGCCTGATGGCGCATCCCAGGAAGTCGGCCTGACCAAGGGCGAATGGGCCGGTCCGCTCACGCCGCCGAGTGAGAGCTGACCAGGGCCATGATGACCATTCCTCAGACCTGTGAGCAGGCGCTGCTTGAGCGGTTTCTTCGGGCCGAGGCCATGGCCTTGTGGGCGGTCCGGTCGGCCCAGACCCAACAGCTTCCTCGCCATGTGCAGACATTTCTCGCCCGTCATGAGACGGATGAGCAGGACCACCTTCGGCAGTTCGAAAGCATGCTCGGGACCCTGTCGCAACGGCCGGCGACGTTGCCGACGGTGCCCTCACAGTGGGAAATGCTGGCGGTCTTGTTGTTCGGGTATGAGGCGCTGGGGCTGGAATTCGCCGCGCTGCTGGCCGGCATCAGGCCGGATCTGTCGGACATTTTGGACGATGAGCTGGTGCATGTCGGATTCTTCGAAAAAGAACTGGCGACGATTCTGGCTGGCGGCGGGATTGGTGCGCAGCAGGCGCGAGAAGCCGCACGCAGCTGGTGGAAGAAGTTGCCGCGCACGGTGGATCGATACCTGCGTGACCCAGCCCTGACTCCTTACCGATCTGAGCTTCGCGACCACATCCTATCCGCAATCGGGCAGCGCTTCGTCGCGCTCGGATTGCTCACCGAGGCCACAGTCCCGACGGCACAGTGACGTCTGATCCGGTCCGGGGACCGTGTCGGGTGATCCAGAGACCACCCGACACGGCCGTCGTTCTCGCCTTCCGCTAGAACTGCAAATTGCCGTTGATCGCCGCCAACACCTGATTCTTGTTCAGGCCGTCGTTGAAGGGCTGTCGTTGCCCGTCAAACCAATCGGCGCGCACTTCCGGACGAATCAGCACGTTGGGGTGCGGTCGGTAATTGAGGCCGACGCTGACGGAATAGAAGGACCCGGCAAAGGGCCCGAGATTCGGGTTGTCGCGCACCGGGTTGCCGCCTACACGGGTGCCGGCCTCGTCGCGCATCCACTCGAAGCGAAGTCCTGCCCGCCACTGATCGGTGAAAGCATAGTAGAGGTAGTTGTCGATCCCGTACCAGCGTGCGGTTCCGCCATCGAGCTTGCCCTGATTTTGATACGCGTAGTGGTGGTGGAAGACATATTCCCACCGCTCCGCCGGATGCAGCGTGAAGATGGCGCTGTAGCGGGTACGGGTTTCGAATCGTGTCGCTACGGCGCTCGGTTCGTTGCCTGTCACCATCGCGAGCGACAGGGACCAGAAATCGTTGGGTGCGCTGTACTTGATGCTCGCGAGACCTGTCGTACTATCCTTGTCCCGATCCAGCGAATCCCACCCGTTGACCAGTCCGCCCTGCAGCGTGACCCGGTCGTTCACATGCCATGTCGCCAGTCCACCCCAATGGGTGAACGGTCCGGCGAATTGATAGGCGTAAGACTTGGAATAGAAGAAGTTGTTGATGGATGGTACGCCTTCATACCCGATAATTGTGTAGAAGTGTCCCACCTTGACGGAGAAGGTTTGGTTGCCGATTTCTGCATAGGCTTGGGGCATTGCCAGTCCGTAATGTTGCCCTTGCGCGTTCCAGCGTTGTCCGCCGTTCTCCCGCCGCTCGACTCCGTTACTCTGCGTGAGGAAGTAATCATAGCCGTACATAAAGTCGAGACGTCCGCCGATGCCCCAGTTGCTGCCCGTAGCCGTCAACGGCTTCTCGACGATCATATACAACTGGTTGAGGACCGGAATATCACGGTCGATCGCGTTGTATGGCCCGTTGAAATTGCTGCTCGGGCTGCTGGCGTTGTAGGTGTAGCCGCCGTCGACCCAACCCCGGATGCGCAGGAAGCCATCCTGTGGCAGAAAGCGACGGATGCCTTTCTCGTCCACGTGCCAGAGGGCGTCGGTCCACAGCGGCTCGGTGGCAGGACTGACTCCCGGGCCGGACGTTTGCGCGGAGATGACGGGCGCGGACATGTCGCCCAACGGCAACCCGGTGGGCAACGACTGTGCGTATGCGCCATTGGTGCCGCATCCGATCGCGAAAATGACTGCCATCATGAACTTGAGTACATGCGTCTTCGACATACCGCTACAGACCTCCTGTGAGAAACTACATTGCCCGATGGGTGAGTGAGCCGGGGGTGGTGTGGCGTCTCCCGGCGACGGTCGAATCAGCGGAGCGTTCGGGCGTCACGAGCCAGATGTCCGCGAGATCGGAAGAGCGTCGTGTAGGGAAA
>ERZ1645185.1208-NODE-1208-length-10660-cov-5.883168_pt1 | contig 10660 bp, 8 predicted proteins | sample MGYA00575351_ERZ1645185 | MGnify/ENA primary metagenome ERZ1645185 (study PRJEB40838, sample SAMN11284767) | freshwater sediment metagenome | isolation source: river sediment | host: Sediment | place: India: Jana village, Kanpur | collected 2015-12-17 ... | reverse complement strand
AGCAGATAGGTCGCGCGCGTCAGCGGTTTTTTCAGGGTCTGATAGGCTTCGTTGACCCGGGTGGCCCATTGGGGCGCGCGACGTGCCCGGCGCGCTCCGCGGCCGTCGCGCGCGAGGGGTCGCGAAGGACGTCGGGGCGGAGCACCTGCACCGAACGCACGACGGCGCCCCGGAGGGCGCCGTCGAGGTCACGGGCGATGGTCTCGGTCTCGGGGAGTTCGGGCACTGCGGCGCGTCGCGGGGCGGCGGGCTACCGCGCGGTGCGCGCGAGCTCGCGCCAGCCGATGTCGCGTCGGAACTGCGCGCCGGCGAACCGCACCTCGGCGGCGACGGCGGCGCTGCGCCGCTGCGCCTCGGCGATGTTCGCCGCGAGTGCGGTGACGGCGACGACGCGTCCGCCGCTCGTGACGAGCGTGCCGTCCGCGGTCCGCTTCGTCCCGGCGTGGAAGACCGTCACGTCGGCCGTGTCGGGCGGGAGCGTGATCGTGTCGCCGCTCGCGACGGTGCCGGGATAGCCCGCGGCCGCGACGACGGTCGTCACCGCGGCCCCCTCGTGGAAGGCGAGCGGCGCGATGTCCGCGATCGAGGTGCGTTGCGCGATCGCGCGCATCGGCTCGAGGAGGCTCGAGCGCATCAGCGGGAGCAGCGCCTGGGTCTCGGGGTCGCCGAAGCGGCAGTTGAACTCGACGACCTTCGGCCCGGCCTTCGTGAGCATCAAGCCGGCGTAGAGCAGGCCGGTGAACGGGCAGCCCTGGTCGCGCATGGCGCGCAGCGTCGGCGCGAAGACGCGCTGCGTGGCGAGCGTGATCACCTCGGGCGTCGCGATGGCGACCGGCGCGTACGCGCCCATCCCGCCGGTGTTGGGGCCCGTGTCGCCCTCGCCGATGCGCTTGTGGTCCTGCGCGGCGAGGAACGGGAGCACGTGCGTGCCATCGGTGAGGGCGAAGAGCGACAGCTCCTCGCCCTCCATGAACTCCTCGACGAGGACCTCGGCGCCGGCGGCGCCGAAGGCGTTGTCGACGAGCATCGCGTCGATCGCCGCCTCGGCCTCGTCGAGCGCCATCGCGACGATCACGCCCTTGCCCGCCGCGATCCCCGAGGCCTTGATGACGACGGGCGCGCCGAGGCGGCGCGCCTCGGCCTTGGCGGCGGCGGCGTCGGTGAAGGTGCGCGCGCTCGCCGTGGGCACCCCCGCCGAGAGCATCAGCTGCTTGGCGAAGCTCTTGGAGGTCTCGATGCGCGCGGCCGCGGCGGTGGGGCCGAAGATCGCCAGCCCGTTGTCGCGGAAGCGGTCGACGATGCCCTTCTCGAGGGGCGCCTCGGGGCCGACGACGGTGAAGTCGACGCGCTCGGTGCGCGCGAGGGTGATGAGGCCGGCGATGTCGGTGGCGCTGACGTCGACGCAGCGCCCGAGCGTGGCGATGCCGGGATTGCCGGGCGCGGCGACGATCTCGCACGACGGGTCGTCGCGGCGGAGCTTCCAGGCGAGGGCGTGTTCGCGGCCTCCGCCGCCGACGACCAGGACCTTCATCGCGATCCGCCCTTGAACGCGTCGGTGAAGGCGTTCTTCGCGCGGCCGAGCGAGTCGGTGACCTTGGACGCGGCCGCCTTGGCCTGGTCGGCGTAGTAGTTCGAGGCCTCCTTCACGTCGTCGCCGAGCCCCTGCCCGGGGCGCGCGTCGGCGCGGCGGACGTACGCGCCGGCGACGATGCGCTGGTAGGCGCCGGACTCCACCCACCGCTGCAGCTCGCCGGCGCGGACGGTGGCGAACGGGTGCTCGCGGAAGGCGGTGTTGATCGCCTTGAGGACGGTGTCCCAGGCGCTGTCGTCGGTCTCGTAGTCCTTCGCCTGCTCCTTGAAGGCCGCGAGGTCGAGTGAGTCGCCGAAGGCGGGGCCGCCGGCGAGCTTCATCAGGGTGCTGAGCACGACGTCGGGGTCCTGCGCGTCGAGCAACGCGGCGCGGTCGCACGAGAGCTCGCTCTTGCGGTACCACTCGAGCAGGGCGAGCTGGAAGGGGAGGAGCGCGAGGCCGGCGAGGAAGGGGAGCGCGCCGAGGCCGACCATCAGGATGATCTTGGCGATCGTCCGGTAGGTGACGTGGCCGCTCATGATGTGGCCGAGCTCGTGCGCCAGCAGGACGCGGAGCTCGTCGCGCGTGAGGTGCTCGATGGACGCCGAGCTGATGACGACGAACGGGTCGCCGAAGCCGACGGCGCCGGCGTTCATCTCGGGGGTTTGCGTGACGTAGAGCTGGGGCCGCGTGGGCCAGTCCATCGTGCGCAGCACGTCCGACCAGAGCGCATCGAGGTCGGGACGCTGGGTGGGCCCGACCCGCACGGCGTTGGCCGTGAAGAGATGGCGGATGCCCCGCTCGCCGAACGCGCTGGCGACCTTGTTGACGACCTGCTGGAACCCCGGGATGGCGCGCAGCGCGTTGAGGGCGGCGCGGTCGGCGGGGTGCTCCCAGGAGAGGGAGGAGATGTCGGTCAGGACGGTGCGGGGCATCGGGGCCTCCAAGGGGTGATGCGGGAACTACGCGTGGAGGTTGCGGAAGTGTCGTTCAGGGCAGATGGGAGATGTGAGATGCGAGATGTGAGATGTGAAATCTCACTTCTCACATCTCATAGCTCCCCTCTGCCGTTCAGAGCCCCTGGAACGCCTGCTCCAGGTCCCCGATCAGGTCCTCCACGTCCTCGACGCCGCAGCTGAGCCGGATGAGCCCGTCGGTGATGCCGATCTCGAGGCGGCGGGCGGGTTCGACCGAGGCGTGCGTCATGCCGGCCGGCTGGCAGATGAGCGACTCGACGCCGCCGAGCGACTCGGCGAGCGTGAACACCTTCACGCGACTGACGACCTTGTTGGCGTTCTCCTTGGACCCGGTCTCCACCGAGACCATGCCGCCGAAGCCGCGCATCTGGCGCGTGGCGAGCTCGTGCTGCGGGTGCGAGGCGAGGCCGGGGTAGAAGACGCGCTGCTCGCCGACGCGGTTCGCGAGCCAGGCCGCCACCTGCCGGCCGTTGGCGTCGTGCTGGCGCATGCGCAGCGCGAGCGTCTTGGTGCCGCGCAGCGTGAGCCAGGAGTCCATCGGGCCCGGGACGGCGCCGGCGGAGTTCAGGTTGAACTGCAGCCGCTTGGCGAGCTCCTCGTCGTTGAGGACGGCCACGCCGCCGATCACGTCGGAGTGCCCGTTGAGGTACTTCGTGCTCGAATGCCAGACGATGTCGGCGCCGAGCGCGAGCGGGTTCTGGAAGTACGGGGTCGCGAAGGTGTTGTCGACGATCGTGAGGGCCCCGTGCTTCTTCGCGACCTGCGCCACCGCCGCGATGTCGGTGAGCTGCATCAGCGGGTTGGTCGGCGTCTCGATCATCACGGCGACCGTGTTGGGGCGCAGGGCGTCGGCGACGCGCTGCGGGTCGCGCGTGTCGACCCAGCTGAACTGCAGCCCGAAGTTCTGCAGGATCTTGTCGAAGAGGCGGTAGGTGCCGCCGTAGACGTTGGCGCCGACGACGACGTGGTCGCCCGCCTTGAAGAGCTTCATGATCGAGTCGACGCAGCCCATGCCCGACGAGAAGGCGAAGCCGTGCTGCGCACCCTCGAGGGCGGCGACGTTGCGCTCGAGGCACTCGCGCGTGGGGTTCTTGCCGCGCGCGTACTCGTACCCCTTGTTGACGCCCAGCGATTCCTGCGCGTAGGTGGACGTCTGGTAGATCGGCGGCATGATCGCGCCGGTCGTGGGGTCGGGGCGCTGGCCCGCGTGGATGGCGCGGGTGGAGAAGCCGCCGCCGTGCTCGTCTGGGAGGATTCGGGTCATGGGCGGAATCTACGGTGGGACGGCGGTCGGCGGTACGCGGTCGGCGGCGGGACTCACTCGCGCGGGTACTGCGTCGTGCCGGGATTGAACGTGCGCCAGCTGTGCCAGAACTCCTGGCTCGCGACGAGCGCCTCCAGCGCGCCGCCCGGACCGCGGCCATTGAAGGCCCAGGCGCGGGCCCCGGCGCGCAGGGAGTCCCCGTCCACCACCGGGCGGGTGCCGGTATCGGGCCGCACGAAGGCGTAGAAGCTCGCGCTGTCGGCGGCGACGGCGAGCACCACGGGGCGGCCGCCGAGCGTGTCGCTGATCGCGCCGGCGCGCAGCAGCGCGTTCCAGTCGTAGGCGCGGGCGGCGTCGCCGACGCGCAGGCCGACGACCCATGACTTCTCCTGCCACGACCGGGGGTCAGTGCCCGTGAGCCGCGCGCGGCTCGTGCCGCGCTCGAACGCGTAGTCCTTCGCATACTGCTCGGCGAAGGCCGGGTCGCCCTGCATGATGCGGCTCGCCGGGTAGAGCGCGAGCCACTGCCGCAGCGTGACCTGCCGGCTCGGGAGCTCCGCGAGGAGCGTGCCCTTCCGCGGGCCCGTCACCGCCTCGCCGTTCGCCTGCCGCCACCAGCTGCCCGTCGTGCGGTCCTCGAGCATCGCATTGAAGTGGTCCATGCCGACGAGGCGGAAGCGCTCCGCCGCCCCGTCGACGTGCGGGTCGAAGACGCGCCCGGTGCGGCAGACCGTGCAGTAGGTGACGAGCACCTCGCGGCCGCCGATCGCGTCGCGCACCTGGTGGTGATAGCCGATGAACTGCAGGGGGTAGGCGCGGGCCTCGCCGTTCAGCTCCACGCCGACCACCAGGCGGTCGAGCGGGACCTGGTTCTCGGCCGGCGTCGCCATCGTCATCACGCCGGGCATCCGGAACATCGCGTCGGCGGCCATCACGAAGTTGAACGCGTAGACGAGGCCGGCGACCGCGAGCGCGCCGAGCCCGGCGAGGAGGCGGCGGCCGGTGCCGCCGCGGAAGGCGCGCGCGACCCCGGCGAGGATGAGGACCCCCGCGAGCCCGCGGACGGCCCATCGCCACGAGTAGAGGAGGTACGCCCACTCCAGGCTCCGCATCCGCTGCGAGCCGGGCATCGGCATGATGAACCAGACGTTCGCGGCTTCGAAGGCGGCGAGCAGGAGCAGGCCGAGTACATAAGCGAATCGCATCCGGCCAACTTCGCGCGGGGGGCCGGATGCGGCAATGCCGCGATGCGGGGGCATCGCGGCATCTCGGACCTCGCGCGGGCGGGTCGTCAGGCCGGCAGGCCGCTCACCGTGTCGAGCCGCACCGCGGGGCGCGTGCTCAGTCGGAAGCCGACGAAGATCAGGAGCAGGCCGACGAGTTCGGTCACGTACAGCACCTCGACCATCCCGAAGCGCGCCGACGCGCCGCCGATCCCCGGCAGCAGCCCGCCGAGCGCGATCCAGACGTTCGCCCACATCCGGTGGCGCTGGCCCGGCTTGGCGGCGTACTGCACGGCGGAGACGATCGCGCCGCCGATGAGCACGAGGGCGGCGTAGCTGTTGATGAACGGGCTGAAGCGGCGCACGCCCTGGTCGGCGAAGACCGCGCCGCTGAGCCGGTGCGACTCGGCGAGCGAGGCATCCACCGGGGTGTTGAGCACGACCACGCTTGCGACGACGATGGCCGCCACGAGCAGCAGGGCGGTGGCGTCGGCGATGCGCTTGGGGAAGTGGAGGTAGGCGGTGCCCTGCGCGAGCGGGGCGCCGCCGAGGAGGGCGCCGGTGATGTACCAGGCCCGGAAGACGCCCTCGTGCCAGCCGAAGAGCGTCGTGAGGGACTCGGTGACGGTGCCGGCGCCGTACGCGACCATGCCGAGGCCCCACCAGAAGAGGTGCGTGCCGCCCTTCTCGCGCCAGCGGCGGAAGACGAGCACGGCGAAGACCGCGGAGACGATGGTGGTGACGATCGGGAGGTAATGGACGAACGAATCGCTGCGCATGGCGGTGGTCACTCCCGCTTCCAGTCGAGGCCCGCGTAGACGAGGCGGCCGGTGAAGCCCGGCCAGTCCCGCCCCATCTCGCGGTCGAGCACGTTGTCGACGCCCAGCAGGACCCGCACGCCGCGGAGCACGGGCATCGTGGCCTTCACGTCGAGCCGCTCGAACGTCGCGCGCCAGTCGTCGGCGGTGGTGGAGAGGCCGACGGCGAGCGGCGTGCGCCCGGTCACCACCCAGGTCGCGGTGAACGCGCCGGCGCGCGGGAGCGGCGCGGTGAGCGCGGCGCGGCCCGAGTGCGCGGGACGCGACGGCAGCGGGCGGCCCTCGCCGTCGCGCGCCTCGAGATAGGTGTAGCCCACGTCGCCACGCCAGCTGCCCAGCGCGAGCGAGGCCTCGGCCTCGATGCCGCGCGTGCGCCCGGTCTCGACGTTCTCGTACGAGTAGGTGCCGTCGGGCGAGGGGTCCGCGGTCGCGATGAAGTCGCGGAAGTCGTTGGTGAAGCCGTTCAGGCGCCACCAGCCGCGCGCGTCGCTCCACTCCAGGCCGAGCTGGAGGTTGGTGGAGCGCTCCGGGCGCAGGGCGGGATTTCCCTCGACGGCGTAGCCCGCCGAGGTGTTGGCGAAGGCGAGGTAGAGCTCCTTGAAGTCCGGCGCACGGAAGCCGCGGCCGACCGACGCACGCACGGCGAGCGCCTCGGTGGGCCGCACGAGCACCGCGAGCTTGGGCGCGGCGAAGCCGCCGAACTGCGAGTGCTGCACGAGGCGGACGCCGGGCACGAGCGTCACCGGCCCGCGCGCGACGGTCGCCTGCGAGTAGCCCTCGACCGCGTCGAGGGAGCGCTCGCCGCCGGGGATGCGGTCGGCCGTGATGCGCTCGCGGCGCGCCTCGAGGCCGGCGTCGAGCAGGACGCTGCCGAGGATGGTGGTGCCGCTCACGTCGAGCTCGGCGAGCGACTGCACGTCGCGCTCGCCGGTCCCGGCCACGGGCACGGCGCCCGTCGACGCGCGCGCGAGGTGGTCGAAGCGCGAGACGACGAGCACCGGTGCGACGCGATGCACGCCACGGCGCCACTCGCCGCCCACGCGTGCGCCGAGCTGCTCGTCGTCGACGAAGCGGAAGAGCTGGCCGCTGCGGTAGCGCTGCGACTGCGCGCTCGCGAGCGCGCTCGACCGCAGCGTCCACTCGGGAGATGCGGTCCACTCGGCCGTCGGCGAGAGCGTCCATCGCTCCGAGCGCGCGCCGAGGTCGCTGCTGATGCCGTTGGCGAGGTCGGTGCGGCGGAGCGAGGCGTCGCCGGCGAGGCGAAGCCGCCCGAGGCTCGTTCGGCCGCCGACGGTCGCGTCGGCGCGCCCGCGCGAACCCCCGACCGCCTGCGCCTCGGCGGTGGCGGCGCCGCGCGCCTGCCGCGTGATGATGTTGACCACGCCGCCGAGCGCCTCGGAGCCGTAGAGCGTGCCCTGCGGTCCCTTCACGATCTCGATGCGCTCGACGCCGGCGAGCGGGAGGCGCGAGAGGTCGAAGTCGCCGTTGACGCGGCCGATGATGGGCTGGCCGTCCACGAGCACGAGCACGCGGCGCGAGTCCATCCCCTGCAGCTGCACGCCCTGCCCGCCGCCCACGCCGCCATCGACCTGCAGCCCGGTGAACTGCTGGAGCAGCGCGGCGACGTCGGTGGCGCCGGTGCGCGCGATCTCCGCACGGCCGATCACCTCGGTGGGGACGACGACGTCCTTGAGCCGCTGCTCGCGGCGGGCGGCGGTGACGACGACGGCGTCGAGCCGCGTGCGCGCGGAGTCGCCCGGCGCCTGCTGCGCGCGCAGGGGGACCGGCGCGAGCAGCGCGGCCCCCGCGAGCGCGAGGACCGCGCCGCGCCGCGCGGGGGCGCGCCCGGCCGCGGCCGGGCGCGAGGGCCGCGTCCGCGGGCTCACTGCAGGCGCGCCGCGCGGATCGTGATGTTGCGCGCCTCGCCCGCGAGGTTGTAGTAGCCCGTGAGCTGCACCTTGTAGACCGCGGTGCCGCGCTTCACGAGGTAGACGTTGTAGGTCGGCCAGATCTGGCTGTCGGTCCCGGTGATGTTGTACTTGTACCAGACGCTCGTGCCGAACACCGAGGCGAAGCCGTCGCGGCGGAACGTCGTCGGCTGGACCTGCGCGGCGGTGGCCGCCGAGAGCGTGGCGAAGGGCATCGCGAAGCCGATGCCGAGGGTGCTGCCCGAGCCGCTCACGCCGCTGTTGACCTTGAGGTTCCAGCCGTCGAGCTGGACGTCCCAGTCCGTGCTGGTGCCGGCGTCGAGCGTGGTGAAGTTGAACCGCGCGCCCTGGAGGAGCGTGACGGTGCCGACGGCGCCGAAGTCCTGGCCGGCCGCGGCCTGCACCGCGTACTGCAGCGTGATCGAGACCGGACCGCCGGCGGCGGCGCCCGCGATGCCCGTGACGCGCGCCTTCACGAACGTGACCGTCGCGGTGCCGCGGCGGAGCAGCAGCAGGCGGCCGGTGTCGGCGGCCGCGCCGGCGCCGGTGCCCGTGTACCACCCAGTGAGCGCCGGCGCGAACACGTCGGCGCGGAAGGCCGTGTCGGCCGGGATCTGCGCGGCCGTCACCGCCTCGAAGGCGGCGAGCTGGTTGCCCGGCGTCATCGCCGCGAGCTGCTGGTTGGTCGCGGCGGCGTTGCCGCAGAGGCAGTGCACCGTCACGCCGGCCGCGACGTTCGTGGTGACCGCGGTGGTGTTGAGCGCGAGGTCCCAGGCGGTGCTCGCCGCCGGGTCGGCGACGGTGACGCCGGTCGGCCCGTCCTCGAGCGCCACGTAGGCCGGCGTCGCCGAGCTCACGGTCGCCTCGCGGACGGAGGTGTCGATGGGGTCGAGGCCGGTCGAGTCGTCGGAGCAGGCGGCCAGCAGCAGGGCGACGGCGGCGGCAGTCGCGCGGGTCGGGAAGCGCATGGTGGGGTCGGGCGGTGAGGGTCGGTGCCGCGCGATCGTGCGCGGCGACCGTACGCTCGCCGACCCGGCCTCGACCGGGCACCGGAACGGTACGGAGATGGCCTACCGTACTTCTACGGCACGTGTCCCGGGCTCACTCGCCCAGCAGGCGCGACTCGATCGCGAAGCGCGTGAGCGCCGCGGCGGACTTGATGCCGAGCTTGTTCTGCAGCGACTCGCGGTACGACTCCACGGTGCGCACGCTGAGCTCCAGGCCGGCGGCGATCTCCTTGTTGGACTTGCCGCTCGCGACGCCGACGAGGACGTCGCGCTCGCGGCGCGTGAGGAGCTCGAGGCGCTGCGCCGCGGCGAGGATCGGCGCGGTGGCCTCGACCGCGCCCGCCTTGCCCGACTGGAAGGCGGTGCGGCCCGCGTGCACGGTGCGCACCGCGTCGCGCAGCTCCGCGGGGAGCGAGTCCTTGCGGAGGTAGCCGCTCGCGCCCGCGCGCACGCTCTCGAGCACGTACTCGGGATGGTCGTGCACGCTCAGCATCAGCACGCGCGTGCCGGGCCGCTCGCGGCAGAGCGCCTCCGCGGCCTCGATGCCGCTCATCCCGGGCAGCGAGATGTCCATCACGATCACGTCGGGCCGTTCGGCGCGCGCGATGGCGAGCGCCTCCTCGGCGCTCCCGACGTCGGCGATGACGGCGAAGCCGGGGACGGAGAGGGCGCCGCGGATCCCCTCGCGCACGAGGGGATGGTCGTCGACGACGAGGATGCGGACGTCCGGTGTGGTCATGCGGGCCTGACGGGGATGGTGATGCGGAGCTCGAGCCCGGGCAAGGCGTTGGCGAGTTCCAGGCGGCCGCCGGCGGCGGCGACGCGCTCGCGCATGCCGACGAGGCCCGAGCGCCCCGGTCCCGAGAGCCGCGCCAGGGTGGCCGCGTCGAGACCCGTGCCATCGTCGCGGATGATGAGCGAGGCGGCGTCGCCGCGCCGCGCCAGCGTGACCATCACGCGTGAGGCGCCGGCGTGGCGCGAGGCGTTGGAGAGCGCCTCCTGCAGTGCGCGGAAGAGCGCGACCTCGGCGGCGGGCGCGAGGAGCCCCTTGCCCGGCAAGGGCCAGCCGGTGGCGTCGAACTCCACGACGAGGCCGCTCCACTCGCGCACGTCGGCGCAGAGCGCGCGCAGCGCGGGCACGAGCCCGAGGTCGTCGAGCACCGCCGGCCGCAGGCCGTCGGTGGCGCTGCGGATGCTCGTGCTGCCGCGGTCCACCCAGGCGATCAGGCGGTCGAAGCGCTCGTGCAGCGATGCGTCCGACTGCTCCCGGAGCAGCCCGAGCTGGAGCTTGAGCGCGGAGAACACCTGCGCCGTCTCGTCGTGCAGCTCGCGGCCGAGGCGGCGCCGCTGCGCCTCGTGCTCCTGCAGCATCCGCACCGAGAGGCGCTCGAGCTCCTCGGTGCGCTGCGCGAGCCGGCGGCTGAGTGCGGCGCGCTCGAGGGCGTGGCCCACCTGCTCGCCGACCACGCGCAGGATGTCGTCGTCGAGCGCCGCGAACGGGGCGGCGACGTCGCCCACGACGACGAGGACGATCGCGCCCTCCGCCCCGGCGGCCAGCGGAAGAGCCGCGACGAACGGGGGCGTGTCGGCCCCGGCGTCGGCGCGGCCCTCGAGCCGCACGCGGGCGGTGCGCGCGGCCTCCACGGCGAGCGCGCGCACGGCCACGGGGATCGGCCCGTCGCGCCACGCGGTCGCGTCGCCGACGCCGCGCTGCGCCTCCACGCGGTCGGCGCGCACGCGCAGGAGGGCCGCGCCGCGCACGCCGCGCAGCTCGAGCGGGCGCTGCAGCAGCGCGTCGGCCGAGTCCACCTCGGGCGCCGCGCGCAGGTCGCCCGAGAGGGCGGTGAGCGTGCGCAGCCCCTCGCGCTGCTCC
>ERZ1645185.1207-NODE-1207-length-10667-cov-6.216170_pt1 | contig 10667 bp, 8 predicted proteins | sample MGYA00575351_ERZ1645185 | MGnify/ENA primary metagenome ERZ1645185 (study PRJEB40838, sample SAMN11284767) | freshwater sediment metagenome | isolation source: river sediment | host: Sediment | place: India: Jana village, Kanpur | collected 2015-12-17 ... | reverse complement strand
AAGTCCTGACGCAGCTGGCGAATGGTATCCAGCCGCCAGCGCGTGCCATCCTCCATCTCCGGCAGGAAATACTCGAAGCTCGAATGCAGGCTGTGCTTGGCCCGGTTCAGCGCGATATTGGCGCGCTTGAGCAGGGTGACGCCCGAGGGAGTGCGCTCCAGCAAGCGGCAAACCCCCATGCTGAAGCTGACCGGCAACAGATGGTCTTCCACCGCAAACGGCTCCTTGAGCAACTCCTGCATATGCTCGGGATTGGCATGCGCCTCGGGGCCAATGATGCCGAATACGTCCGCCCCGATCCGCGCCAGCTGGCAATGCTGGCCGAGTTCGTCTTTCAAGCGATTGGCCACGGCAATGAGCAAGGCATTGCCGACTTCGTGGCCGAGGCCGTCATTGAGATCGGCAAAGTGCTCGATATCCAGCAACACGACATTGATGTCGGGCTGGTCAGCGTTGGCCACTTCATCCAGATCCATGATGAAACGCGTGCGATTGGGCAGATGGGTCAGGCCGTCGTGATAGGCGGTGTAATTGAGGTCTTCGAGCAGCCGCACATTGCCAAAGCAGGCCGACATATTCGAGCCGAACACGCCAATCAGCTGCTGATCCATGTCCGACAGTGCAAAGCCGGTATTCATGTAGACCGCACCGTCGCGGCCGCCGCTACTCAGGTAAATCACCGTGGATTGCTTGCCAAAGGTATTGCAGCGCGCCTGCATGCATTCAGCGATCGCGGATACCGCGTCAGCGCTGTCCGGCAGGTCTGCCAGCGGATGACCAATGTAGCTGGCCAACTGTCCCGCCGCGCCGACCACATACAAACCCTCGCTGTCACCGGACTCCACCAGCGAACCGCGCTGGGCGCAGACAATCCCTTCTGGCGGCAGCCTGAGCATGGCCGCCACCTGTATCAGCACCCCTTCGGCGAACTCCGAAAGCGCCTGATGCTGCATCAGCCGCGCCGCCGCGCGGATGATCATTTCCAAGCCGCGGCGGCCTTCGGCGATGGTGCGCAATTGCTGGAAGGAGCGCAGCGCCGCGGTCAGCGACGTCACCAGCCGGGTGCGCGAGAGTTCGGCCTTGGTGCGGTAATCATTGATATCGTAATTGGTGAAGACCGCGAGCTCAGGGGCATAACCGGGCTGTCCGGTACGCAGAATGATGCGCACTTCCTGCATACCCAGGGTTTCCCGGATAAATCCGACCAGTTGCAGACCGGCATCCTCGGTTTCCATCACCACATCCAGCAGGATGACCGCGTAGTCCTGGCGCAGCTGCAGCATCTGCCTGGCTTCGGCACTGGACGAGGCATAGTCCAGTTGCAGCGCGCGCCCGAGAATATCCACCCCGGCCAGGGCAAAACGGGTGGCGCTGTGTACTTCAGGATCATCATCAATGACCAGAATCGGCCATTCGTGCATTCCACCTGAACCGGCCGCTGCCACCGCTTCGGGCAACTCATCCAGCAGCGGGATCAGGTCATCTTCAACATCTTGCATCGGGCGCCCCCGGACGGATTAAAGTCGCAGACTAGGCAGACTAGATCAGCTGGCTGGTATCGTCATTGTTGCAGGCAAAATGCGCGCAAGAAATTGCAGTCCGCCCAGACTTTGCCATGCTTGACGCACGGCAATGACTCACGGGAAGTCTGCCGGCCTGATTGAACACACACCTCAACCCCTGTTATCGCTTTGGAGCACTGTGTGCGCACGATTCTGGTTATTGAAGACAGCCCGCTGGTGCTGAAAGTGCTGGAGCACCTGTTCCGCCAGGAGGCGGACATGCAGCCGCTGTTCTGCGCGTCGCTGGCCGAGGCCGAGATGGTGCTGGAAAGCTCGGCCGACGAATTGTTCGCCGCGCTGGTCGACCTGAACCTGCCCGATGCTCCGAACGGCGAAAGCGTCGATCTGGTCATGCAGTATCACCTGCCCTGCATCGTGCTGACCGGAACCTACGACGAGCAGCGCCGCGATGACATGCTGCTCAAGGGCGTGGTGGATTACGTGCTCAAGGAAAGCCAGCACTCTTACGAATATGTGTTCCGCCTGCTCAATCGCCTGCAACGCAACTGCACGATCAAGATCCTCATCGCCGACGACTCCGACGCCATGCGCAAGTTCATGCGGCGGGTGCTGACGCCGCACCTGTATCTGCTGATCGAGGCCGAGGACGGGCTGGATGCCTTGCGCGTCCTGCAGGAGCAGGCGGACATCGATCTGCTGATCGTCGACCACAGCATGCCCGGCATGAGCGGTTTCGAGCTGGTGAAGATGCTGCGACAGAAGCTCAAGCGTTCGGAGCTGAGTATTCTCGGGCTCTCGGCCGACACCAAGGGCTCGCTGAGCGCACTCTTCATCAAACATGGCGCCGACGACTTCCTGCGCAAGCCGTTTTGCCCGGAAGAACTCAACTGCCGGGTGATGTTCATCCTCGAACGCCATGAGATGCTGCAAGAGCTGAAAAAGGCCGCTCTGTTTGACTCGCTGACCAACCTGTTCAATCGGCGCGCCTTCTGTGATCAGGGCCGGCAACTGCTGCGGGCGGCGCAGCGCAACGGACGAAAAATCAGTCTGGCGATGCTCGATCTGGACCTGTTCAAGCGCATCAACGACACCTACGGCCATGCCAGTGGTGATCTGGCCCTGACCGGATTCGCCAACGCCCTGCGCCGGGCTTTCCCGCAAAGTCTGGTGGGGCGACTGGGGGGCGAGGAGTTTGCCCTGCTCACGTCTCAGGACGGGGCGGCACTGGTCAGCGCACTGGACCAGTTGCGGCAGGATTGCGCCAGCATCTATTACGCAGCCAACGCACCGGCACTTTCATTCAGCGCCGGGATCTATCATGGTTCGGCGGGGGAGCTGGAGAACCACCTGCAGTTCGCCGACCAGCTCCTGTATGAGGCCAAGCAGGCCGGCCGGGCGCGCTGCGCACTGGGAACTGAAAGCTAGCCTCGTCAGCGACGCGGAACCGAATACAACGGGCGAATGGACTGCCAGAGGGAATTGATGAACTTCACGATGTCCTCCCGCGCGGGAATGCTTTCGGGCAGCACATCCAGAATCGGCCAGACGTGCGGCATCCCCTCCGCCACCATGATCTCGACATCCACGCCCTCTTCGCGGGCCTTTTGCGCGGCCAGCAAGGAGTCATCCAGCAGCACTTCGGTACTGCCGACGTAAAAACGCATCGGCGGCAAGCCGGCAAAGTCGGCCTCCAGTGGGTGCATGCAATCGTGCTCCGGGGTTTTGCCTTCCGGCATGTAGCTTTCCTTGAAAAAGCGCAGCGCGCGCTCCGACAACATGGATTCAAGCTGGCGATTGGTCTGATGGGAGCCGCTGGAAGATTCTTCAAAACGCAGCGCCGGGGACAGCATGAGCATGCCGGCCGGCAACGGCAGACCCTCGCGCCGGGCGCCCAGTACCGTGGTCATGGTCAGATTGCCGCCGGCAGAGTCGCCAGCAATGATGATCTTGGCCGGATCGTAATCATGCTCGAGCAACCAGCGGTAGGCGGCCAGGCAATCCTCAACGCCCGCCGGGAACGGATGTTCTGGCGCCAGCCGGTAGGATGGCATGATCACTGTGGCATTGGTTTTCAGCGCCAGCATGCCGCAGAAGGCATAGTGCGGTTTCAGTGCCGGAAGGACAAAACCACCGCCGTGCAGGTAGAGGATGACGAAATCGGCACTGGACTTTTCGCTGTACAGCCAGCGCACCGGAATGCCATCCAGCCGCCCGTGACAGACCCGCACATCGCGCGGCATTCTGGCCAGTCGCTCACTGAGCATGACCGCCTGGCTGCGCAGTGCCGCGATATCGGTGCCCGGCCGCAGCAGCAAGGGCTTGACCACATGCTTGAGAAAGCGGGTCACAGCATGCGATGTCAGACTGCGGGAAAACATGCGGGGTCCTTGCAGCGATAGCCTGGAGCAATGACCAAAACCATCAGCCACTGCTTGCAAATAATCCCTGATCCTCTGTTTGGGTCAGGTCCTGACGAGCCGGCAGAGCAGGAGTCCGTCAACTGGTCACGCGGGCACGATCACAGAGCACGGCTTGTGGCACAAGCTGAATATGCCAATATGACTGCCGATTATACGGCGCCATAATCAGCCTGAGCCCTCTTAACGCCAGCCTCAAGATGGTGCCATCATGCTTTATGGAGTGTCATCCACTTTTTCGGGAGCTTTAGTCATGGAGCAACTCTCCGGCCTGGACAACTACATGCTCTATGACGAGCAGGGCAACGTGTACAACCACGTCGCCGCGCTGGGCATTTATGATCCATCGACCTCGCCCAACGGCAGAACCCGGTTCAAGGACATTCTTCATCACTTCAAGAGCCGCATGGGCGATTTCCCGATTTTTCGCCGCAAGCTGGTCGACGTGCCGTACGGCCTTGATCGACCCTACTGGGTTGAAGTGGGCGAAATCGATGTCGAATTTCATATCCGTCACATTGCCCTGCCGCATCCCGGAGACTGGCGGCAACTGATGATCCAGACCGCCCGCCTGCACTCCCGCCCCCTGGACCGAAGCCGGCCGCTCTGGGAAATTTACGTGATCGAAGGCCTGGACAAGATTCCCGGCATGCCGCCCGGCTGCTTTGCGCTGTTCCTCAAGTTTCATCACGCCGCCGTAGACGGCCAGCATGCTGCGGCATTGCTGGAAGCCGTGCATGCAATTGCCGCCGAGGAACTGCCGGGAGCGCCAAGACGCTACAGCATGGCGCATGACAGTAACGGCCCGCATGCCCTGGAGCTGCTGGTGAATGCCGCCCGCAATGCGGTCACCCGCAGTATCGGTCTCTCCAACCTGTATGCCTCCACGCTGAACAAGGTCGGCAGCCTGATCTGGGAGCGCCTGCCAAAACCCTTTGCTTCCGGCAACCAGGTACCACGCAGGCTGCCCTGGTCGGCAGCCCCACCGACCCGTTTCAATCACCCGTTGTCAGCCAATCGGGTAGTGGATGCGCTGCATTTCCCGTTGAGTGACATCAAGGCCATACGCCACGGAGTCCCCGGCTGCACGATCGATGACGTGTTCCTCTCGGTGTGCGGTGGCGCCATGCGCCGCTACCTGAACGCCAAGGGCGAGCTGCCGGACGAATCCCTGCGCGCGCTGGTGCCCAACCGCATCACTGAAAAGATCATCACCAAACGCAAACTGCCCTCCACCAACGCCATTGGCGGCACACCCGTTGCCCTGTGTACCGAGATTCAAGACCCGCTTGAGCGCCTGCATGCGGTCCGCAGCGAAAGCCTGAATGCCAAACACCGGGCCGAAACGCTGGGGTTGAACCTGTTTGCCGGGCTGCTCGACAATCTGCCGCAGGCGGCTGGCCGCGCACTCATGCGCCGCGCGCTGATGCCGCTGGTCAACGTATCCGCCTCCAACGTCCGCGGCCCGGAAGTTCCGCTGTATGTGGCCGGTGCGCGGCTGGTGCATTTCTATCCGGTCAGCATTGCGACCGACTACGTCGGCCTGAATCTGAGCGGCTTCAGTTACAACGCCGAGCTGTGGATCAGCGTGGTGGCGTGCCGCAACATGATGCCGGACCCGGGCTATTTCATCGAATGCCTGCGCCATAGCTTCAATGAGCTGCTCGAGGCAGCCAATCGCCTGTCGGCACTGCGTGCTACTGCAGCCGGCGCAAGTTCGAATGTCTACCCGATCACTCGGCACAACACCGAAAAGCCGGCGGCGGACAAGGCCAGTCCGAGCAAACCCCGCGTGTCCGCGCGCAGTAGCAAGACAGCCGGCAAAGCGGGCAAGCCCGTCAGCCCTGCAAAACCTGACAACAGCAGCACATCCTCGCAGGAGGTCATTTCGTGAGCACCTCAGCCAGGCAATTTCTCCCCGAGTATGTGGAACAACTCAAGGTCGGCGGCGGGTTCTGGCGGCGACTGCTGCTGCAACTGCTGTTCCGACTGACGGCCAAGGGCCACCTGCGTCTGGGCATGAACATCCAGAAAATGCGGCAACGGCAGGAAGCGCTGGACCGGCGCATGACCCCGGTCGATCTCAGCACCCGGCGGCGCGCTGCCGAAACCGGCGATTTCAAGGCCGAATGGGTGGAGGCCATGGATCTGCGTCCGGAACGGGTCATCCTGTACCTGCACGGTGGCGCTTTCATGTTTCGCTTTCCACGCACCCATGCGCGGATGGCCGGGCAATGGTGCAAAGCCTTCAACGCCCGCGCACTGATGGTCGACTACCGTCTGGCACCCGAACACCGCTGGCCAGCCGGTATCGACGATTGCCATGCGGCTTACCGCTGGCTGCTGGACAGCGGTGTTCAGGCAGGCAATATCGTGGTCGCCGGCGACTCAGCCGGAGGTAACCTCTCGCTGGCATTGCTGCACCGGATCAAGGCTGCAGGCGAGCCGATGCCCGCCTGCGCGGTCCTGCTGTCACCTTTTGTCGACTTCACCCTGAGCAGTCCGAGCCTGTGCCGCAATGAGCGCAGCGATCCGATCTTCACCGCCAGTGGCGTGGTCGCAGTACGCAGCTACTACGCCGAACCGCAACAGTTCCTCGAACCCAGCCTGTCACCGCTGTTCGGTGACTACCAAAACTTCCCGCCGCTGCTGTTCCAGGCCAGCGACAGCGAAATGCTTCGCGATGAAAGTCTGCGCGCCGCCGAGCGGGCCCATGCGGCCGGCGTCGCGGTGCAGGTTGAACTCTGGCAGGGACAGCTACCCCACGTCTTCCAGGCCTTTGAGCGCTTGCCGCAGACACAGGCGGCGGTACAGCGGATTCTGGCGTTCATCGGCCAGCACACCGCCTGGACCCGATGAAGCGCCGCACACTGATCGTCCCGTGTCTGGCGGCCCTGCTTGCACTATTCTTTGCCGGCCCGCGGGTCGAGGTGATTGAACACCCCCTCAGCACACCGCTGCCGGCCAATCTGGATGACTACCTTGCCCGCGCTGAGGCGGCTTATCCCGACATCACGCCGGGTGCGGAGAAGACCATCCTCTGGGCTGATCCGCAGCACCAGCAGACCGATCTGGCGATTGTCTACCTGCATGGCTTTTCCGCCACCCGTCAGGAAACTGCGCCATTGAGCGATGAACTGGCGCATTCACTGGGCGCCAACCTGTTCTATACCCGCCTCGCGGGCCACGGACGCAGCCCTGCAGCGCTGGGCGAAGTGACGGCCGGCGACTGGCTGGCCGATGCCGAAGAAGCATTGGCGATCGGCAAGCGGCTGGGACGCAAGGTCGTCATCATCGGCACCTCCACCGGCGGCACACTGGCGGCGTGGCTGGCGGTGGCCCGACAGGATCCGCAAGTGCTGGCCTTTGTGCTGATATCGCCCAATTTCGGCCCGAAGGATCCTGCCGCGCAGGTACTGACCTGGCCTTGGGCGAGTTATTTCACGCCCTGGTTAATGGGCCCGCAACGGCAATGGACGCCACTGAACGAACAACAGGCGCGCTTCTGGAATCATGTCTATCCCACCCGTGCCCTGCTGCCGATGATGGCGCTGGTGAAGGCAGTCAACGCCTTGCCCCTGGAACAGACTGCAGCGCCAATTCTGCTGATCCACGCAGCGGACGATACGGTGGTCAGCGCCGACGCGGCCACGCGGGCATTCAGCCGTTTTGGCTCTGCGCAGAAACAGCGCGTGGCACTGCAACACAGTCAGGACCCCAGCCATCACGTACTGGCCGGCAGAATCATTGCGCCCGGCGACACCGCACGGGTCAGGTCATTGATCGAGCGGTTCCTGGAATCGCTGCCCCGCTAGGCAGCCTGCAACCGCTCGGCGAACATTTTCGCGAAGGTGTGGGCATCGCCGGCCCAGCGCGCGGAGATGTAATTGCCATCGCAGACCACCCAGGCCGGACGCGCGTCGTCGGGACTGTCGCGGTACAGTCCGATAGCCTTGCGGAAATAATCCGGCACATCCGCCGTTACATCCAGAAAGTCCGTCGGTTTGGCCAGCGCCCGCGTCACTTCCGCCTGTACCCCGCGATAGCCTTCCGGCTCACCGGGTAATTCAGCGTAGGTACGGAAGTAGCCCGGCTCCCAGACCCGACCGAGAAAGCGCGTGAGGTTCCAGGCGTCCCGCTCCATGCCCCAGGGCAGGGCCGTGGTCTTGCGTCCATGCAGCACCGAACGTCCCTCGCCGGTCTTGCTGCGCGCAGCCAGCAAGACGCCATGGGCAATCGCGGCCACCGGACGCCCGGTGGCAAAGAACTCGCCAATAAAGCCATGCAGCAATGCATTCTCAAGAAAGGGCTGGGTGGCCTGCGCACGATGACCGGCAGACAACACCAAGCCACTGAAGCGCGCTACCTTCAGCTGTGAAAAGCGCTGCGGCTTGAGGAAGGCCGGATCATCCAGCAGCTGCTGATAACCACGGCGGACACGGCGCTCCGCGCGCAGCAGCAATCCGAGCAATTTGAACTGCCGGACAAGCGGCAGTCCACCCCAAAGATCCAACCCTTCACCTTCAAGCATGTGCGGATCGGCGGCCGAGGGCTTGCCGTCGACGGTCGCGAACTCAACACGAAAACCGGCAGCGCGCAGGACCTCCCAACAAACCACCACATGGGTGGGATCAAAGTCAGCTTGCGGCAAGGGGATCAAAACAGTTTTTGCAGACATCAACACTCTCAGAAGCATGACGGGGCTACCTGACACGCCCCCTTAAAGCAGGCGTGCACTTTACCACCAGTTGGCCCGCCTGCTTGCGCAGTTCGTCAGTCGACAGCCCTTCAAGCCGTTCGCGACGCAAGCGTCAGACTCAGCACCAGCAAGGCGCTCGCACCGATCCAGGCACCTGCAATACGAATGGCAACCCGTTGCCAGGGCAGGGTCATTGCCTCGGAGAAAATCATCACGCATAACAACATCAAGACTGCACCAAGCCAGCTACCCAAGAGGGTCAGCAACACTCGCTGCCACCCCGTAGACTCTGGAAGAGAATCCAGCCCGAGGACAAAACCAATCAGCATGCAGGGCGTCCAGACCAGCCAGAGCGGCAAGCGGATGGCGAAGGCCAGCATCACACTCAGCCCGGCAGCCGCCATCAGCAACAGCGACTGCGCTGCGCTTTCGTCGAATCCGACACCCGCTGCCAACCCCAGCAGCAATGCCAGACCAAAACCGGCCATTCCCAGACGCATCGCTGGCAAACCCTGCTGGCCGGCGAGTAATCCCAGAACCAGAATACTGACCAGATGTGATGGCACCAGCAGCGGATGCAGCAGGCCGTTGTAAAACTCACCGATGTCTTTGATCGGCGAATGCGCCTCGGCCAGCGGCGACAGAGCTAGCAAGGTCATCACCAGCACACAGCGCAACTTCTGATTCACGCAAAGCCGAACAGGAATGCAGCACCACCGAGGGCGATCAGGCCTCCGCCTAGCCGAACTATCGCCCGCCCTGCTGGCCAGCGAACCAGAAAACCAAAACCGATGCCACAAAGGTGCAGCAGGCCGGTGGCCAGGACAAATCCGAGGCTGTACGCCAAAGGACTAACCGCTTCGGGCAGCTCTGTGCCATGGGCATGCCCATGAAAAATGGCAAATACGCCGACGATCACCGCCGCCAACCACAGCGGTGGTCGTGCGGCTGCCAACACCATGCTACCCAAGATCACTGCAGACAGGGCAATACCGGTCTCGACCGCAGGCAAGTCCACCCCGGCGATACCCAGAACGCCACCAATGGCCATCACGAAGGGAAACACAATCGGCAACATCCACAGCGCCGAACCACCCAGAAATGCCCCCCAGAGCCCTACTGCCACCATTGCCAACACATGATCCCAGCCCAGTAGCGGATGCATGAATCCACTGCTGAAACCGCCGACATGCCCGCCGCCCTCGTGGGCCAGGGCGACGCCAGCCAGACTCCAGAGCATGAGCAGCATGAAGGCGTTGCGGAGTAGTCCAGGCACTGTCAATCTCCCATTCGAGTGTTGCACTCAAGATATTTTGAATGCATTAAAGAATAACCGGAATTCCAGAGCGACCACCAGCGAGCATCGCCAGCAGGCTTTCTAGACCAGGCTGATGCGACTGCTGGCCGCGTATCGCCCCCCCTCCTTCCGTGCACAGGCAACCCCCACTATGCGCGAACACACACTTGTTCTCACCCAGGCACTGTCGCTACCCAATGGCGCAACCCTGCCCAACCGGATGGCTAAAGCCGCCATGACCGAAGGGTTGGCCGACCCGCGCGGCTATCCATCAGCAGCGCTGGAGCGCTTGTATACACAGTGGGGCAACAGTGGCTGCGGGTTGCTGATTACCGGCAACGTTCTGGTAGACCGGCATCACCTGGAGCGTCCGGGGAATGTGGTGATAGATCGCGAACCGGATGCCGATATGCGCGCCGCACTCGCGCGCTGGGCGACGGCAGCCAAGGCCGGCGGGGCGAAGATCTGGATGCAGATCAGCCATGCCGGCCGGCAGACCTCCGCCATCGTCAACCCGACACCCAAGGCACCCTCTGCCATACCGCTGGCGCTACCGGGAAAGCAGTTTGGCGCCCCCGTGGCCATGACCGAGGCCGATATACAGGAAACCATCCAGCGCTTTGCGCAAGCCGCCCATGCTGCGCAGATGGCTGGCTTTGACGGGGTGCAGATCCACGCGGCCCACGGCTACCTGCTCTCGGCCTTTCTCAACCCGCGCGCCAATCAGCGCG
>ERZ1645185.1206-NODE-1206-length-10668-cov-12.398097_pt1 | contig 10668 bp, 11 predicted proteins | sample MGYA00575351_ERZ1645185 | MGnify/ENA primary metagenome ERZ1645185 (study PRJEB40838, sample SAMN11284767) | freshwater sediment metagenome | isolation source: river sediment | host: Sediment | place: India: Jana village, Kanpur | collected 2015-12-17 ... | reverse complement strand
ACGCTGAGCTTCCCGGTGGCCGGCACGCTGATGGTCGAGCCCACCGAGAGCGAGCCGCTGGCCGAGCTGGACCGCTTCTGCGACGCGATGATCGCCATCCGCCAGGAGATTGCCAAGGTCGAGGCCGGTGAATGGCCGAAGGACGACAACCCGCTGAAGAACGCGCCGCATACCGCGGTGGCGCTGCTGAGTGCGGACTGGCCGCACGCCTACACGCGCGAGCAGGCCGCTTTCCCCCTGCCGGGCCTGAGGCGGCAGAAGTACTGGAGCCCGGTGGGCCGCGTCGACAACGTCTGGGGCGACCGCAACCTGAGCTGCAGCTGCCCGCCGATGTCGGCCTATGCCGACGCGACGACTGAATAGGGGCGCGCACCGATGGGCGAGCGAGCCGCCTCGGGTGGCACGGCAACGGGCGCCGGGCCGACCGCGACGGCCACCACACCCTGGTTGCAGCGCCTGCCTGCGGGCTTGTTCGCGATTCCGCTGGGACTGATCGGTCTGGCCGCCACCTGGGGTCGCGTGGGCCGTGCCGACCCGGACGCGGCGTCGCTGGCCGTTGGGCTGCAGCTGGCGCTGACGGCACTCGGCACGGCGCTCTGGGCGCTGCTGTGCGCGTTGTGGCTGCTGAAGCTGCTGCGCCACTCGGACCAGGTCCGCGGCCTCTGGGGGCACCCGCTGCAGGGCTCGTTCCTGGCGCTGGCACCCGTGAGCAGCCTGCTGGTGGTCGCAGTGGCAGCACCGGCCACGAGCCATGAAGTGCTGCGCGTCGCACTGCATGTCCTGGTCGCCCTGGCGCTGGCGATGCAGCTGAGCATCGCCTGGCGAGTGGTGGCGCAACTCACTACCGGGCGCATCGCCGCCGAGCAGGTCACTCCGGCACTTTACCTGCCGACCGTGGCCGGCGGCTTCGTTGGTGCGATGGCCTTGCAGGGACTGGGCCTGCACGGCTGGGCCGTGCTGTTGTTCGGTGTCGGCCTCGGCGCATGGGCGCTGCTCGAGGCGCGCATCCTGCACCGACTGTTTGCGGGGCCACTGCCTTTGCCGCTGCGCCCGACGCTCGGCCTGGAGCTGGCACCGACCTCGGTGGGCGCGCTGGCCCTGGCGGTGCTGTGGCCGCAGCTGCCGGCCGACGCGCTGCTGGTGGCGCTGGGCATCGGCACCGGTCCAGCGCTGGCCGTGCTGGCGCGCTGGCGCTGGTGGACCGAAACACCGTTCTCCCCGGGCTTCTGGTCCTTCTCCTTTCCGGTCGCGGCCTATGCCGGCGCCATCGTCGAGGCTGTGCACCGCGGCGGCTGGCCGCTGCTGCCGGCCTGGCTGGCCGTCCTGCTGGCCACTGCGGTGATTGCCTACCTGGCTTGGCGCACCCTCGGTCTCGCGCTGGCCGGCCGCCTGCTGCCGCCGACCTGATCCACGTCGCATGGCCATCTCGGTCTTCGACCTGTTCAAGATCGGCATCGGACCGAGCAGTTCGCACACGGTCGGGCCGATGCGTGCGGCGCGGCTCTTCGCGCTGAAACTGCAGCAGGACGCGCTGCTGTCGCACGTGCAGCGGGTGCAGGCCGATCTGTACGGCTCGCTGGGCGCCACCGGAAAGGGCCACGGCAGCGACAAAGCGGTGCTGCTCGGCCTGATGGGGCATGAGCCGGACACGATCGACGTCGACACGATCCCCGCGCTGCTGAAGGCGGCGCGCGATGCGGGTTCGCTGGCGTTGCTGGGCGTGCTGCCGGTGGCATTTGCCGAGCGCAGCGACCTGCGCTTCCATCGCCGCGCCTCGCTGCCGCTGCATGCCAACGGCATGCGCTTCACGGCCACCGACGGCAACGGCGTGGAGCTGCTGAGCCGCGTGTACTACTCCGTCGGTGGCGGCTTCGTGATCAGCGACGAACTCGCGGCCGACGGATCCCGGCAAGCTGTCATCGCACCCGACGCCACCGCGCTGCCGTTGCCGTTCCGCACCGGTGACGAGTTGCTGGCGCTGAGCGCCCGCGAGGGCCTGAGCATCGCGCAGCTGATGCGCATCAACGAAAGGCACTGGCGCAGCGACGCGGAGATCGACCATGGCCTGCTGCGCATCTGGCAGGTGATGCAGGACTGCGTGCGACGCGGCTGTGCGGCCACCGGCACGCTGCCCGGCGGCTTCAAGGTCAAGCGCCGCGCCGCGGCGCTGTACCGGGACCTGACTTCGAACCCGGAGCAGGCACTGCGCGACCCGCTGCAGGTGCTGGACTGGGTGAACCTGTACGCGCTGGCCGTGAACGAGGAAAACGCTGCCGGCGGCCGCGTGGTCACCGCGCCGACCAACGGCGCGGCCGGCATCGTGCCGGCGGTACTGCACTACTACACACGCTTCGTGCACGGCGCCGCCGATGCCGGTGTGGTTGACTTCCTGCTCACGGCCGCGGCGATCGGCCTGCTCTACAAGGAGAACGCGAGCATCTCCGGCGCCGAGGTCGGCTGCCAGGGCGAAGTCGGCGTGGCCTGCAGCATGGCCGCAGGTGCTCTGTGTGCGGTCCTCGGCGGCACGCCGGCACAAGTGGAAAACGCCGCCGAGATCGGCATGGAGCACCACCTGGGGCTGACCTGCGACCCGGTGGGCGGGCTGGTGCAGATCCCCTGCATAGAGCGCAATGCCATCGCGTCGGTCAAGGCCATCAACGCCGCCCGCATGGCGCTGCACGGCGACGGCACGCATTTCGTCAGCCTGGACAAGGTCATCAAGACCATGCGCGAGACCGGCGCGGACATGATGAGCAAGTACAAGGAGACCGCGCGCGGCGGCCTGGCGGTGAACATCGTCGAGTGCTGAGGGCGGCCGGTCGGGCCGTGCTTGCGCGCGATCCGCAACGGCGCGCGAATCAGCCGCCTTCGGGCCGGTACCAGCGCGGGAAGAACTTCGCCACCTGCGGTCCGCTGGATTTCAGCGCATGGCAGCCGTCGATGCTGAAGGGCTTGTCCTCCGGGTTCTGGGTCAGCACCTCCCACATCGCCTGCAGCGCCGCGCTGCCCATCACGCCGGCCAGCTCGTTCATGTGCGTGCAACCGGCGGTGCGGCCGAAGAGGCGGCGGATGGCGTCGCGATAGCCGCGCGCCACGCGCACCCCCACCAGTTGGCCGTAGTCCGGCGCGATCGAGGCGCAGGCCTCGTCGTAGGGCCCCGCATCGGTGGCTGCCTGCACCGCGACGATGGTGGCGCTGCGGTCCAGCGTCAGGCGCAGGTGCATCGAGTGCATCGGCTCGCCTGGCGGCAGCATGCCGCCGGCGCGTGGCACCGGCTGGGTCCAGGCGTCGCTGAGATGGCCTTCGATGTCCCAAAGCCCGTCGCTGCGCGCATAGGCGGTGATGGTGATCGCGCGCTGGTGCGAAGCTTCGCGCGGACAGTCGGGCGGCGGCAGAGGCATGGCAGGCAAGTGGTCGGTTGCTGAAACGCATACGCTACACCGTCCCCGGGGGCGCTTGCCAGGCGACAGGTGGATCATGGCTCGCATCCCGGCACCCACCCCGGGCCGCCGCTTGGGCTGCCGACCACGGCCGGTGCGCATAGCATGCGGCTCGCGCAGCACCCTGCCACGCGATTCGATCGACCGTAGGACGTCAGCAAAGGGCTTCGGCAATGGACCTCGACCTCCTCTTTTCGCTTGGCGGCCGCGTCGGCGACCGCCTGGCGGCGCGCGGCGAGACCATTGCCGTGGCCGAGTCCTCGGCAGGTGGCCTGATCGCGGCCGCGCTGCTGTCACGCGCCGGCGCCTCGGCCTACTTCCTCGGCGGCGCAGTGCTGTACACGCGCCGCTCGCGCCGACTGCTGACCGCACTGAGCGCCGACGACCTGGCCGGCATGCGCTCGTCGAGCCCGCCCTATGCGCTGCTGCTGGCACGGCATCAGCGATCGCGCTTTCGCGCAAGCTGGGGCCTCGCGGAAACCGGGGCTGCCGGCCCCGACGGCAATGTCTACGGCGATCCCGCCGGCCACAGTTGCCTGGCCGTCGACGGCCCCGTGGTGCGCGAGCGGGTGCTGCGCACGAACCAAGCGGACCGGTCGGCCAACATGCTCGCATTCGCGAGGGCCGCATTGGAGTTGCTGGAATCGGCGCTCGACGCCGTGGATGGACGCGCGCACTGAGCTGGGCTCGTGGCCGACAGGCCGTCCGGGCGATTCCGCCAAGGCGCCCAGCCCGCACAGACGGTGCGGCCTCAGCCCGCTGCCGCGCGCTCCAGCAACCTGCGCGCGCGCTCCACGACCGGTCGGTCGATCATGCGGCCGTCGAGCTGCACCGCGCCCTGAGCGGCGCCGGCAGCCGCCAGCACGCGCCGTGCCCAGTCCAGTTCCGCCGCCGTGGGACGCAGCGCCGCGTGGATCGGCGGCACCTGCTTCGGATGGATGCACAGCTTGGCGCCGAAACCGTGCGCGCGGGCGCGCGCCAGATCGTCCAGCAGCTGCGCCTCGTCGTCGATGTCCGGCGTGACGCCGGCCACCGGCGGAGGCAGATCGGCCGCACGTGATGCCAGCGCCAGCCGGCTGGCCGCAGGATCCAGCCCCAGCGCGTCGCCGCTGAGGTCCAGGTCCAGCGCGTAGTCGAGCGTGCCGAAGACCAGGCGCACCACGGGCGGGCAGGCCGCCAGCGCCTCGGCGGCGAGCACGCCTCGCGCCGTCTCCACCAGCGCCAGCACCGGACGGCCCGGACAATGCGCCTGCAAGCGCTGCAGCGTGTCGACGCGTTCGGCCTTGGGCAGCATCAGCGCCACGGCAGGCAACGCACCCAGGCACTGCAGGTCGTCGACGAACCAGGGAGTGGCCTCGTCGTTGATGCGCACCACCAGCCTAGCGAGCACGGCCGGTTCGGCGCTCTGGACAAAGCCTGCCAAGGCTTCGCGCGCGGCCGCCTTGTGCTCCGGCCCCACCGCATCTTCCAGGTCCAGCACCACCGCGTCGGCACCACTGGCCAGCGCCTTGGCGAAACGCTCCGGCCGGCTGCCAGGCACGAACAGGTAGGTGCGCGGCAACATGTCAGATTACTCCGGCCTCACGCATCACACCCACCGCAGCGGCGTCGAAGCCCAGCTCGGCCAGGATCGCCTCGGTGTGTTCGCCCAGCGCGGGAATCGGGTCCATGCGCGGCCCTTCGTCCCAGCGTCCGGGCGGCAGCAGCGCCGGCAGAGGCCCAGCCGGCGAACCCACCTCGCGCCAGCGGTCACGCGCCTGCAGTTGCGGATGCGCCCAGAGCTCGTGCATCGAGCGCACGCGGGCATTGGCGATGCCGGCACGGTCCAGGCGCTGTTCCACCTGGGCGGCACTCAGCGGCCGGAAGGCGTCGACGATGATCTGCTGCAGCGCCGCGCGATGCGCCACGCGCGCCGCGTTGCCGGCGAAACGCGGATCGGTGGCCAGCGCGGGTTGCTGCAGCACCTGATCGCAGAAGCTTCGCCATTCGCGCTCGTTCTGCAGTCCCAGCATCACGCTGCCGCCATCGGCGCCGGTGGGGAACGGGCCATAGGGATGGATCGTGGCGTGCGCGGCCCCGCTGCGCGGCGGCGGCGGCGCAGCGTCCATGGCGTAGTACAGCGGGTAGCTGTTCCATTCGGACAGCGCTTCCAGCATCGAGACCTCGAGGTGCTGCCCGCGCCCCGTGCGCCCGCGCTGCAGCAGCGCGGCCAGCACCTGGCTGTAGGCGACCATGCCGGCGGCGATGTCGGCCACCGAGCTGCCGGCCTTGCAGGGCTCGTCGGGGGTGCCGGTGATGGAGACGAAGCCCGATTCGCTCTGAATCAGCAGGTCATAGGCCTTCTTGTCGCGGTAGGGCCCGTCCGGCCCGTAGCCCGAGATGTCGCAGACGATCAGCCCAGGCCGCCGCGCAGCGAGGGCCTCGTAGCCCAGCCCGAGCCGCTGAGCCGCGCCAGGCGCCAGGTTCTGCACCAGCACGTCGGCCCGGTCCACCAGACGTTGCAGCACCGCTGCGGCCAGCGGGTGCTTCAGGTCCAGCGTCAGGCTTTCCTTGCTGCGGTTGGTCCAGACGAAGTGCGAGGACAGGCCTCGCGCCCGGGTGTCGTAGCCGCGTGCGAAATCACCCGTGCCGGGCCGCTCGATCTTGATCACGCGCGCGCCCAGGTCGGCCAGCTGGCGCGTGGCGAAGGGGGCGGCGATCGCCTGCTCGAGCGCCACGACGGTCAGGCCTTGCAGCGGCTGCATGGGCGCTAGCGCAGCGTCGCCGAGGCGTCCATCGTCAGCCAGCCTTCGTGATCCTGGGCCCACAGACGCACGCTGCGGCCTTCGAGCTTGCCGTTGACGCGCATCGGCCGGCCGTCGAAGGTGGGCCGCAGCGCGCGGAAGCGGAACTCGGCGACCTCGGCCAACGGAGCCTGCCGGCGCAGCAGGTCCAGCAGCAGCGTGGCAATCAGCGGGCCGTGCACCACCAATCCCGGATAGCCCTCCACCTGCGTGGCATAGGGCCGGTCGTAGTGGATGCGGTGGCCGTTGAGCGTGAGTGCCGAATAGCGGAAGAGCAGCACTTCATCGGGCAGCAGCTCGCGGCTCCAGTCCGCGTCTTGTGGCGCGGGCTGCGGCGGCGGCTCGGCATCGCCGGGGCGCTTCGCGTCACGGTAGACGATGTCGTGAAACTCCACCAGCGACGGCTCCTGCGCGTCGTTGCAGCGCAGTTCGTGCCGCACCTTGACGAACACCAGCAGGCCGCTGCGCCCTTGCTTGACGTCGACGGCATCGACGATCGAATCGCGCTGTACCATGTCGCCGACACGAAGCGGCGCGCGCCATTGCAGCTGGCTGCCAGCCCACATGCGCCGCGGCAGCGGCACCGGCGGCAGGAAGCCGCCGCGCTTCGGGTGCCCATCCTGGCCGATCTCCGACTGCCGGTGCAGCGGCAGGAAATACAACCAGTGCCACAGCGGCGGCAGCGGCGTACCGTGTGGGATCTCCATCGGCGGGTGGTCCAGCGTGGCGTTCAGGGCGAGCAGCGGCACGGGCTGCAGCACGTCGTGCAGCGTTTCGCGGCGGCCCACCCAATCCTTGAGCAGCTCAAGCATGATCCGCCTCCTGCGGATACAGGCCACGCACACGCGCGAACAGCCGCGTCAAGCCGAGCAGCGCGTCGATGTTCGGCGTGGCCAGCTGCAGCCGCTGCGCGATCTCGCGCACCACCGTCACCAGCGCGTCCAGCTCGATCGCGCGGCCGGCATCGACATCGTTCTGCATCGAGGTGCGAAAGCGTCCCAGCTTGCGCGTCACCGCATGGCGATCCTCGGCGCTCTGCGCCACCGCGCAGCCGATGCCTGCACCCACCGCGGCCGCTTCCTGCATTGCGGCGGTGCAGAAGGCGCGCACCAGCGGGTCGTCGAGGATGCGGTCCACCGTGGCGCCGGTCAGGGCGGATACCGGATTCATCGTCATGTTGCCCCAGAGCTTGTACCAGATGTCCTGGCGCACGTTGGCCGAGGCCGTGACGTCGAAGCCGGCGCCCGTCAGCAAGGCGGCCAGCTGCTCGACGCGTGGCGTCAAGCCACCGGCCGGCTCGCCGATGATCAGCCCCTGCCCCATGCGCTGCACCACCCGACCGGGCTCTGCGGTGTAGGTGCTGGCGTGCACGACACAGCCCACAACATGCGCGAGCGGGATGTGCGCGGCAATCGTGCCGTCCGGATCGACGCTGCGCAGCGGCGCCTCGGCCAGCGCCGGCGTCGATTGCGCGAACCACCAGGGCACGCCATTCATCGCCGGCAGGACCACCGTGTGCGGCCCAAGCAGCGGGCCGATGCGCTGCGCCACCTCGCCCAGCGCCGGCCCCTTCACGGCCACCACCACCAGGTCCATCACCTCCAGGGCCCGCGGATCCTCTACGACCGCCGCAAGCGGTGCGCTCAGCAGCTCATCGCCTTGCTGCAACCGCCACCCGTGCTGGCGCAGCGCCTGCAGCGTGGCGCCGCGCGCCACGGCGGCCACGCTGCAGCCGCCTGCGGCCGCCAGCCTTGTGCCGATGAAGCCGCCGATGGCCCCTGCCCCGTAGATGCAGACCCTCATGTCACTTGTATCAAGTTGTCGCTGCGCGCCGAATCTAGCAGCCCCGAGGACCCCGGAGTGCGGGATTGACCCCGTGCGGTGAGGCACTGAAGATGGCGCCATTTCCGCTGCGATGCAAAGCGAAGAACATGAATCCGCTCCAGCCCGACAACGCCAAGCCAATGCCGCTGACCGAGGAACTGGAGGCTAGGCTGCAGGCGCTGCGCAAGCTGCGTCGGCAGATGCTGACGCTGCACGCCCGGCTCGAGTACCTTCGGCTCATGTTGCGCCTGAACGCCCGCGTCACGCCCCAGGAGCCGCCGCTCGGCGACGCGCCCTGATTTCGGGGCAACCGCGGCCGGGCTCATGCATCGCCGAACTTCGGCTCGCGCTTGTCGATGAAGGCCGTCACCGCCTCGGCATGCGCCGGCGACTTGTGCGCCAACACCTGCAGCCCGGCCGACAGCTCCAGCAACGAAGGCAGCGACTGCTGCTGTCCTTCGCGGATCAGCCGCTTGGAAAAGCGCAGGATCTGACCCGGATTGCGCGCGATGCGCGCGGCCAGTGCCTGCGCCTCGCCCATCAGCGCCTCCGGCGCCACCACGCGCGACACCAGCCCGCAGCGCAGCGCCTCGTCGGCATGCACCGCATCGCCGGTGAAGCTCATCTCCATCGCCTTCGACAGGCCCACCACGCGCGGCAGCAGCCAGGCGCCGCCGTCGCCGGGGATCAGCCCGACGCGGATGAAACTCTCGGCGAAGCTGGCGTTGGTGGAGGCGATGCGCATGTCGCACATGCAGGTCAGGTCGCAGCCGGCGCCGATGGCCGGGCCGTTGACGGCGGCGATGCTCGGCACCTCCAGCTTCTGCATCGCCAGCGGCAGGCGCTGGATGCCGCTGCGGTACCACTGCGCGATCTCGGCCGGGCCGATCTCGTTGCCGAGGAAGCGCTTCATGTCCTTGACGTTGCCGCCGGACGAGAAGGCGCTGCCCGCGCCGGTGAGGATGACCACGCGCACCGACGCATCGGCATTGGCCGCGTCGATGGCGGCGATGAATTCGTCGACCGCGCTGTTGCCGGTGAGGGCGTTGCGCATCTCCGGCGCGTTCATCGTCCAGGTGACCACGGCGCCGTCGCGCTCGATCTTCAGGAAACTGCTCATGAGTGGGGTTCCAGGTTGTCGAAGCCGCGGCACAGCGCCTGCGTCAGTGTTGCCGCGGGCACGGCCCGGCAGCCGCGGGGGTTCTGGCCCGACCACAGCGGCGAGAAGTCGCCGCTGCCGCGGGCCTCGGCCGCGGCGCGCAGCGGCGCCAGCGCGGCAGTGGCGCGCGGGAAGGCCGGGTGCGGCGCCGCACGCAACGGACCCAGCTCGCGCATCACGCGGTTGACGATGCCGCGCGCCGGCCGACCGGTGAACAGGTTGGTCAGCGCGGTGTGCACTGCGGCTTCACTCTGCAGCGCCGCGCGGTGCACCTTGCTGGTGGTGGCCTCGTCGCACAGCAGGTAGGCGGTGCCCACCTGCACCGCGTCGGCACCGAGCGCCATCGCCGCGGCCACGCCGGCGGCATCGGCAATGCCACCGGCCGCGACCACCGGCACGCGCAGCGCGGCCTTCAGTTGCGGCAGCAGCGCGAAGGTACCCTGCTGCCGGCTCAGGTCGTCGGACAGGAAGTGGCCGCGGTGGCCACCCGCCTCCAGACCCTGCGCGATCACCGCATCGGCGCCGTGCTGCTGCAGCCAGCGCGCCTCGTCCAGCGTGGTGGCCGAGCTGAGCACGAAGGCGCCGGTGGCCTTCACGCGCTGCAGCAAGTCGGGCGGCGGCAGACCGAAATGGAAGCTCACGACCGGCGGGCGGAACTCCTCCACCAGCGCGGCCGCCGCTTCGCCGAAGGGCGCGCGCGAGGCGCCGCTGCCGGCCTGCGCCGGGTCCACGCCCAGCGCGGCGTAGTACGGCCGCAGCGTGGCCAGCCACACGGCTTCGGCGGCGGGGTCCGGCGCCGGCTCTTCGTGGCAGAAGAAGTTCAGGTTGAAGGGCTTCGCGGTCTTCGCGCGGATCGCCTGCAGTTCGTTGCGCAGCGCGTCCGGGCTCAGCATCGCCGCCGGCAGTGAACCGAGCGCGCCGGCCTCGCTGACGGCCACCGTCAGCGCATGCAGCTGCACGCCGGCCATCGGCGCCTGGATCAACGGCCAGCGCAGGCCCAGCCGCTGCGCAAAGGCGTTCATCCAGCCGACTCGGCGCGCGCCGCGGCACCGGGCAGCAGCGTGTGCAGCAGGAAGGGCACGGTGGGCTCGTCGGCAGCGAGCAGCGCGCGGCCCAGCTCGCCATGCCAGTACCCGGCCGAACCGAAATCGCCGCGGCCTTCCTGCAGCCGACGCGTCACCAGCTGCAGGTCGAACTCCGCCGTGACGCCAATGGCGCCATGCACCGCATGGGCGATGGCCACCGCCTTCTCGGCCGCCTCGGCCGCGCGGGCCTTGGCCACCGCGGCGCGCAGCCGCTGCGGCAGCACGCCGGTTTCGGCACAGGCCAGCTCGGCCGCCATGCGCGCGGCGAAGGCCTGCTCCGCCAGCACCGCCAGCTGCTGCTGCACCGCCTGGAACTTGCCGATGGCCTTGCCGAACTGCGCGCGGTCGTTGGCGTACTGCACGGTCATCGCCAGCAG
>ERZ1645185.1205-NODE-1205-length-10674-cov-6.226575_pt1 | contig 10674 bp, 8 predicted proteins | sample MGYA00575351_ERZ1645185 | MGnify/ENA primary metagenome ERZ1645185 (study PRJEB40838, sample SAMN11284767) | freshwater sediment metagenome | isolation source: river sediment | host: Sediment | place: India: Jana village, Kanpur | collected 2015-12-17 ... | reverse complement strand
GGAAGGCTGGAATATCCAGATAATCCATGTCGTCATGCGGATTCAGCTTGGCTGCAGTAGCCGCACCGGCGTGACTCTGACGCTGCACGGTAGGGCGATCGTAATCCTTGTAATTGACCGAGGCTTCCTGACGAGCGGCAGGCTGGGAAACCGGGTTCACGGCAGCAAGTGATGGCACATGTACGGTGTTGTCGACGACTTTGACCGGCTTCTCGATCCGCGGACCCAGACCCGTGGCCACCACGGTCACGTGCAACTCGTCGCGCATTTCCGGATCAATCACCGCGCCGACCTTGACGGTGGCGTGCTCGGAGGCAAATGCCTCGATGATTTCACCCACCGCGCCGTATTCGCCGAGCGACAGATCCAGACCGGCGGTGATATTGACCAGAATACCGCGCGCGCCCTGCAGATTTACATCTTCCAGCAGCGGATTGCGGATGGCTTCCTCGGTCGCTTCACGGGCACGGTTCGGGCCGCTGGCGCAGCCGGTGCCCATCATGGCCATACCCATTTCGCCCATCACGGTCTTGACGTCGGCGAAGTCGACGTTCATCAGACCCGGACGCTGCATGATGTCAGAGATGCCGCGCACGGCACCGGCCAGCACATCATCGGCCTTGGCGAAGGCGGACAGCAGGCTGGCGTCTTTACCGAGGATGGTCAGCAGTTTTTCATTGGGGATGGTGATCAGAGAGTCGACGCACTCGGAGAGTGCACGAATACCCTCGTCCGCCACCTGCATGCGCTTTTTGCCCTCGAAAGGGAATGGCCGGGTCACAATGGCAACGGTGAGGATGCCCATTTCCTTGGCCACTTGAGCGATGATCGGTGCCGCACCGGTACCGGTACCGCCACCCATGCCGGTTGCGATAAACACCATATCCGCGCCGGAGAGGATTTCAGCAATGCGCTCACGGTCTTCCATGGCAGCCTGACGACCAATTTCAGGATTGGTGCCGGCACCCAGACCTTTGGTAACAGCGGAGCCGAGCTGCAGAACTCGTTGTGCGCCGACGTTTTTCAACGCCTGAGCATCGGTGTTGGCACAAATGAACTCAACGCCTTCGATATTGCTACGCATCATGTGATTGACGGCATTACCACCACCGCCACCCACGCCGACGACTTTGATAACTGCACTTTGTGGCAGATTGTCTACGAGTTCGAACATGGCCCCTCTCCTTTCTTTTAGTTTTATAGCCTACAGCATCCGCGGTTAAAAATTGCCCTGAACCCAGCGTTTAAGCCGATCCAGAACAGGTGTCTTGGGTTCTTCACCATACTGCCCAGCAATTTCAGGGCCTCCTTCAGACTGCTTTTGCAGCCCGTACAGAAGGAGTCCTACGCTGGTCGAATAGATTGGGTTGCGCACGACATCAGCCAATCCCTTGACCCCGTGTGGAATTCCCAAGCGCACCGGCATGTGAAAGATCTCTTCGGCCAACTCGACAGCACCTTCCATTTTGGCGGTACCACCGGTGAGGACGATCCCAGCCGGAATCAGATCCTCGTAGCCGCTGCGCCGCAGCTCGGCCTGAATGAGGGTGAAAAGCTCGTCATAACGCGGCTCAACCACCTCAGCCAGAGCTTGTCGTGACAGCTCCCGCGGTGGCCGGTCCCCTACGCTGGGAACCTTGATGGTTTCCCCTGCACCGGCCAGTTTGGCTAGGGCACAAGCATACCGAATCTTGATCTCTTCGGCATACTGGGTTGGGGTACGTAATGCCATGGCAATATCATTGGTTACCTGGTCGCCAGCGATCGGAATCACCGCAGTGTGACGTATCGCACCTTCTGTGAAGATCGCGATATCGGTGGTTCCGCCGCCGATATCGACCAGGCAAACGCCCAGTTCTTTTTCATCGTCAGTCAGCACCGAGTAAGAAGATGCCAGCTGCTCCAGAATGATGTCGTCGACCTCAAGTCCGCAGCGCCGTACGCACTTCTCGACGTTCTGTGCAGCATTCACCGCACAGGTCACCACATGGACCTTGGCCTCCAGGCGAACACCGGACATACCCAGCGGCTCGCGGATGCCTTCCTGGTTATCGATCACATAATCCTGCGGCAAGGTGTGCAGTACCCGCTGATCGGCTGGAATTGCCACGGCTTGCGCCGCGTCCAGTACCCGTTCCAGATCGGCAAAACTCACTTCACGGTCGCGGATGGCGACGATGCCATGGGAGTTCAGGCTGCGGATATGGCTACCGGCCACCCCGACAAATGCCGAATGAATGCGACAGCCGGCCATCTGCTGGGCCTCATCAATCGCGCGCTGAATGGATTGCACGGTTGACTCGATGTTGACCACCACACCCTTCTTCAATCCGCGCGAGGGGTGGCTGCCGATTCCGACTATCTCCAGCTCTCCGTCGGCGTTGAGTTCGCCAACCAGCGCAACCACCTTGGAGGTGCCGATATCCAGACCAACGATCATCTTGCTGCTGTGTACAGGTGCCATGGGTACCCCTCTCCTCAATTCACTGCTGCAGCAGACGCTGCTGCGGGCACCGGCGGCGTCCGCCAGGCAACCGCCAAACCGTTCGGATAGCGCATATCAACACTGGCGATATTGGCGACCTTGTCCTTGAGCGCCTTGTTATAAATGGCCACGAAGTTCTGCACCTTTTCCACCAGATGATCGCGCCCCAGCAGCAGCTCGACACCCTGAGCAGTGGACACAAACCAGCTACCACGTTCACGCAACTCCAGCCGGGTGATGGAAAACCCCAGCGGACGCAGCATCTGGCTGAGAATCTGATACTGCTGCATGACTTGCGCCTGAGCGCGCTGCGGCCCCTGCAGCAGAGGCAAGCCCTGATAATTGGTCAGTTCGCGCGGGGTAAAGGCTTCGCCGCTGTTATTCAGCAATGCGCCATCACCCCAGCGGGCCACCGGCAACTGCTCTTCCAGAGACACCATGATCTGATCTGGCCAGACGCGGCGCACTTCAACCCGGGAGATCCAGGGCATCTGCTCAAGCTCACTGCGCAGCGACAACATATCCACCGCAAAGAAACTCGTGCCGGCATAGGGTGCCAGCAGTTGCTGAATGACCTGCTGGTTGGCGGGGCTAAGTTCGCCATGCACATTGATCTTGCTGATCGGCCGATCTACGAATGGCACTACCTTGTCGGCCAGCTGGAAAGTTGCCAACGCCAGACCCGCCAGCAGGACTGGCCAGAGCAGGCGCTTGAGTGCGGAAAAATCCGCCTTGGGCATACTGACCTTGCGCGGCTCCTTGACCACCATGCGACTTGCACCACGCGGACTTGGCTTGTTGCGTGCCGGCGCGCGCAGCGGCTCGGACGGATAACGCAGCGTGGCGCTACTCATCCCATGACCCTCCGCTCCAGACTGTCAGCCAGAATCGACAGCACCAGCTGCTGGAAATCAAGCCCGGCAGCCCGGGCAGCCATTGGCACCAGACTATGATCAGTCATGCCCGGCACGGTATTGACTTCGAGCAACCAGAAACGCCCGGCAGCGTCCTGCATCACATCAACCCTTGCCCAGCCCTGAATACCCACTGACTCGCAAGCACGGGCGGTCAGTTGTTTCAGCTCGGCTTCCTTCTGTGCATCCAGGCCGCAGGGAATCTGATACTGGGTATCATTGGCCAGATACTTGGCATCGTAATCATAGAAAGTGTGCGGTGTACCCAGCCGGATGGGCGGCAGGACCTGACCGCGCAGCACAGCAACGGTAAATTCGGGACCATTGATCCACTGCTCGACCAGCACTTCCGCATCGTACTGTGATGCATTCTTCCAGGCTGTCACCAGCTCAGCGGTGCTGTTCACTTTGGCCATGCCAATGCTTGAGCCTTCATGGGATGGCTTGACGATCAGCGGAAAACCCAGCGCCTGCGCAGCAGCCATACAATCCGCCTCGCTGGCCAGCACCGCATGGCGCGGAGTTGACAGCCCCAGACTGTGCCAGACCTGCTTGGTGCGCAGCTTGCACATAGCCAACGCCGAGGCCAGCACTGCACTGCCGGTATACGGAATACCCAGACATTCCAGCAGCCCCTGCATCGAGCCATCTTCGCCACCGCGGCCGTGCAGGACGATAAACGCCCGGTCAATCTTTTCCGCAGCCAGCTTGTGCAACAGATCATCACCCACATCGATACCGAAGGCATCGACACCGGCAGACTGCAAAGCCTCAAGCACGGCCTGACCGGATTTCAGAGAAACCGGACGCTCGGCACTCTTGCCGCCATAGAGAACGGCAACCCGACCAAAAGCGCTCGGTGCAACCGTCGATTTCAACGAGCTGCTCATGCTGGTTTCCTCTGTGCTGCAGGCTGATTCGCCTTGAACAGCGCACTCTGCAACAGTTGTGGGGCAACACCGCCTATATCGCCGGCGCCCTGACACAGCAGGATGTCCCCGGCGCGCAGCAAAGGTTTGAGCACCGGCGCCAGATCCTTGCCGCGCTCGACATAGATCGGGTCGAGCTGGCCACGCTGACGAATGCTGTGGCACAGATGACGGCTATCAGCCCCGGGTACCGGCTCTTCACCGGCCGGATAGACTTCCATCAGCAGCAGCACGTTGGCATCGCCCAGTACCTGAACGAAATCGTCATACAGATCACGGGTGCGACTGAAGCGATGCGGCTGATAGACCATCACCAGCCGGCGCTCAGGCCAGCCTCCACGCACGGCCTTGATCACAGCCGCCACTTCGCGGGGATGGTGACCATAGTCATCCACCAGCATCACGCTGCCATCTTCCACTTGCAGTTCGCCGTACACCTGAAAGCGCCGGCCAACTCCCTGGAAGCCAGAAAGGCCGGCGACGATGGCTTCATCGGAAATACCTTCATCGGTCGCGATGGCGATAGTAGCCAGGGAGTTCAATACGTTGTGATTGCCCGGCATGTTCACCGAAACGTCGAGCGCCGGACGCTCGCGCCGCAACACGGTGAAGTAGGTCTGCATGCCTTGCTGGCGCACATTCACTGCACGCACGTCGGCAACTTCGGAGAAACCGTAAGTCACGGTGGGTCTGGAAATATGCGGAAGGATCTCGCATACCACCGGATCATCCACACACACCACCGCCAGCCCATAAAACGGCAGGTTGTGCAGAAATTCGACGAAGGTTTTCTTCAGTTTGTTGAAGTCACCGCCGTAGGTACTCATGTGGTCGGCGTCAATATTGGTGACCACCGAAACCATTGGCTGCAGGTGCAGGAAGCTGGCATCGCTCTCGTCGGCTTCCGCCACCAGGTAACGACTGGCACCCAACTGCGCATTGGTGCCGGCGGCGTTCAGGCGGCCGCCGATAACAAAGGTTGGATCCAGTCCACCGGCGGCAAACACCGAAGCGATCAAACTGGTGGTGGTGGTTTTGCCATGGGTACCTGCCACAGCAATGCCATGCCGGTAGCGCATCAGTTCAGCCAGCATTTCCGCACGCGGCACTACGGGTATCCGGCGCTCCAGCGCATGGGCCACTTCCGGATTGGTCTTGTTGACCGCACTGGATACCACCAGCACATCAGCACGCACGACATTCTCAGCCTGATGACCGATGAAAATCTGCGCACCAAAACCCTGCAGCCGCTCGGTCACCGCCGAAGCCTTGAGATCAGAGCCTGAAACGGCATAGCCCATATTGAGCAGGACTTCGGCAATGCCGCACATGCCGGCACCGCCGATCCCGACGAAGTGAATGTTGCGGATACGCCGCATTTCAGGCTGTTGGTACGCCACAGGACGCTCAGACATGGGCCACCTCCAGGCAAATATTGACGACCGTACGCGTCGCATCGGGCTTGGCCAGACGGCGCGCGGTAGCACCCATGGCCTTGAGTTTTCCAGGCTGCATGAGCACCTCGGTCAGCTGAGCGGCCAGTTGCTCCGCATCGGTCTTGTGTTGCGGCAACAACACGGCTGCGCCGGCGTTGGCCAGAAAAGCGGCATTGCGCGTCTGGTGGTCATCAATGGCATGCGGCAGCGGGATCAACAACGCCGGCAGCCCGGCAGCGGCCAACTCACTAACGGTCAGCGCGCCAGCGCGACAGATAACCAGATCCGCGTAGGCGTAAGCAGCTGCCATGTCGGTAATAAAAGGAGCCACTTGCGCGTCAACCCCGGCCTGGCGATAACGCTCGGCAGTGATCTCGGCATGCTGTTTGCCAGCCTGATGGAACACCTGCGGACGCTGATCAACCGGCAGTTTGGCCAATGCAGCCGGCAGCAGCTGATTCAGGGGTTCCGCCCCCAGACTGCCGCCCAGTACCAGCAAGCGCGGCTGGCGAGCAACCAATGGCAGCCGCGGTGTTTCCAGAAACAGCTCTTCGCGCACCGGGTTACCGGTAGTGCAGAGTTTCGAGTTGCTGGCAAAGGTATTCGGAAAGGCTTCGCAGATGCGTTTGGCGAAGAACGCCAAACTGCGGTTGGCTGTTCCGGCAACCGCGTTCTGCTCATGGATGATCAATGGCGAGCCATTGAGCCAGGCTGCAAGGCCGCCGGGGCCGGTGACATAGCCGCCCATGCCGAGCACGCAGACCGGCTTGAGCTCACGAACAATCCGCCGCGCCTGCAGCAAGGCCATCAGCAACTGCAGCGGAGCCTTGAGCAAGGCCAGCAGGTTCTTGCCGCGCAGGCCACTGACACTGATCTGGTGCAAGGCAAAGCCCGCTGCCGGTACCAGTTCGTTTTCTATTCCACGCGACGTACCCAGCCAATGGACGGTATAGCCACGCGCCTTGAACTCCTGCGCACAGGCCAGTGCCGGGAACACATGGCCGCCCGTACCGGCAGCCATGATCAGGACATTACCGCGCATATTTCAGCTCCTCCACGGCAAAGTCCTCTTCACTGAATTCAACCTCGGCACTGCCCAGACAGGTACGACTCTCCCACTCGATACGTAACAGCATGCCCAGACTGGCGCAGCAGATAATCAGCGAACTACCGCCGTAGCTGAGGAATGGCAGCGTCAGGCCTTTGGTTGGCAGCAGCCCCACGTTCACACCGATATTGATCAGGATCTGGGCAATCCACAAAAAGGCCAGCCCGTAAGCCACGTAGGCGGAGAAGAATTGCCGGGAGCGTTCGGCCCAGAGCCCAACATACAGCGAGCGCACCCCCACGAAGACAAACAGTGCGATGGTCAGCAAGGCGCCAACCAGCCCCAGCTCTTCAGCCAGCACCGAAAACACGAAATCGGTATGCGCTTCCGGCAGGTAAAACTGCTTCTGTACGCTGTTGCCCAGACCAACGCCCAGCCATTCACCGCGACCGAAAGCGATCAGCGCCTGGCTCAGCTGATAACCGGCACCAAACTGATCGGACCACGGATCGGCAAAGTTGGTGATCCGCTCCCAGCGGTAAGGGTCCTGCACCAGCACATAAATCGCAGCAACCGCCAGCAGTACCAGCAGGCCAAAGCGAAACAGGCCGACGCCACCGAGGAACATCATGCCGGCTGCCGCACCCAGCATGACCACGGTGGCACCGAAATCCGGTTCCATCAGCAGCAGCCCGGCAACCGGCACCAGGATGAAGAAGGGGGCGAAGAAGCCCATCCAGCTCTCGCGCACCTGCTTCTGCCGGCGCACCAGATAACTGGCCAGAAACAGCACGGCAAATACCTTGGCCAGCTCCGAGGGCTGGATATTGAACAGGCTCACACCGATCCAGCGTCTGGCGCCGTTAACTTCACGGCCGATGCCGGGGATCAGCACCAGAATCAGCAACACAACCGCGATCAGCAGCAACCGGCCGCTGTGCTTCTGCAGTTCGGCCATCGGAATCATCATGGTCAGGCCGCAGGCCACAACACCGAGCAACAGATACACCAGATGGCGAATGGTGTTGTAGTGCGTGTTACCCAGATTAACGGCGGCAATTTCGGATGAGGAGGAAGCAATCATCACCAGACCCAGCCCGAGCAGCGCCAAGCAGCCGGCCAGCAGTGGGAAATCAACATCGATCCCGCGCGAACTGAACAGCGGTGAAGGTGCATTGAACAGGGATGGCAGCATCAGATCAGCCCTCCCACGGCCTGGGCGAACAATCGCCCGCGCTCTTCGAAATTCTTGAACATATCCAGACTGGCGCAGGCCGGCGACAACAGCACCGCATCTCCCGGCTGCGCCAGCGCGGCGCATTGCGCAACGGCCTCTTCCAGGCTGTTGACCCGTACCTGCACAGCGGCGCCATCAAGGGCTTCCGCCAGACGAGCGGCATCGCGCCCGAGCAGTACGACAGCCCGGCAATAATGGGCGACCGGCACACGCAAGGCCGAGAAATCAGCGCCCTTGCCATCACCACCGGCAATCAGCAGCAACTTGCCGTTGATATCGGCGCCCAGCCCTTCAATGGCGGCCAGCGCAGCACCCACGTTGGTGGCTTTGGAGTCGTCGTAATAATGGGCACCGCGCAACTCACCGACCCACTGGCAGCGATGGGCCAGCCCGGTGAAATGTTTCAGGGCTTCCAGCATCGCCGCGAATGGCAGACCGACGGCATGCCCCAGCGCCAGTGCGGCCAGAGCATTGCTCTGATTGTGCGCACCGCGAATTTTCAGTTCGCGCACCGGCAGCAAGGCGTCGAACTGGAAAGCCAGACACTTCTCGCCGGCTTCTTCGATCAAGCCGAACCCGTTGAAATCAGGCTTACTCAGCCCGAAGCTCCAGCACGGTAACTGGTCAGCCTGCAGCGGACGGGACAGCGCGTCATCGCGGTTCACCACCACCTGACGCGCGCCACGGAAGATGCGGTGCTTGGCCAGGTGATAGGTCTGCATGCCGCTGTAGCGGTCCATGTGGTCTTCGCTGACATTCAGGCAAGTGGCCACTTCAGCATTCAGCGAGTGGGTAGTTTCCAGCTGGAAGCTGGACAACTCCATGACATACAGCTCGACATCATCGGCCAGCAGATCCAGCGCCGGCGTACCGAGATTACCGCCCACTGCAACCTTCTTGCCGGCCGCCTTGGCCATCTCGCCAACCAGCTCGGTAACCGTGCTCTTGGCATTGGAGCCGGTGATGGCAACAATCGGCGCCTTGGCATGCCGGGCAAACAATTCGATATCGCCGGACATCTGCACGCCACGCGCTGCGGCTTGCTGCAACGCTGGAGTGGCCAGCGCCAGACCGGGGCTGACGTACAGTTCAGTGGCGCGGCAAAGGAATTCGACGTCCAGCTCACCGCAACGCACTTCAACCTGCGGGTAATCGCGCTGCAAGGTCGCCAACTCCGGCGGGTTCGCGCGCGTATCGGCCACCGCAAAGCGCACGCCCTGTTGCGCGAGAAAGCGCACCAGCGACATGCCGCTCTTGCCGAGACCGACAACGATGCGGAACTGATCGGACGTAATCAGCGACACTCTTTATTACCTCAACTTCAGGGTGGCCAGGCCAACCAGGACGAGAATCACGGTGATGATCCAGAAGCGCACGATGACGCGCGGCTCCGGCCAGCCTTTGAGTTCAAAGTGATGGTGAATCGGTGCCATGCGGAACACACGCTTGCCGGTCAGCTTGAAGGACGCGACCTGGATGATCACCGACAGGGTTTCCATGACGAACACGCCACCCATGATGAACAGCACGATTTCCTGACGGACGATCACCGCGATGGTACCCAGCGCGGCGCCCAACGCCAGCGCGCCGACATCGCCCATGAAGACTTGAGCCGGATAAGTGTTGAACCAGAGGAAGCCAAGCCCGGCACCGACCATAGCGGCACAGAACACAATCAGCTCACCGGCGCCCGGCACATAGGGAATCAGCAGGTATTCGGCGAACTTCACGTTACCCGAGAGGTAGCAGAAGATGCCCAGTGCACCGCCCACCATCACCGTCGGCATGATCGCCAGTCCATCCAGACCATCCGTCAGATTGACCGCATTGCTGGTGCCGACGATGACGAAGTAGGTCAGCACGATAAAGCCGATGCCCAGCCCCGCACCCAGCGCAATGCTGACGTCCTTGAACATCGGCACAATCAGCGTGGTTTCCACCGGGCTCTGGGCGGTCACAAGGAGGAACACGGCAGCCGCCAGACCAAACACCGACTGCCAGAAGTATTTCCAGCGGCTCGGTAAACCGCGCGAATTCTTTTCGATGACCTTGCGGTAGTCATCCACCCAGCCGATGGCACCAAACAGCAAGGTCACCGCCAATACCACCCACACATAACGGTTGCTCAGATCAGCCCAGAGCAGGGTGCTGATGGCAATCGCCGACAAAATCAGCGCGCCGCCCATGGTTGGCGTGCCCTTTTTCGACAGATGCGACTGCGGACCATCATTGCGCACCGCCTGACCGATCTGCCGGATCTGCAGGGTGCGGATCATCCAGGGCCCCAGCCAAAGAGACAGTGCCAGCGCCGTCAGCACACCTAAAATCCCGCGCAGGGTCAGGTACTGGAATACGCCGAAACCGTTGTAAAACTGTTGCAGGTACTCCGCCAGCAGCAGCAGCATTAGTGAGCCTCCTCGGTGGATGCGCAAAGTGCAGCGACGACCTTGTCCATAGCCGCACTGCGCGAACCTTTGATCAATAGCGTGGTAGAGGGTCCCTGCTCGTTGGCCAATGCTGCAATCAGGCTGGCCTGATCAGCAAAATGGCGGCCTTCAGCACCGAATGCAGCCACGGCATGGCGCATCAGCGGGCCAACGGCATACAGCGCGCTGACTTTGCCGG
>ERZ1645185.1204-NODE-1204-length-10675-cov-23.024576_pt1 | contig 10675 bp, 7 predicted proteins | sample MGYA00575351_ERZ1645185 | MGnify/ENA primary metagenome ERZ1645185 (study PRJEB40838, sample SAMN11284767) | freshwater sediment metagenome | isolation source: river sediment | host: Sediment | place: India: Jana village, Kanpur | collected 2015-12-17 ... | reverse complement strand
AATCCCTTGGTTCCAGGTTCGAGTCCTGGTGGGCCCACCACTTTCAAGTCCAAGGTCGTCCGTAAGCGTCCGGTAAGCAGTAGGAAATGGCTTGAAATAAGGGTTCTGGCGTCCAGTGGTGTCCCACTTGGTTCGCTTGAATCCGGGCTCTAAGTGAGTCAGGCTGTGAGTCACATGCGGGTGCTTCCCGCTCCTGACTCACTATCGGCTGACTCACACATGCTTACCGATACCAAGTTGCGCGCCCTCAAGCCCCGTACGAGCTCGTACCGCCTCGCAGACGCTAATGGCCTGTGCATCGAAGTTCGCCCGAGCGGCGCCAAGGCGTGGCGATACCGATACCGCTATGCAGGTAAGCCAAGCATCATCACCTTGGCGGAGTACCCAGCAATGGGCTTGGCAGAGGCGCGTGCCGAACGGGACCGCCTTCGAGCGCTCGTAAGGGGCGGCGGCAATCCAGCAAACGTCGCCCGGGTCGAAAGAGCTGCAAAGGTTGAGCGCGCGGAGACCACCTTTGGCGCGATCGCGACCGAGTTCTTAGACAAGCGAGCAAAGGAAGGGCTCAGCTCCGGGTCAGTGAAGCGCGAGCGTCGCCTCATCGAGAAGGACATGGCCGCCATCGGGATGCTCCCTATTACGGACGTGACTGCGCCGCTCTTGCTGGCGACACTGCGGAAGCTTGAAAAGCGAGGTGTGGTGGAGACGGCGCATCGGGCTCGGTCCTTCGCAGGTCGCGTCTTTCGATACGCCATCGCCACAGGGCGGGCGCAGAGCAATCCGGCGAACGATTTGGTTGGCGCGCTCGAGCACCCTCAGGTCAAACATCTCGCCACCGTGACCGACCCCAACAAGATCGGTGAGCTATTGCGGTCCATGTACTCCTACAGCGGTTCGCCTGTCACGCAGGCAGCCTTGAAGTTGGCGCCGATGTTGTTCGTGCGTCCAGGGGAGCTGCGGAAGGCCCGCTGGGCTGACATTGATCTTCCTGGAGCCGAATGGCGCTTCACCACGAGCAAGACGGGGACTCCGCACATCGTCCCGCTATCAACACAAGCCAAGGAGATCCTCGAGGATCTTCAACCGCTCACTAGGCGAAGCGAGTTTGTCTTCCCGGGAGTGAGAAGCGCGAAGCGGCCGATGAGCGAGAACACGATCACCGCTGCCCTTCGGTACCTGGGATACGACGGCGACACCATCACAGGGCACGGGTTTCGAGCGATGGCTCGGACAGTGCTTGATGAGGTGCTGGGATATAGACCCGACTATATTGAACACCAGTTGGCCCATGCGGTTCGCGACCCCCTTGGGCGCGCCTACAACCGCACTACCCACCTCGGTGAACGTAAGAAGATGATGCAAGCGTGGGCAGACTACCTGGATGCTTTGCGGGTCAGCGCCAACATTGCGCCACTCCCCCACGGGGTGGCCTGAGAGGCAGTCGGGAGGTCTCTTAACGACCGAGGCTGTGTGAAAACACTGCCTCTACTGGCATGATCTGAGCACCGGTCGATGGGTGCTCTGCATGAAGCGATTCGTGGATGGCGTTGATCGTTCCCAAGGGCTTTTGCTCCCTGATCGGCTTGAAGACTACGTCCACGAAGACAACCCGGTTCGGGTGGTCGATGCCTTCGTCGAAGCACTCGACCTGAGCGCGCTTGGCTTTGATGCCGCCAACCGTGCGGCCGGCGGTCGGCCCGCGTATCACCCCGCCGCGCTGCTCAAGATCTACATCTACGGTTACCTCAACCGCATCCAGTCGAGCCGTCGCCTGGAACGGGAGGCGCAACGGAACCTGGAACTGATCTGGCTGACAGGCCGGCTGGCGCCGGACTTCAAGACCATCGCCGACTTCCGCAAGGACAACGGCAGCGCGATCACGGCCGTGTGTAGTCGGTTCGTCGCGCTGTGCCGGAACATGAAGGTCTTCTCGCACGCGATCGTGGCGATTGACGGCAGCAAGCTCAAGGCAGTGAACAGCCGGGATCGCAACTTCACCGTCGGCAAGATCAAGGGGCGCCGGGAGCAATTGGAGGAGAGCGTTTCCCGCTATCTGGCCGAACTGGATCGGGCAGATCGCGATCCGGCCTTGCTGCCGGAGGGCCGCGTACCGCACCTGAAGGACAAGCTGGCCAAGCTGCATGCTCAGATGGAGAAGTTGGACAGCATCGAGAAAGAGCTTGAGGCCTCTCCAGACCGCCAGATCTCACTGACGGATCCGGATGCACGCTCCATGGCCACGAGCGGGCGTGGAACGGGTGTGGTGGGCTACAACGTCCAGGCGGCGGTTGATGCCGAGCACCACCTGATCGTCGCTCACGATGTCACCAATGACGGTCATGACCGGGCCCAGCTCGCTGCCATGGCGACGAAGGCCAAAGCGGCGTTCGGTACCAAGGGCATGACCGCGCTGGCCGACCGCGGCTACTTCAGCGCAACGGAGATCCTGGCGTGCGAGGAGGCCGGCATCATTTCGCTGGTGCCCAAGCCCCTCACGTCCAATGCCAAGGCTGAAGGTCGGTTCGACAAGCGGGACTTCGTCTACGACCCAACGACGGATGAGTATGAGTGCCCGGCGGGCGAGCGTGCGATCCATCGTTTTGCGAGCGAAGAGAACGGGCTGACGTTGCACAAGTATTGGTCCTCTGCCAGTCCCCGCTGTCCGATCCGAAAACAGTGCACGCCCGCCAGCTACCGGCGCATCACACGATGGGAGCACGAACACGTGCTCGAACGAATGCAGATGCTGCTGGATGCCAGACCAGACGCCGCTGTAGCACGACGGCAGACGGTGGAGCATGTCTTCGGAACGCTGAAATCGTGGCTCGGTACGACGCCATTGCTGACGAAGACGCTACCGAAGGTCAGAACGGAGGTCAGCTTGGCGGTGTTGGCCTACAACATGAAGCGGATGATCAAGATCATGGGCACCGAGGGCATGGTGCGGGCCATCGCGGCCTGAGCATCACGTTCTATTGCTACAGCGCTGGTTGCTCAAACTGGCTGCATCGTCGTCGGCAGCACCGCGCCCGGGAGTTTTTACACAGCCTCGACCCACAGCGGCCGCTGGGGCTAGGCCATGCTGGAAGCAGTAAAGCCCGCTTTCGCGGGAGCCTAAGATCATTTCAGCTTATGGTTCTAGTGGCGGCGCAGACCACCTCCACGGAATGCGACTAGTCAGCCCCGGTGAAAGGGGATGTGGTACGAAAACCCCTAGGCTTCGCGGAGGGCGACGTCTTAGGGTGCCGCGAGGCTAATCGCCGCTCGGGGCGTGTTAGTAAAGGGTGGCGACATGGGGATAGCGCAATGATTGACTGGCGTAGAAGACGGCTGACCAAGGCCAACCGCGTCGCGGCAGATGACGCGGCGTCCCAGCCCGCGGCGGATGCCTCGGGCGGCGTTGCAGCCAACGACCGAAACCATCACGTCAAGGAATACCTGCGTTACTACCTGTCTTTCTCGACGCCGCCAGGGTTCGCGGTTCTACTGAACGGCCCGTGGGGGATTGGGAAGACATACGTAGTCAAGAACTTCCTCAAATCGCTCGATCGTCAGAAGACGCGATACATCTACGTCAGCTTGTATGGCCTTGGGTCGCTCGATGAGATTGACGACGCCATTCTGCAATCCATGTATCCCGTCCTAAAGAAGAAGGGCGTCACGCTTGGCGGCCGTGCGCTCAAGATGGTCGGGAAGTACTTCAATGTGGAGCTCGATCTAGAGTCAAAGGATTTCGTCGATCGGTCGAAGTCTGATCTGTATGTATTCGACGACCTGGAGCGTTGCCAGATGCCGATCAACACGGTGATGGGTTACATCAACGTGTTCGTCGAACAGGAAGGTCGCAAGGTCGTCATCATTGCGAACGAGAGCGAGATAGCGGACGAGAACTACCAGCGCATTCGCGAGAAGGTGGTTGGAAGGATGTTTGACGTCCAATCGGCCTTTGACGATGCGCAGGCTGCGTTCATCGCTTCGGTAAAAGACGACGGCGCAAGGGGAGCCGTCGCGGCGAATGCGTCCGTCATCTCCGAGATCTATCACCAATCCGAGCTGGACAATCTCCGGATACTGCAGCAGGCAATCTGGGACTTCGAGCGGTTTTATGCCGTTCTGGACGATAGGCACCGATCTCACGACAAAGCGTTGACGGCGTTGCTGGGGCTGCTGTTTGCGATTTCTTTCGAGGTGAAGGCCGGGCGACTGTCGGCCGGCGACATGCAGGATCGCCAGAACAATCTGCTTTCGGCCTACTTGCCGCGCGAGGAGGGCGATCCAGTGCCGGAGATACTGGCGGTGGAGAAGCGGTATCCCACAGTGCAGTTGGACACCACCGCACTGTCGGACGACACGTTGATCGACCTGATCGTGAAGGGGGTCGTCGATCCGAAGCGGATACGTGACGAGCTCGATCAGAGCTCGTACTTCGTGACGGTTGCGCAGGAGCCTGCCTGGCGGACTGTCTGGCATTCGCATGAGCGGACGGAGGAGGAGGTCGATCGCGCGCTTGCAGAGATGGAGCGCGCATTCGCCGCGCACGAGTACACGATTCCAGGAGAGGTGTTGCATGTGTTCGGACTGCGGCTCTGGCTCTCGCGCATCGGAGGCATCGCAAATGGTGTCGAACAGGTAGTCGCCGACGGTCGGGCATACGTGGACTATCTGTACGCGAACGGCCTGCTTGAGCCGCTGGATCGACACGAAGACCATTTCGGTCTGGCATTCGACGCGTACGACGGGCTGGGATTCCACGAATCCCGGTCGGAGGAGTACATTGGATTGCGCGACTATCTGGACGAAAAGCGCCGCGCTGTCGATATCGACCGCAGGCCCGCGATCGCCGAGGAGTTGTTGGCGAACATGCAGGAGGATTCTGGCCTGTTCCTACGTCGGGTCTCCTTGACGAATCAGGGAGATAACGAGTTCTACGACATCCCGGTCCTGGCGTCCCTGGATCCGGCTCGGTTCGTCGATGCGTTCCTCGGGCTGGAGCCGCGTGGCCAGCGGAACGCAATGATTGCCCTCAAGGCTCGATATAAGCACGGCCGGATCGATGAAGACTTGAGTGACGAGCGGCCCTGGGCTGTCGAGGTCCGCGACCGGATTCGAGCTGCGGCGGAGGGCATGTCGGCGATCTCAAAGGATCGACTGCAAAGGCTCCTGATCCACGGCCTGGATGAGGTGCTTGGGGTCGCACCCCAAGGTGGCGACGACGGCGGCTAGGCAAGCTTTCCGATCACGACGCCGTACCGCGGGGTGTGCGAATCGCTGAAGATCTGCACGTCGCCGATCAGCAAGCCGCGGCCCCGGTCTTCGATCAACAGCACGCGGTGGATTTCGGGGTGGCTGGCGTTCGGTTCTTCGATGGTGCCGACGAAATGACCGATTGCATCGTCTTCTCCCAGTATCATGGCCGGCAGCTCCGACGATTCGGCCAGCAGTTTCAATGTTCCGGTGGCGGCCGCCATCGCGTAGGCGATCTTGGCGATCATCCGAGCGAACTCGGCGGGCCGCTGCGAAAGCGTTGCGCCAATCGACTGCGCGCCAAGCTTCTTCATCACCTCAAGTGGATTCGGTCCGAACGAGATCGTGTCGACGCCCCTGATGTCCACGCCGGGCCGTTTCTCTGACGTCGTGAGGATTCGCGGCGGTGGATAGATGGGGAAGTGGAGGACGACGGGATACTCGTCCAGCAGCACTTCAACCTGTTGCTCTTGCCCGTCACGGGTGATGTTGAGCGCGTACAGCTCCGGCGCGCCGGCGTGCTTCCGCCGTGATTGCAGACCGCGGTAGACACGAACCACCCTGAAGTCACCGCGCAGGACTGCCCGCTCGATCCTGCTGGTGCGGTCCGCGCACTCGCCGCACGTGGAGCGGGGGAGTTTCAGGTTGCCTTCGAGTCCGTACGGAACGATGTGCTCGGTGCGCAGATCGTCCGTTCTGCCGCAGTAGATGCAACTCCCATATGGAGGGAACGTATGGTGCATCAGGCGCGGGATGCCTACGAGAGTACTTGCCATTGGGGTTGTGCCGACCAGGTGGAAATGCCGTGGCTTCGATTCCAGCATGACAATTTAAGCGACATGTTGGCGATCAGAAGTTGGCCGCATTGATTCGTCTCCATTGGCGCTACCGTGCCAGTGCGATCTCGGCGTGGCTTTGATCGTCATGCCAGCGTTGCCATGTTTCTCGCTCGGCCTTGCAAGCCTCCGGAGAAACGATACGCGGGCGAATCGAATGGATATCCCCCGGCTCCACGGCAAACACGTAGCGATCGGCGTGCTCGACGATAATCCGGCGGATAAGCAGCGCAGTACCCATGTCCAGTGGGGTTCCCCGGGGCCGCGGTTTTCTGCCAATGCAGGTGTAAAGCAGGTGTTTGGGGCTCAAGGGTAGGAGAATGTCTCCGTTCTGAACGCCCCATCCGCCACCGAAGTTGTAGTTGGTGGGGTTGAAGAAGTTCAGTCGCACAAGCGGGTTGTCCGAGGTTGGCCACGATACGCCCGAGGGTGCGTGAAGGATTGTCCAGCGGATTGGGGGAAGCTTCTGGATGGTGCTCGTGAGCAGGTGGCGCTGGCTCCATATCCACATCTTCCTTCCTACCAGCGTCGTGGCCTTCAGCGTCCCGCTACCATCGGGTTCGCGTTCGATCGTGACCTTCAGCGGAAACGCCTTGGATTCATCCTGAAGTGCTGCCGAGCCAAGCCCGACCGGAGATCCGTCCTGCTCCAGTTGCTGGACGGAGTCTTGGACGACGCGCTGCAAGAGGTCGGGCATCTGCTCCGACTGCCTCGCGAGGAACTCCCTCAGCCGGGCAGGCGTGCGCACATCCTGTGCTACGGCGAACCTCGCCAAACGCGCCCAGTGCTCGGGGGTCAGCGTGTCTTCGCGAACGACGCGGTCAATGGCCTCCTCGGCCGGACCCTCGAACTCGCTGTCCAGCCAGCGCTCGAATTCGTCGGTGGCCTCGTCTCCGGCGATATAGGTATAGAGATGCTGGTGATAAGCGATGCCCTTCAGAGACTGCAGCTTCCAGAGCGGGCAGGACTCGTTCGGGACTAGCAATCGGTACGTAGGGATCATTCCCGAAGCGGACCATTGCTTGAGGTAGAGCCTGGGAACGTAGTGATTGGCTACGTGCGCCTGCTTCATCGTCGTCGTCGAGAAGGCTGTCGTCATGAGGCGTGCTCGGACGGCTCCGTCCGGCTGTCGCAGGTGCCATCTGGTAGCTGAGGCCCTGCGTTGCCAACCTCGTCCCCGGCCGATGCCGGCAAACGGTCCGCCAACATCAGGTGATTGTATGGGAATGTCGGGGCATCTGCGTCGTAGACGAGCACCAAGCAGCGAACGGGGCGCGGATCTTCGAAGGACTTTTCCGCTGCCGCTCTGGCGATCTCCTGCCGATGCGCGACGGTCTCCTTGCGCAGCACCACGGCGGTGATCGCGCTCAGGCCGACGCCGTCGGGAAGATACACGAGGATATTCTGGTAAGGCGTCGTTCTCTGGTAGCGATGCTTCTTGATGAGTTCCCGGATCTCGCGCGCCAGCGTCTTCTGCGCACGGTCATCGGCATCCAGCAGCATGATGGCGATCTCCGGCCATCGATGGGAGCGCACCTGGAGGACGCGTTCGAGAATTCCTGCCCAAGGACCGTCCAGACGCCGCCCGGGCTTCGCGGTGCGTATCCCTTCGCTGAGAGACATCATGTAGCGGTCGATCTTCTCGGACATCCGGTAGAAGGTGATGCGGGTTCCATCGGTTTCCTTCCGGCCAAAAAGCAGGCCGTTTATCTGGTACGCGCCGAGCAGATCGAGTTCGTCGGAGTCGTGCGAGAACTTGCCTTCCAGCTGCACCCGCCGGTGCAGGTAGTGCAGAAACATCACCGGCGCATCCAGGATCTCGACGACGGTATGGAGGTCGGCCAAGCACAACGTCGGCGCCGGCGCGACATCCTTCGAGATCAGCCCGAGCGCCTGCAGCTTGCCGATGTCGGACTGGATCGTGCTGAAGTCCTCCAGCGTGACGGACATCCGCATGACATACCGCACCATCGACAGGTCGACGTGCTCGGAAAGGACCAGCTGGCGCCCCCCGGACCGGTGCTCTTCCATCGCGGCGTGCAGGCGCTGGGATTGCAGGGCCGGAGATTCCAGCAGCTCGCGTATCTCCGACTTGAGCCGGTCCGGAGCGCCCCGTTTGCTATGCGCGGACACCGATCCTGACTTCGCCTCGACGATGATCGCGACGCTGTCGAGCACCACCAGCACATCGGTTTCGCCGTGCCGTTCCGTCCCGGATACCTGCCAGCTCAGATTCCGGTACACGGCGGCGCCGGGCAGGGCCCTCGACAGAGTGCCGGCAACGTCGGCCTCCAAGAAGGCGGCGCGCCGGTCGTGCCAGGCCATCTTGAGCTGTTCACTGGGCGCGACGAGCCGCTCAACGATCTCGAACAGGAACGAGAACCCGGTCTGGGGGATGCAAGCGAAGATAGTGTCATCCGAAAGGGTTATCCAAGGCGACGTCCAGACCGGGTTGTCGAGCAGGAACAGTTCTGGGGTGCGGTCGTTCAACTCGCCGGGAAGCATCCCCAATGCCTGGAAGATGGCCTTGACCTGATCCACAGCCACGCCGGCTCTTGCGGAAACCTCGCCTGCTTCATGGGTGAAGCAAGCCTCGAGCGCGTGCTCGGAATGCGCCAGGAGCATGGCCCGGGCCTGCTGCGGGCTGAAATCGTTCCGGATGAAGTAGTCGAGAAGCCCGCTGCAATCGGCAGCAGGCATGGCCTCGGCGTATGCGGTCACGATCTCGGGCACGCTCGGCTTGCCGAGAGCGCCGAAGAACTTTCTTCGGTGTTCGGTGATCCGCGCCTCGTTCGCGCGGACAAGGCTATCGAGGACGGCGATCAGCTCGGTACCGGCGAATCCGAGGACGGATCGCATCCGCTCGTCCAGCGGCGCCAGAAGCCGATGCCCGATGTCCTTGACCTGATGGTAGTACCCCCAATTGCGGACCGCGCGTGTATTGCCGCGGATCTTCTCCTGCAGCATGACGAGGGCGTCGGATTCGCTCTCCGAGTCGAGTGGGCGCATCCTGGAGAGGTCGAAGCCGTGACCAAGTTCGATCAGCGCATCCCATAGTTCCTGGACGTCCTGTGGTCGCGGCGGCTGCAGCGGCCAATCACCAACAGCCCTCTGCAAGACGAATGCCTGCAGCAGCTCCACATGGTCCTGATGGATCTTGTCGCGCTTGGCCTCGGCGGCCCGGACGCCGTCCTTGGTGACGTCGATCGACAGCCCGTAGGCTGCCAGCACCGATAGCGAATGGAGGGGATCGAACCTCGACACGAATCGACCGATCGTGGCGAAAGCCGCGTCCCGGGCATCGCTGAAGGACTTGGCCATTGCCTTGATGGCGTTCCGGCGCTCGTCATCGCTCAGGTCGTCCCGGAACAGCTTGGGCATCGGTATATAGACGGGGCCGCCGTGCGAGCGCTCCGACTTGCCCTTCGATCTCTTTCCTTTCTTTCTTGTGCTTCTGGACATGGGGCGGTGATAACGGCGTCGTTAGCGGGCAGGTGCAGATGGGTGGGGCATCGATTAGCGTTCGTCCGGATTGGCCGCACCGACTAGCGCCGAGCTTGCCATGCGAGTGTCGCAAAGCTGTGCGACTCGGATGACCGCGCGGGAGACGAGATAGTCCCGTGGCGGAGATCGATGACCTAGACGATTTTCTGTCTGCATGACATACACGGTGAGTGTTGAATTTGGACACCGCGAATGTCCGCATCTGGCCGCTCCTAGACCTTCGATTGTCGAGGAGCGATCCTATATGGACTCAGACATCAGTCTGCTCGGCAATCTCTAAGGCATCATCGACCTCGATGCCTAGGTAACGCACAGTGCTCTCGAGCTTCGTGTGCCCAAGTAATAGCTGGACCGCCCTGAGGTTTCGCGTCCTGCGGTAGATCAACGAAGCTTTGGTCCTGCGCATCGTGTGCGTGCCATAGGAACCCGACTCGAGACCAGCTTCCTCCACCCAACGGTGGACAATCCTGGCGTACTGCCTCGTCGAAAGGTGAGGCGAGTCCGACACGCGGCTCGCGAACAGGAAGTCCGAGGCCTTCAGGTCAGCATGAGTGATCCAAGCCTGCACAGCCTCGCGAGTCGATTGGGTGATCTCGAATTGGACGGGTCGCCCGGTCTTTTGTTGCATCGACGTCCCCCCGCCTTCAGTAGCACGGCGGTTTAGAGTCCGGGATCAATCGTAACGGATGCCAGCTGGCTGGCGTAGTCGCTCGGGGTCAGTCCGCCGAGCACCTTCTTGGGTCGCTCCTCGTTGTACTCGCGGCGCCAGGTTTCGATGACGGTTCGGGCATGCAGCAGGCTGGTGAACCAGTGTTCGTTGAGGCACTCGTCGCGCAGTCGGCCGTTGAAGCTCTCGACGTAGGCGTTCTGGTTGGGCTTGCCCGGCTCGATCAGGCGTAGAGCGACGCCACGGGCATGTGCCCACTCCAGCATGGCCTTGCCGCAAAACTCCTTGCCGTTGTCGGTGCGGATCACCTCCGGCAAGCCGCGCTGGATGGCAAGGCGCTCCAGGACGCGCACCACGCCGTGACCGGAGATGGCACGCTCCACCTCGATCGCCACCGACTCGTGCGTGGCGTCATCCACGATAGTCA
>ERZ1645185.1203-NODE-1203-length-10680-cov-5.380047_pt1 | contig 10680 bp, 8 predicted proteins | sample MGYA00575351_ERZ1645185 | MGnify/ENA primary metagenome ERZ1645185 (study PRJEB40838, sample SAMN11284767) | freshwater sediment metagenome | isolation source: river sediment | host: Sediment | place: India: Jana village, Kanpur | collected 2015-12-17 ... | reverse complement strand
GCGTGAACCTCGCCGGCGTGCGGCAGCTGGTGGACGTGAAGGCCGAGTATCCGCAGATGCTGCGGGAGGGGTGGCGCTTCATGCGCGACTTCCTGTACGTGAAGAACCTGCACGGCGCGGACTACCGGAGGACCTTCGCCCTGTACGAGCCGCTGCTGCCGCACGTCGCGCACCGCGCCGACTTCAACGCGCTGCTCGACGACCTGAGCGCCGAGGTGGCGGTGGGCCACTCGTACGTGAGCGGCGGCGACCTGCCGCCGGTGCCGTCGGCCAACACCGGCCTGCTCGGCGCCGACGTCGCGTCGGTGGACGGCCGCGTGCGGATCACGCGCATCTACACGGGCGAGAGCTGGAACCCGCAGCTGCGCGCGCCCCTCGCGGCGCCGGGCGTCGATGCGCGAGTGGGGGACTACATCCTCGCGGTGAACGGCGTGCCGCTGGGCGTGAACGACAACCTGTACCGCCTGCTCGAGGGGACGGCCAACCGGCAGACGGTGCTCACGCTCAACGACCGCCCGACGATGGACGGCGCGCGGCGCGTGACCGTGGTGCCGACGGCGAACGAGGGCGGGCTGCGCCAGTTCGCGTGGATCGAGCACAACCGCCGCGTGGTCGATTCGCTCTCGAACGGCCGGCTCGCGTACGTCTACGTGCCCAACACGGGCGACGGCGGCTACACCTACTTCAACCGCTACTTCTTCGCGCAGCAGGACAAGCAGGGCGTGGTGGTGGACGAGCGGTACAACGGCGGCGGGTCGGCGGCCGACTACATCATCGAGGTGCTCGCGCGCGACTTCGACGGCTACTTCAACAACCCGGTGGGCGAGCGAACGCCGTTCACGTCGCCGGCGGCCGGCATCTGGGGGCCGAAGGTGATGATCATCAACGAGATGGCGGGCTCGGGCGGCGACCTGATGCCGTACATGTTCAAGCGCCGCAAGGTCGGCACGCTCGTGGGGACGCGCACCTGGGGCGGCCTGGTGGGCACGTGGGACACGCCGGCGCTCGTCGACGGCGGCCGCATGATCGCGCCGCGCGGCGGCTTCTTCGACCGCGACGGCAAGTGGGCGGTGGAGAACGAGGGCGTCGCACCCGACATCGAGGTGGAGAACTGGCCCAGGGACCTCAACGCGGGCCGAGATCCGCAGCTGGAGCGCGCGGTGCAGGAGGCGCTGCGGCAACTGCGCGAGCGGCCGGTGGAACTGAAGCCGGAGCCGGCGGCGCCGGTGCGGTCGCGGCGTCCGCAGCCGTGAGCGGGGCGTGACCGAGCGCGAGGCGCGCCGCCTCCACTGGCGGCGCATCATCTTCGAGCACGACACGCGCGAGGGGCGGCTCTACGACCTCGTGCTGATCGTGATGATCCTCGCGAGCGTGGTGGCGGTGGTGGTGGACAGCCTGCCCGGGCTGTCCCCACGCGCCGAGATGGTGATGCGGGCACTGGAGTGGGGCTTCACGCTCGCGTTCACGGCGGAGTACGCGGCGCGGCTCTGGTGCGCCGAACAGCCGGCCCGGTACGCGCGCAGCTTCTTCGGCATCGTCGACCTGCTCGCGGTGGTGCCGACGTACCTCAGCCTGGTCTTCCCGGCGGGGCGGTTCCTCGCGCTCATCCGCGTGCTGCGCGTGCTGCGGATCTTCCGCGTGCTCAAGCTCACGACGTACGTGCAGGAGGCGGGCGTGCTGATGAGCGCGCTCCGCGCGAGCCGGCAGAAGATCACCGTCTTCCTGTTCACCGTGCTGACGGTGGTGACGGTGGTGGGCTCGCTGATGTTCCTCATCGAGGGACCGGAGGCGGGGTTCACGAGCATCCCCGTCTCGATGTACTGGGCGATCGTCACGCTCACGACCGTGGGGTACGGCGACATCGCACCGATGAGCGTGGCGGGGCGGTTCCTGGCGAGCGCGCTGATGGTGCTGGGGTACGCGATCATCGCCGTGCCGACGGGCATCGTGACGTTGGAGCTGCAGCGGGCCAACCGGCAGGTGCTCGGCGTGGCGCGCTGCGGCGCCTGCGGGCTCGCCGCGCACGACGCGGATGCGCGGCACTGCAAGCGGTGCGGGGCAAAGCTTGACGGAGTCCAAGAGTTGTAATATCTTAGTTCTAAGATGAAAACGACCGATGCGACGCCTACGATGCTACCGGGAAGCGAGGCGGACCGGCCCGCGGTCCCTCCACAGGACCCCCCCACGGCGACCGCACTCAAGCTGTGGGTGATCCTGGCCCGGGCGACGCGGGCGGTGGAGGCCCACGTGGCCGCCGACATCGAGCGCCACGGCCTCACGGCGACCGAGTTCGGGGTGCTGGAGGCGATCTACCATAAGGGACCGCTGCTGCTGGGCGACGTGCAGCGCCGGATCCTTGTCTCGAGCGGCGGCACCACCTTCCTCGTCGACCGGCTGGAGAAGCGGGGGCTGGTTGAACGGCGGATGTGCGAGTCGGACCGCCGGGCGCGGTACGCGGCGCTCACGCCGGCAGGGAAGGCGCTGATGGAGGAGATCTTCCCCGGGCACGCCGAGGCGATCCGGCGGGCGATGTCGGGGCTGGGGCTGGCGGACCAGCGGCAGGCGACCGAGCTGTTGCGGGTGCTCGGCCAGGAGGCGGCGGCGCTGTCGCTTCCGGGCGAGTAGGTAGGCTGGACGGGGGGCTTGACGCCCCCTCTCTCATCGCTTAATATCTTAGTTGTGAGAAGTTCACTTGTGGAGGCAGTATGACCAAGCTCAGCACCCTCGGGTTCCATCACATCACGCTCGTGGCCTCGGATGCGCGCCGGACGCTCGCGTTCTACCACGAGGTGCTGGGGCTCCAGCTGGTGAAGCAGACCGTGAACTTCGACGACCCCTCGAGCTACCACCTGTACTTCGGGGACGCGACGGGGGCGCCGGGCACGATCGTGACGTTCTTCGAGTGGCCGCAGGCGCCGCGCGGGCGGTACGGCGTGGGCGGCGTGCACCACCTCGCGTTCAGCGTGCCGACGTACGAGGGGCTGCTGAAGTGGAAGCGGCGGCTGCAGGACCGCGGCCTGCCGGTGAGCGGCCCGATGCCGCGCGGCTACTTCGACTCGCTCTACTTCCGCGACCCCGACGGGCAGGTGCTCGAGATCGCGACGGCGGGCCCGGGCTACGCGATCGACGAGCCGATCGAGGCGCTCGGCCGCGGCGTGATGGGGCAGCAGGCGCACCAGCTCCCCGGCACGCGGGACGAGGCGGCGATCGCGCGCACGACGCATCCCGAGCCGGTGCCGGCGGTCACGCCGGACATGGCGCTCACCGGGCTGCACCACGTGAGCGCGATGACCGACGACATCGAGCGGGCGAGCGACTTCTACCAGGCGGCGCTCGGCCTGACGCTGGTCAAGCGGACGATCAACCAGGACGCCCCGGACACGCCGCACTGGTTCTGGGCGAACTACGACGGCACGCGGGTGCTGCCGGGGAGCAGCTGGACGCTCTTCGGGTGGTCGCCGCGCCACCCGCGGCAGCGCGGTGGGATCGGGCAGACGCACCACGTGGCGTTCCGCGCGAAGGACGCCGAGGAACAGCTGGCGTGGCGCGAGCATTTGCTCGGTCTGGGCCTCGACGTCTCGCCGGTGATGGACCGCAAGTACTTCCGCTCGATCTACTTCTCGGCGCCGGACGGCCAGCTGCTCGAGATCGCGACCGACGGGCCGGGCTTCGCGGTGGACGAGCCGGGCGGATCGCTCGGCGAGACGCTGCAGCTGCCCGAGTGGCTGGAGCCGCACCGGGCGGCGATCGCGGGCGAGCTGGGACCGCTGCGGTAGGGCGGCACGACGGACGCAGGCGGCGGTGCGCAGTGCGCAGGGACTTCGCAGGACCAACGAGACACGACCCCCACCAAACCAAACACGAGGACAGCACCATGCAGTGGACCATCGATACCACCCACGCCAACGTCGACTTCTCGGTGAAGCACATGGCGATCAGCACCGTCCGCGGCTCGTTCGCGGTGTTCAACGGCAGCGGCGAGACGAACGAGGCGGGCATGCCGACCTCGGTGCAGATGGAGATCGACGCGGCGAGCATCTCGACGAACAACGAGCAGCGCGACGGCCACCTGAAGTCGGGCGACTTCTTCGACGTCGAGAAGTTCCCGACGCTCACCTTCAAGTCGACGTCGATCACGGGCACGCCGGACGAGCTGACGATCGCCGGCGAGCTGACGATCCGCGGCGTGACGAAGCCGATCACGCTGAAGGGCGAGCTCTCGCAGGTCGTGAAGGACCCCTGGGGCAACCAGCGCACGTCGCTGGTCGCGACGGGCAAGCTCTCGCGCGAGCAGTTCGGGCTCACGTGGAACATGGCGCTGGAGTTCGGCGGCGTGATGGTGAGCGACGAGGTGAAGCTGCACATCGAGGCCGAGGCGGTGGCGGTGGCGCCGGTGGCGGCGTAACACGGCGGCTGGCGGATGTGAGCTGGTCGATGTGAGAAGGGGGCGGGGACCGCGCGGCGCGGCTCCCGCCCCCTTCGGCCCTGACCATCTCTCCTCACCTTCCGCCCTCCTCCTCACCCTCGCTCTTCGCTCCTTCCCACCGTAAGCTTCGGGTCGCCCTCACCCCGGAGCTCCCGTGCGTCCGCTCGTCGCCCTCGCCCTGTCCTCGGCCCTCCTGGCCACCGTCGCGGAGGCCCAGTCGGGCGCGCCCGCGGCGCAGCACAACCAGCGCGTGGCGCGGCTCGCGATCCGCAACGCGACCATCGTCGACGGCAACGGCACGCCGGCGCGCGGGCCGGCGGACATCCTGATCGTCGGCGACACGATCGCGCAGGTCGTGTGGCTCGATCCCGTCGCGGTGCGGTCGGGGCGCGCGCGGCGGCCGCAGGCGGACGCCGAGATCGACGCGACCGGCAAGTTCGTGCTGCCCGGGCTGATCAACGCCCACGCGCACCTGCAGTCGGAGCGCTCGGGACGCCCGCAGCCGTACGACTACACGCTCAAGCTGTGGCTCGCGTCGGGCATCACGACGGTGCGCGAGGTGGGGGCCGACGACAACGCGATGCTGCTGCGCGCGCGGGCCGCGGAGCGCACGGGGGCGGTGTCGCCGCGCATCCAGGCGTACCTGCGCTTCGGCGGGGCGCGCACCCCGGAGCTCGCGCGGCAGCGAGTGCGCGCGCTGAAGGCCGAGGGGGCGGACGGCATCAAGATCACGGGCCTCGACCGCGACATCCTGCTCGCGATGCTCGACGAGGCGAAGAAGGTCGGGCTGCGCGTCGCGCACCACGTGGGCGTCGAGGAGACGACCGCATGGGACGACATCGCCGGCGGCACGACGACGATCGAGCACTGGTACGGGATCCCCGACGCGGCGATCCGCGACAAGCGGCAGCACTTCCCGAGCGACTACAACTACAACGACGAGACCGACCGCTTCCGCTGGGCGGGACGGCTGTGGCGCGAGGCGGACCCCGCGCTCCTCGACTCGGTGCTCGCGTCGATGGTGAAGGCGAACGTCGCCTGGGTGCCGACGCTCGACATCTACGAGGCGAGCCGCGACCTGCAGCGGGCGCAGACGCAGCCCTGGTTCGCGGACTACCTGCACCCGTCGCTCGAGGAGTACTTCAAGCCGGACCCGGCCAACCACGGGTCGTACTTCATCGGCTGGAGCTCGACCGACGAGGTCTACTGGAAGGAGAACTACCGCATCTGGATGGGGGCGCTGCGGCGCTTCGAGCAGATGGGCGGCACGATCGCGTGCGGCGACGACGCGGGCTTCATCTACCAGATGTACGGTTTCGGGCTGATCCGCGAGATGGAGCTGCACGCGGAGGCGGGCTTCCATCCGCTGAAGATCGTGGAGCACTGCACGGGGAACGCGGCGAAGGTGATGGGGCTGGAGCAGCGGCTGGGTCGCGTGCGCGCCGGCTTCCTGGCGGACCTGATCGTGGTGGACGGGAACCCGCTCGAGGACCTCAAGGTGCTGTATCCGACGGGGACGACGAAGATCGTGGACGGGAAGGCGGTGCCGACGGGCGGGGTGGAGTGGACGGTGAAGGGCGGGGTGCCGTACCACGGGGCGACGCTGATGCGGGAGGTGAAGGCGATCGTGGACGAGGCGCGGAACCGCAGATGAGAGATGTGAGACGTGAGATGTGAGACGTGAGCGATGGCCTGAACCGCCCCCTCCCGGCCCAACACACCCTTCGATGACGACGTCGATGCGCTACCTGACGCGGCTCCTCGCCAGCTCTTTCTTCCTCGGCGCCACCCTGGCCGGCGCACAGGCGCCGACGCTCCCGCTGCGGCAGTCGGCGCTCGATGCGTCGGCGCGGGACGTGAACTTCCGGGTCGAGCTCGACTCGACGCCCAACGGGCGGTGGCTGGGCGGCGGTGTGACGGCGCCGCGTTGGAGCCCCGACGGGCAGTGGGCGTACTTCCAGTACGCGCTCGATCCGCAGCCGATCCTCGTGGGCAACCAGCCCGACGACCCGTGGTGGCGCGTCTCGCGCGACGGGCGGCGCGTGGAGCGCGTCGAGCGCGCGGCGGCGCTCGCGGTGCCGACGGGCGTGCAGCACACGCGCGATGCGCGGCGGGCGGTCTGGTACCATCGCGGGGAGCTGCGCTACTGGAAGCGCGGCGTCGCGGAGCCGAAGCTGCTGCTCGCGCGCCCCGACGCGATCGCGCCGCGCTGGACGGCGGACGAGCGCGAGGTGCGGTGGACCGAGCAGAACAACCTCTGGGCGATCGACCCCGAGACGGGCACGCTGCGGCAGCTGACGCGCGCGCACCTGCAGCGCGACTCGGCGCGGACCGACCGCGCGCGCGCCGAGCTGGTGCGGCAGCAGCTCGAGATCTTCGAGTTCGCGCGGAAGAACAGGCTGGACCGTGACTCGCTCTACCGTCGCCAGGTGGCCGACCGCGCGCCGCAGCCGATCACGGTGCCCTTCAAGGAGGGCGAGTCGATCTCGTCGCTCGAGGTGCCGCGCGGCGGGCGGTACGCGACGTTCGTCATCACGCCGCGGGTGCAGCCGACGCAGGTGACCTACAGCGACTACGTGAACGACTCGGGGTACGTGGTGACGCGCACCACGCGGCCGAAGGTCGGTGCGCCGGTGCCGGTGCGCCGCGCGATGATCGTGGCGGCCGACCCCTTCGCGACGCCGGACTCGGTGAAGGCCGCCGCGGTGGAGATGGACACCGCGAGGTTCGGCGGCAAGAAGGTGACGGCGGTGCGCGCGCTGTGGAACGACCAGGGCACGCGCTTCGTGGTGGAGTTCCAATCGCTGGACCACAAGGACCGGTGGATCGTGCTGGTGGACCCCGCGACGGGGAAGCACGAGCGGGTGCTGCACCACGTCCACGACGACGCCTGGTTCGGCGGCGCTGGCCAGGCGATGGGGTGGCTCACCGCCTCGTGGTTCGAGTTCCTCCCCGATGGCGAGACGCTGGCGCTCACGAGCGAGGAGACGGGCTGGGCGCACCTCTACCTCGTCACGATGGACGGCGCGAAGCAGGCGCTGACGAGCGGTACGTGGGAGATCCGGTCGATCGAGCGCTCGGGGGACGGCACGGCCTGGTGGATTGGCGCCGGCGTGGAGCATCCGAACGAGCTGCACCTGTACACGCTGCCGCTGCGCGGCGGCACGCTCACCCGGATCGACGGCCTTGGCGAGGGGGAGGTCCAGCCCGTGCCGTCGCCCGACGGGCAGGTGGTCGCCTTCCGGTGGGGCACGCCGACCGAGCTGACCGACCTCTACCTGCAGCCGTTGCGCGCGGGGGCGCCCGCCACGCGCATCACGCGCTCGGGGACCGACGCGTTCTACCGGATCGCCTGGCCGGCGAGCGAGTTCATCTCGTTCCCCGATGACCGCGGCCAGCCGGTGTACGCGCGCGTCTACAAGCCGCTGACGTCGCACGTCAACCGGCCGGCGGTGCTGGAGATCCACGGCGCCGGTTACGCGCAGGGCGTGCACAAGACCTTCGCGGGCTCGGGGGCGCACGGCGGCTCGCTCAACGCGCAGTACCTCGCCGCGCGCGGCGTGACGTACATGGTGCTCGACTACCGCGGCAGCGCCGGCTACGGCCGCGACATGCGCACCGACATCTACCGCACGATGGGCGACCGGGACGTGAAGAGCGCCGTGGCGGCGATCCCGGTGCTGCAGCAGCGGTACGGGGTGAACCCGGCGAAGGTGGGGCTCTTCGGCTGCTCGTACGGCGGCTTCTTCACGCTGATGGCGCTCTTCAAGCACCCCGGCGTGTTCCAAGGTGGCGTGGCGCAGTGCTCGGTGACCGACTGGGCGCACTACAACCACGGCTACACGGCGCGCATCCTCAACGGCGCGCCGGTGGACGACACGACGGCCTACCGCGTGAGCTCGCCGATCTTCCACGCCGAGGGGCTGCGCGACCGGCTGCAGATCCAGCACGGGCTGGTGGACGGGAACGTGCAGTACCAGGATGCGGTGCGGCTCGTGCAGCGCCTGATGGAGCTCGGCAAGGACTTCGAGTTCGTGACGTATCCCATCGACGCGCACGGCTGGCAGTCGCGCTGGGCGCGCATCGACTCGCAGCGGCGGATGATGAAGCTCTGGGACGAGGTGCTGCTCAAGTGACCTTCCAGCCCGACCTCCTGAAGGGGAAGGCGATCCTCGTCACCGGCGGCGGCACGGGCCTTGGCCGTGCGATGGGCGAGCGCTTCCTGCAGCTGGGCGCGACGGTGGTGATCAGCTCGCGGCGCGAGGCGGTGCTGCGCGCCGCGGCGGACGAGATGATGGCGGCGCACGGCGGCCGCGTGGTGCCGCTCGCCTGCGACGTGCGCGACCCCGAGGCGGTGGCGCGAACGGTCGCCGAGGCGTGGGAGCGGTGCGGCGGCCTTGACGGGCTCGTCAACAACGCGGCGGGCAACATCGCGTCGCCGACGGAGCGCCTCTCCCACCGCGCGGTGGACTCGGTGCTCGGGATCGTGCTGCACGGCTCGTTCTACTGCACGCTCGAACTGGGCAAACGCTGGCTCGAGGCGGGACGGAAGGGGCGCGTGCTGAGCATCGTGACGAGCTATGCCGAGGGTGGCTCGGCGTACGTGGTGCCCTCGGCGGCGGCGAAGGCCGGCGTGCTCGCGATGACGCGCTCGCTCGCGGTGGAGTGGGGCCCGCGCGGCATCACCTGCAACGCGATCGCGCCGGGGCCGTTCCCCACCAAGGGGGCGTGGGACCGGCTACTCCCGGACCCGTCGATCCTCGAGGCGGCGATCGACCGCATCCCGCTGCGCCGGCCGGGCCGGCTGGAGGAGCTCGCGGACCTCGCGGCTTTCCTGATGGCCGACATCTCCGAGTACATCAACGGCGACTGCATCACGATCGACGGCGGCGAGAAGCTGAAGGGCGGCGGGCAGTTCTCGTGGATGTCACAGCTGACGCCCGCGCAGTGGCAGGCGCTGGAGGCCTCGGCGCGCGGCGCGACGAAGAAGGACCGCGACGGATGAACACGGCCCCGTTCCGCGCCTTCCTCGAGGAGCACGCGTTCCCGCTGGAGCGCGAGTTCCTCGCGCGGCCGTTCGCGGCGCTCGTGCCGCAGCTCGCCGAGCTGCGCGCCGAGGTGCGGCGGCGCGGGCTGTGGGCGCCGCACCTGCCGGTGGCGATGGGCGGGATGGGGCTGTCGCTCCCCGAGTTCGGCGAGGTGAGCGCGGTGCTCGGCGAGAGCCCCATCGGGCACTACCTCTTCAATTGCAACGCGCCCGACATCGGCAACCAGGAGCTGCTGCTCGCGCACGGGAGCGCGGCGCAGCGCGAGCGCTGGCTCGCGCCGCTGGCGCGCGGCGAGATCCGCAGCTGCTTCGCGATGACGGAGCCCGGGTTCGCGGGCTCGAACCCGGTGTGGATGGACACGCGCGCCGAGCGGGACGGCGGCGACTATGTGATCACGGGGCACAAGTGGTTCACGTCGTCGGCCGAGGGGGCGGCGTTCACGATCGTGATGGCGGTGACCGAGCCCGACGCGGCGCCGCACAAGCGCGCGAGCCAGATCATCGTGCCGATGGACGCCCCGGGCATCGCGTTCGTGCGCAACATCCCGGTGATGGGCGAGGCGGGGAGCGACTACGCGAGCCACGCGGAGCTGCGCTTCGACCGCGTGCGCGTGCCACAGTCGAACCGCATCGGCGCGGAGGGGGCGGGCTTCGCGCTCGCGCAGGAGCGGCTGGGGCCGGGCCGCATCCACCACTGCATGCGCTGGCTCGGGATCTCCGAGCGGGCGTTCCGGCTGATGGTGCAGCGCGCGGCGACGCGCGAGCTCGCGCCGGGCGAGCCGCTGGGCCGGCAGCAGGTGGTGCAGCACTGGATCGCGGAGAGTCGCGCGGAGATGGACGCGGCGCGGCTGCTCGTGCTCGATGTGGCGCACCGCATCGAGCGCGACGGCGCGCACGCCGCGCGCGACGGGATCTCGCTCATCAAGTTCCACGTCGCCGGGGTGCTGCAGCGCGTGCTCGACCGCGCGATCCAGGTGCACGGGGCGCTGGGGATGACGGACGACACGCCGCTGGCGTACTGGTACCGGCACGAGCGGGGCGCGCGCATCTACGACGGGCCGGACGAGGTGCACAAGTCGGCGGTGGCGCGGCGGATCCTCGAGGGGGCCGGGATGCCCCGGGCGCGCTGACCCCATATGCGGGATGCAAGATTCGGGCACCGCGATGGGCCGGCAGGCCGCCGGCGCATCGACCGGGGGCCGCACAT
>ERZ1645185.1202-NODE-1202-length-10687-cov-3.503198_pt1 | contig 10687 bp, 13 predicted proteins | sample MGYA00575351_ERZ1645185 | MGnify/ENA primary metagenome ERZ1645185 (study PRJEB40838, sample SAMN11284767) | freshwater sediment metagenome | isolation source: river sediment | host: Sediment | place: India: Jana village, Kanpur | collected 2015-12-17 ... | reverse complement strand
TGCTCATGGTTTTAATGTAGCGGATCGATACTTGATTGACAAAGTGGATTTGCTTCCCTATAAGTATCGTGTCGATACCATAAGGGTCGACACGACATGATCTGAGAGGAGTGAATCATGAAATCCTTGCCACTGACTGTGAGCCTGGCTGTTGCGTTCACTGCGGCTGTATCGGCTTATGCAAGCGATGCGAGCGTTGATTACCCGAACGGTTACCGCAACTGGACGCATGTGAAGAGCCTGCTTCTGGAGCCCGGCCACCCGCTCTATGAAGCCTTTGGCGGCTTGCATCACATTTATGCCAATGACCGTGCCATGAAGGGCTACCGCACCGGCCGGTTCGGCGATGGCGCGGTGATCGTGTTTGACTTGTTGGAAGTCGGAAAGTCAGGCAACGCCATCGCCGAGGGGCCACGCAAGATCGTGGGCGTCATGCAGCGCGATGCGAGGCGTTTCAAGGAGACTGGCGGCTGGGGATTCGAGGGGTTTCCCAAGGGGGATCCGAAACAGCGCGCTGTGGGCAAGCAAGCCAAAGCCGCGTGCTTCGCCTGCCATGCCGAGCAAGCCGCGCAAACCGGTTTTGTGTTCAGCGCCTGGCGGGAATAGGTGCGGCCGGGCCTAGCCCGGCTTGCCATCCGCGCGCGGCCGCCAGGTCATCGGCGCGTATTTCCAGGCCCAGCCGGCAAAAGCGGCGAGCCAGAGTACGGCGGCGAGGTCGATGAGCCAGACCCCGGCCGGCAGCCAGTCAGCGAGCATGCGCGTGACTGCTGCTGCCTGAACCAGCCCGAACAACCGCCAGGTGGCCGTGTCGGCTTCCAGCTTGTAGCCGGAGTGGCCGAGGCTGACGCGCGAGGCCATGCCGATCAGCATGGCGCCGAAGAAGCCCATGCCCAAGGCGTGCAGTGGTGCCAGGCCGAGCAGCCAGGGGTGGCCGAAGGTGGCGGCGAGGCTGTCGAGGGTAAACAAGGCGAAGGCTAGCGCGGCCCAGGCGAAGGCGATGTGCAGCATGGCCAGGAGGCGCACGGACAGGCTCTGGCGCAGCCCCCAGTGGCGGATCAGCCAGAGGCAGAGCGCAGTCAGGGTCAGGTCGGCGGGCCAGCGTCAGTCGGGCAAGCCAGTTGCTTGCAGCACGTCGTGCGTGAGGCTGGCTGCCGTGAGCGCGTAGAGCACCGGGTAGGGGCGCACCACGACGTAGTTCGGCACCACCCGGCTGGTGAACCACGGCACCATGCGGTGACAGACAGTGAGGAAGATCGGCGTCAGGCAGCCCCACAGGCCGAGCGCTTCGGCCCAGGAGGGCAGGCCGTCAATACCGGTCAGCAGCCACAGCGGCAGGAGCAGGTTGCCCAGGCCGCCGAGGACGAGGGCAGCCAGCGTGAGCGCGGGATGGCGTTTGTCCTGCGGCGCGGCAGCGGTGACGCTGCGCACCAGCGCGGCCAGTCCCCAGAACCAGCCAAGTGCGTGCAGGAGCATGCCGGGGAGCGGAGCGAACAGGGTGGTGAGCGCGCCCAGGCCGAGCAGCAGGCCGGTGGCGATGTAGGCCGGTCGGCCAATCTTCGGCCCGTTCAGCCAGTTGGGTGCGGCGGTGAACAGAAAACCGAAGATGAAAGGCGGGAACAGGGCGTACAGCATGAGCCAGGCATGCAGGTAGGGCGCCGGCAGGGCGGCGGGGCTGAGACTGTCGGCGCGCTGTTCGGCAAGCAGCTCAACCAGCCACCAGAGGATGCTGAGCAGGGCCAGCAGCGCACCGGGCAGAAAGGTGATGCGGTGGGGCGCAGCGGTGAGGGTAGCCCAGCGCGTGGGCGGCTGCAGCGGAGCAGACGGGGCAGGGGCCGGGCGATCCTGGGTTTGGCTGGAGACGGGAATGTTGAGCGGCGTCAGCATGCGCAAGCGAGCTTTGAGTGGTTGTGTGCCGATTGTCGGTAATGCGGAGGTGTTGCCGAATTGATTTAAGACAAGGCGGAAAAAAAGCCCGCCACGGGGGGAACCCGGGGCGGGCGAATCGCGCGGAGGAGACCGGAGGTCGCGCGAGGAGGACGGGGTGCGTTAGCGGTACATCAGCTGTGGTTCTGTGCCGGCCGGGTTTCGCCTTTGCCGATGGTGAGCAGATCCCACACCAGCAGGATGTAACCCAGGGCGAAGGCCCAGCCAGAGATCTGTCGCCAGTTCATGGCCTGCACGAACCACGGGTGCGTTTGTGCGGCGAAGTAGCCCATCCACGTTGAGCCTTCAATCGCGCGTTCGATCTGCGACTGCTCGTAGCCGGCGATGAGCATGGCCATGGTCATGCCGATCATGCCGATCCAGAGCAGGGCCATCGACCATTTCCACTTCCAGGCGCCGGGGAGGTTGCCGCTCATGTACACGTTGCCGCGCGCTTTTTGCGCCGCCAGATAGAAGAAGCCGATCACTGCCGTGGAATACGCGCCGAAGAAAGCGAGATGGCCGTGCGAGGCGCTCCACTGCGTGCCGTGCGTGTACAGGTTGATCTGCGGCAGGGTGTGCATGAAGCCCCACACACCGGCGCCGAAGAAGTTGCCTGCGGCCTGGCCGATGGTCCAGCCCAGGGCCGGGTGGTTGCTGTTCTTCAGTTTGTGCGCGCCGGCGTCGAACACCGCGTGCACCACCATGGCCACCAGCGGCACCGGCTCCAGGGCGGAGAAGAAGCCGCCGATGGTGAGCCAGTATTCCGGCGTGCCGATCCAGAAGTAGTGGTGGCCCAGACCGAGGATGCCGGAACCGAACATCAGCGCGACTTCGATGTACAGCCAGGTTTCGACGATCTTGCGCGACACCCCCAGAGTCACGATCAGCATGTAGGCCATGATGCAGCCCACCAGCACTTCCCAGGTGGCCTCCACCCACAGGTGGATCACCCACCACCACCAGAACTGGTCGACGGAGACGTTGGGCGTGTAGAACATGCCGGCCAGATACAGGCCGAACAGGGCCAGCAAGTCGAGCACCAACACCCCGGCAATGCCCGTGTAGCGGCCTTTGGCGAAGGTGGCGGCGACGTTGTAGAAGAACGTCAGCACCGAGACGACGATGCCGATGTCGGCCCAGCGCGGTGCTTCGATGTACTCGCGGCCTTCGTTGATGAGCCAGATCGATTTCATTTCGCCCGGGCCGATCTGGATGAACAGATAGACGAGAACGACCACCACCACGGCGCTGGTGAGAATCCAGAAGATCAGGTTGCCGAGCTTGAGCCCCACCACCGGGTGCTGCGCCTCGTCTTCCAGAATCCAGTACACGCCGCCGATGAAACCGTACAGCAGCCACACCACCAGGGCGTTGACGTGCAGCGTGCGGTTGACCGAAAAGTCGATCACTTCATAAAGGAAATCCGGCTTCAGATACTGGATGCCGGCCAACATGCCGAACAGGATCTGCGCGCCGAACAGGGCCAGGGAGACAGCGAAATACTTCATCGCCAGTTTTTGTCCGCCATTGAGGTTGGCGGAGTTGAAAACGCCGAGCGTGGTCATGGTTTTTCTCCTTATGGCTGGGCGGGGGCGGCGGGTTCAGTCGGGGCGGCCGGCGCGGGATCGGACTGATCCATGGCCTTGAAGTTGTGCGGGAAGCCGTTGGTGTCGATGGCGCTCATCCATTTCAGGAAAGCCACCGTGGCCCGCGCTTCCTCCTCGGTAATGCCCAGCTTGGGCATGCGGCGGCCAGCGCTGTTGTGCAGCTTGTCAGAGGGGTCGATGAGGAAGGCCACCATCGCGCTTTCGCGCAGTTCCTTGCTGCCCCAGGCCGGGTCGAGCCAGGCCTTGGTGAGGTCAGGTGCGAAATACGAGCCGTTGCCCAAGAGGGTGTGGCACGACATGCAGTTCTTCGCCTGCGTGGTGAGCTTGCCCTTGGACACCAGCGCTTCCGCTTCCGCCTCGGTCAGCACCTTGCCGAACAGCGGCTCTTCCGGGCCGATGACGGGCTGGAAGCGGTTGAGCGTGTCGTCGAATTTGTAATCAACACGCTGGTTGATGACGCTGTAGGCGGGCACCTTTTTACCGCCCGCCTGGATGTAACTCATGGTGTCGAAGGTGAGAAAAATCAGCATCACGAAGGAGCCGCCCGTCACCCAGATGGCCAACTTGCGCCAGAAGGAGGGGGAGGCCCACCACAGGTCAGCGGAGGGAGTGGATGAGGTCATGGTTGCGCTCCGGTGGAAAAATCAGATGGCGCCGAACAGGTACAGCAGGCCGGCGTGCAGGACGACGAACAGCAGAAACGCCGCGAATACGGCCGCGTTCTCGCTTTTTTGGTACAGCCTTTGCAGGCTCATGGGCGGGCTCCTTGGTGGACGATGTCGGATTCGGATGAGGGGCTGTGTTCGTCGGCATGCGTGGCCACGCATAGACGAAAGATGAAATGCGGTGCGAGTAGGTAGCCCATCAGCATCAGCGCCACCACCGTGCCCCAGAACGGCGTGGCCAGGTTGGCAGCGCGGGCCAGAATGGCGACCGACAGTGCTAGCCCGGCGTAGCTGAGGTAGGCCAGGGGCATCAGGGCAGGACGTTGCTTGAGGCGGCTGAAGGCAAACAGCAGGGCATAAAAGCCGCCGAACAGAATCACCATCGCCGCCGAGAAAAAGACGGTGAAAAAGTCCGCCAGATGGACGGGTTCGATCATGGCAAGGCCCCTGCAGACGCAATGCGGCGCAGGTTATGGACTCACGTCTGCGGCCTCATTGATAAAAGTCAACGGCGTTTGTCGGGTATTGCCCGGCACAATCGCGGCCATGTTGATTGCATTCATTGTTCTCACCGTGCTGGCCTTGATGGTGGGGCAGTTTTTGCCAGGCTTCTCGCGCCTGGCGTTGCCCCCGGCGTTCTATGCGCACATCGCCCTGGCCGTGGGCGGCATGACCCTCATCACCGCTGCCATGCAGCACTTCGTGCCGGTGCTATGCCGCACGCGCGGCGCTGGTCGCTGGATGGCGCGGCTGCCGTTCTTGATGCTGCTGGCCGGGGTGCTTGCGACGGCGGTATTCGCCGGGTGGCTCGAATTTGCCTGGATTAGCGTGGCGGCTGGCCTGGCGCTGGCGGGCATGGCCTTGATGATGGCCTGGATGCTGTCTCGGGCCCAGGCCGCGCTCGGCCGGCCGCATGCCGGGCTGTATTGGTATCTGGCGGCGATGGTGTGCCTGGGCGTGGCCTTGGTGACGGTCTGGATGATTCCGTTCTTTCCCGAATGGCATGCACCGCTGCGGGCCTTTCACTGGCATCTCAATTTGTACGGATTCATGGCGCTGACCGCCGTGGGCACCCTGCAGGTGTTGATGCCCACCGCGGCGGGGCGGCCGGATCCGCATGCCGCCGTGCGTTTGCGCCAGGATCTGCCCTGGGCGGTGCTGGGAGCGCTGTGCCTGGCCTTGGGTGCGGCGGCCTGGCCAGTTCTGGCCTGGCTGGGTGCAGTGTTGTGGACGGGCGTGGTGGTGCGCATGGTGTGGGCCTGGCTGCGTCAGTATCCGCGCGAACTGTTTGCTTTGCACCGTGCTGAGCCGCTGTTGTTGGCAGCCTCGCTGGGCTTGATCCTGAGCGTGTGGCTGGCGGCCCAGGGCAAGCTGGCGCCCCTCACCGTATTCCTGCCCGCGTTTTTGATGCCTCTGGTGACCGGCGCAGCGGCGGTGTTGGCCCCGGTGTGGCTCAAACTGGCCGAGCCAGCCGTGCATGCGCGCGGCCGTGCTGAATTGGCGCGCTGGGGTGGCTTGCGCGCCACGTTCTTTGCCAGTGCGGGGGTATTGCCTGTGCTGGGCTATTCGTGCGCAGGCATGCCGGCCCTGCTTGCACTCCTGTGGTTTGTGGCGCTGTTTTTGTGGTGGTTGTGGCGGGAAGTTTGATTCGGGTCAAGCAATCCGCCGAATTCCCTCAAGCACTTTGTGTGTATTCCGATAGGGCTTTGGCCCAGTAGGCGGACATGCATATCCACGCAAGGAGACTTCCATGAAAAAACTGCTGCAAATCCTGATCCTGTTTTCGCTGGTTGCGGTGTCTCAGGCTGCCCCCCTGCCTGCTGACTGGGCCAAATGGCCGGCGGTGAAAACTCCCTTGATGGAGGCCGGCGGCGCATTGCCGGGCTGTGATGCCAATGTGTCGAGCCTGCCGCCCATCTACCAGGAAACCGTGAAGGTGTATTGCGGCGTCAAGCCTGGTGGCCCGGGCAAGGTGGCCATCCTGGTGCGGCCCGAAGCGATGAAGGCTTACACCGCGCGTGACGGAAAATTTCCTGATGGCGCCAACCTGATTTTGCATCTGAAGGACATGAAGGCGATCTTTCTGACCACCCATAAAGGGGGCTCGCCGAGCTACAGCGTGCACACCGAAGACGGCAAGGACGTGACTGCGCCGAACGGGCCGCTTGCCGCGCAAACCTGTGTGACCTGCCATACGGGGTATCAGGCGTTCTGCAAGGGCGGACAGTGCGGCGCCAAGAAATAAGCCGCGCGTAGCGTTAAAGCGTCCGGGATCTGTACGCAATGACGTGTACCGCCCGGGGGGCCGGGCGGGTGCACCGGAGAGCATGATGAGCAGAGGTTTGAGCGTTCGCGCCACCGTGGTGGGGGCGATTGCGGGCGTAGCGATGGTGTCGCAAATCATCAGCGGCGTTTGGCAATACGTCGATCGTGTCGATGCTGGGCGGGAAAATATTCGTCACATCAACGAGGCGGTGCTGGCCCCGGTAGTTGAACTGGCCGTGCGCGGTATCAATGGCGGCAACCAGATGATGCTCACCGATGCCGGTGCAACAGCACTCTATGCCGCATCCGGGGTGCGCTATCTGCATGTCTCGGGCATGTCTGAAGGGGCTGAAAAAACGGCGTTTACCGAGGCGCTTCCGCCCCAGCGCATCGAGCATGAATATGTCGCGAAGGATGTCGATGGCGGGCGGCTCAAGGTGCTTGCCGCTTCCCTGCAAGACTCGGGTTTTATCGAAGAGGCTTACCTGTATGTGGTCAAGGCACCCCTCAAGGGGGCGAAGAACGGCGGTGAAGTCACGGCCGTGTTCAGCGCCGAAAAACTTGCCACCCTGCCGCAGGAAACCATGCTCGCCGGGCTGCCGCTGGCGGTTTCCGTCATGCTGCTGGGGCTGGGATTGGCATTCTTCATTGGCGGCCGTATCGCGCGGCCGATTTCTCGTCTTTCCGCCGAGGTGCAGGGCGTAGCAGATAGCCTTGATCTCACCCGGCAAGTGAGTCTGCCCGCCAGCGACATTGCCCTTAACCGTGAGGCGGGCGATACCGCGCTCGCCCTGAATGGCCTGCTGGAGGCGTTGCGGCAGACCTTGAGCGAGGTGCTGCGCAATGTTGAGCAGGTCAATGCGGCAGTGTTGAGCTTGTCGCGGTCGTCGGCTCAGGTGGCCTCTCGATCAGCCGAGCAAAGCGCCTCTGCAGCGGGTATGGCTTCGGCCATGGAGGAAAGCACCGCCAACCTGTCTGAAATCGTCAGCAATGCCCGGCATCTGGATGACAGCGCGCGCGAATCCGGCAATTTTTCGCGTCAGGGCGCCAGCATCATCCACGAGGCCGGCAGCGAGATGGACGCAATTGCCGATACGGTGCGCGATGGCGCGGCGTCGATTGAGGCATTGGGCCAGCAAAGTCATGGAATTTCGGCCATCGTGCAGGTGATCAAGGAAATTTCAGATCAGACCAATTTACTTGCGCTGAACGCGGCCATCGAAGCTGCCCGCGCGGGTGAAGCCGGCCGGGGGTTTGCCGTGGTGGCCGATGAGGTGCGCAAGCTGGCGGAGCGCACCGGGCAATCAACGCAGCAGATCACGGGCATGATCAGCACGATTCAATCTAGCTCCGGCCAGGCGGTGAGCGTGATGGACGATACGGTCAGGCGGGTGGGCAGCGGGGTTGAACTGGCGGGCAGGGCGGGTGAGGCAATCACGCGTATCTCCACCAGTACGGATCATCTGGTGAAAGGGGTGGAAGATATTTCGGATGCCCTGGAGCAGCAGAACCTGGCTTATCAGGACATTGCCAGACATGTAGAGCGTATCGCCCAGATGACCGAGGAAAACAGCCATGCCGCTGGCGAAGCAGCCGGCGCCGCGCAAGCATTGGAAGATCTGAGCTGTGCCATGCAGCAGGCGGTGGCGCGCTTCAGAATCTGAGCTTCAAGGGTTGTCTGCCGGCGGGGAACCTCCGCGCCGGGCTGGCCTCCAACCTGGGCTTTTTCTCGTTCACAAGGAGTGATCATGAGTGCAATCAAGCGTTTTCTCGGCGCAGCAATGGTGTGTGGCGTGATGGGGGTCTCAACTTTGGCGATGGCTGAGCCGGTGGCCGTCCCGGCGGCGCCCGATGCGGCTGCATCCGCGCCCATGGATGACTTGGGCACGGGCAAGATGGGGGCGGGAAAAAACTGTCAGAAACGTGAGGGTGGCGGGCCTGGCATGATGGGAATGATGGGCATGGGCCCCGGCGCGAGTATGGGGAAAGGTATGGGCATGGGCGGCATGTCGCATGCCTGCCCCAAGCATGGTGCTGGCCAAGGGTGTGCTTGCCCTCGGGGTGAGGCCATGGAAGGCCGTGTTGACGCGCTCGAAAAGCAGGTTGAGATGATGCAGATGATGATGAAAATGATGATGCGCTGAGTCTGATCTGAGCCCGGCCCCGCCCGGATGGCGCGGGGCCGGGTGATACACTCGCCGGCCATGTCCGCCATCCGACTTTTGCCCGACCTGCTCATCTCGCAGATTGCCGCTGGCGAAGTGGTGGAGCGTCCTGCCTCCGCCCTGAAAGAACTCCTCGAAAACAGTCTGGATGCGGGCGCGCGGGAGATCCGCGTGGATCTGGAAGAAGGCGGCATTCGCCTGATTCGTATCGCCGATGATGGGTGTGGCATTGCCCCCGACGAATTGCCGCTGGCTCTGACCCGGCATGCCACCAGCAAGATTGGCAGCCTGGTCGATCTTGAACGGGTGGCGAGCCTGGGCTTTCGCGGCGAGGCGCTGGCGAGCATTGCCGCGATTTCCAGATTGACCCTGACCAGCCGCACCGCATCGGCGCCACATGCCTGGCGCATTGGCGCGCTGGATGGCCGGATTGGCGCACCTGAGCCGGGCGCTTTGGCGGCCGGGACGGTGGTCGAGGCGCGGGATCTGTTTTTCAATACCCCGGCCCGGCGCAAATTCCTGAAAACCCCGCAAACCGAGTTTGGCCACTGTGATGATGCCGTGGCGCGATTGGCGCTGGCGCAGCCGCAGTGCGCTTTTGTTTTGACGCATCACGGCAAGGTGACGCGCCGCTATGCTGCGGCGGATTGGCAAGCGCGGGCGCTGGCGGTGCTGGGGGATGAGTTCGCGGCTGCGGCACGTACCCTGGATGAGGCGGTCGGGCCGTTGCGACTGTATGGTCTGGCAGGATTGCCTGCCTATTCTCGTGCGGGGCGCGATTCGCAGTACTTGTTCGTCAATGGCCGTTTTGTGCGGGACAAGCTGCTCAACCATGCGGTACGCGAGGCGTATCGGGATGTTCTTCACCATGATCGTCACCCGGCCTATGCGTTGTTTCTGGAATTGCCGCCAGAGCTGGTCGACGTGAATGTGCACCCGGCCAAGACGGAGGTACGTTTCCGCGAAGCCCGGGGCGTGCATCAATTTGTGTTTCATGTCTTGCAGCGGGCATTGGGCCGGCAAGGCGCTACGGCACCTCAGCCGAATGGGCCGCCAGTTGCAGAGGGGGGGCACCCTGTCACTTCGCTGGGCTTCCGGCCTGAAACCCTGCCTCTGAGGGTCACGGAGCCAGCGTCTTACTATCAGGCGGTGTGTGCGGGCGATGTATCACCCTCCCCGGCTCAGGAGACCTCGCTCACCGAGTTGGCTACCCAGCCTGAGGCCGTGCAAAGCCCGCCTCTGGGGTATGCATTGGCTCAGCTTTCCGGTGTTTACATCCTGGCCCAGAACGCGCAGGGCCTGGTCGTGGTGGATATGCACGCCGCGCATGAGCGGGTGGTGTATGAGCGCCTGAAGGCGGCCATGGATGCGCGCCGGATACCCAGCCAGCCTTTGCTGATTCCCTATGTTTTTGCGGCTACTGTGCAAGAAATGAGTACGGTCGAAGTGGCCTGCGCCGACCTGTCCGCCCTGGGGTTTGAGATCGCGGCGGTGTCGCCCACGCATCTTGCAGTGCGCGCTGCGCCGGCCCTGTTGGTCGATGCGAACATGGAAACCCTGGCGCGGGAAGTGTTGAAAGAACTGCACGAATTCGGTATTTCCGCTGCCCTGACTGCGCGCCGCAATGAACTGCTGGCCGGCATGGCCTGTCATGCGGCGGTGCGCGCCAACCGGCAATTGAGTGTGCCGGAGATGAACGCGCTGTTGCGCGACATGGAAGCGACTGAACGCGCCGACCAGTGCAATCATGGCCGTCCGACCTGGTTTCAGTTGAGCCTGGCGGATCTGGACAAGTTATTCATGAGAGGAAAGTAAGTGACATCCCCCGCCAAGCCGTTTCCGATTCCGGTCAAGCCGGCCGAACCCAGCCCGGAAGAGGCTCTGGAAGCCACCGCCTGCGCCAGTGGCGAGCCCTATGCCCTGATGGTGCTGGGGGATTCGATGCTGCCCGAGTTCGAACCGGGCGAGGTGATCGTGGTGGAACCCGACGGCGTGGCGCGCGATGGCTCGTTAGATCGGAAGAGCGTCGTGTAGGGAAAGAGTGTAGATCTCGGTGGTC
>ERZ1645185.1199-NODE-1199-length-10690-cov-6.354490_pt1 | contig 10690 bp, 6 predicted proteins | sample MGYA00575351_ERZ1645185 | MGnify/ENA primary metagenome ERZ1645185 (study PRJEB40838, sample SAMN11284767) | freshwater sediment metagenome | isolation source: river sediment | host: Sediment | place: India: Jana village, Kanpur | collected 2015-12-17 ... | reverse complement strand
TCGAGGCTGCGCGCCGACAGGTTCACTGCCAGCCGCAGGCCCGGATGGGCGGCGATGAGCGCGATGGCGTGGCGCAGCACCCACTGGTCGATTTCGCGGATGAGGCCGGAACTCTCGGCGGCTGCGATCAAGGGGGCCGGTGCAAGAATCTGGCCGCTGGGCCCGAGCACGCGCAGCAGCACTTCATGGTGGGCAACCAGGCCGGTCTGGAGCGCCAGGATGGGCTGGAGATAGAGTTGCAGGCGATCCTGGCGCAGGGCATCGGTGATGAGTGCCAGCTGCTCGGTGCGGTCGAGCAGGCTTTCGCGGATACCGTCCTTGGCGTTGTAGAGATGCCAGTTGGCGCGGCCCTTGGCACGTGCTTGCGACAGCGCGAGGTCGGCGTGGCCCATCAGGGTTTCCACCGTACAGCCTTCCTGGACCAGTGCGAGGCCGACGCAGGCCGTGGCGATGTGCTGGGCCGAATCGCCCTTGCACAGCAGGCGCGCAATCTGCAGCAGCTGCGCGTCGGGTATGGGTTCGAAATACAGCGCGAACTCGTCGCCCCCCAGCCGGGCGGCCAGTGCAGGCGCAGGTTTCAGCTCGCGCAGGCGGTCGGCCATGTGCTGGATCACCGCGTCGCCGGCACTGTGGCCGGCAAGGTCGTTGATGGCCTTGAAATCGTCCAGGTCGACCAGCAGCACTGCGCCACCGCCGATTTCGCCCAGTGCGTGCGCCACCCGGCGCTGGAAGGCGGGGCGGTTGTAGAGGCCGGTAAGCGGGTCGTATTCGGACAGGAAGCTGGCGCGGGCCTGGGCACTCTTGAGTTCGGTGAGGTCGATGCCGACCGACAGGATGAGCGATTCGGTCCCGGCCTGCTGGCCGATCAGTGAATGTATCCAGGCAATGTTGCGCGGCCCGTCCGGCGTGGCAAGCGGGGCTTCGAAACGCAGCGGGGCGGTGTCGCGTCCAAAGTGCGTCAGCAGGCGGGCCCGCCAGTCGCGGCCTTCCTGGGCAGAAAGCAGACCATCGAAGAAATCCTGCCCGATCAGCCGGTTTTCGGGCACGCCGGTGAGGCTTTCGACGTAATGGTTGGCCATGCGGATCACACCACGCCGGTCCTGCGTGAGGATCAGCGCCTGGGCCGTGTCGAGCAGGCTGGTGATGAAGTCGCGCTCGTGTGACAGGGTTTCGACCAGATTTTCGAGTTCGTGCTGCTGGGTGCGGGAGGCGGTATCGAGGGTTTCAAGCTGGGTGGCAAGCGTGCGAGTGGCGTTTTCCAGACCGGAAAGCTCATCATCCAGTTTCTGCTGGCGCAGCGGCAGACGATGCCGGGCGGTCTGCCAGCGGCCTGCGCCCAGCAGGGGCAGGCTGGTGCTGACGCGGTTGAGGCGGCGCATGAACCAGGCCAGCGACAGCAGCAACACGGCTTCGGCCGCGATGAACACGCCCAGCCCTGTCGCCAGGTTGGTCAGGAACGCCCGCGAGATGGCGGCTTCCTGGCGGGTGACGTCCTTGCGGGTGACGAATGCCGGTGCATCGGGTGTGGCGGCCAGGGGATGCAGTTTCTCCCAGTCGTGGACGACGCCATTGCTACGGCTGAGCGCGGATTCGAGGCGCGGAAAATCGGCTGGCGCAGTGAAGTGCAGGTCGCGCAATGCGGGGCGCATGTCAGGTGCCGTGGCGGCATGGGGCAGCAGGGTGTCGGGTGCGACGATGGCCAGTTCGCGGCCGGTGCTTTGCACAAAGGCGCTCATCAGGCCGGACATGTCTGCGGTGACCAGCACGGCACCTACCGTCATGCCATCGCGTAACACCGGAGACACCCCGTAGAACAGGCAGCGGCTGGCGCAGGTCAGTCCGCTGGACGGGCGTTCTGTGTTGAGGGTGGCGGCGAGGACGTTGTCGATCAGGGCGTCGGGGGCGGGCAGGTTGCCAAAACCGGTCAGCAGTTGGCGATCGGTGTTGTACAGGCGCAGGCTTTCGAAGCCCTGATTGAGGCTGAGCTGTTCCCAGTAACGCTGGAGAAGATGGCCAGAGGCCAGACTGAGCGGGCCCTCCTGACCGGCCGCCAGGAAATCAGCGAGGCCGGCACCGGCATCGACCAGCTGCCGTTCGTTCTGGCGGATCAGAAAATGCAGCAGGGCATCGTTGCGCACCGCACTGTCGAGACGGGCCTGTTCCGTGGTGCGCTGGATCTGATGGTCGTTGAACCAGGTAAGCGCCAGCGTGCCGGCTGCAACGGCCAGCGTGAGCGGCAGCAGCAGTTTCCATTTGAGGCTGAGAAAGCGCACGGGCTGCATGGTCAGAACCGCCAGGCGGCCTGCAGCAGCCACATGTCCCATTCGCGGGTGCGGGACAGCAGGGCAGGATTGTCGGGGCCGGGCAGCCAGGCCGTACCGTTCACGCGATGGTATTCGGCACGCACCATGATGCTGGGAGTGGCATCCCAGCGCAGCCCGAGCGTGGTGTCGTGGGCATACATGCTGTGCGCGGGCAGCCCGGTCAGGGCTTCGAAGTTGCGGCCGTTGCGGTCCTTGCGGCTGCGATAGAACACGTCATGGCGCACCAGCAGTTCCCAGGCCGGCGCAAAGCGCCATTCGCCCTGGGCATAGAAGGTTTCGGCCGGCGACTCCGAATCCGGCAAGAAACCGCCGAACCCCCTCAGCCGGACTCTGGGCTGGCCGTATTCGGTGGTCAGGGTCAGGGGCCCCAACCGGTGCTGGACCGAGAGCATCAGGTTGCTGAAATCGACCTCGCCTGCCGAAAACGGGTCGAGCGCGGACGGGGCGTAGTCGGCCTGCGCGTTGGCATAGGTGAGGGCAAGGGTGGAATCGGAGGGGCTGTCCCAGCGAAAGCGCGCTCCGAAGGCATGCTGCCCCTTGAGCTTGCCCGGCAGGTCGTTGCCGAGGAAGTTGTATTCCACGGCGGCACTGTCGAAATCGGGCCGGATTGCGCCCACGCTCCATTCGGTCGAGCCCCAGTCGTGCAGGCCGCCGCCATAGACGAACATTCCGGGTGCGGCGAGGACGAGGCTGCGGCTGTTGTCGAAATACACCGACTGTGGCAACAGGATGCCCGGCCGGGTAAACGGCACGTCGCGGGTCTCGTTGTAAAGGCCGTAGGGAATCTTGACCTTGCCGATGCGCACGCCGGTCTGGTGGGCCGTGTCCTGCAGAAAACGCCAGTCGACGTGGGCGTAATCCAGCCTCAGGCCGTCGGTATCGGTTTCGCCTGCCCGACGGTACATGAGCTGCCCGGACACACGCAGATTGTCGCGAACCTGCCAGGCACCGTGCAGGCCGGCTTCGGTGAATTCAGTGCTGGCATCGTTCTGGCTGTCACCAAAGAAATTGTTGTGACTGGTCCCAATGAGTGCCTGCGCGGCGAATCCCTGAATCTGGATGCGCGAGGCCTTGCTGTCGTCTGCCCCGGCCGATGCAGAAGCGAGGCCCATCAGCAACAGGCCGACCCGGCCCGGCTTAATCCAGCTTGAGCGTCTTGATGCCTTCATGAGCCATATCCTTGCTGGTATATCCGATTGCTCCCGGCGTGCTGCGGACCCGGGTACGCATCTCGATCTCGTTCCTCACTTCTATCGGCGCACCGGCCATGCCACTGTAGCTCTGCCGATCCCATATCTGCCGCAGGCGATAGGGATAGATGCCGAGCGTGTCCTTGGCGAAGCGTTCGTGTACGGGGTGGTCGTCGGGCAGCACGAACACGACGATGGGCTGGCCATCAGGCCACTGGGTTTGTCGCAGGGTGTAGATGTTGCGCAGGCTGGGGATCGAGAGGCTGCGCAGTTCCACGCCGGCATGGGCGATGACACCCGCCAGCGTGTCGAGCGGGCAGCACAGCAGGGCAAGCAGGGGCCAGAAGAATAAGCGCACGCGGCGGCGAATCATTATTGTCTGTTGCGATTTATAGCACGCGTTCATGCAGTCGCGAGTGGCAGCAGCAGTTTGCGCACCGGTGCGGGCAGGGCTGCGTCGAGCACGTCTTCGAGCGGAAGCCATACATGACCCGGCGGGGTGGTGGTGCGCGGTGCGAGGTGCAGGCGCACCGGCTGGATGGCCAGGCGGAAATGCGTGAAGCCGTGTATGAGGGGGGGCAGCGCGTGCTGGGCCTCCACGGCGTAGCCCCAGCGCTGGCGGCAGTGCTGGGCGGAATCGGCCGAGGCGTCGAGCTCGGGCAGGCTCCAGAGTCCGCCCCAGATGCCGCGTGCCGGGCGTTTTTCGAGCAGCAATTCGCCCCGGTCGAGCAGCAGGAGCATCTGTGTCTGCCGTTCCGGCAGATTCTTTTTCGGACGCGGCGTGGGCAAGTCCCGGGTACGGTTTTCGGTATGCGCCACACAGTCGCCGGCAACCGGGCAGCGCGCGCAATCGGGCTGGCTGCGGGTGCAGACCAGCGCACCCAGATCCATCATGCCCTGCGTGTACGCGTCCAGTCCCCGGACTGGCAGGCGCGATTCCGCGCAATGCCAGAGCGCGGTTTCAACCTTTTTGTCGCCGGGCCATCCCGCCATGCCGGTATGGCGGGCCAGTACCCGCTTCACGTTACCGTCGAGGATCGCACAGCGTTGCCCGTGGGCCAGTGCGGCAACGGCAGCGGCTGTGGACCGTCCGATACCGGGCAGTTGCATCAGCCCGGCGGCCGTCTCCGGAAAATGACCGGCGTGCGAGGCGACGATTTGCTGCGCCGCTGCATGCAGATTACGCGCACGGCTGTAATAACCCAGCCCGCTCCAGAGCGCCAGCACCTCGTCTTCCGTTGCGCGGGCGAGTGAAGCGACGTCAGGGAAGCGGGTCAGGAAGCGTTCGTAGTAGCCGACAACCGTGGCGACCTGCGTCTGCTGCAACATGATTTCCGACAGCCAGATGCGATAGGGGTCGCGGGTCTGCTGCCAGGGCAGGTTGTGACGCCCGTGCAGGCGTTGCCAGTCGATGATGCGGGTGGCGAAGGATTTCACGCCGCGAGGGTAGCATCCTTCGCGGCACGCGGGGGTGCGCCGCAGTCATCCCCGCGCGGGGTTCAGGCGTGTCCCAGTTTCTGCCGGAAGAGGTTCATCAGCTTGCCGAAGGCGGATTCGGTGATGGACTTGCGTTCGACCAGCACGGCTTCACCGCGCCGGAGCTTGTCGGCCAGACGGGCGAGACTGATGGAGAAACTGTTCATGCCGTCCTGGTCGGCAAACAGGTAAGTGTTGCGCACCCCGCCCACCCAGCCCAGACGCGCCCAGCGGAAGGTGCCGTCGTCGTAATGGAATTCGACCCAGTCGCCTTTGGTCAGGGCGCGGGCACGCAGCATGAATTCGTCCTCGAATTCCGGCACGGGCGGTTCGGCCTGGGGCTCAACGGCGGCGACCGCTTCTGCCACGCGTGTTTCCTCCACGGCGTCGGCCTGGGCGCGTTCGGCTTCGATCACGGCGATTTCCTCCGGCGCGGTTTCCGGCAGGGGCACAGGCTGGGCGTTGGGACGCACAGCATTGGCGTGCAGGATGACCAGGCTGGCAAAGAAACGGTCGGCGATCTTCTGTGACATTTCGATTTCTGCCACGCCATCGCGCAGGCGCTTCAGCAGGCCGGGCAGGATGCGAACCAGCATCAGGCGGGCGTCCATGTCGGCCTTGGTTTGCACACTCCACACCAGTTCACGCATGGTTTCGACATGGCTGTTGAAGTGCGCGCCCTGGTCGCCTTCCTCGATGTAGTCGCGGGTGAGCAGCTTGGCCCAGTCGCGGCGCAGGAACTCCCGCACTGACTCCGGGGCCTCTTCGTTAAGGGCGCGGTTGATGAAGTCGTGGACCACCACAGGGGCAAGCTCGGCCCGCTCGCCCCGGCGAATGACGTCGATATCCTCGCGCAGGCTGACGGCCGTGACTTCTTCCACCTGATTGTCCAGCTCGGCATGCATGGCTTCGAGTGCTTCGGCGGCGTCGGCGAAGAGGCCAATGTCCTGTTCGAAGTTGTCCAGAACCTTGCCGACTACGCCGGAGATGGCTTCCAGCCGGGCATTGCCCGCCTCGGTGTCTGGCAGGTGGACTGCCAGACTGGCCACGGCATCCAGCATGCGGCGCACGGGATGGCGCGGCTGCGAGAAAAAGGCGCGATCGAGCATGGCAGCCTTGAGCACGGGAATCTGCAGGCGCGCAATCTGCGCTTTCAGCCGGTCGGGCAGGGCGGTTTCCTCGAAGACCACATCGAACAGCATGGCCACGGCGTCGACCAGCACAGCGTCGAGCGGGCTCGCGGACTGCATCACCGGGCTCTGCTGAAGCACGCGCAGGACATTGCGCACGGCGCTGGCCTCGATCATGGGCAGTTCGAAGTGGCCGCCATCTGGCAGGGCAAGTCCGCCCATCTGCAACTGGCTGATGGAATCCAGCAGGCTGGCCTGGCTCGTCGCGCCATGACCGGGCGGGGTCGGGTAGCTGCCGCCGGTATTGGCGGATGCCGCCATGCCGCCTGCCAGTTGTTCGAACAGCCGGAGCATGTCGTTGCCGGCCGGGCTGCCGCCCGCCTGTGTCCCTGCGGCCTGGGTCAGCCCGGCTGCTGGTGCGGACTGGCCGGTGGTGCGTTTTCTGGCCCCCACCTTGATGTCCGGCAGCACGCCGTGTTCGGCCAGGTGGCGGTTGATGCCCTGATAGATGGCTGCAAGCTCGGTGGTCAATACCAGATCGAACTGGTTCAGCAGCACGATGCGGATGTTTTGTTCGACATCCATGCGGCCGATGCCTTCGAGCAGGCCTTCGCACAGTGCGCGCGGCCCCAGGGGGTTGTCGTTCTCGGCGAGGTCAGACCGGCCAAGCAGGTGTGCAACGCGCGCGTCCAGTGCGACCAGTTCCTCGGCACAGTTGTAGCGCAGGCGTGACGTGGCCTTGTCGATTGCGAGTGTCAGTTCGAAATCCTGATCTTCGACGAGCGACAGGGAAAGCTCGAGCGGTTCGCTGCTGGCGGGTTTGTCGCGCAGGCCCGTGGCACTCTGGAAGGATTGGCAATAGGCATCCTTGCATGCGGCCAGCAATTCATTGGCACGCTTGTTGAGCATGCCCTGTGCACCGAAATAGGTGTTGCGGGTGTCCAGCAGGGGGGAGCGGTCGGCCATGGCGAGGAGCGTGCTTTCCATGGCTTCCGCATGGTGAGTGAGCGCGCGGGTCACGCCTTCGATCAGCAAGTCTCGGCAGGCGTGCAGGTGGCCAAGGGTTTCGGCCGAGGCTTGGGTGCGGCGATTGCGTTCGAACTGGTTGAGGTTAACGACGACGGATGAATTGTCAGGCATGTCTGGCTCCATGGGGTCACCTCGCGGGTTCCGCGCGGTTGGCCGACAGGAATAGGGAGACGGAGCAGATCAGAAGTGACCGGCGGCCCCGCTGTCTCGTTGTGGAACGAGACCGGAAACTTTGCGTCCCCGCCTCGCGACGGGTTTGCCCTGTTCGGTGTCGGCGGAGGATCCGGATTCCGGATACACAACCGCTCAACTGAACTATCGGCATCCCCGGAAGAAACTTTAGGGCGGATTGAACACGCAGTGGATTCAGCGGGGTTGGAGATGCTCTCGAAGGCGGAGCATGGCTTTGCGGGTAAGTGACTGCTCCGGTATTGCGGCGTGCCCCGCACGAATCGCCTCGGCAAGCTGGGCGCTGTCGAGCGAAAAGCGGGTTTCCCCTTCGCTGTCGCAGAACAACAGATAGCCCTGTACGCCCACCCAGGCGACACGAGCGGTGTCCAGTCCTTCGTAGGGCGGGGTGAAATCGACCCAGTCGCCTTCTCTCAGGGCATCGGCCTGCTGCCAGGCCGCGTCCGGCGCAATGGCCTGGCCCGCTCGCCGGGCTTGCGCTTCCAGGCTCGACGAGGCAACGAATGACGGTTCGAAATGGCTGACCGGCGTTTCGGGGTGGCTGACATCGGGGCGTATCCAGCATTCCTGTGTGGCCGTGATGACAGCAAAAAATTCCCGTAACTGCTCAGGTTCGGCGTGTTGCGACAGGAGTCCGTTACGCAGGGCGCTGTTGATGCCCGGCAGGGTCTGCAGGCGCTTTTCACGGGTGGCTTCGTCGACAGGGGCCTGCAGGCTCAGGAAAAGATTCAGCAGCGTGGCACCGGCTTCCCGCCAGGCGGGCCCTTCGCCGGACTCCTCCACGTAGAGGGCAGCCATGTAGGGTACCCATGCCATTTCGAGCTGGCGCAGAACCGACGCCGGGGCGGGATAGCGGGCGGTCAGGTCTTGCAGGTTTTCCAGCGCCAGCAGGGTTCCGAGTTCCTGACGCTCGACCTCTTCCAGGCGTGCCACCTCGGCTGCCATGGCCATGTCGGCCCGGGCGTTTTCGGCATTCAGCCAGGCGTTCAGATGGTCATGTGCATCGGCAAAGGCCTGTGTTTGCCGATTGGGTTGATGCACGATGGCAAGACAGACGGTTTCCACTTCCGCGAGCGCAGGCTGGTGCGAGAGATGGGCTTCAGGGAAGCGCCTGGAAAACAGGCCCAGCAAATCCAGGGCGCGTCGGGCCGGATGGTCGTCGTCACTGAAAAAGTCCGGCGAAGCCAGGGCCACGCGCAGTGCCGGAATCTGCAACTGGGCGATGGCCGACTTGTAGGAGGCGGAAACATCGGGGTCGGTGAGGATGAATTCGAACAGACTCGCCACGGCATCCAGCATGGCCAGGTCAAACTGGGCTGCATCGGTGGTCTGGGCATGTGCCTGCAACTGGCGCAAGACCAGCACAGGCGCGCCGGTTGAATCGACAGTGGCGGCAGGGGGGGCAATCTGCCACTGATCCAGGCATTCCCGGAAACTGTCTGGCGGGGGCGCGATGACTGTGCCGGACATACCCGCTACAGAGCCAGAGCCAGAGCCAGAGCCAGAGCCAGAGCCAAAGCCAGAGCCAGAGCCAGATGGGACGCCGGCCGGCACAAAAACCGGCCCTGTGGAGTGCCCTGAATCTGGCATGTGTCCGGCGTAGGGAGGGCTGTGCGGGACGGTGGGCATGACACCGGATTCGGCGGTGCGCTGGATATGTGCCAGCACGTCCGAGCCTGCCGAGGGGGCTGAGTCAGCCCGACGGACGGGCGAGGGATGGGGTTGCGACTCGCGTTGCGCCACGCCTCGCGATTCGAGAAACTGCCCCAGTGAGGCGTAGGTGTGGCGCAGGGTGTCCTGAAGCGGGAGCATGGCCTGCTGCAACAGCAGGGTACCGCTCTTTTCATCCAGTTCCAGGGCATCCAGCGCGTCTGACAAGGCACCTACTACCGCCAGCGGGCTGTAGCGGGCCAGCACGTCGGCATGGTGTTGATCCAGCAGTCCGCCCATGCGGGCGAGAAAGGGCTGCATTTCCGGGAACAGGGCTTCGGTCAGGCGGAGTCCGGATTTGCTTACGGTGAGCTGGCGATCAAGTGTCGCGTCGTCCAGCAACTGGAGTTCCCCCGTCTGGAGGGTGCCATGCGCAATGTGGGGTACAGGATGGAGCTGGGCCAGGTGCGCACGATAATGCGTTGCGAATGCGTCCGAAAGCTGGTCGGGGTGCATGGCAAGCCAGTCCGTGCAGTTCTGGCCCACGATCAGCATGGAGGGGCTCAGTTCGCTCGCCAGTGCACGCAGGATGCCGTCGTGTATGGCAGGACGACTGCGCTGGAAAAAATTGTCCAGCGCCTGAGTCAGTCGGGTGTCGACCTCGGTATGCAGGTCGTCAGATGTCGAGATGGGAATCGGGGAGTTCATGGCCAATGGAGATATCGGCCGGATTTCCCGGAAATTGAGGGGGTGGAGCGGGCGAAGGGAATCGAACCCTCCTCATGAGCTTGGGAAGCTCAGGTAATGCCACTATACGACGCCCGCGCGGTAGAATCGGCATCATACCGAAACACCTCCACAGTCCGCAAAACTCCCGTGATACATCTGGTCGTCAACGGCGAAGCCCGTTCCTTTCCCGCCCCGCTGACGCTTGGCCAGTTGGTCGACACGCTCGATCTGGCCGGCAAGCGCATCGCCATTGAAAGAAACGGCGAGATTGTGCCCAGAAGCCAGCATGGCGCGACGCAACTCGCCGACGGCGACCGCCTCGAAATCGTGGTCGCTGTCGGCGGCGGCTGATCCGCACTGATCCGTCCACCCTTCCCATTCACCGCACATCGCTTAGCTTCCATGGAACCTCTCGTCATCGCTGGTCAGTCCTATGCGTCCCGTCTGCTCGTCGGCACGGGCAAGTACAAGGATTTCGACGAAACCCGCCGCGCGGTCGAAGCCTCGGGGGCCGAGATCGTCACCGTCGCCATCCGCCGCACCAACATCGGCCAGGACGCCAGCCAGCCCAGCCTGCTCGACGCGCTGCCGCCGTCGAAATACACCTACCTGCCCAACACCGCCGGCTGCTACACGGCCGACGACGCGATCCGCACCCTGCGCCTGGCGCGCGAGCTGCTGGACGGTCATGCGCTGGTGAAGCTGGAAGTGCTGGGCGACCCCCAGTCGCTCTATCCCAACGTCGCCGAGACGATCAAGGCGGCCGAGGTTCTGGTGAAGGATGGTTTCCAGGTCATGGTCTATACCTCGGACGACCCCATTGCCGCCAAAAAGCTCGAAGACATCGGCTGCGTCGCAGTGATGCCGCTGGCCAGCCTGATCGGCTCGGGCATGGGCATCCTCAACCCGTGGAATCTCCAGATCATCATCGACCGCCTCTCCGTGCCGGTGATCGTCGATGCCGGCGTCGGCA
>ERZ1645185.1198-NODE-1198-length-10695-cov-4.924812_pt1 | contig 10695 bp, 13 predicted proteins | sample MGYA00575351_ERZ1645185 | MGnify/ENA primary metagenome ERZ1645185 (study PRJEB40838, sample SAMN11284767) | freshwater sediment metagenome | isolation source: river sediment | host: Sediment | place: India: Jana village, Kanpur | collected 2015-12-17 ... | reverse complement strand
GGTCGCGCCGGTGCTGTATTCCGGCCGCAAGCGCACGCTCGGCCTGATCCAGGCGATCGAGTCGTTCGACGCCTCGCGCGGCCTCGCCTTCAGCACCCTCGCGGTGCCCCGCATCCGCGGCGCGATCCTCGACGAGCTGCGCCGCCTCGACAACGTGCCGCGCTCGATCCGCCGCCGCGCGCGCGACATCAACGCCGCCAAGGACGCGCTCGGCGCCAAGCTCGGCCGCGCCCCCAGCGACACCGAGGTCGCCGAGCAGCTCGGCATCGACAAGCTCACGCTCTGGCGCTGGGAGGCCGACCTCGAGAGCGGCGTCCGCGTCCCGCTCGAGCGCTCCGCCAAGGACGACGGCGACGGCACCCACTCCGAGTGGGAATCGTCGCTCCACGACGACGCCCCGACCATCGAGGACACCCTCACCGCCGAGGCCGAGCAGGACAAGCTCCGCCACGCCCTCGGCCAGCTGAAGGAGCAGGAGCGCACCGTGCTCGCGCTCTACTACTACGAGGAGCTCAAGATGCACCAGATCGCCTCGGTGCTCGGGCTCACCGAGTCGCGCGTCTCGCAGATCCGCAGCCGCGCGATCGCGCGCCTGCGCAACGTGATGACGCCGGTGCGCGACGGCGCGGCGCGCGACGCCGACGCCGACACGCTCCCGCTCCCGATCGCCACGCCCGCGCCGCGCCGCCGCAGCGCGTCGCCGGCCCACGGCTACCGCCAGGTCGCGCCGTGACCGCCCCGGTCTCCGGTCTCTCCATCGCCGCCGGCGCCATGCGCGGCGCCGAGCGCCGGATGGAGGTCGTCGCGAACAACCTCGCGAACGTCTCCACCGACGGCTTCAAGGCGGAGCGCACCTTCGCGCACCTCCTCGACAGCGTCCAGGGCACGCCCGTGATCTCGGCCCGCGCCGACATCCGGCAGGGCGACCTGCGCGAGACCGGCGCCCCGCTCGACCTCGCCTTCAAGGGCGAGGGCTTCGCCGTCGTCTCCACCCCGCGCGGCGAGCGCTGGGTGCGCGGCGGCTCGCTCACGATCGATCCCGCCAACCGCCTCACCCTCGGCGGCGCGCCGCTCCTCGGGGAGCGCGGCCCCATCACGCTCCCCGCCATCTACCAGCAGCTCACCATCCAGCCCGACGGCACCGTCCTCGCCGACGGCACCGCGATGGGGCGCCTCCGCGTGGAGCGCGCCGCCACCGCCGCCACCGCGCTCGAGCGCGAGCCGCAGGGCACGTTCGTCCCCAGCGCCGACCGTGCCGCCGTCGCCCCCGACGCGCGCGCGCTCCGCCAGGGCAGCCTCGAGAGCAGCAACGCCGAGCCCGTCTCGACGATGGTCGAGATGCTCGGGATCCAGCGCCACCACGCCATCCTCGAGAAGGCGATCCGCGTCCTCGACGAGACCCGCGGCACCGCCGCGTCCCAGCTCGGCAAGCCCGTCTGACCCCAGCCTCCCCACTGCCATGAACTCCGCCCTCCGCACCGCCGCCACCGGCATGGCCGCCCAGCAGACGCGCACCGAGGTGATCGCCAACAACCTCGCCAACGTCAACACGACCGCGTTCAAGCGCAGCCGGGCCTCCTTCGAGGACCTGCTCTACCAGTCGCTCCGCGACGTGCAGGTCGTCGGCAACGCCGACGCCGACACCACCGCCGCCGTGCAGGTCGGCCGCGGCGTCCGCCTCGCGAGCATCAATCGCATGCACGCGCAGGGCTCGCTCGAGCAGACCGGCCGCCCGCTCGACCTCGCCGTCGAGGGCGAGGGCTTCTTCGCGCTCCGCGGCCCGAGCGGCAATCCCGTCTACACGCGCGACGGCAACTTCCAGGTCTCCGACCGCGGCGTGCTCGTCAACAAGGCCGGCCTCACCCTCGAGCCCGGCATCCAGATCCCCGACCAGGCCACCGAGATCAGCATCGGCCGCACCGGGATCGTGAGCGTGCTGCAGAACGGCGGCGAGCTCGTCGAGGTCGGCCGCATCCCGCTCGTGCGCTTCCCCAACGCCTCGGGCCTGATGTCGCTCGGCGAGAACCTCTACCAGGAGACGCCCGCGAGCGGCCTCCCCACGCACGGCGCCGCCGAGGAGGAGGGCTTCGGCCACATCGTCTCCGGCTACCTCGAGTCGAGCAACGTCGAGATCGTGCAGGAGATGGTGGAGATGATCAGCGCCCAGCGCGCCTACGAGATCAACTCCAAGTCGGTGAAGGCCGCGGACGAGATGTCCGAGGTCGCCACCCAGATGATCCGGTGACCGCCATGCGCATCCTCTCCGGCGCCGCCGCGGCCCTGCTCCTCATCGCCCTCGCCTCCGAGGGCGCCGCGCAGGCGCGCCCCGCGGCGGCGGCGCAGCAGGCGGCCGCCGCCCCCGCGGCGCGCCCCGCCCCCGCCAACTGGCTCTCCGACACCCGCGAGCTCCGCGTGGGCGACGTCGTCACCGTCTACGTCAACGACGCCGTCATCGCCTCCGCCCGCAAGTCGCAGAGCGGCCGCGACAACACGCAGCGCGACCTCGACTTCTCGCTCACCACGCCCGACGCCGACCCGATGAGCGCCGGCTTCGGCGACCGCAAGCGCGCCACCTCCGACCAGGCCGGCGACATGTCGCGCACCTCGGCCCTCCGCACCACCGTCGCCGTGCGCATCGTCGCGCGCACCGCCGACGGCAGCTACCAGGTGAAGGGCCTCCGCGCGCTCGACGTCGACAAGAACAAGCAGACCGTGAGCGTCGAGGGCGTCCTCCGCCCGCAGGACGTCTCGGTCAACAACGAGGCCGACGGCGACCGCCTCGCCGACGCGAAGATCACCGTCGTGCAGAAGGGCCGCCTCGGCAAGACGCGCGGCGGCATCCTCGGCCGCGTGCTCGGGGCGGTCTGGCCATGATCACGCGCCTCCTCCGCAGCCTCGCCCTCCGCGGCGGCCCCGTGCTCTGGCACGCGATCGCGCTCGCGTGCCTCGGCGCCGCCGCCGCGCCCGCCGCCGCGCAGGAACCGCGCATCGCCGACCTCACCATCGAGGGCTCGGCCGTGCCGCAGCGCCTCGTGGGCTACGGCCTCGTCGTCGGCCTCGACGGCACCGGCGACCGCTCGATGGCCACGCGCCAGGGCGGCATGACCGTGCAGTCGGTCGTGAACCTCCTCAAGCGCTTCGACCTCGCCGTCCCCACCGAGCTGCTCCGCACGCAGAACGTCGCGGCCGTGCTCGTGACCGCGGAGGTCTCGCCCTACCTGCGCCCGGGCGGCCGATTCGTCACGCACGTCTCCGCCATCGGCGACGCCCGCTCGCTGCGCGGCGGCGTGCTCTGGGTGACGCCGCTCGTCGCCGGCCCCAACGGACCCGCCTTCGCCACCGCGCAGGGCCCGCTCGTCATCGACGAGCCCGCCACCGAGCAGAACGTCCGCTGGCGCCGCGGCAGCGCCGCGCCCGTGAACCACGCCAGCATCCCCGACGGCGGCGTGCTCGAGGCCGACCTCCCGCGCCCCACCGTCGAGCTCGCCACCAAGCTCTGGCTCCGCGAGCCCGACCTCTCCACCGCGCAGCGCATCGTCGCCGCCATCAACGCCGCCCTCGGCGAGGGCAAGGCCAAGGTGGAGGACCCGGGCGCGATCGCGCTCGCCCTCACCGGCAGCACCGACGAGAAGGCCGAGGCGCTCGGCCGCGTGCGCGAGCTCCGCGTGCGCCCCGCGCAGCGCAGCGCCGTGCTGCTCGACGCGCGCTCGGGCCTCGTCGTCGCCGGCGGCGACGCGCAGGTCGGCGCCGCCGTCGTGCGCCAGGGCCGCGTGGTCCTCTCGATCGCCGGCCCCAACGCCGCGGCCGCCGCGCGCGACGCGGCCGCGCAGGGCGACTCCACCATCGCGCTCCGGCTGCCCGTGGGCACTTCGGTGCTCGAGGTCACCGCCGCGCTCCGCGCCGTCGATGCGCAGCCGCGCGACGTCGCCGCCATCCTCCTCGCCCTGCGCCAGGTCGGCGCCCTCCCCGTGGAGATCGTCGTCCAATGACCGGTCCCATCGCCGGCGCGCTCCGCGCCCAGTCCCCGCAGGGCCCCCACCGCGACCGCGCGGCCGACGAGGCCGCGCTCAAGAAGTCCGCGCAGGCCCTCGAGGGGCTCTTCGTCGCCCAGCTCCTCCAGGCGATGCGCGCCGCGGCCCCCGCCGAGGGCATCGTCGACCGCGGCCCCGGCGAGGAGCTCTTCACCTCGATGCTCGACCAGAACGTCGCCGAGACCGTCGCCGCCCGCGACGCCGGCCCCCGCGACCTCTCGGCGTCACTCTTTGATGCCCTCCGTGAGCGACTCGGCCGAGCGGCCGATACTGCTCGCTAGGGTCCCCCGTTCCCCTCCCCGCCTGCCATGGCCTCCCCTTCCGTCGTCCAGCTGCCGTCGTCGGCCCCGCGGGCCGGAGCCCTCGCTCCCGGCCTCCTCGTCCGCGCGCTCCGCGATGAGCACGCGGTGCTCGAGGACCTCGTCGCGACGCTCGAGCGCCAGCGCCGCGCCGTGGCCGTGGACGACATCGACGCCGTCAACGACTCGGTCTTCGCCGCGCACCGCCTGCTCGCCGCCTACCGCGAGGCGCGCAGCCGGCGCCGCAGCGCCGTGATCGTCGCCTGCGGCGGCGGCGAGGGCAGCATCGAGGACCTCCCCGCCGCCCTCGGGCACCACTTCTCCGACGCCGAGCGCGACGCCACCGACAAGCTCCGCGCCGCGGCGAAGCGCCTCGTCACCGCCGTCGACCAGAACCGCCGCCTCCTCCAGGCGGCGATGGCCAGCGGCGACGCCTTCTTCAAGCTCCTCACCGGCGCCGGCGCGCCGGCGGTGCCGCAGACGTACGCGGCGACCAGCCGCACGGCCCCGCCGCCCACGATGGGCGCGCGGCTCATGGACCTGCGAGGCTGAGATGTCCATCGGCTCGATCCTGAACACGGCGCGCTCGGGGCTCCTCACCGCGCAGAAGGCCGTCGAGGTCACGTCCAACAACGTCGCCAACGCGAACACCGAGGGGTACACGCGCCAGCGCGTGGACACCATCGCCGCCACGCCCACGCGCTTCGCCGACGGCGAGTTCGGCGCCGGCGTGCGCGTGCAGGGCACCACCCGCGCGCGCGACTTCTTCCTCGATTCCTCCTTCCGCCGCGCCACCGGCGACGCCGCCGGCGGCCAGGTGCGCTCGCAGGCGCTCGCGCGGCTCGAGGCCGCGGTCGGCGAGCCCAGCGACACCGGCCTCGGGGCCGCGCTCGACACGTTCTACAGCGCCTGGAGCGACCTCGCCGCGCGCCCGACCGCCGGCGGCGCGCAGGGCGCCGTGCAGGAGGCCGGCCGCCAGGTCGCCCTCAAGCTCAACAGCATCGCGCAGCGCGTCGACGAGCTGCAGGTCGAGAACCGCCAGCGCCTCAGCTCCGCCGTCGACGAGGTCAACCAGATCGCGTCGGCCATCGCCGACTTCAACCGCCAGATCGTCTCGCAGGAGTCGGGCGGCCAGTCGGCCAACACCCTCCGCGACGCGCGCGACCAGCAGCTCGACCGCCTCGCCGAGCTCACCGGCGGCACCGTCGTCGAGGCGGAGAACGGCAGCGTCTCGTTCCTCCTCGGCGGCCTCACGCTCGTCGACGGCACCGAGGTGCGGCCGCTCGCCGCGGTCACCATCAACGGCGTCGCCGAGGTGACGCGCGCCAACGACACCACGCGCCCCGTCGCCGCGATCGGCGGCGAGCTCGGCGCCTACCGCACCGTCTCGGTCACCGACATCCCGCGCCTGCAGGCCGACCTCGACGCCTTCGCGCGCGGCCTCGTCGACAGCGTCAACGCCGTGCACCGCAGCGGCGTGACCTGGAGCGGCACGCCGCCCGTGGCCACGCCCGCCGGCGACTTCTTCGCGAGCGACCCGCTCGCGACGCCCGAGACCGACCCGCTGCGCACCGCGCCCGGCCTCCGCCTCGACAGCGAGGTCGCCGCCTCCTCGAGCGCGATCGCCGCCTCCGCCGCCGGCGCCACCGGCCCTGGCGACGCGAGCGTCGCGCTCCAGCTCGCGGGCCTGCGCACCGGCAGCGTCACCTTCACCAACCCCGACGGCTCGACGCGCGTCACCGAGAGCGCGGCCTCGTTCCTCCAGCGCCTCGCCACCGACGTCGCCTTCTCCTCGCGCGCCGCGTCCGACCGCGCCGAGGTCGACGGCGCCCTCGCCTCGCAGGCCGACACGCGGCGGCAGGAGGTCAGCGGCGTCTCGGTCGACGAGGAGCTCGTGCGCCTCATCAAGTTCCAGCAGACCTACGCCGCCGCCGCGCGCCTCATCTCGACGGCGGACCAGATGGCGCAGACCCTGCTCGACCTGCGGTGATCCCCGCCGCCCCGCACGTGACCCGCCCATGCTGATCCTCACCCGCCGCGCCGGCGAGGCGATCCTCCTCGCGGGGGGGATCCGCGTCATCGTCATCGCCACCGAGCGCGGCCAGGTCCGCCTCGGCATCGAGGCGCCCCCCGAGGTCACGATCCTCCGCCAGGAGATCGTCGACAGCATCACGGCCGGCACGGTCGCCGCGGTCGCGACGCCCGAGGCGCTCGCGCGCCTCGGCCTCAAGCCGGCCAAGGCGGCGACGGCCGCCGTGGCCGCCGCGGCCGCTCAGCCCGCCGCGCCGCGCTCCAGGCGCCGCGCCGCCGCGAGCGTCGGCGACGACCAGAGCGCGCGGCCGTCCGCGGTCACCGCCGAGATCGTCTCGCCGTCCACGCGGAAGGAGAAGCGCAAGGCCGTCCCCTCGCCGAGCGCCGCGTCCAGCGCCTCGAGCAGCTGACGGCGCACGCGCCACGCCTCGCCGAGGATCGGCGCGGCGGGGCCCTCGTCCAGCGAGATCGTCGCCGGACGTTCCACGTGCCACGCGAGCAGCGCGCCCGCCTCCGCGGCGAGCGCGCGCGGGTCGAGCGCGCTCGCCCCTTCCCGGTCCGGCAGCAGCGACCGCATCGACGTGTGCAGCGCGAACACGCGGTCCGTCGCCTGCCCGAGCTCCACCGCCGCGCGCTCGACCGCGGGCGCGCCGTCGAAGCGGAGCGCCGACTGCACGCCGTCCAGCGCCGTCGCGACGTTCGCCAGCTCGTGCAGCAGCCCGCGCATCACCAGCGTCACGGTATCGGCGGTCGGTCCGGTCTCGGTCGTCTCGGTCGCGGTCACGTTCCCCTCTCGGCGGTCGATACTGTGGATGTCGGCGTACCGGCCCCCCGAGGGGCCGGCGCCTCCGTCATCAACCCGACTGGGCTCCCGTGCAACTCATCGTCGGATTCATCATCGTCTTCGGCAGCATCTTGGGCGGCTACACGATGCACCACGGCAACATCGCGGTGCTCAACCAGCCGTCCGAGTTCATCATCATCGGCGGGGCCGCCATCGGCGCCTTCGTCGTCGGCAACACCGCGCCCGTCATCAAGGGCAGCATCTCCCGGCTCCTCGGCCTCCTCAAGCCCGACCCGTACAAGCCGGAGGTCTTCGCCGACCTGCTCAAGATGATCTACGAGATCATGCAGATCGCGGCCCGGGACGGCCTCGTCGGCCTCGACCAGCACATCGAGGACCCCGAGAAGTCCAGCGTCTTCAAGAAGTACCCCTTCTTCCTCGCCAACCACCACGCGGTCGACTTCTTCACCGACACGCTCAAGTCCCTCTCGTCGGGCGCCATCGAGGACCACCACCTCGCCGACGTCCTCGACGCCGACCTCGAGAAGCATCACCACGAGGAGGCGCAGATCCCCGCCGCCATCAACAAGATGGGCGACGCGATGCCCGGCTTCGGCATCGTCGCCGCGGTGCTCGGCGTCGTCATCACCATGCAGTCCATCGGCGGCTCCGCGACCGAGATCGGCGAGAAGGTCGCCGCCGCCCTCGTCGGCACCTTCCTCGGCATCCTCCTCGCCTACGGCGTCATCGGCCCCATGGCCACCGCGGTCGAGGCGCGCCTGGCGAGCGAGCACGCCTACCTCACGTGCATCCGCGCCGCCCTGCTCGCCTTCGCGCGCGGGGACGCCCCCAAGCAGACCGCCGAGGCCGCCCGCCGGTCACTCGAGCCGCACGTCCGCCCCAGCTTCTCCGAGCTCGAGGCGCTGATGAAGGGCACCAAGGCGCAGAACGCGTAGCGGGAGCCCCCCATGCCCCCGGCCTCGAAGGACAAGAAGAAGGTCATCATCAAGAAGAAGGTCGTCGGCGGCCATGGCGGCCACCACGGCGGCTCCTGGAAGGTCGCCTACGCCGACTTCGTCACGGCGATGATGGCCTTCTTCCTCGTGATGTGGATCATCGGCATGGACGACAAGGCGAAGGAGTCGATCCAGGGCTACTTCTCCAATCCCGTCGGCTTCAAGAAGGGCTTCGGCTCCGGCTCGTCGCCGATGGGCTCGGGCAACGCCCCCGTGATGGGCGGCCGCAACTCGCCGATGCCCGCGCGTCTCGCCGAGCAGGAGGCGATGGAGTCGATGCGCCAGCGCCTCGAGGAGGCCTTCAAGGGCACCGACCTGCAGGGGCTCGCCGAGCACGTCGACATCACGGTGACGCACGAAGGACTGCGCATCGAGTTCGGCGAGGGGCTCAGCGGCGACGCGACCTTCGCCTCGGGCTCCGCCGTGATGACCGCGCCGATGCTGCGCGCCCTCGCGATCCTCGGCGCCGAGATCTCGCCGCTGCCGAACGCGATCATCATCGAGGGCCACACCGACGGGGCGCCGCTCAACCGGCCGGGCGGCTACTCCAACTGGGAGCTCTCGTCCGACCGCGCCAACGCCGCCCGCCGCGCCCTGCAGTCCCAGGGCGTCGCCCCCGCCCGCGTCGTCTCCGTCCGCGGCTTCGCCGACCGCAACCCCAAGATCACGGACTTCCCGCTCGACCCGAGGAACCGGCGCATCTCCATCCTGCTGCCGTTCAGGACGCCGGGCCGGCCGGAACGCCCGGAACGCCGGGAGGGTGAGGAGCGAATAGTGAGGGGGAAGGACGAAGGAGGACGGTGAGCGCCGAGAAGCCAGAGACGGGGAGGAGGAAGAGGACTCCCCCCCCCTGCCTCGTTCCTCCCCCAGCTCCGTGCCTCCCCCCCGCATCCCTACTCCCTCTCTCCCCCCCGCTCCCTCCCCCGACCCCTGTCAGCGCTGACAGGTGTGTGCCTGCCGTGACCCGACTACCTTCGGGTCGTCGGTTCTGTGATGTTCACCGCCACCCCGTACTCCTTGCTCGAGCACCACCCGCGCGGCCCGGCCTCGCACACCCTGCTCATCGTCGAGGATGAGCAGTCGCTGTTGCGCGCCTTCGCGCACGCCTTCGAGCGGCTCGGGTACGAGGTCCTCACCGCCGGCAACGTCACCGAGGCGCTCGACCACTGGGAGCGCCGGCGCGACGACATCTCGATGATCGTCTCCGACGTCCAGATGCCCGGGCCGCGCGTCGAGGAGCTCATCGCCGCCGTCCGGCACCATCACGCGCGCGTCCCGTTCGTGCTCATGTCCGGCGAGCTGCGCGGCACCGAGGAGCGCATCCGCGGCCTGATGGAATCGGTCGACGGCTTCCTCGCCAAGCCGCTCCGCATCGACACGCTGCGCCTCGAGGTCGAGCGCCGCCTCGCGGTCCTACCGCCCGGCTGACGCGGCGCGCGGCGGCCACGCCAGCAGCGCCGACAGCAGCACCAGCAGCAGCGCCATCGCGCTGCGCCGCCAGTCCCCCAGCCCCAGCATCGGCCCGAGCGCCGCGCCGGTCGCGCCGCCGATCCCGAGCGCCGCCGCTGCGCGCGACGCGCCGTGCCGCCACGCCGCCGCCTGCGTCAGCACCGCCACCGGCACCAGCATCCCCCACGGCGACGGCAGCAGCCACGCGAGCAGCGCGACCGCGACGACCAGGTTGAGCAGCGCGGCCCGCGCCAGGCCGACCGGGACCGCGACGCGATCCGCCGCGCGAGCCGCCGCGCGAGCCGCCGCGCGAGCCGCCGTTCCGCCGCGCCACGCCGCGCCGCGGCGTGCCGATGCGTCGCCGCCCGTGGGCACGGACGGCGGCGTCTGGACCGGGGCGCGGTGCGGGGTCATCCCCTGGAGTATCGGCACGTAGATTCCTCCCGTGCACACGCCCCTCCGTACGATCGCCGCGCTCTTCCTCCGCCTGGGGACCACCGCGTTCGGCGGCCCCGCCGCGCACGTCGCGATGATGGAGGACGAGGTCGTCCGCCGCCGCGGCTGGCTGTCGCGCGAGGAGTTCCTCGACCTCGTCGGCGCGTCCCAGCTGATCCCCGGCCCCAACTCCACCGAGCTCGCCATCCACGTCGGGTACGCGCGCGCCGGCTGGCCCGGCCTGCTCGTCGCCGGCCTCTGCTTCATCGTGCCCGCGATGCTCATCGTCTGGGCCATCGCCTGGGCCTACGTCACCTACGGTGCACTGCCGCGGGTCGAGGGCCTCCTCGCCGGCATCAAGCCCGTCGTCCTCGCCGTCGTCGCGCAGGCGCTGTGGGGCCTCGCCCGCACCGCGCTCCGCTCCGCGATGACCCTCGCCGTCGGCGTCGCCGCGCTCGTCGCGATCCTGCTCGGCGTGCACGAACTCGCCGTCCTCTTCGCGGCGGCGGTCATCACGAGCATCGATGCGCGCGTCACGCGCGGCGGCAACCTGTGGGAGCGCGCCGGCGCGTTCGTGCCCGCCGTGCCGGCGCTGCGCGAGGGCGCGCTCGTCGCCGGCGCCGCCGGTGCCGCCGGCCTCGGCGTCGTCT
>ERZ1645185.1197-NODE-1197-length-10697-cov-5.873520_pt1 | contig 10697 bp, 8 predicted proteins | sample MGYA00575351_ERZ1645185 | MGnify/ENA primary metagenome ERZ1645185 (study PRJEB40838, sample SAMN11284767) | freshwater sediment metagenome | isolation source: river sediment | host: Sediment | place: India: Jana village, Kanpur | collected 2015-12-17 ... | reverse complement strand
TACGTCTGAGCGAGCCATCCAACATGATCGAAATCGAACTCGACGGAAAGAAAGTGGAAGTGCTTGAAGGCAGCATGGTGATGCACGCTGCCGAAAAGGCGGGAACCTTCATTCCGCACTTTTGCTACCACAAGAAGCTGAGCATCGCGGCCAACTGCCGCATGTGTCTCGTGGACGTGGAGAAGGCGCCCAAGCCGATGCCGGCCTGTGCCACGCCGGTTTCCCAAGGCATGGTGGTGCACACCCGAAGCGACAAGGCCATCAAGGCCCAGAAATCCGTCATGGAGTTTCTGCTGATCAATCACCCTTTGGATTGCCCTATTTGCGATCAAGGCGGCGAGTGTCAGTTGCAGGATCTTTCGGTCGGCTATGGGGGGATGACTTCCCGTTATCAGGAAGAAAAGCGGGTGGTCTTCCACAAGGATGTGGGTCCCCTGATCTCCATGGAGGAGATGAGCCGTTGCATCCACTGCACCCGTTGCGTCCGGTTTGGTCAGGAAGTGGCTGGCGCCATGGAGCTTGGCATGTCCAATCGGGGCGAGCATGCCGAGATCGAGACTTTTGTCGGCAGGTCGGTCGATTCGGAGCTCTCCGGCAACATGATTGATCTGTGCCCTGTCGGCGCACTCACCAGCAAGCCCTTCCGGTACAGCGCCCGGACATGGGAGTTGTCCCGCCGCAAGTCGATCAGTCCGCATGACTCAACCGGCGCAAATCTGATTGTCCAGGTCAAGAACCATCGCGTCATGCGGGTTGTGCCGCTGGAGAACGAATCCGTCAACGAATGCTGGATTGCGGATCGCGACCGCTTTTCCTACGAGGCCCTCAACTCTGAAGAACGCCTGACATCCCCCATGCTCAAGCAAGGGGGGCAGTGGAAGGCGGTCGACTGGACGACTGCGCTGGAATACGTCGCCAATGGGCTGCGACAGGTGAAAGCCGATCACGGGGCGAAGGCTGTCGGCTTGCTGGCCAGCCCGCATTGCACGTTGGAAGAACTGTACCTGGCTGGCGCGCTGGTGCGCGGCCTTGAATCGGAGAATATCGATTTCCGACTGCGCAATGCGGAGTTCTCCGTTTCGCCGGGCGTTCGTTATCTCGGAACGTCGATAGCGTCCCTGTCTGACCTGCGGCGGGTCTTCGTGATTGGCTCTAGCCTTCGCAAAGACCATCCGCTGTTTGCCCAGCGCATTCGGCAGGCCGCACGGAAAGGCTGTACGGTCAATGCCCTTCATGATCGACCTGTCGATTGGGCACTGCCCGTAACGAATACGCTCACCGCTGACGCGGCTGGCTGGGTGCAGGCTTTGGGGGAGGTCGCGGCCGGCGTTGCCCACATAAGGGGCATTGCAAGTCCGGTTGAAGGGGCTTTCTCCGACGCTGCAATCGCCATCGCACGGTCGATGCTGGACGGTGAGCGCAAGGCAATTCTGCTCGGCAATGCGGCTGCACATCATGCCCGGGCGTCCAGTTTGCTGGCGTTGGCGAACTGGATAGGTGAGCAAACGGGCGCCAGTGTGGGTTATCTGACGGAGGCGGCCAACACCGTTGGCGCCCAACTCGCGGGAGCCCTGCCGGGCGAAAACGGACTCAACGCAGCCCAGATGCTCGGCGGGAAGTTGAAGGCAGCCATACTGCTGAATTGCGAGCCGGCGTTCGATTCGGCCGCAGGGCGTGCCGGGACCAGCGCTCTCGGTTCGGCGGCCGACATGGTTGTCAGTCTCAGTCCTTTCAAGGCCAACATGGACATCTCCGACGTGTTGTTGCCAATCGCGCCGTTCACCGAGACGTCCGGAACCTATGTGAATGCCGAAGGTCGGGTTCAGAGTTTCCATGCGGTTGTCAAGCCTTTAGGCGATACCCGCCCTGCCTGGAAGGTTCTCCGGGTTCTGTGCGATCTCCTTGGTGTTGTTGGCGCAGACTTTGAATCCACCCGGGAGGTCCTGGCTGCCGTGCCTGGACTCCAGGTCGGAGAGTCCGGGGCGACGGTTCGGGACGGAGTGCTTGACAACCGGACCACGGCGAGCATTGATCTGAGCCCTGCAGCCGGAGTGCCTGTGGTGGCAGGCATCTATCAGCTTGATGGGTTGGTCCGGCGCGCTCCCTCGCTCCAGATGACCGCAGACGGGCGACTTGGTGTTGCCGCGCAAGAGGTGGCTGCATGATTGACACGATATACAACATCGGCCTGGGGCTGCTGGGTGCGACATGGTGGCGCGACATGGGGTGGCCGGTTGTCTGGACCGTGATCAAGATTCTGGTCGTGGTGCTGCCCCTGATGGGTGCGGTGGCCTACCTCACGCTCTGGGAGCGCAAACTGATCAGTTGGATGCAGATTCGTCTGGGTCCGAACCGCGTGGGTCCGTGGGGATTGCTGCAGCCGATCGCCGACGCATTGAAGCTCCTGACCAAGGAGATTCTCACGCCGGCTGCCGCCAATCGAAATCTGTTCTTCCTTGGCCCGATCATGACAATCATGCCGGCCTTGGCGGCTTGGGCGGTGGTGCCTTTTGGCCCTGATCTGGCGCTGGCCAACATCAATGCGGGCCTGTTGTTCGTCATGGCCATTGCTTCGCTGGAAGTTTATGGCGTGATCATTGCCGGGTGGTCGTCCAACTCCAAGTACCCGTTCCTCGGGGCCTTGCGTGCTTCAGCCCAGATGGTGAGCTACGAAATCGCGATGGGATTCTGTCTTGTCGTGGTTCTGATGGTCTCGGCAAGCTTGAACCTGTCGGACATTGTCGCGGGTCAGGCGCAGGGACAGTTTGCTCAGATGGGCCTCAATTTCCTGTCTTGGAACTGGTTGCCGCTTCTCCCCATCTTTGTCGTGTACTTCATTTCGGGACTTGCCGAAACCAATCGCCACCCGTTCGACGTGGTGGAGGGTGAGTCGGAAATCGTCGCCGGCCACATGGTGGAGTACTCCGGGATGTCTTATGCCATGTTCTACCTGGCTGAGTACGCAAACATGTGGTTGGTGTCCATTCTGACCGTGCTGATGTTCCTTGGCGGGTGGCTTCCTCCAATCGACAGTGCTCCCTTCAACTGGATACCAGGATGGATTTGGCTCGGCATCAAGACTTTTGCCGTCGTCACCCTGTTCATCTGGGTGCGTGCCACCTTCCCCCGTTATCGCTACGACCAGATCATGCGGTTGGGCTGGAAGGTCTTCATTCCGGTGACCTTGGTCTGGCTGGTCGTTGTGGGTGGCTGGATGCAGACCCCCTGGAACATCTGGAAGTAACCCGAGCGGAGCACTATGTCTATTCCTGCTTCAAATTCCGTGGCCGCGCCAGTCGAATCAGGCTTCTCATTGAAGGATTTCCTGGCGAGCTTCATGCTGGCTGAATTTTTCAAGGGTCTGGTGCTGACCGGGAAATATGCTTTCCGGGGCAAGATCACGCTTGAGTATCCGGAAGAAAAAACACCGCTGTCGCCTCGGTTCCGCGGTCTGCATGCGCTGCGTCGTTATGAAAATGGGGAAGAGCGATGCATCGCATGCAAGCTCTGTGAGGCAGTCTGCCCGGCCATGGCCATCACGATTGAGTCGGAACAGCGCGCAGACGGTTCCCGGCGCACCACACGTTATGACATCGACCTGACCAAATGCATCTTCTGCGGGTTCTGCGAGGAAAGTTGCCCGGTCGACTCCATTGTCGAGACCCACATTCTGGAATACCACGGTGAGACGCGGGGCGACCTGTATTACACCAAAGAGATGCTTCTGGCTGTTGGCGACCGATTCGAGCCTCAGATTGCCGCTGCAAAGGCTGCGGACGCCAAGTATCGATAGCGGAGTCGGCTCTCGAACCGCCAAGTCTTACGAAAACGAAACGCCCATGGACGTCAAAACCGGCTTCTTCTACTTCTTTGCCGCCGTGCTGCTGTTCGCATCATTCCGGGTGATCACGGCACGAAATCCCGTGTATGCGGCGCTCTACCTGGTGCTCGCCTTTTTTCAGGCCTCAGCGATCTGGATGCTGCTCAAGGCCGAGTTCCTCGCGATCGCCCTGGTGCTGGTGTATGTGGGCGCGGTGATGGTTCTTTTTCTGTTCGTTGTGATGATGTTGGACATCAACACAGACAGCCTGAGGCAAAACTTCTGGCGTCATTTTCCATTGGCGGCCGGGGTGGGCGTCCTGATTGCACTCGAAATGTCTGCCGTCCTTATCAGCGGCTTCCGCGTGACTGAAGAACCCAAGGTTGCGGCCGCAGTCGGCCAGGTAGCGCAAGACGTCTCGAATACACGTGAACTTGGCAAGCTGCTGTATTCCGAGTACGTCTACCCGCTGGAGATCGCCGCCGTGATTCTGCTGGTCGCGATCATTGCCGCGATCGCGCTGACATTGCGGCAGCGCAAGGATAGCAAGCACATTGATGTCGCCGACCAGGTCCGGGTGCGAGCACGGGATCGCATGGAGGTGGTGAAGATGGCGCCGACCTTGCCGTATGCGAAAGACGAGGCAGGATCGGCAGTCGGTGCCGCGAGCGGAACGGAGAAGCAGCCATGACCCTCACTTTGGGGCATTTTCTATCGCTGGGTGCGATTCTTTTTGCACTGTCGATCATCGGTATCTTCCTGAACCGGAAGAACCTGATTGTTCTGTTGATGGCCATCGAACTGATGCTGCTTGCGGTCAACATGAACTTTGTGGCGTTTTCCCATTTCCTCGGGGATATGCACGGACAGGTCTTTGTATTTTTCATACTGACCGTCGCGGCGGCCGAATCCGCCATCGGCTTGGCCATCCTGGTGCTGTTGTTCCGTAACCGATCCAGCATCAACGTCGACGAACTCAATACGCTCAAGGGCTGAACGCAGGTTCTTCAACTACAAAATGAGTCAAACCCTTTCTGCCTCGACCCTGCTGGCCATACCGCTCGCGCCTCTCGCCGGATCCATCCTGGCCGGCGTGTGGGGAACTTCTTTCGGCGGTAATCGCATCGGCCGGAGGCTCTCGCACACTTTCACGATCCTTGGTGTGCTGGTGGCTTTCGTGCTGTCCGCCATGACCTTGAAGAGTGTCGCGCTCGATGGCGCGCGGTTCAATGAGTCGATCTACACCTGGATGGTCGTGGGCGGCCTGAAGATGGAGATCGGTTTTCTGGTCGATGGCCTGACCGCGATGATGATGTGTGTGGTGACCTTCGTGTCGCTGATGGTGCATATCTACACCATTGGCTACATGGAAGAGGATGAAGGTTACAACCGGTTTTTTGCCTATATCTCCTTGTTCACGTTCTCCATGCTGATGCTCGTGATGAGCAACAACATGCTGCAGTTGTTCTTCGGCTGGGAGGCCGTGGGTCTGGTTTCCTACCTTCTGATCGGGTTCTGGTTCAACAAGCCCACAGCCATATTCGCCAACATGAAGGCGTTCCTGGTGAATCGTGTCGGTGACTTCGGCTTCATCCTGGGCATCGGATTGATCGCAGCCTACGCAGGCACGCTCAACTACACTGAAGCGTTTGCCAAGGCCGGCGAACTGGGCAAACTGACGTTCCCCGGTACCGACTGGATGTTGATCACGGTGATCTGCATCTGTCTGTTCATTGGCGCGATGGGCAAATCGGCGCAGTTTCCGTTGCACGTCTGGCTCCCGGATTCCATGGAGGGCCCGACACCGATCTCCGCGCTGATCCACGCTGCCACCATGGTGACCGCCGGCATATTCATGGTTGCCCGGATGTCGCCGTTTTTCGAGCTCAGCGATACTGCGCTCAACCTCATCCTGGTGGTCGGCGGGATCACCGCCCTGTTCATGGGTTTCCTGGGCATTATCCAGAACGATATCAAGAGGGTTGTCGCCTACTCAACCTTGTCCCAGTTGGGATACATGACCGTGGCGCTCGGGGCTTCGGCGTATTCCGTCGCTGTTTTTCACCTCATGACCCATGCCTTTTTCAAGGCGCTGCTATTCCTTGGCGCGGGCTCGGTCATCATGGGGATGCACCACAACCAGGACATTCGCTGGATGGGCGGTGTGCGGAAATACATGCCCATTACGTGGATCACGTCGCTGCTGGGCTCGCTGGCCTTGATCGGTACGCCATTGTTCTCGGGTTTTTACTCGAAGGATGAAATTATCGTGGCGATTCACGCCAGCTCCTTGCCGGCCGCTGGGTTTGCCTATTTTGCAGTTCTGACGGGCGTGTTTGTGACGGCCTTCTATTCCTTCAGGATGTACTTCCTGGTCTTCCATGGAAAAGAGCGCTACGACCAGAATCCCGATGTGCACCATCATGACCACGAAGACGGTCACCATGGCAGCCAACATGCGCCGCATGAATCCCCGTGGGTCGTCACGGTGCCTCTGGTCCTGTTGGCCATTCCCTCGGTCGTGATCGGTTACATGACCATCGATCCCATGTTGTTCGGCGAATTCTTCAAGGACGCAATTTACGTCGACACCACCATCCATAAAGCGATGGAAGTCCTTCGAGCGGAATTCCATGGACCGCTTCAACTTGCCGTCCATGGTCTGACTGCCGCGCCGTTCTGGCTTGCGACGGCCGGTGTCGGTCTGGCGTACTACATGTATCTGGTCAACCCCGCCGTACCCGCGGCGATCCAGAAGCGAATTCAACCGATCTATACCTTGTTGGAAAACAAGTACTACATGGACTGGATCAACGAGAACATCCTGGCACGGGGTGCGAGAGCCATCGGCACCGGACTCTGGAAGGGTGGTGACGCTGCCGTCATTGACGGTCTCCTGGTCAACGGCTCCTGGAAGGTCGTGGGCTGGATTTCCGGTGCCGTGCGCTGGCTTCAGACCGGGTATCTGTACCACTATGCGTTCGCCATGATTCTGGGTGTGTTCGTGCTCATGACGTACTTCGTCTGGCTCAACAAGTAGGGAGAAGAAGAAAAATGGGTCTGTTGAGCCTTGCCATCTGGACGCCGATTGCCTTCGGTGTCGTGTTGCTCGCCTTGGGGCGCGATGAACAGGCTGGCGTCGTTCGCTGGCTGGCGCTGGTCGGCGCGGTTGTCAGTTTCCTGGTGACACTGCCGCTGTACAGCGGCTTCAGAATCGACACGGCTGCGATGCAGTTCGTCGAGAAGGGCATGTGGATCGAACGATTCAATGTCAACTACCACCTTGGGGTGGACGGCATATCGCTCTGGTTCGTGTTGCTGACCGCCTTCATCAATGTCGTCGTGGTGATCGCCGGATGGGAAGCCATCACGCGTCGAGTCAACCAGTACATGGCGGCATTCCTGATTCTCAGCGGCTTGATGATCGGTGTGTTCAGCGCTCTCGATGGCATGCTGTTCTATGTGTTTTTCGAGGCCACGCTGATTCCGATGTACCTGATCATCGGCATTTGGGGGGGGCCGAACAAGATCTACGCCGCGTTCAAGTTCTTCCTGTATACCTTGCTCGGTTCGCTGCTGATGCTGGTCGCGCTGGTCTTCCTGTACACCAAGTCGGGCGGAAGCTTTGACCTGATGACCTGGCACAAGCTCCCTCTGTCGGCAACCGCTCAGACCTTGCTGTTCTTTTCGTTTTTCGCAGCGTTCGCGGTCAAGGTGCCCATGTGGCCGGTTCACACCTGGTTGCCCGACGTGCACGTCGAAGCGCCGACCGGCGGCTCTGCGGTGCTGGCCGCGATCATGCTCAAGCTCGGAGCCTACGGTTTCCTGCGCTTTTCCATGCCGATTGCCCCTGACGCGTCGCGTGAATGGGCATGGCTGATGATCGCCCTGTCTCTCATCGCCGTGGTCTATGTGGGTCTGGTGGCCATGGTCCAAAAGGACATGAAGAAACTGGTGGCCTATTCATCCGTGGCACACATGGGTTTTGTGACGCTGGGGTTTTTCATCTTCAACAGCATCGGGGTTTCGGGTGGCCTGGTGCAGATGATCGCGCACGGCTTTGTGTCCGGCGCGATGTTCCTGTGCATTGGCGTGCTCTATGACCGTGTGCACTCCCGCGAGATCGCCAGCTACGGCGGCGTGGTCAACACAATGCCCAAGTTCACGGCGTTCGCCTTGTTGTTCGCGATGGCGAATTGCGGGCTTCCGGGGACGGCCGGGTTTGTTGGCGAGTGGATGGTGATTCTCGGCGCCGTGAAGTACAACTTCTGGATCGGTTTCGCGGCGGCAACCGCGCTGATTTTTGGCGCAGCCTACACGCTTTGGATGTTCAAGCGCGTTTACCTTGGGCCAGTGACCAATGACCACGTGCGCGAACTCACCGACATCAATGCGCGTGAATTCCTGATGCTGGCCCTGCTGGCAGTCGCGGTCCTGTACATGGGCATCTATCCAAAGCCCTTCACCGATGTGATGGACGTTTCGGTCAATGAGTTCCTCAAACACGTCGCGCTCTCGAAACTCAATTGATCAAACGGAATTGAGAAACACAAGATGATTGACAAACTCAGTTGGATCGCGGTTTACCCCGAGATCGTGTTGCTTTTCATGGCATGTCTGATCTTGCTGGTCGACTTGTTCGTCAGGAACCCCCGCCGGACGAGCACCTACGTTCTGACGCTCCTGACCCTCGGCCTGGTCGCCTTGCTCAACGGCTTGTATGCCGTGGGTGGACAGACGATCTACGCGTTCGGCAACATGGTCGTCAGCGATGCCATGGGCAACTGGCTCAAGTCCTTCGCCGCGATTGCGGTCATGGTCGCTCTTGTGTACGGACGTCCCTACGCTGCGGACCGCGACATGCTGCGCGGGGGTGAACTGTTCACGCTCTCCATGCTCGCGTATCTGGGCATGTCGGTCATGATTTCCGGAAACAATTTCCTGGTGATCTACCTCGGCCTTGAATTGCTGACCTTGTCCAGCTATGCCCTGGTCGCGTTGCGGCGGGACCATGCGGCTGCCACCGAGGCCGCAATGAAGTACTTCGTGCTCGGTGCGATGGCGTCCGGCTTCCTGCTCTATGGCTTGTCGATGATCTACGGGGCAACCGGTTCGCTGGACATCAATACCGTGTTCAAGGCGGTCGCGTCGGGTCAGATCAAGCACCAGGTCCTGGTTTTCGGCCTGGTGTTCGTGGTGGCGGGTCTGGCCTTTAAGCTCGGCGTCGTGCCCTTCCACATGTGGGTTCCGGACGTGTACCACGGTGCGCCAACAGCGGTCACCTTGCTCGTCGCCAGCGCGCCCAAACTGGCGGCCTTTGCGATGGTGATCCGGCTGTTGGTGGAGGGGCTGCTGCCGTTGGCCTTTGATTGGCAACAGATGCTCGGTGTTCTGGCCGTCGCTTCGCTCCTGGTCGGCAATCTGGCTGCGATCGCGCAGACCAACCTGAAGCGCATGCTCGCGTTTTCGACGATTGCTCAGATGGGCTTCGTTCTTCTGGGCCTCTTGGCGGGAGTCGTCAATGGCAACGTGCTGTCCGCGCCCAACGCCTACAGCTCGGCGATGTTCTATGTCGTGACTTACGTGCTCACCACGTTGGCGACGTTCGGCGTCATCATGCTGCTGGCCCGAGAAGGCTTCGAGAGCGAAGAGATCACCGATTTCGCGGGCCTGAACCAGCGCAGTCCGCTGTACGCCGGGGTGATGGCGATCTGCATGTTCTCGCTGGCGGGCATTCCGCCGCTGGTTGGCTTTTACGCCAAGCTGGCTGTTCTGCAGGCGCTTGTCGCGGCGGGCGACATGGCCCATATTGCCTTGGCTGTTTTTGCCGTGATGATGTCGCTCATCGGTGCGTTCTATTACCTGCGCGTGGTCAAGGTCATGTATTTCGACAGCCCGATCACCGCAGCAACGGTGACCGCACCGATGGATGTTCGCGCGGTGTTGTCGATCAATGGCGCCATGGTCCTGATCCTGGGGATCGTTCCCGGGGGCTTGATGGCGCTGTGCGCCGATGCCATCGTCCAGATGCTGAAGACCTGATGGGCGCTGGGCTGAACTGAGCCGATGGTGATCGCATCGGCACGGAACGCCCCGTCTGTCCCGCAACCACCCCTTCCCCTAGGCCCCGCCACCGCATGTCGGGCAAAGACGACCATCTGATCGAGGTGATGACCCGGCGGGACGAGATGTTCCGCGGTCGGTTCCTGCACGCCTTTCGCGACACGGTCGAACTTCCTGACGGCAGCATCAGCGACCGCGAATACCTCGTTCACCCTGGCGCGGTGATGGTGATCCCGCTGCTCGTCGACAGCGACGGAGCGCCGCGCCTGGTGTTGGAGCGCCAGTACCGGTATCCGATCGGGCAGGTGATGATCGAGTTCCCCGCCGGCAAACTGGACCCCGGCGAAGATCGTCTGGCCTGCGCCCGGCGCGAGCTGCGCGAAGAAACCGGTTACGTGGCGCGTCAATGGGCGCGTGCCGGGGTGATTCACCCGGTGATTTCCTATTCCACCGAGTTCATCGAAATCTGGTTTGCGAAAGACCTCACCGCCGGCGAACCCCATCTGGACGCCGGAGAGTTCCTGGATGTCTTTACGGCCACCCCCAGCCAGCTCGCCGCCTGGTGTCGGGAGGGCGTTGTCACCGACGCCAAGACTGTGGCCGGCATGCTGTGGGTCAATGCGGTCCTGTCGGGCGAATGGTCGCTGGCCTGGCAGGAGCCGAATTCCTGAACCGAAGCCATAATCAAGGCATGAAAGTCCTGGACCTTCAGTGCGCCCATCTGCACATCTTCGAAGGCTGGTTCGCGTCCGAGGATGATTTCCGCGACCAGTTGGCGCGTGGCTTTCTCACCTGCCCCGTTTGCAACGACAAA
>ERZ1645185.1196-NODE-1196-length-10697-cov-5.907724_pt1 | contig 10697 bp, 7 predicted proteins | sample MGYA00575351_ERZ1645185 | MGnify/ENA primary metagenome ERZ1645185 (study PRJEB40838, sample SAMN11284767) | freshwater sediment metagenome | isolation source: river sediment | host: Sediment | place: India: Jana village, Kanpur | collected 2015-12-17 ... | reverse complement strand
GTGGTGAAGGTGTCGTAGTTGAAGATCGCCATGGTGCCGAAATCGGCCAGGGTTTCCATCAGCGCCAGCATCAGGCCGGCTGCAATCCAGGGACGTGCCATCGGCAGTGCCACCCGGAAGAATCCGGCCCGGCGCGACAGGCCCAGGGACTGGGCGGCTTCGAGCGCGACCGCCCCCTGGGTGGCGAAGGCGTTTTTGGCGATGAGGTAGACATAGGGGTAGAGCGCCAGCGACATCACCAGGATGACGCCGCCGCGTGACCGGATTTCCGGCAGCCCGGTGATGCCCCAGCCTGTGCGCAGCCAAGTCTGCACCGGCCCAGTGAAGTCGAGCAGGCCAATCGCGACGAAAGCGGTCACGTAGGCCGGCAGTGCCAGAGGCAGCAGGAGCGCCCAGTCGAAGATGCGCCGCCCGGGGAATTCGCACATGGCCACCAGCCAGGCCAGCGACACCCCCAGCAGCGTGACGCCCAGACCCACGCCCGCCACCAGCCACAGGGTGTTGACGACCAGTTCCGGCAGGACGAATTCGGCCAGATGGCGCAGGATGTCATCCTCGATGCGTGCAAACGAGGAGAAGGTGACGACGACAGGTGCCAGCACCAGCGCCACGACGGCGAGTGCGAACAGCGTCCAGCCGGACGGCCAGCGTAGTCGGGGTAAAACAAAAACGCCCGGAGCGGGCGTTTTTGCAGGAACAGCCAGGGTGTCGGTCAAAATGCTTGCTTCACTTGTAGCCGGCGCGATCCATCAATTTTACGGCCCGGGCCTGCAGGCTGCCAGCGTCTTTCACATTGATGAGGTTGGGCTTGAAGCTGCCCCAGGCCGCCACTTTGGGATCAGGCTTGACCTTGGGGTTGACCGGGTACTCCATGTTGACGTCGGCAAAGAGGTTCTGCGCCTTGTCGGAGGAGAGCCATTCGATCAGTTTCTGCGCGCCGGCCGGGTTCTTGGCGAATTTGGTCACGCCCGCACCAGAAACGTTGACGTGTACGCCCGCTGCCTTGTTCTTGAGCGTCTGGTTGGGCCAGAAAATGGCCAGCGGCAGCGAGGGGGTCTTGTCCATCAGACGGCCGAAGTAGTAGGTGTTGACGATGGTCACGTCGCACTGGCCGGCGGCCACGGCCTCCATGGCCTTGGTGTCGTCAGGGAAGGGGGCGGTGGCCTGGTTGTTGACCCAGCCGGTGACGATGTCCTGGGTTTTGCCTTCGCCGTATTCGGTGATCATCATCGCCACCAGACTCTGGTTGTAGACCTTCTTCGAGGTGCGCAGACAGAGGCGGCCCTTCCACTTGGGGGTGGCCAGGTCTTCGTAGGTGGACAGGTCGGCCGGCTTGACCTTGCCGGTGTTGTAGATCAGCGTGCGGGCGCGCACCGAGAGGCCAAACCATTCGCCATCAGGATCGCGCAGGTGGGCGGGCACGTTCGCATCCAGCACCTTGGATTTGATCGGGCGCAGCAGGCCTTCGTCGCCCGCCTGCCAGAGGTTGCCGGCGTCGACCGTCAGCAGGATGTCGGCAGGCGTGTTCTTGCCTTCGGCCTTGAGGCGGGCCATCAGCGGGCCTTCCTTGTCGGTGATGAATTTCACCTCGACCCCGGTTTCCTTGGTGTAGGCATCGAACAGCGGCTTGATCAGCTGTTCGTTGCGCGCGGAGTAGACCGTCACTTCTTCTGCCAGTGCGGGCAGTGTCAGGACGGAGAGCGACAGCGCGGCCAGGAGGCGGGACAGGGGAGCGTTCATTCCGGATTCCTACAGGGTTGGGATGTGGGAATCGTACTCAAAATGAGAACGCTTATCAACATCAAGATAAATAAAATTTTGTTTCGTGTCGGAGTTGGTGCGCCGGACTTAGTCTGGGCGAGAAAACTGGATCAATGTGCGCAGCTCGCCTTCGAACAGGGCATCGACATGCACCCGTCCGGGCGCTTCCTGCAAAGACAGGCCCGGCGTCATCTGGGGGCTGATATCGACCAGTCTGAGCATGGCGGGGGGGTAGTCCACATCGAGCGTCACCCGCATCGGGTAGTAGCCGTCGAGGAACTTGCGCATGTAGGGGCCGTTGTTCAGGTTGAAGTAGCCGCCGCCGGTGTCGCGCAGGGCGCGAGTCTGCGCCGACAGGCACAGTTGCGAGCCCGGCTCGATCTGCCGTAGCTGGATGCTCGGGCCGTCCACCCAGGCTTCGGCCACCCCGCGCGAGCTGTCCACCCTGAGGTCGCGTACGAAACCTTCGCGAAACGTGATCTGTGCACGCGGCACGGCGTCCAGGTTGTCATGGCACTGGCGCAGGCTGACCCAGCCGGTGTCGAGGCTGTCGGGGGCGATGACGATGCGGTTCTGGTGGTGATGCACAGGCTTGTCGGGTTGTGTGACCAGAAAATGCAATTGGCCTTCGTTCACCCCGGCCGCGCTTTTCAGCAGGAGGTCGTCATTGGACTGGGCGACGGAACCCAGCAACAGGGCCAGCGCCGCGCACAGTCGGGTGCCGGTTCTTACGGGCGCGTCAATCCTTGGGCGGGGCATCGGGCAGGGCAACACGGCGTGCACCTTCATAGCGGGATTGCCAGTAGCTTTCGTCCATGCGCGACACCATTACTGAGCCGGTGCGGCTGCTGGCGGCATGGACGAAGCGCTGGTCGCCAAGATAGATGCCGACATGCGAATAGGCACGGTTGAGGGTGTTGAAAAACACCAGATCGCCCGGACGCAGCTCGTCATCGGCAAGCGGGCGGGCGGATTCGCTGATCGCCCGGCTGTCACGCGGCAGGGTCAGGCCCAGCGTGGCACGAAAGACATGGCCAACAAACCCGCTGCAGTCCATGCCGGTATCCGGCGAGTTGCCGCCCAGCTTGTAAGGGCTGCCGACCAGACTGACGGCATAGAACGGCACTTCATCCGGCGGCTCGGCACTGGCGGCGGTGGAAAACAGCAGGGCAAGGAGGAACAGGCGGCGCATCGGCAGGTCAATCGGGTCTATATTGAAAGCAGACTACGGCCACCGTCTGGCCGGGCTTGAACAGGAGAATGCACCATGAGCGAGTTGCCATTCCAGAATGAAGTGAACCAGGCGAGTGCCCATGTTCCCGAAAATGCGCAGTTGATGCAATTGCGGGATGAGGCGGCTGCGGCCGCCGGCAGCCCCGACCTGCGTGAGCGCGTCCGCGAATTCACCGCCCGCGCGCTGCATGACCGGCGCCTGGCGCTGGAAGACATGCGGGCCATCGTCGCTGCGGTTACCGAAGGGGTGAACACCGGACTGTCCGCACGCGGCGGCGAACTGAAGGCCGGCCTGAAACTGGCCGTTTCAGGCTTGGACGATGCCTTTGGCAGTGCGGCCCAGGCGGCTACCTACACCATCCGCGAAGCGGTGGAGCAGGGGCGTACCTTCAAGGACAACGAACTCAAGACCCGCCTTGAGGAACTGCGCGACCTCGAAACCCGGTTCGTCGACACCCTTCGTCAGACCGCACGGCAATCCGGCGGCGCACTCAGGGATGAGCTCGATCAGCTGGCGGGGCACATGAAAGTGGCCGGCACCCGCACGGGTGGCCAGGTGCGCGAGGCCCTCGGGGAATTTGCCGCAGGCCTGAAGAGCAGCGCAGCCGCCGGTCGGGCTGGCCTGGGTGAATCCGCATCGGCGGCGGGCGACAAGCTGTCGCAGGTCGCCAGCGGCGTACTGGCTGCAGTGTCCGACTCGCTCAAGCGGCAAAGCGAACGCCTGCGTTCCTGATCTGGAGGCCGGCGGCTGGGGGCCGCCGGCAGCCGTTACACTGGGGGTCATCCGCCCCGGCGATCCAAGCTTTCCATCAACCGATACCAATAAGCCTGCCCCATGCTCTGGGAAACCCTCTCCGTCGTTCGTGACCTGCCGCGCCTGCACGAAATTGCGTCCGTGATGATCCGCTATGGCTGGGGCGATCTGGTGCGCGTGCTGGGCATCAGCGGCGTACTCGAACGCGCCGGGCGGGTGCTGCACTGGCACAGCACCAGCGAGATTGCCCATCTGGAAGCACCCGTGCGCATCCGGCGCGCGCTGGAAGAACTCGGCCCCACCTTCGTCAAGCTGGGCCAGTTGCTCGCCACGCGCGTGGACATGTTCCCGCCGCACTGGATCGCCGAATTCGAAAAACTGCACAGCCAGGTGCCGGCCGTGCCTTACGACGCCCTGCATGCCGATCTGGTCGCCGCGCTGGGCGGCGAGCCGGATGGGGTGTTTGCCGAATTTGACCGCGTGCCGCTGGCGGCGGCGTCGATCGCACAGGTCCATCGAGCCCGGTTGCATGATGGCACGCCGGTGGTGGTCAAGATCCGCCGGCCGGGCATCGAGGACGTGATCCGGGCCGATCTGCGCATACTGGATCACGCGGCCCGCCTGCTCGACAGCGAACTGCCCGATCTGCGCCGCTACGATCCGGTGCATATCGTGTCTCAGTTCCGCCGGTCGCTCTACCGAGAACTCGATCTGGCGAAGGAAGCACGCAACATCGCCCAGTTCGCGCGCCATTTCGAGGATGACCCGGATGTGACGATTCCACGCGTGATCGCGCGTTACACCACGCCGCGCGTGAACGTGCAGACGGAAATCGCCGGCGTGGCCGGCGTCTCGCCCGACAAGCTGCGCGCCGCCGGACTCGATCCCCACCTGCTGGCGTCGCGCGGAGCCGATGCCGTGCTGCGCATGGTGCTGGTGCATGGCTATTTCCATGCCGACCCGCATCCCGGCAACATGCTGTTCCTGCCGGGCAACCGCATCGGCATGATCGATTTCGGCATGGTGGGCATGCTCACCGACACGCGGCGCAACCAGATCGTCGACCTGTTGCACGCGCTGACGCGCAAGGATGAACAGGGGTTGCTACAGGTGCTGCTCGACTGGAGCGGCGATACGGTGCAGGACGAGGAGCGCCTGGCCTACGACGTGGCGGAAATGCTGCAAAGCTACGACGACCTGCGCCTGAAGGACGTGAAAATCGGCAGCTTGCTGAACGACATCACGGCACTGATGCGCGACAACAACCTGGTCCTGCCGGCCGACCTCACGCTGCTGTTCAAAACGCTGATCACGCTGGAAGGCCTGGGTCAGCAGCTTGATCCGGAATTCCACATGATCGACCACGTGACGCCGTTCGTGGAACAGCTGATCCAGCAGCGCTACACCCCCGGTGCGCTGGTGGCACGCGGGCGCAAGAGCCTGCGCGAGGCGCTGGAGGTGCTGGCCGACCTGCCGCGCGACCTGCGCCACTTGTTGCGGGATGCGCGGCGTGGCCGGGTCAGGGTCGATCTTGATCTTAAGCGGCTGGACCATTTTGGCCATCAGCTCGACCGTGCCAGCAACCGTCTCACCATGGGCATCCTCACGGCGTCGCTGGTGGTGGGATCGAGCATCATCATGACCGTGCAGGGCGGACCCCAACTGTTCGGTCTGCCCTTGTTCGGACTCCTGGGATTCCTGATCGCGTTCCTGAACAGCCTGTGGATCATTTTCTCGATCTGGCGATCGGGAAAACATTAGGGAAAGGTCAGACCGTGCAGGCAGGCTGATGCGCGGTGTCACCTGTTGATGCGCCGGGCAGCTTGTCGAGCGGGGTGGGGCGGCCGAGCAGATAACCCTGCACGTGCGCAATACCCAGGCTCTGTACCTTTTCCAGCACAGCCTCGGTTTCCACGCCTTCGGCAACGAGCGAATAGCCGGCGTCACCCATCATGCGCACGAAATCGGCCACCACCTTGGCTGCCCGGTTGTCCTGGGCAAGCTTGCTGATCAGCGAGATATCCAGCTTGACCACGTCCACCGGCAGGTCGGCCAGATAACGCAGGGGCGAATAGCCTGTACCGAAATCGTCCATGGCAATGCGGAAATGCACGGTACGCAGCAGGTCGAGATAGGTGCTCACCTCGGTAATCTGGGTGATCAGGGACGTCTCGGTGATCTCCAGCATCAACGGATGGCGGGCGTTGTGTCGCGACAGTTCGAGCAGGTGCGAGACGACTTCGGCGCGAGAGATGGTCTGGGCCGACAGGTTGATCGAGACGCCGATCCCGTCCGGAATCTGCCCCGAACTCAGGTCGGCATCGACCTGCGCCAGCACCGCCAGATCGAACTCGGTTTCCAGCCGGCGCGCGCCGATGACCGGCAGAAAGGCACCGGGCATGATGAGGTCGCCGTGATAGCGGATGCGCGCAAGCGCTTCGTAGTAATCCACCTTGCGGTCGGGCAGGGCATGGATGGCCTGGTAATGCATTTCGATCATGCCGGGTGTGGCCAGCGCCTGGAACAGTGCGCTGGTTTCACGACTGGCCACCAGGGTTTGCGAGGCGCGCTCGGTATCTTCTCCATAGAGGGCAATGCGTGCCCGCCCGGGTTGCTTGGCCGTATACATGGCGATATCGGCCTGTTTGGGCAGGTCGCCGATGTGTTCGGGCTGCCCGGCCGAGCAGAATGCGATGCCGATGCTGATGCCGACCGGCTCGCTGATCCCGATGTCGCTGAACGATGCAGCCTCGATCAGGCTCTGGCAACGCTGTGCGATCTGCTTGGCCTGCACCGGTGAGGTGCGCGCGAGGAAGGTGGCGAATTCGTCGCCGCCCAGGCGATAGAGGCGGTCGTTGGCACGCAGGGCCATCACCAGGGCGTCGGCAATGAGCGTCAGCACCCGGTCTCCCTTGGCGTGGCCGTAAGTGTCGTTGATGGTCTTGAACCGGTCGCAGTCGAACAGCAGGAACGCCGCACCTTCGTGCATGTGGCGGAAGTCCTCGCGGAACCGGTCCCAGTCTTCCTCGTAGGCGCGGCGGTTGTAACAGCCGGTGAGGGCGTCCTGCCGTGCCTGTGAACGGAATTCGCGGTTCTGGTTTTCCAGCGAACCGTGCAGTTCGCGCAACTGGATCTGATATTCGTGCAGCGAGCGCCGAATCGATTCGAGTTCAAGCACATGCATGGCGAACGGCCTGTTTGCAGGACTGTAGCGCCCCTGCTGCATGGCCTCGATATCCCGCGACAACTGGTGCAGAGGCCGTACCAGCAGCCGGTTGTAGACAAAGAATCCCAGCAGCGCCGTGCTGGCCAGCAAAAGGAACAGGGCAATCAGGGTGCGCGACAGGATGGTCTGGAAGCGAGTCTGGTTGGGGTCGGTGCGTGCCTCGAAGCTCAGGCGGCGGAACAGATCGCCCTGGGCCAGGATTTCACCCGGCTTGAGTGCAAGCGCCACGCTGCGCATGTCGGCAAAGTGGAAACTGTCGCGGTCGAGCAGTTCACCCATGAAATCGAACCGCAGCAGGCCGTAGCCGAGCAGGCTGCGCTGTTGCTCGTCGCTGTAGACCGGAAAGGCCTGGTAGACGACTATCGTGCCGCCTTCGTTGGTGAGCCAGCCCGAGGCCTGCGTCTGCAGCGCCGACTGTGGCAGGGTGTTGGGAAATCCGGGACGCGCAGGATTGTTTGCCAGGATGCGCCGGTCGGTATCGTAGAGCGAGGCACGAGCATGGCGGCTGTTGAGTATGCCGGCTTCGTACACCCGTTGGTCGCGCCAGTAGCTGTAATACTCGGGCAACACCAGCTGCTGCCGGGTTTCATCCCAGTGGCCCAGGGTTTCGGCCTGATTGGCCGCGCGACGAAACAGGCGCTCGGTTGCGGCGGACAATTCCGATCGCGCGGCATCGAGATTGTTGCGGGCGAGATTCTGCGTCACGCTACGGGTCTGCCAGGCAGAGAACGCCGCCACCAGGCTAACGGCCACCAGCAAGCCGGTGACCAGCGCCAGGGCGATCTGCTTGATCGAGAGCGTGAACATGGCCGGCTTCATCGGGCAACCGCGTCCAGCTTGTGCAAGAAGGCCAGAGTGTGTTCCAGCAGGTCGAACTCGTGTTCACCGTCCATGAAGTGATTGGCACCCGGTACCACCACCACCTGCGAGCCCAGATGCTTCAGGGCGGCCAGCCAGTTGTGCCCGAGCAGATTGTCAGCATCGCCCATGATCAGCCAACTCTCGACCGGCGACCGGCGCAGGGCGGCCAAGGTGCGTGCCTGATCCCAGCTCACGTAGGAGAGCAGGTCTCGCGGAGTGGACGTGTATTTGCGGCAGAACGACAGGGGATGATTCACCAGTGCGCGCGGCGTCTTGCGGGCGCGGGCCTCCAGACTTTGGATCAGCGCGCGCCGGTCGACCGGGCCGATCTGCGCCTCGATCAGGGAGGCCCCGATGTAGGCCTTGACTGCCGGATCCGGACGGCCCGCCAGATACGCCAGCAATTGCATGCTGCCGAAACTGTGTCCCAGCAGCACGATGGAGCGGTGGCCCCGGCTCCTGAGCCAGGTCACCCAACGCGCGATTTCATCGGTGTCGTCATCCAGGCTGTGTTTGTGGATGGCCTCGCACGCCAGACTCTGCGAACGCGCCGGAATATTCAGGCTCAACGTGGGCGACAGTACAGTATAGCCTGCATCGTGCAGGCCACCGGCCAGCGTGGCGACCGTGGGAAACTCACGCGTCTGCAAAAAGCCGTGCAGCAGCAGAATGGCTGGTTTGTTGTGCTCGCCGACCTGATAGCTCGCCCCGGCTCGAATGCCAGGGCGGATGTCCTGAAAGACCACGGCTGCCTGGGCGGCAGATGCAAACCACAGCAGCAGGGACAGCAGGATGGGACGCATGGGGGCATTTGAATGAAATATCCCTTACTAACGGTCAGAATCCGCTCCGACTTGACCCTGGGTACCCGCCCGCCCGGTGTACACTCGACGCAGCCATTCCGTCCCACGCATGTTCGATCTCGCCACCCTGTTTTCCGACCACGGCCCGTGCGCCACTGCCCTGCCGGGCTGGCGGGCGCGTCCGCAGCAGATTGCCATGGCCGAAGCCGTGGCGCGTGCCATCGCCGACAATGGCGTGCTGCTGGCCGAGGCCGGCACCGGCACGGGCAAGACGCTGGCCTATCTGATTCCCGCCTTGTTGTCGGGGGGCAAGGTGGTGATCTCCACTGGCACCAAGGCACTGCAGGACCAGCTTTTTCACCGCGACCTGCCGGCCGCGCGACGCGCACTCAAATCGCCGGTGAAAATCGCCCTGCTCAAGGGGCGTGCCAACTACGTCTGCCATCACCATCTGCAACGCAACCTCGCCGACGGCCGCTTCACCCAGCGCGACGACGCGGCCTGGCTGCAGAAGATCGCACGCTTCGCCGAAACCACGGCCAGCGGTGATCGCGCCGAGGCCGAAGGTATCCCCGAGGATGCCAATGCCTGGCACTACGCCGTGTCCAGCCGCGATACCTGCCTGGGCAGCGACTGCGCGCATTTCAAGGAATGCTTCGTCATGCAGGCGCGCAAGGCCGCACTTGACGCCGAAGTGGTCGTCGTCAACCACCACCTGTTCTTCGCCGATCTCTGGCTCAAGGACGAAGGTGTCGCCGAACTGCTCCCCGCGTGCAATACCGTCATCCTCGACGAGGCACACCAGCTCGCCGAAACCGCCGCGCAGTTCTTCGGCCAGACGCTGTCCACCGCCCAGCTCCTTGATCTGGCCGGCGACATCAAGCGGCTGGCGGCGGTGAAGGCGGGCGATTTCCCGGCCCTGCGCCGTGCGGCGGAGGACATGGCCAAGGCCACCCGCGACGCCCGCCTGGCTTTCCCGCAGAACCCCGTCAAGGCCACGCTGGCCGACCTCACGCGCTACGACAAATGGCCCGACGCCCTGGCCAGTCTGTCCGACAGCCTCGGTGAACTGGCGCGCCTGCTCGAAACCCAGGCCGAGCGCGACGCCGACCTGAAAAACGGCTTCGAACGCACACAGGCGGTGCAAGCGGTTCTCGCCAACTGGCAGCGCGAGGATGATCCCGCCCAGCCGAGCGTACGCTGGATCGAAACGACGATGGGCTCCCTGCTGCTGCATGCCACGCCGCTGTCGGTTGGCAGCCAGTTCGGGGCCAAGCTCACCGAACGCGCCCAGGCCTGGGTTCTCACCTCGGCCACGCTCTCCGTTGGTGGCGACTTCGGGCATCTGAAATCACGCCTCGGCATTGGCGACGCCGATACCTTGAGCGTCGACAGTCCCTTCGACTACCCTCGCCAGGGTGTGCTCTACGTGCCGCAGAATCTTCCCGCGCCCAACACCCCCGAATTCACAGAGGCCGTCGTCCAGGCCGCACTTCCCGTACTGGAAATCAGCCGTGGCCGCGCCTTTATCCTCTTCACCAGCCTGCGTGCGCTGGACAAGGCGCGCACCCTGCTCGACGCCGCGTTCACATTCCGTGGCTGGGACTACCCGCTGCTGGTGCAGGGCGACGCCCCCAAGAACGAACTTCTCGCCCGCTTCCAGCAGGCTGGCAACGCCGTATTGCTGGGTAGCCAGAGTTTCTGGGAAGGCGTGGACGTACCCGGCGACGCGCTCTCCGTCGTCGTCATCGACAAACTGCCGTTCCAGCCGCCCGACGATCCCGTCGTCGCCGCACGCATCGCCCATCTGGAGAAGAGCGGCGGCAAGCCCTTCATGGATTATCAGTTGCCGCATGCCGCCATCACCCTGAAGCAGGGCGCAGGACGCCTTATCCGCACCGAGACCGATCGCGGCGTGCTGATGATCTGCGACACGCGGCTGGCGGACAAACCTTATGGGAAGCTGCTGCTGAATGCGTTGCCGGCGATGACGCGGACACGGAAGCTGGAGGTAGTGGGGCGGTTTTTTGCTTCGCATGAGGCTGCGGCTGTCATTGCG
>ERZ1645185.1195-NODE-1195-length-10704-cov-11.226688_pt1 | contig 10704 bp, 11 predicted proteins | sample MGYA00575351_ERZ1645185 | MGnify/ENA primary metagenome ERZ1645185 (study PRJEB40838, sample SAMN11284767) | freshwater sediment metagenome | isolation source: river sediment | host: Sediment | place: India: Jana village, Kanpur | collected 2015-12-17 ... | reverse complement strand
CCAGGAAGCCGGCGGTCAGGAAGAAGCCCACCGCGTTGTGGCCGTACCACCACTGCACCATCGCGTCCTGCACGCCGGCATAGGCCGAGTAGCTCTTCGTCAGGCTCACCGGCATCGCCGCGCTGTTGACGATGTGCAGCAGCGCCACGGCGATGATGAAGGCGCCGAAGAACCAGTTGGCCACGTAGATGTGCCGCACCTTGCGGATACCGACGGTGCCGAAGAACACCACGGCGAAGGCCACCCAGACGACGGCGATCAGGATGTCGATCGGCCACTCGAGTTCGGCGTACTCCTTGCCGCTGGTCAATCCCAGCGGCAGGGTGATGGCGGCCAGCAGGATGACCAGTTGCCAGCCGAAGAACGTGAACTTCGCCAGCCACGGCAGGAACAGGCCCGTCTGTCCGGTGCGCTGCACCACGTGGTAGGCGGTGGCGAAGAGCGCGCAGCCGCCGAACGCGAAGATGACCGCATTGGTGTGCAGTGGGCGCAGCCGTCCGTAGCTGAGCCAGGGAATGCCCAGGTTCAGCTGCGGCCACGCGAGTTGAGCGGCGATGATCACGCCCACCAGCATGCCGACCACGCCCCACAGCACCGTGGCCAGCGCAAACCAGCGCACCACGTCGTCGTCATAGTTCGGTGCGGATCTCGAACTCAAAGCCATAGCTCGCCTCCAAATTGGGCATTCAAACCGATCGGGATTCTTCCTTGCGCCGGCCACTGCCGGCTTGATCGCCATCAACCCGCAGGCCTTCGTCCTGCAGGATGCGCTCGCCTTCCTGATCCAGATCCTCGAACTGGCCGCGGTACAGCGCCCAGGCGAAAACACCCAGGATCAATAGCACCAGGGCGGTCGACAGCGGGATCAGCAGGTACAGGATTTCCATGGGGTGGAACTCAACGGGCCGGCCTGGCAGCGCGCAGCGCGTTCAGGATGACCAGCGTCGAACTGCCCGCCATGCCCAGTCCCGCGGCCCATGGGGGCAGGTAACCGAGCAGTGCAAGCGGCACACAGGCGGCGTTATAGACCAGCGCCCATACAAGATTCTGACGGACGATGCGCATCGTGCGTCGGGCCACGAGCAGCGTCTGCACGATGTCCTGCGGCCGGCTGGCCACCAGCACCGCGTCGGCCTGGCTGCGCGCGACCAGCGCGCCCTGCCCCATGGCCAGCGACACGTCGGCGCGCGCCAGCACCGGAGCGTCGTTGACACCATCGCCCACCATTGCCACGCATTCGCCACGCTGCTGTGCGGCGCTCAGCTCCTGCAGCTTGCGTTGCGGCGTGGCCCCGCCCACGGCGTCGTGCAACTGCAACTGCTGCGCCAGGTGACTTGCACGCGCGGGCTCGTCGCCCGACAACAGGCTGAGCCGCAAGCCGAGTTCGCGCAGCCGCTGCATCGCCTGCAGCGTCCCTTCGCGCGGCACCTCGTCGAAGCCGATGCGCGCGCAGCCGCCGTCATCGGCTCCAAGCCAGGTCTGCGCCGCGGCAGCCGTGGGCGCGTCCTCGGCCGTCATGACGCCCGGGCAAGCCCAGTCGCGCGCACCGAGCCGCCATAGCCGGCCCCGCGCATCGCGCCCGCTCAGCCCGCGGCCGGCAGTCTCCTCGACCTCGCACCAGTCCCATGGCGCGGGCGCGGTGTGCGCTGCCGCCAGGGCCCGCGACAGCGGATGCTGCGACCAGCCGGCCAGCGAGGCGGCCACCGCAAGCGCGTCCCGCGGCGTCGGCAGCGCCTGGCTGGGCCGCAGCAGATGCGTCTGCTGCAGTTGCAGGGCCTGCGTGGTGAGCGTGCCGGTCTTGTCGATGAACAGACGCTGCACGCGGGTCATGGCCTCCAGCGCATCCAGGCGCTGCACCAGCACGCCGCGCCGCGCCAGGCCACCGGCAGCAGCGACCAGCGACGCCGGCACGGCCAGCGCCAGCGCGCAGGGACAGGTGACGATCAGCACCGACACCGCCACCCAGACGGCGCGCGACGGATCGATCACGCTCCAGGCCAACGCCGCACCGGCGGCCAGCAGCAGCACGACCCAGAGGAACGGGCCGGCCACGCGGTCGGCCAGGCGCGCCATATGCGGACGCTGGGTCATCGCGTCGCGCATCAACGCGACGATGGCCTCGTGCCGCGTGTCGGCGCCGACACGCTGCACCAGCATCGTCACCGGTGCGCCCAGGTTCAGGCTGCCACCCACCAGCGCGTCGCCCGTGTCCTTCGGCAACGGCGTCGATTCGCCGGTGAGCAGGGCCTCGTCGACGCGGGTGCGCCCTTCGAGCAGCACGCCGTCGGCGGGAAAGGCCTGGCCCAGCGCCACGCGCACGCGGTCGCCCGGCGCCAGCCGCTGCACGCTGACCTCCTCGCTGCGGCCGTCGTCGAGCAGGCGCGTCGCCTGCTGGGGCATGCCATCGACGGCCTCTTCCAGCGCCTGGGCCGAGCGCTGTCGCGCCTGCAGCTCCATGTAGCGCGCGCCGAGCAGGAAGCTGACGAACATGGTCATCGAATCGAAGTACACCTCGCTGCCGAAGATGCCTCCAGGGTCGAAGGTGGCGCCGGTGCTGGCGACGAAGGTGACGACGATGCCGATGGCCACCGGCACGTCCATGCCGATGCGCCGCGAGCGCAGGCTGTGCCAGAAACCGCTGAAGAAGGGTGCGGACGAGAACAGCAGCACCGGCAGGCTCAGCACCCAGCTGCTCCAGTTGAGCAGCCGTGCCATGTCGGGCTCGAGATCGCCCGGTCCGGACACGTAGGACGGCGTGGCCAGCATCATCACCTGCATCATGCAGAAGCTGGCCACGAACAGGCGCCACAGCGCCTTGCGACTCTCGGCGCGGCGCAGTTCGCGGGCCGGTGCGGCGACGTCGGGGGCGGCGTCGTAGCCGGCGCGGCGGATGGCCTCGATCAGCTCGGAAGGCCGCGTGCGCAGCGGATCCCAGCACACCGACGCACGCTGGCCGGCGGCACTGACACGTGCCGCGCTGACACCGTCGACGCCAGCGAGCGCGTTCTCGATGATGCCGGAGCAGGCGGCGCAGTACATGCCCGACACCTGCAGCGTGGATTCGGCGATGCGGCGGCCTTCGCGGTCGGTCGACCAGCGCGTGAAGCGCTGCTGCTCCAGCGGGTCGTCGAGCACCGACAGGTCGGGCGCGCGTGCCTGCAGTTCGATGTTCGACAATGCGCTGTCCACGTCAGCGACCTTAACCGAAGCCCATGCGAAGCAACCGGAACGCGATCAAGAAATCAATGGCCCTGGCGATGTTCGGGCTCGTCTTGGGCGGTGACGCGGCGGCGCAAGGCGCCGCGCAACCCCCGTTGGACACCGTCGCCCTGAATGCGGGCATGCATGTCATCAAGGCCGAGCTGGCGCGCACGCCGCTGCAGCGCCAGGCCGGCCTGATGTACCGACAGCAGATGGCCGCGCACGAAGGCATGCTCTTCGTCTTCGAGATTCCGGCCAGGCAGTGCTTCTGGATGAAGAACACGCCGTTGCCGCTGAGCATCGCCTTCGTCGCCGACGACGGCAGCATCGTCAACATCGCCGACATGCAGCCGCTGTCAGAGCAATCGCACTGCTCGGCGCAGCCGGTGCGCTTCGCGCTGGAGATGAACCAGGGCTGGTTCGACAAGCGCGGCATCAAGCCGGGGTTCCGGCTGAAGGGGCCGCCCTTCGGCAACTGAGGGCGGCCGCCCGCCCGCTCAGGCGAAGTTGCGCTCGGCGAACTGCCAGTTCACCAGCGAGTTCAGGAAGGTCTCGACGAACTTCGGGCGCAGGTTGCGGAAGTCGATGTAGTAGGCATGCTCCCACACGTCGATGGTCAGCAGCGCCTTGTCGGCCGTGGTCAGCGGCGTACCGGCCGCGCCCATGTTGACGATGTCCACCGACCCGTCGGCCTTCTTCACCAGCCAGGTCCAGCCCGAGCCGAAGTTGCCCACGGCCGACTTGGTGAAGGCCTCCTTGAAGGCGGCATAGCTGCCCCACTTGGCATTGATGGCGGCCGCCAGCGCGCCGCCCGGCTCGCCACCGCCGCCGGCCTTCAGGCAGTTCCAGAAGAAGGTGTGGTTCCAGATCTGCGCGGCGTTGTTGTAGATGCCGCCGCTGGACTTCTTGACGATGTCCTCCAGCGACATCGATTCGAACTCCGTGCCCTTCTGCAGGTTGTTCAGGTTGACCACGTAGGCGTTGTGATGCTTGCCATGGTGATACTCGAGCGTCTCGCGGCTCATGTGGGGCGCGAGCGCGTCCAGCGCGAAGGGCAATGCGGGCAGGGTATGTTCCATCGTGCGTTCCTCTTGATGCGGCCGTAGCGGGCTGAAGGCGGGGCCGGGGTTGACGTGCGGCGGATTGTAGGCACCCGCGCCTGTCCCCGTTGTCGGCAAGCCCATGCCGTCAGGGCGGGCCCGCGTCCGGGGCGGTCGGGTCCGTTTTCACGTCCAGCACCTGCACCCTTGCCTGGCCATCGGCCCAGACCGCAGCCAGCCGGTCGCCCACGCGCACGGCGCGCGCCGAGGTGACCGGCAGCCCCCGATCGTCGGTCATCCACGCATAGCCCCGCGCCAGCACCTGCCGCGGGTCGAGCGCGGCCAGACGCTGAGCCAGCGCCTGCAGGGTCAGCGCTTGCTGCACGCGCTGCGCCTGCATCGCCCGCTGCAGGCGGGCCGACAGCTGCCACGGTTGCTCGGCCGCCAGCTGCAGGCGGCGAAGCACAGCCCCCTGCATGCGTTGCTGCAAGCTGGCCAGACGTTGCTGTTGCAGCGCCAGCGCATGGGCCGGCGCGCCCAGCCGTCGCGCCACGGCATCCAGCCGCTGCGCCTGCGTGTCGGCCCAATGACGCATGCGGCGCTGCATCAGCGCCGCGAGTGCATCGAGCTGCCGCAGCGCCGCCTGGCGTTCAGGGGCGGCCAGTTCCGCGGCGGCCGTGGGTGTGGCGGCCCGAAGGTCGGCCGCGAGATCCGCCAGTGTGAGGTCGCTCTCGTGGCCGACACCGCTGATCACCGGGATCGGCGAGGCCACGATCGCACGCACCAGGGCTTCGTCGTTGAAGGACCACAGGTCCTCCAGCGACCCGCCGCCGCGCACCAGCAGCAGCGTGTCGACCTCGCGCCTTGCACCCGCGCGCTGCAACGCGGCCACCAGCGAGGCGGGCGCGTCGGCGCCTTGCACCGCGCTGGGATAGATGACCACGCGCAGCTGCGGCGAGCGCCGCGCCAGGGACGCCAGCACGTCGTGCAGTGCCGCGCCGGCCGTCGACGTGACCACGCCGACGGCTGTCGGCCAGGCCGGGATGGGCCGCTTGCGCGCCGCGTCGAACAGGCCCTCGGCCTGAAGACGCGCCTTCAGCCGCAAGAACTGCTCGTACAGCGCGCCCTGCCCCAGCGGGCGCATCGCCTCGACGACCAGTTGCAGCTCGCCGCGCGGTTCGTACACCGACAGCCGGCCGCGCAGCTCGACCTGGACACCGTCGCGCGCGTCGAAATCGAGCAATGCGGCGGCGCGCCTGAACATGGCGCAGCGCAGCAGCGCACCGACCCCGCTCGTGTCCTTCAGCGCGAAGTACCAGTGTCCGCTGGCCGCGCGCGTCAGGCCGGAGAGCTCGCCGCGCACCGCGACCGCGCCGAAGCGCGCCTGCAGCATGTCGCCCATGGCCAGCAGCAAGGCGCCGACATCCCAGGGCTGTCGGGCCGGCCGCTCGTGCAAGGCTTCAACCATCGGCAAAGCCAAGCGCCATGCGGGTGCGGACATCCACAGCCGCGTCGTTGCTGGCGAAAAACCGGCAGACCCCCGTCATCACGCTGTCATTTCCGTGCAAGTAATTGATTTGAATGGGAAATTCTCTGATCAATTGTTGAGCATTCGAAGCCGGACGCAGCAACCACGCGGCTTTGCGCTTGCGCGAGCACGCTTACCCACATTGTTATCCACAGGCACGGTGGATTACTGCAGCCGCAGCGCGTGCGAGGCGGGCGGGCGCGCGATCCCAGGGGCCATAATCGCGCGCGTCGTCCGCCACCCGACTGCCTCCGAGGACCTCTTGCTGTCGATCATCCAAGCCGCCGGCTGGCCCATCTGGCCGTTGATTCTGTGCTCCATCGCGGCGTTGACCATCGTCATCGAAAGGCTCGTCAGTCTGCGGTCGCCGCGCATCGCGCCGCCCTCGCTGCTCGACGAGGTGCTCACCGTCACGCGCAGCAGCCTGCCCGGCAATGAGGTGGTCGACAAGCTGGCGGGGAACTCGCTGCTCGGCGGCGTATTCGCCACCGGCCTGCGCAGCGTCATCGCCGAACCGCGCATCACCGAAGCGGTGCTGCGCCAGTCCTTCGAGAGCGCCGGGCGCATCGCCATGCACCGCCTGGAGCGCTACCTCAACACGCTGGGCACGATCGCTGCCGCCGCGCCGCTGCTGGGCCTGTTCGGCACCGTCATCGGCATGATCGAGATCTTCGGCTCGCAGGCGCCGGGTGCCGGCGTCTCCGGCAACCCGCAGCAGCTTGCGCACGGCATCTCCATCGCGCTGTACAACACCGCCTTCGGACTGTTGATCGCCATTCCTTCGTTGATGTTCTACCGCTACTTCCGCGGCCGCGTCGACGAGTACCAGCTGACGATGGAACTGGCCACCGAGCGGCTGGTGCCGCACCTGATGCGTTTTGCGGTGCGCACGCCGCCAGTGGTGGCCAGCGCCGAGCCCGTCGCATGAATTTCAGGCGCCACCACCGCCACGAGGAACCGGAGATCAACCTGATCGCCTTCATCGACGTGCTGCTGGTGATCCTGATCTTCCTGATGCTGTCGACCACCTACTCGCGCTTCACCGAACTGCAGCTCAACCTGCCGGCCGCCAGCGCCGAGCCGATGCGCGAGCGGCCGGGCGAGATCGTCGTCGCGGTCGCCAGCGACGGCCGCGTCATGCTCGACCGGCGGCCCGTGGACGGGCGCAGCGTCGAGGCGTTGGCCGCCGCACTGCGTGCCGCGGCCGGCGATCGCGCCGACGCGGTGCTGATCATCTCGGCGGACGCGCTGGCCACGCACCAGTCGGTGGTCAACGTGCTCGACGCGGCACGCCGGGCCGGGTTGGCGCGTCTCAGCTTCGCGGCACAGAGCGGCGAGGCCAAGGCCGCGCCCTGACCGCCTTGGCCCTGGCCGCACGCATCGAGTCGGCCCTGACCCGGCATTGGCGGCAGCCTCGGCCGACGCTGCTCTGCTGGCTGCTGCTGCCGTTGAGCTGGTTGTACCGAGCGCTGAATGCGCTGCGCCGGGCGGCTTACGCCACCGGCCTGCTGCGTAGCCATGCCGCGCCGGTGCCGGTGATCGTGGTCGGTAACCTGGTGGCTGGCGGTGCCGGCAAGACGCCCACCGTGATCGCGCTGGTGCACGCGCTGCGCCACGCGGGCTGGACACCCGGCGTGATTTCGCGCGGTCACGGGCGGGACGCTGCGGGCACCCTCGCGGTGGGCGAGGAAAGCCGGGCCACCGAGGTCGGCGACGAGCCGCTGCTGATCCAGCGGCGCGGCGGCGTCCCGGTCTGGGTGGCGCGTCGGCGCATCGAGGCTGCGCAGGCGCTGTGTGCAGCGCACCCGGCGGTGGATGTGCTGGTGGCCGACGACGGGCTGCAGCACCTCGGCCTGCAGCGCACGCTGCAGGTCATCGTCTTCGACGAACGCGGGGTCGGCAACGGCTGGCAGCTGCCTGCCGGGCCGCTGCGCCAGCCAATGCCGCGGTACGTGCCCGTGAACAGCCATGTGCTGTACAACGCCGCGCGGCCGAGCACCCCCTGGCCCGGCGCCCTGGCGCAGCGGCGTCTGGCCGGCGCGGCGCTGCTGCAGCACTGGTGGGACGGAGCCGCACCGTCGCTGGACGCACTGCACGCATTGCGCGGCCGGTCGCTCCTGGCGGCGGCTGGCATGGCGGCGCCGGAGCGCTTCTTCGCCATGCTGCGCGAAGCCGGGCTGCAGGTGGACACGTTGCCGCTTGGCGACCATCACGCCTACTCCGAGTTGCCCTGGCCTTCCGATGTGCCCGACGTGCTGGTGACGGAGAAGGACGCCGTCAAGCTGCCGCGCGACGGCGGCGGCGCTGCGACGCGCATCTGGGTGGTGACGCTAGACTTCCAGCTGCCCACCGACTTCAGCGACGCCGTGATCGACAACCTGCGGCTCGCCCACCGCCCATGAGCCTCGATCACCGCCTTCTGGACCTGCTGGTCTGCCCTGTTTGCAAGGGGCCGCTGCAAGCGCAGCGCGACGTCGAGAACCGCCTGGTCGAGTTGCAGTGCCCGGCCGACCGGCTCGGCTTCCCGGTGCGCGACGGCATACCAGTGATGCTGGAGCACGAAGCCCGCACCTTGGACGCCGCCGACGCGGCCGCAGACGGCGTGCGCTGATGGGTTTCGTGGTGCTGATCCCGGCCCGGCTGGCCTCGACGCGCCTGCCGGGCAAGCCGCTGGCGGACATCGGCGGCCTGCCGATGGTGGTGCGCGTCGCGCAGCGCGCCGCGCTGTCCGGTGCCACGCAGGTCGTGGTGGCCGGCGACGACCCGCGCATCGTCCAGGCCTGCACGGCCCACGGCGTGCAGGCGCTGCTGACGCGCAGCGACCACGCCAGCGGCAGCGACCGCCTGGCCGAGGCCTGCGAGCTGCTGGGCCTGGACGGTGACCAGGTGGTGGTCAACGTGCAGGGTGACGAGCCGCTGATCGACCCGCAACTCATCCGCGACTGCGCCGAACTGCTGCGCCGCCGCAGCGACTGCGTGATGAGCACCGCTGCGCACCCGATCGATGCGCTGGCCGACTACCTGGATCCGAACATCGTCAAGGTGGTGCTCGATGCGCAGGGCCTGGCGCTGTATTTCAGCCGCGCCCCGATTCCCTGGCGGCGCGACGGCGGCAGCGCGGACCGACCCTCCCTGCCTCAGAAACCTGCTGCATTGCGTCACGTGGGCCTGTACGCCTACCGGGCGGCCTTCCTGCGTGCCTTTCCGACGCTGCCGCCGGCCGAGATCGAAGGCACCGAGGCGCTGGAGCAGTTGCGCGTGCTCTGGCACGGGAAGCGTATCGCGGTGCATGTCAGCGCTCAGGCGCCAGGCACGGGCGTGGACACGCCGCAGGACTTGCAGCGCGTGCGCGCGCTTTTCAGCTGAGCGCAGTTGGCGCTGTTTCGCTAAGCACCTGCTGCACGGCCCGCTCGCTGCGCCGCGCGTAAGCTGCGCGCCAAGTCGGGCGTGTTAACCTCCGCGCGCTTCGCAACGGGGCCCGCCGCAGGCGCAGCCGCCCTCCATCCAGAACCCGTCGGCAACGGCGAAGGCAACCACCACATGAGACTCATTCTTTTGGGCGCTCCGGGCGCCGGCAAGGGCACCCAGGCCACGCAGATCTGCCAGAAGTACGGCATCCCACAGATCTCCACTGGCGACATGCTGCGCGCCGCGGTGAAGGCCGGCACACCGCTGGGCCTGGCGGCGAAGAAGGTCATGGACTCGGGCGCACTGGTCAGCGACGACATCATCATCGGCCTAGTCAAGGAACGCATCGCGCAGCCCGATTGCGCCCAGGGTTTCCTCTTCGACGGCTTCCCGCGGACCATCCCGCAGGCCGAGGCGATGAAGGCTGCCGGCGTCAAGCTCGACGTGGTGCTCGAGATCGACGTGCCCGACGCGGCAATCATCGAGCGCATGAGCGGCCGCCGCGCGCACCTGCCCTCGGGCCGTACCTACCACCTCAAGTTCAACCCGCCCAAGGTGGCCGGCAAGGACGACGTCACCGGCGAGGACCTGGTGCAGCGCGAGGACGACAAGGAGGAGACGGTACGCAAGCGGCTGCAGGTGTACCAGTCGCAGACCCGGCCGCTGGTCGACTACTACTCGGCCTGGGCCGCCACCGGCGACGCGCAGGCGCCGCGCTACCGGCGCATCGACGGCACCGGCAGCGTGGAACAGATCACCGAGCGCGCCTTCGCGGCGCTGGGCTGAGTTTCCAGGAAGGACAGCACATGGACATCGCAGGCAAGGTCTTCATCGTCACCGGCGGCGCGTCGGGCCTGGGCGAAGGTACCGCACGCATGCTGGCCGCGCACGGCGGCAAGGTGGTCGTCGCCGACCTGCAGGCCGATGCCGGCCAGAAGGTCGCGGCCGAGATCGGCGGCGTCTTCGTCAAGTGCGACGTCAGCCAGGAGGCCGACGGACAGGCTGCCGTGGCCGCGGCCACGCAACTCGGCAAGCTGATGGGGCTGGTCAACTGCGCCGGCATCGCGCCGGCGGTGAAGACCGTCGGCAAGGACGGTGCGCACCCGCTGGCCACCTTTGCCAAGGTGATCAACGTCAACCTGGTGGGCAGCTTCAACATGATCCGCCTGGCCGCCGAGGCGATGTGCAAGAACGCGCCCGAGGCCACCGGCGAGCGCGGCGTGCTGATCAGCACCGCCAGCGTGGCCGCCTACGACGGCCAGATCGGCCAGGCGGCCTATGCCGCGAGCAAGGGCGGCGTGGTCGGCATGACCCTGCCGATCGCCCGCGACCTGGCGCGCAACGGCATCCGCAACATGACCATCGCGCCGGGCATCTTCGGCACGCCGATGCTCTTCGGCATGCCGCAGGAAGTGCAGGACGCGCTGGCCGCCAGCGTGCCCTTCCCCAGCCGGCTGGGCCGGCCCGAGGATTACGCCAAGCTGGTGCACCAGATCATCACCAACGACATGCTCAACGGCGAGGTGA
>ERZ1645185.1194-NODE-1194-length-10708-cov-6.713039_pt1 | contig 10708 bp, 10 predicted proteins | sample MGYA00575351_ERZ1645185 | MGnify/ENA primary metagenome ERZ1645185 (study PRJEB40838, sample SAMN11284767) | freshwater sediment metagenome | isolation source: river sediment | host: Sediment | place: India: Jana village, Kanpur | collected 2015-12-17 ... | reverse complement strand
CCGAGATCGCCAAGCTGGTCGACAAGAGCCGCAGCCATGTCGCCAATTTCCAGCGCCTTCTGACGCTTCCCGAACCGGTGCTGGAACTGGTCGAGGAAGGGCGCCTGTCGATGGGCCATGCCCGGGCGCTGATCGGCTCGGACGATGCGGTCACCCTGGCGGCGGAAGCCGTGGCCAAAAACCTGTCAGTGCGCGAGGTGGAAAAGCTGGTCCGTCGCCGCACCACCGGATCCAGCGCGCCGCGCCGCGCGCGCGGGCAGCGCGATGCAGGGTCGTCTGCGGATATCGCCGCGGTGCAGGGCCATCTCGAGGAATTCCTTGGCTTGCCGGTGAGGATCAACGCCGATGCCGATCCGCGTTCGGGCGCGGTGACGATCCGCTATCGCACGCTCGACCAGCTCGACCTCATCTGCCAGCGCCTGACCGGCGGCGGCATCTGATTTGCGGGCCGCTCCGTAGAACCACGCAGAGGCCCATAGCGGCCCGTCCATCCTGGCGGGCTAGAGCTTGGCGCATGACCCGCCTTGCCCTGATCGTTCTGCCGCTCGCTGCCTCGCTGCCGGCCACGGCCCAGAGCGGGCAGGGCAGTGCAACCCTTTCGGTCTCGGTTGAGGTGGTTCCAAACTGCACCGTGTCTGCCGCCCCGCTGAGTCTCAATCCGCGCCAGGCACAGCCCTCCGAGGCTGCCGCCGACATCGTCATCGCCTGCGGGCCGGACGAGCCGTTTACCGTGGCGCTTGACCAGGGCGGTCATGCCAGCGGAGCCACGCGCCGCGCCTATGACGCGGTCACCGGGCGCTATCTGGCCTACGACATCTACCGCGATCCGGGCCGCAGCCAGCGCTGGTCCGACGGACCGGACGGTGTGGTCAGCGGGATCACCAACGCGTTCGGAAGAGCGCTGTTCAAGGCCTATGGAGCAATGCCCGCCGACCAGGATCTGATGGCCGGGAACTACTCGGACCAGGTTGTCGTAACCGTGAATTTCTAAGGTTCTTACGGGTTTACGAAGCCTGACAGCCCCTTAACCACATCGCAAGGGTAAGCCCCTAGATCCACTGTGAGACCAAGGGGGACCAGGCTTGCGATTCGCGCAGCGCCACGGCTGGACAGTTCTTGCGGCGGCAGCGATGCTGACCGCTTCTCCGGCTTACGCCGGGCGCGCGACCTATACGATGCCGGTCCACGCCCAGGTGATCAACGGCTGCACGGTCAACGCGCTGCCCCTGATCTTCAACGTTCCGGTGCCGACCAATCTCAACGTTGATTCCTCGACGACGGTAACCATCGCCTGCACGCCGAACATCCCGTTCACGCTGGATATCGACAACGGGCTCTACGCCAACGGGATCAACCGCCGCGTGTTCAACGCAGCCGCCAACGCCTACATCAACTACGACGTCTACAAGGATCCGCCGCGCAGCCAGGTCTGGGGCACGGGCGGGGCCAAGAACGTGACCGGCAATTCCGGCGCGACGGGAATCGTGGTGATGCCCGTCTATGGCCGTCTTGCTTCGTCGGCGCGGCTAAAAGCCGGCAACTACCGCGACACGCTGACCGTCACCATCAACTTCTGAACGGCCTCCCGGCCGCGTGCGATCGGTCGAAAGCGTCTTCGGCGCTTACCGAACGTTAACCATATTTGCCTAGGTATTGACCCTAAGCGAACCGCAAATTTCCGCGTAACCATTAGGGAATTTGCAAGGGGTTGTGACGCATGGAGACCACGGCTGAATGCCATGTTTCAGGGGAATAGAGACCATGCGTAAGATTGCTTTCGGGTTTGCCGCCCTCGCGGCTGTTGCCGCCACTCCGGCCCTGGCCGCCTCGGCCAGCAACCAGATGCCGGTGTCGGTCAACGTCATCAATTCGTGCACCGTTGTTGCCTCGCCGATGGCGTTCGGCACGCTGACCTCGGTCGGCGGCGTCAACGTTGACACCACCGCGACCGTCGACCTGGTCTGCACCATCGGTGCCGCCTACGACGTGTCGATGGACCTCGGCACCCACGCCGCGGGTTCGCAGCGCAACCTGCAGAACACCGTCGATGCCACCAAGCGGATTCCGTACGGCGTCTATCGCGATTCGGCCCGTACCCTGAACTGGGGCAACACCTCGGGCACCGACACCGCTGTCGGCACCACGGCCACCGGCCTCGCCACGCTGACCGCCTATGGCCGCATCCCGGCCTCGGCCACCTCGGTTCCGGCCGGTTCCTACACCGACACCGTCACCGTCACGGTGAACTTCTAAGCATCATGGAGACCTGAATGATCCGACCTGTCGCTGTCATCAGCAAGCTTGCCCTGATAGCGGCAGGCGGATCGTTCCTCTCCTTCGGACTGCAGACCGCGGTCCGTGCTGAAGAGCCTGCCGCCGCCGTCGCGCCCATCGCGAACGGCGGCGCTCGCTTGAATATCGCCCCGCTGCGGCTCGAGCTCGACGCCGTCAAGACCGGGGCAACGGTCATGCTGACCAACACCTCGTCGCGTCCGCTGGCGGTGCAGACCCGGCTCTTCGCCTGGTCGCAGGAAGCCGGCGAAGACCGCTACGCACCCTCATCCGCGCTGACCGTTTCGCCGTCGATCATCTCGATCGCGCCGGGCGCCACCCAGATCGTCCGCGTGCTGCGCACCAGTGCGGCTTCGCCTGGCGAAAAGCGCTTCCGCCTGGCGGTCGACCAGCTGCCCGATCCCACACTTGCCAAGAGCGGCGAGGCCGAGGCGCGGCTGCGTTTCACGCTTCCCGTGTTCATCGACCGCGACAAGGCCGAACCGGCCGCGCTGACCTGGCGCCTTGCCGGGGGCCAGCTCCAGTTGGCGAACAGCGGCGGCCGCACCGCCAAGGTCATGTCTGTCGAGGTGAAGGCGGCCGGCGGAACCGCAATTCCGGTCGAACGCAACTCGCTGCGCTATGTGCACGGCCAGTCTGCGATTTCCTGGGGCCTGGGCAGCCTGTGCCCGGCAGGCCCGGTCAGCGTGACCGCGCTGGTGGACGGCCAGACGGCCAATGCGCAGGTCTCGCCGAACTGCGGCTGAGCGGCTCCTTGCGCTTGTTGCCGCGTTAGGCGCGGCCCTGGGCGGGGGCACCGCCCTCGCGCAGACGGACCCGTTCGCCCTTCCAACCGGAATAACCGCGCAAAGCGTGTCGGCCCAGTCCGGGCCCGGCCTCTCGGAAATCGCCGTCGACGGCGAGACCCGGGCGCGGATGGTCGATCTGGCCTGGTCCAATGGCGTGCTGACGATCGATGCCGACGGCGCCCGCGCGGCCGGGCTGCCCGTTGCGCCGGGCCAGCAGGGCCATCTGCCGCTCGATTCGCTGCGGATCGCCAAATGGTCGTTCGATGCCCAGCGCCAGCGGCTTGAAGTGCAGCTGCTGCGCAAGAGCGACGGCGCCAATCTGATCGACATGGCCTATGCCCCGCGCAAGGACGGCGACAGCACGCCGCTGACCGCGTTCCGGCTCGATTACGACCTTACCGCGACCCTCGCCAAGGGCCGCACCGGGGCGGCTGCCCTGGTCGAGGCGGCCCTGGTGCGCGGCAACGTGTCGGCCACCAGCGGTTTTCGCGTCGTCACCGAACCCCAGCCCGGATCGCCGACCTTCCTGCGGCTCGATTCGCAGGTTCAGGTGCTGTTTCCGAAGAACGGCCTGACCGCCACGGCGGGCGATTTCATTGCCGCGGGCGGGCAAAGCCAGCGCGCGGTGAGGCTGGGCGGGATCCAGCTGGCTTCCGACTATTCGCTTCGCCCCGATCTGGTGACGGTGCCACTGCCTGCCTTTACCGGCCAGGTTTCGGTGCCGACGGGGATCGACATCATCACCGGCGACCAGCGTTACACGCTGGGCCAGGTCGAACCGGGCGAGTTTACCGTGCGCAACGTGCCCTCCAACGCCGGCCGCGGCGAGGTGGCGGTGGTCGTGCGCGACGCGCTGGGCCGCGAAACGGTCCAGAACACCAAATTCTACATGTCGCGATCGCTTCTGGCACCGCGCTTGCGCGAGTTCGCGATCAACGCCGGCGTGGTCCGACGACGATACGGGCTTAAAAGCAACGATTACGGCCCCTTCGCCGCCAACCTGTATTACCGCCGCGGGATAACCTCGCGGCTGACGGTTGAAGGGACCACCGAATGGACCCCGGGGCTCATCAACGTGGGCGGCCGGGGCGATCTTGCTTTGGGCGGGATCGCCCTGGCGACGCTCGAAACCCGCCTGAGCAGCGAATACGCCACCGGATTGACCGGTTCGCTGGTCAATTTCGGCCTCGAATCGGTCGGACGGCGGTTTTCGGCGCGCGTTTCGGCCTCGCTGCCCAGTTCGGGCTACCGCGATGTCGCCAGCAAGCTGGGCGATCCGTTGCCGCCGAAGGAATTCCTCGGCCAGATCTCGTTCAACCTCAAGAACATGACCCAGTTGCAGGTATCGGCAGGCCGCCAGGAACGCCGTTACGACCCGCGCTTCACCTTCTTCGAACCCAAAGTGACTTTTGCCAACGCCTCGTTCCGGACCCAGATCCGCAAGAATATCGATGTTTTCGCCTCGCTTGGCTATCGCAACGGGACAACGCGCTCAGTCAACGCCTGGGCCGGTGTCTCGATCCAGCTCGGCAAGGGCCGCAACGCGCAAGGATCGGTCAGCGGCGGCACCGGCATGCCGGTCAGCGCCAACGCCGGCTTCTATCGCCGCGATACCGAGCAGACCCGGCTGGGATACGGGGCCGAAGTGCAGACCGGCGCAACCGAACGTGTGGCCGGCACGGTCAGCTACCGTGCGGTCCATGGCCGGGTCGAGGCCCAGGCTGAACGCGTCGGCGGGCTCTATGGCCTGCGCCTCAACGCGCGCGGCACGGTGCTGGTCACCGGCGGGACCGTCTTTGCCCGCAACCAGACCGGGGGAAGCTATGCCCTGGTTCGCACCGGCACGGTGGCCGGGGTGACCGTGATGCGCGAGAACCGCCTGGCCGGCGTGACGCGCAAGAACGGCGTGCTGCTGGTCGAAAACATTGCCCCGCAAGTACCGCTGACCTTCGACATCGACCCCGAAAAGCTGCCGTCCGACGCGCTGGCCCGTGCGACGCACCGCCGCATCGTCGTGCCGCGCCGGGCGATCGGCCTGGTCGCGCTTGACGTAGTCCATTTCCGCCCCCGTCCGATCCGCGTCACCGGCCCCGACGGCGCCGACTTGCCGGTTGGTACGGTGCTGATCGCCCGGCCTTCGGGCGAACAGGTCATGGTCGGGTTCGAAGGGCTGGTCGATTTCAACACCGAAGGCGGCGACACCCGGATCGAGCGGCTCTACGAAGGCGGCGCGCGCTGCGTGGTCGATACGGCCGATCTTGCCGCCCTGCCCGCCGATGTTGTGCCCCAGCGCGCCTGCCGGATCGAACTCAACGCCGAGATCGTCGCCCGCGACCCCGGCACCACCAAGCGCGACGGCGCGCGCGGCCGCAGCGGCGGCGCCCGGCGGCGCTAGGCCTTCAGCCAAGTTGCGCCGCGCAACTTGCGCCGGCATCTTAATCGTTCGATTAAATTGTGTTGCAGCCCCGCGCGCGGCGGCTTAATCCCTGCGGCACGCCCCGCAAGGAGAGGAATGCCATGTCGCTCGATTCGCTGTCGCGCAGCTGTTACACCGAAGACCACGAAGCCTTCCGTTCGACGGTCCGCCGCTTCGTTGCCGAACAGCTGGAACCGCATGCCGCGAAGTGGGACGAGGACGGCATCATTCCCAAGGACGTCTGGCCCAAGGCGGGCGAGCTGGGCCTTCTTTGCCCGACTGTGCCCGAGGCTTACGGCGGTCTTGGCCTCGACTTCGGCTACAACGCGATCATCGACGAAGAGATCGGCTATGGCACCGATGTGGCGACCGGTTTCTCGCTGCAATCGGATATCGTCGCCAATTACATCATCCAGTATGGCTCGGAAGAGCAGAAGCAGACCTGGCTGCCAAAGATGGTCAGCGGCGAGATCGTCACCGCGATCGCCATGACCGAGCCTGGCACCGGCTCCGATCTGCAGGGGCTGCGCACCACGGCGAAGAAGGACGGCAACCATTATGTCGTCAACGGGTCGAAGACCTACATCACCAACGGCCAGAACGCCGACCTGATCCTGGTCTGCGCCAAGACCGACACCGATGTGCAGCCGGCGTGGAAGGGTGTGTCGATCATCCTGGTCGAAGCGGACCGCGCCGGGTTCAAGCGCGGCCGCAATCTCGACAAGGTCGGACTCGACGCCGCCGATACCTCGGAAATGTTCTTCGAGGACGTGCGGGTGCCGATCACCAACTGTCTGGGCGAGGAGGGCAAGGGCTTCATCTACCTGATGAGCGAGCTGCCGCAGGAACGTCTCGGCATCGCGATCTCGGCCCAGACCGCGGCGCAGCGCGCTTTCGACATGACGGTCGAGTTCACCCGCGATCGCAAGGCCTTCGGAAAGCCGGTGCTGGACTTCCAGAACACCCGCTTCGTCCTCGCCGATCTCAAGGCCAAGCTGCAGGTCGGCTGGGCGCACCTCGACTGGTGCATCGCCCGCCACATCAAGCACGAACTGACCCCGGTCGAAGCCTCCGGCGCCAAGCTGTGGCACACCGAGCTTCAGGGCGAAGTGGTCGACAAGTGCCTCCAGCTCCACGGCGGAGCCGGGTTCATGAACGAATACCCCATCGCAAAGCAGTGGCGCGGCGCGCGGGTGACGCGGATCTTCGGCGGCACCAGCGAGATCATGAAGGAACTGATCGGCCGTTCGCTGTAACGGCCGCCCAGCTTACTTGATCGGGATCCGCTTGTCGGGAACGACGCGGATGCGCTTGGTCGGGGCCGGGCGGCGCGGAATGATGCGCTTGGCCGAACCGGCCACGGGCACCCATTCCTCGATCACCTGGGTTTCCGTGCATTCACGCGGTGCCGGCGCGGTCTGTACGGCGGCCTGCTGCGGAACCATCATCACCGGAACCATGACGGTCATCGGTTGATAGGCCATCTGGTAGCCGTAGCCGGGCTGGCCGTAACCATGGCCGTAATAGCCCATGTGGCGTTCGAGATAGCTCTCGCAGTAATCCATCGCCCGGCGTTCCGCGCGGCGATCGGCGCTGTTGCCGATCGCTCCGCCCGCGGCGGCCCCGGCGACAGCGCCAACTACGGTGCCAAGGGTCTTGTCGCCCCGTCCGGCAACGGCGTTCCCCAGGATCCCCCCGGCCACGCCGCCGATCAAAGCGCCGCCGATCGTGTTGCCGCGGCGGTCGCGGCTGCGGTTGGCGCGGCATTCGGCCAGCCAGTCTTCGCGGGCCTGATCCCAGGCGGCGCGGTCATAGCCGGGCTGCGCCGGTGCCTGCTTCCAGTGGCTGTCGCCGTGGGCGTGGTCCATCGGCGGCGGTGGCGGCATGGGTGCCGACTGCGCCTGGGCCGGCAGCGCAAGCGCCGCGCCGGCAGCCAGCGCCAATGCGGCGGAAACGAAACGGGTCGGCGAGCTCAGCGACATGGCAATCCCCTGCAATCGCCGGGCAGAATCCGGCGTTAACCGGTAAGTTACCATCACTAACCTTGTGAATCCAAGCCGGGCAGGGCGCCGGGTTCGGGCCTGTCCCGATCTGGTGCAGCGCCAAGACGTCAGATTGCGGCGGCGATCGCTCCGGCCAGTTTGACCACGCCCGCCGCATCGTCGGCGTCGAAGCGGGCCGGTTCCGGGCTGTCGAGATCGATCACCGCGATCACCTTCCCGTCGCGCAGGACCGGGACGACCAGCTCGCTGCGGCTGGCCGCGTCGCAGGCGATGTGGCCCGGGAAGGCGTGAACATCGGGCACCAGTTGCACGCCGCCGCTGGCCGCGGCGGCGCCGCAGACGCCTTGGCCGAAGGGAATGCGGATGCAGGCGGGCTTGCCTTGAAAGGGGCCGAGCACCAGCTCGCCATCGACCACGCGGTAGAATCCGGCCCAGTTGAGCCGGTCGACATATTGCCACACCAGCGCCGCGACGTTTGCCATGTTCGCCACCGGATCGGGCTCGCCGGCTACCAGTCCGCGGGCCGCGCTGGCCAGATCGTCATAGAGTTCGGGCTTCGACAGCGAACTGTCCGGGGCAAAGGCGTACATGCGGGTGACACTATCTCACACACGCCTTGCCGCCTAGACGCGTTGCGCCTAAATCCTTCGCCATGTCGACCAAACGCAAGCTGCTCGTCGCCCTTGGGGTGTTCCTCCTCGTCATCGGCGGCTTCGCCTGGTTCCTGATGCGCGGCACGCCCGCGCAGAAGAGCCTTGACCAGCTGTCCGGGCGTGAGCCGCAACTGGTCCGGCCCAAGGCGGAAAGCTTTCCCTCGATCGGTATCGCCAAGCCGATCGGCTGGGCTGCGGGCGAGACGCCCAAGGCCGCGCAGGGGCTGGGCGTGGTGCGCTTCGCTGAAGGGCTCAACCACCCGCGCGTCATGCTGACCCTGCCCAACGGCGATGTCGTGGTCGCCGAAGCCGATGCGCCAGAAGGCAGCATGGGCGGCGGGCTGACCGCCTGGATCGGCAGCATGTTGATGAAGCGCGCCGGGGCCAAGGTTAAGTCGCCCGATGCGCTGATCCTGCTGCGCGACGGCGATGGCGATGGCCGCGCCGAACAGAAGTTCACCCTGCGCCAGGGCAATGGCCTGGCCTCGCCCTCGGGCCTCGCCTGGCGCGATGACACGCTTTATGTCGCCAACCACAACGCGGTGCTGTCGTTCCCCTACAAGTTGGGCGAAACGACGCTGGCCTCGGCCCCGAAAAAGCTGATGGACCTGCCCGCCGGGGGCAACCACTGGATGCGCAACGTGCTGCTGAGCGCGGATGGCACGCGGCTGTTCGTCGCGGTTGGCTCGGCCTCGAACATCGCCGAAAAGGGCATCGAGCTGGAAAAGGGCCGCGCCGCGATCTGGGAGCTCAACCTCAAGACCGGCTATCCGCGCCAGTACGCGCAGGGTCTGCGCAACCCCAACGGGATGGACTGGAACCCCTCGTCGGGCGAGCTGTGGACCGTGGTCAACGAGCGCGACCAGCTTGGTCCCGACCTGGTGCCCGATTACCTGACCAACGTGCCGATCGGCGCGCATTACGGCTGGCCGTGGGTCTACTGGAAGAACAACGACGACGACCGGGTCAACAATTCGGCCCCGCCCGAATACTTCGACGACTACGTCCGCAAGCCCGAGTTCGCGCTGGGCGCGCACGTCGCGCCGCTGGGCATGGCCTTCGTCAAGGGCGGGGAAAAGCTTGGCCCGGCCTTCGCCAACGGCGCGGTGATCGCGCGCCACGGTTCGTGGAACCGCAAGCCGCTGTCGGGTTACGACGTGGTGTTCGTGGCGTTCGACGCCAACGGCAACCCGCAGGGCCTGCCGGTTCCGCTGCTCACCGGCTTCCTGGTCGACGGCAAGAGCGAGACCCGCGGCCGCCCGACCTGGGTCAGTTTCGCGCGTGACGGTGCGCTGCTGGTCAGCGACGACACCGCCGGGATCATCTGGCGGGTGATGGCGGCGGGCGCCGCACCTGCGGCCACGGTCAAGCCGGTGGTCACCGCCCGGATGCCCCCGCAGCGCGAGCTCAAAGGCGACCCGGACGACGAGGCGCGCTACAAGGCCGGGTTCAAGGACGACCAGAAGGTCGCGCAGTAAGCCTTACAGAGCGATCCCGGCGCGCCCGGCCAGTTCGGTAACGAACTGCCAGGCCACCCGGCCCGATCGCGCGCCGCGGCGCTTGGCCCACTCCAGCGCCTCGCCTTCATCCCAGGCCAGGCCGCGTGCCGCGCAGTACCCGTCGACGATCGCCAGGTAATCGTCCTGGGTGCAGTTGTGAAAGCCGATCGAGAGGCCGAACCGGTCGGCCAGGGCCAGCCGGTCGTCGACCGCGTCGCGCGGGTTGATCGGATCATCCTGTTCCGACAAGTGACGCGGCACGATGGCGCGGCGGTTGGAGGTAACCGCCAGCCGGACATTGGCCGGGCGCGCTTCGACCCCGCCTTCCAGCCACGACCGCAGCGCGCGCGGCCCGGCGCTGTCGCCGTCCTCGAAGCCCAGGTCGTCGATGAACACCAGAAAGCGGCGCTCCACCCCGCCCAGCGCGGCGAACAGCGCGGTCAGGCTGGCCAGCGCTTCGGGCGCGACCTGGACCAGGGCAAGGTCGCCCGGGCCTGAACCCTGCGCGGCGGTAACGGCGGCGCGCAGCAGCGCCGACTTGCCCATGCCGCGCGATCCCCACAACAGCATGTCATGCGCCGCATGGCCTGCGGCCAGGCGGGCGACGTTGGTGGTGACCAGCGCCTTCTGGCTGTCGATGCCCTTGAGCAGATCCAGTGGCGGCGCGACGATCTGCGCCACAGGCCGCGCCGCGCCGTCCCAGACATAAGCCGGAGCGCCGCGCCAATCGGCGGCGCTGGCCGGGGGCGGGCTCAGCCGCTCGAGCGCGTCGGCGATGCGGGCCAGCGGATCGCCCTGGTCGCTCATCCCGCCAGGCTTTCGCTGTCGAGCGCGTAGAGCAGGCTGGCCCCGGCTGTCGCCGCCGCCTTCAACCCGCGCGTCTCGGGGGCGATATGCTCGGCGAAATAGCGCGCAACAACGGCCTTGGTCCGCGCCTGGGGTGTGTCGCTGCCGGCCAAGGCCGCCGCCTGCCGCGCCAGCTGCGCACCGGCCACGGCGACCGCGCACATGGTGCAGAACGGAACGCTGCCGGCCAGACGATCGTCAAGCGAGGCTG
>ERZ1645185.1193-NODE-1193-length-10715-cov-4.487430_pt1 | contig 10715 bp, 15 predicted proteins | sample MGYA00575351_ERZ1645185 | MGnify/ENA primary metagenome ERZ1645185 (study PRJEB40838, sample SAMN11284767) | freshwater sediment metagenome | isolation source: river sediment | host: Sediment | place: India: Jana village, Kanpur | collected 2015-12-17 ... | reverse complement strand
CCACCGAGATCTACACTCTTTCCCTACACGACGCTCTTCCGATCTAGCGCCAGACGCATCTCTTCCCGCGTCTTGCCGACGCCCGAGAAGACGATCTTGTCGCCCGGCACGCCTGCGGCCTTGGCCCGCCGGTATTCGCCCCCCGATACCACGTCCATGCCGGCGCCCAGATCGCCGAGCGTCTTGAGGACGGCGACGTTCGACAGCGACTTGATGGCGAAGCAGACAAGGTTCGGCAACGGCGCCAGCGCATCGGTAAACAGGCGATAATGACGGGTCAGCGTGGCGGTGGAATAGACGTAGAAGGGCGTGCCGACCGCTGCGGCAATGTCGGCAACGGGCACATCCTCGGCATGAAGCCGGCCATTGCGGTAAAGGAAGTGGTCCATGCCCGTCGTCCCCGTTGGTCCTGCGGCCCGGAATACGGGAATTTCCCTGTATCCGGAAGGGCTTTCAGGAGACCGGGCGGGTCCGCAGGAACAGATAGAGCGGCAGCCCGCAGGAGACGCCGATGCAGAACGTGGCGGGGATCGCGACAAGCGCGGTCCAGTTGCGCCGCACCCGCGTCTCGGCAATGATCCAGACGGTCAGTGCGATGGCCGCGATCGTAAGATCCCAGGTCAGGCCGGTGGTCGAGGCATTGACATACCAGGCGTCGATCAGGCCAGATAGCCCGGTTCCGGTTTGGCGCATGTAGGCGACGAACCACGCCATCGGGTGGATTGCGCCCCAGATCGCCAGGGCCAGGTAGATCATCCGCAGCAGCGACATCGACCGGCGCCTTGCGTCAGTAACTCGACCCGCGGCTTCCGGCTGAACTGCTGCGATCGCCGCTGGCCACGCCGAAACGGCCATCTCCGGTAATGGTCACGCCCGAAGATGTCGCCTGGGGCGCCGGTTTGGCGGGCGGGATCGGCTTGCCATCGGCACCGCAAGCGGAAAGCAGGGCAAGAACAGCCAGAGCCGGGACGATACGGTTCATTTCAGAAGCTCCTTCCAGCGGGCAATCTGGGCGCGGACCTGATCGGGGGCCGTGCCACCATAGGACATGCGGCTGCGGACCGAGTTTTCCACACCCAGAACGGTAAAGACATCGGCAGTAATGCCGGGATGGATCGACTGCATCTCGGCCAGGGTCAGGTCGGGCAGGTCGCAGCCCTTGGCCTCGGCCTTGGCGACCAGCGTGCCGGTGACGTGATGCGCCTCGCGGAAGGGCAGGTTCAGCGTGCGGACCAGCCAGTCGGCGAGATCGGTCGCGGTCGAGAAGCCCGAAGCGGCGGCGGCGGCAAGGCTGTCGCGGTTGGCCGTCATGTCGGCCACCATCCCGGTCATCGCGGCGAGGCCAAGCATCAGCGTGTCCGCGGCGTCGAAGACCTGTTCCTTGTCCTCCTGCATATCCTTGGAATAGGTCAGCGGCAGGCCCTTCATGATGGTGAAGAGCGCCACCGTGGCACCAAGGATCCGGCCGAGCTTCGCCCGCAGAAGCTCTGCCGCGTCGGGGTTCTTCTTCTGTGGCATGATCGATGAGCCGGTCGTCCAGCGGTCGGACAGCCGCACGAAGCGGAACTGGGCCGAGGACCAGATCACCAATTCTTCGGCGAAGCGCGACAGGTGCATGGCGCAGATCGAGGCGGCCGACAGGAACTCCAGCGCGAAGTCGCGGTCCGACACGGAGTCGAGCGAGTTGGCGGTCGGACGGTCGAAGCCGAGCGCTGCGGCGGTCATGTGCCGGTCGATCGGGAAGGAGGTGCCGGCCAACGCCGCCGCCCCGAGCGGGCTTTCGTTCATCCGCTTCCGGGCATCGGCAAAGCGCGAGCGGTCGCGAGCCAGCATCTCGACATAGGCCATCATGTGGTGGCCCCAGGTCACGGGTTGTGCAGTCTGAAGGTGGGTGAACCCGGGCATGACCCAGTCCGCTCCCGCTTCGGCCTGGGCCAGGAAGGCCCGCATCAGCGCCTCGATGCCGGTGACCGCCGCGTCGCACTGGTCGCGGACCCACAGGCGGAAATCGACGGCCACCTGATCGTTGCGCGACCGCGCCGTGTGAAGCCGCCCGGCCGGTTCGCCGATGATCTCCTTCAGGCGGGCCTCTACGTTCATGTGGATGTCTTCAAGTTCCACCTTGAAGGCGAAATCGCCGGCCTCGATTTCTGACAAGACCGTGAGAAGGCCTTCCCGGATCGCCTCGACATCCTTATTGGTCAGGATGCCTGTCGCGGCGAGCATCGCCGCATGGGCGCGCGAGCCTGCGATGTCCTGCGCATAGAGCCGCTTGTCGAAGCCGATCGAGGCGTTGATCGCCTGCATGATCGCGTCGGGACCGGTGGCGAAGCGCCCGCCCCACATCTGGTTGGCGGTTGCGGACTTCGGCGTCGTGTCGGACATCTTGGGACCCTTCGGAGGGGAAACGTGCTGCGGCTTTTCGCGATCGGTCTTTATACGGCCCTTGCCCTCTGTGCAAATCCGGCTCTTGCCGGGGCAGAGGCTGCTGCGCTGGCAACCGGCGAGATGAAGAAGCTGGTCTTTGCCGAAGCGCCAAGGCCGCTTCCGGAAATTGCGATCGTCGATGCTGGCGATGCAGAGCGGCAACTGGCCGACTGGCGGGGGAAATGGGTCGTCCTGAATTTCTGGGCGACCTGGTGCGCGCCCTGCCGCGTCGAGATGCCGTCGCTTGACCGGCTTCAGGCGGCGATGCCGGAGATCGCGGTGCTGCCGGTGGCGACGGGTCGCAACTCGGTGGAGGCGATCAACCGCTTCTATGGCGAGGCCGGCGTGACCAGCCTGCCCGTCCTGCGCGATCCGAAGTCGGCGCTGTCGCGCGAGCTTGGGGTGCTGGGCCTGCCGGTCACGCTGATCCTGAACCCCGAGGGGCAAGAGGTCGCGCGCCTGATCGGTGACGCCGTCTGGGACAGCGACGACGCCAAGGCTGTCCTCGCAGCGCTGGCAACCGACCGCTAGCAATTTCCTTCGAAGGAAATTGCCAAGAGTTTTCGAAAACTCTTGGCGCGTCGTTCAGCCAGCCGCGCTTCGGTGGACGAGGCGGATCAGCGCCGTCGCCTCTGGCGGCGGCGCCTGTTCGATCCGCCGATACTCGCGACCGTCCTGCGTGCGCCACAGAAGGCCCCGTTCGACCATCGTGCGGCGCAGGATCGCCGGATCGTCGAAATCGTGCCACTGGCGCAGAAGCGCAGTCACCTGGCGTTCGGACAGGATTTCCCCGCGGGGAAAACGCGCCCAGAGCGGCCAGAGCGCAAGGTGCTGCATCCAGGTCCGCGCTGGCCAGCGCAGGAGCCGGCCAGCGCGATCGAAATGGCGCATCACCTGTTCGACGCGGACATGGTCCGGCGCAGGGGGTGGCTGTGCGTCCAGCCGTTCGCCCGCCGCCTGCGCGGCCCGGAAATGCTGGAAGTTGCGATAGCCCGCGCCGCGGGCGAGCATGTTCATTAGCGTCAGGTGGCCGGGCCGCTCGATGCTGTCCGGCAGTTGGGCCTGCAGCGAACGGGCAAGGGCGGAGATGTCATCCACCCGGAAGGGAAAGGCAGTTCTGGTCATGTCAGCCTCGTGACGTGCCACGCAGGGTCGCTGGCCACCGCTTGCGATCGGGCACGAGACAAGGACAGGTGCAAGACGATCTGGCTATCGCAGGTCTAGCTGCCCGGTCTGGGCTGGTGGCGCCTGGGTGAACTGCGGACCCTTGCGGCGAAGCATCGCGGAATTGGCGGACAGGATCAAGAGGCGCCACCGATCCTGGCAACGTGGTCGTGGCAGTGACAGCCCACGACGTGGTCATTGACCATGCCGGTCGCCTGCATGAACGCATAGACGATGGTCGGCCCGCAGAAGGTGAAGCCCTCCTTCTTGAGATCCTTCGAAATTCGCGCGGAAAGTTCGGTCTGTGCCGGAATGTCGGCCGAGCTGACAGGTCTGGGCTGAAGTGGGTGGCCGTCGACATAGCGCCACAGGAAGTTCGAGAAACCCTCGCGTTCCTCGATCCGCAGGAAAGCCTGCGCGCCTTTGATCGTTCCTTCGATCTTGCCGCGATGGCGGATGATGCCGGGGTCGGCCAGCAGGCGTTGGACCTCGGGCTCACCCCAGTTGGCGATGACCTCGGGTCGGAAGCCTGCGAAGGCGCTGCGGAAGGCGTCGCGCTTGCGTAGGATGGTGATCCAGGCCAGCCCGGCCTGAAACCCGTCGAGGATCAGCTTTTCCCAAAGCGCGCGGCCGTCGCGTTCGGGCATGCCCCATTCGGTGTCGTGATAGGCAACATAAAGCGGATCGGTTCCGCACCAGCCGCAGCGGACAGGGTCGCTCATCTGCCCCTCACAATTTGGAACAAAATGGAAACTTCACCACTTCTTTACGGCCTCGGGCGCAGCCTGTCGAGGGCAGCAATGCGGAGGTCAGGATGGTGCGGCGCCGGGCGGAACGGCAGAACAAGGGCGAGGGCGCCGAAAGCCCCTTCACCGTCGCGGTCGCCGAACAGGAACGGCGCACGACCGACATGGTGCGTGATGCGCTGCGGCGGGGGCGGCTGGCGCTGGCCTATCAGCCGGTCGTCGCTGCGCGTGAAAGCGGGCGAATCGCCTTTCACGAGGGGCTGATCCGCATCCTCGACGAAAACGGCCGCACGATCCCGGCGCGGGATTTCATGCCCGTGGCGGAAAACTCCGACCTCGGCCGGCTGATCGACTGTGCGGCGCTGGAACTCGGGCTGTCGACCTTGCGGCGCGAGCCGGGGGTTCGGCTGTCGATCAATATGTCGGCCCGGTCGATCGGCTATCCGCGCTGGACCGAAATCCTGCGCAACGGGCTGGCGGCGGAACGGACCGTGGCGGAACGGCTGATCCTCGAGATTACGGAAGGTTCGGCGATGCTGATGCCGGAAATCGTCGTGGCCTTCATGGATGACCTGCACCGGCGCGGTATCACCTTCGCGCTGGACGATTTCGGGTCAGGTTTCACCGCCTTTCGGCATTTCCGGGAGTTTTCCTTCGACATCGTCAAGATCGACGGCCAGTTCATTCGCGGGATCGGCCATGATCCCGACAACCAGGTGCTGACCCAGGCGCTGATGCTGATTGCGCGGCAGTTCGACATGTTCACCGTGGCGGAAGCGGTCGAGACGGCAGAAGAGGCGGCGTGGCTGGCCGCCGCGGGCGTCGATTGCCTGCAGGGCTATCATTTCGGCGTGCCGACCACGCGGCCCGTCTGGCGCGAAGCCCCGCCGAAGCCGGCGCGCAAGGCCCGGCGAGGCCACGTGTCGCGGACCCCCGACCAAGTTGTGCCTTGTGCTTGACGTGACGGCTCCTTAGGCCATGCTGCGTGGCGGCAAAGCGGATTGTTGCCTGTTGGGCTAGGGAGAGGACTTCAGCCATGACCAATGTCGTAATCGTCTCGGCGGCGCGTACCGCTGTCGGAAGCTTCAACGGTTCCTTCGCGAACACTCCCGCCCACGAGCTTGGGGCCAAGGTCATCGAGGCGGTCGTCGCCCGGGCCGGCATCGACAAGTCCGAAGTCTCGGAAACCATCCTGGGCCAGGTGTTGACCGCCGGTCAGGGCCAGAACCCGGCCCGCCAGGCCCATATCAATGCTGGCCTGCCCAAGGAGAGCTCGGCCTGGAGCCTCAACCAGGTTTGCGGTTCGGGCCTGCGGGCCGTCGCGCTTGGCGCGCAGCATGTCCAGCTTGGCGATGCGGCGATCGTCGTCGCCGGCGGTCAGGAAAGCATGAGCCTGTCGCCCCATGTCGCGCATCTGCGTGCCGGCACCAAGATGGGTGACATGAAGTTCATTGATTCGATGATCAAGGACGGTCTGTGGGACGCCTTCAACGGCTATCACATGGGCCAGACGGCCGAGAATGTCGCCGCGCAGTGGCAGATCAGCCGTGACATGCAGGATGAATTCGCCGTCGCCAGCCAGAACAAGGCTGAGGCGGCGCAGAAGGCCGGCAAGTTCAAGGACGAGATCGTTCCCTTCGTCATCTCGACCCGCAAGGGTGACATCACCGTGGACGGCGACGAATACATCCGCCATGGCGCGACGATCGAGGCAATGCAGAAGCTGAAACCGGCTTTCACCAAGGACGGAAGCGTTACCGCCGCCAACGCCAGTGGCCTGAACGACGGCGCCGCGGGCGTCCTGCTGATGAGCGAGGCCGAGGCGGCGAAGCGCGGGCTGAAGCCGTTGGCGCGGATCGCCTCCTATGCGACGGCGGGGCTCGATCCGTCGGTGATGGGCGTCGGCCCGATCTATGCAAGCCGCAAGGCGCTGGAAAAGGCCGGCTGGAAGGTCGGCGACCTTGATCTGGTCGAGGCGAACGAGGCGTTCGCCGCCCAGGCCTGCGCCGTGAACAAGGACATGGGCTGGGATCCGTCGATCGTGAACGTCAACGGCGGCGCCATTGCCATCGGCCACCCGATCGGCGCGAGCGGCGCGCGCATCCTGAACACGCTGTTGTTTGAAATGCAGCGCCGGGGCGCAGGCAAAGGTCTGGCCACGCTGTGCATCGGTGGCGGCATGGGTGTCGCCATGTGTCTGGAACGTGCCTGAGCAGCGACGCCTGACAGTCCTGGTTCGGCTGGCCTTCGCCCTTGTGGCGGCAGGCCAGCCGGTCTTGGCCGAGACGGCGCCAAAACCGCCGCTCTGGGCCACCTTGGCCGAATGCAGCGCCGTGTTCGAGGCTGTCGGGCAGGCCGACGGCTATGCCGGGACGACGGAGAAGCAACGCGCCGACGCGGCCGCCACCGCGACCTTCTTCCTGGCGGAAGCAGAGAAGGAGGCCGCCGCTGAAGGGCAAGCCGATCCAAAGGCGGATGTCGCCTCGATCATGGGATATCTGCGGAAACGATGGGCAAATCGTTCGGAGCAGGTTCTCTCGCTGCCATCGAATCTGAAATGGATTGCCTATTGCGGCGATCTCGGTCGAAAGCGCGGTATCCTGCCGCTGCGGCAATGAAACCCATCCAAATGTCGCAGGAATCTGTGCGCAACATTGTTGCGATGGCCATCTGGTTTCGGTAACAGTCTTGCGAGTCACGCAAAGCGGAGGAGTGAAAATGGCGAGAGTGGCGTTGGTGACGGGTGGGTCGCGCGGGATTGGCGCGGCGATCTCCGTTGCGCTGAAGGCGGCGGGATACTCCGTGGCGGCGAACTATGCCGGGAATGACGAGGCCGCGGCCGCGTTCACCAAGGAAACCGGCATCAAGACATTCAAGTGGTCGGTAGCGGATTACGATGCCTGCGCCGCTGGCATCAAACAGGTCGAGGCGGAACTTGGCCCGGTCGACGTTCTGGTAAACAACGCCGGCATCACCCGCGACGCGATGTTCCACAAGATGACCCCGCAGCAGTGGAAGGAAGTCATCGACACCAACCTGACCGGGCTGTTCAACATGACCCATCCGGTCTGGACCGGCATGCGTGACCGCAAGTTCGGCCGGATCATCTCGATCAGCTCCATCAACGGTCAGAAGGGTCAGGCCGGCCAGGCGAATTACTCGGCGGCCAAGGCGGGCGACCTGGGCTTCACCAAGGCGCTGGCCCAGGAAGGCGCGCGCGCTGGCATCACCGTCAACGCGATCTGCCCCGGTTATATCGGTACCGAGATGGTGAAGGCGATCGACGAGAAGGTCCTGAACGAGCGCATCATCCCGCTGATCCCGGTGGGCCGTCTGGGTGAGCCGGAAGAGATCGCCCGGGCGGTGGTGTTCCTTGCCTCGGACGATGCGGGCTTCATCACCGGATCGACGATCAGCGCCAATGGTGGCCAGTACTTCGTCTGACAGGCGTTTGCCAATTCAGCAGAAGGCCCGCGTTTCGCGGGCCTTTTTGCTTGCCAGCGCCAGCCGGATCGCTTGAATGCGCCGGATGTCGCAACGCAACGCCACCCTTGTCGGATTTACCGCCGTCCTGCTCTGGTCGCTGCTGGCCCTGTTCACGGTCGGCTCGGCGCCCGTTCCGCCTTTTCAGCTTGCCGCGATGACCTTTGTCGTGGGCGGGCTGCTTGGGCTGATCTGGACGATGGTCACCGGGCAGGGAGCGGCCCTGCGGTCAGTCAGGTGGCAGGTTTACGCGTTTGGAACGGCCGGGCTATTCGGCTATCACGCGCTTTATTTCTCGGCGTTGCGGCTGGCGCCGGCGGCCGAGGCGGGGCTCATCGCCTATCTCTGGCCGCTGTTCATCGTGCTGATGTCTGGCTTCCTGCCCGGCGAGCGGCTGAAGGTGCTGCATGTCATCGGGGCGATCCTGGCCTTTGCCGGTGCCGCGCTGATCGTGCTGCGGGGGGCGGGCGGCATTTCCGGCGAAGCTCTGCCCGGGCTGGGGCTGGCCTTTCTTTGCGCGCTGACCTGGTCGGCTTATTCGGTCATGTCCCGGCGCTTCGGGGAAGTGCCGACGGCAAGCGTGACGGTCTTTTGCCTGGCGACTTCCGTGCTTTCCGCACTGGCGCATCTGGCTTTCGAACAGACAGTCTGGCCGGAGGCGAGCGTGGGATGGCTCAGCATCCTCGCGCTTGGCCTCGGTCCGGTCGGGCTGGCCTTCTATACATGGGATTTCGGCGTCAAGCGCGGCAACATCCAGTTGCTTGGCGTCGCCTCTTATGCCGCACCGCTGCTTTCCACCCTCGCGCTGGTCGCAGCCGGGATAACCGATCCGTCGGCGGTGTTGCTGATTTCTGCGGTGCTGATTACCGCGGGGGCGGCGCTGGCGGCGCGCGCCAGCGCCTGAAATCCGTTATGCCTGCATCAGGCGGGCGATCTCTTCCTTGATCCTGAGTTTCTGCTTCTTCAGTTCGGCGATCTTCAGATCGTCGGCACCGGGACTGCGCTGGTCCTGTTCGACCTGCAGGGAGAGGCTTTCGTGCTTGCGGCGCAGTTCCTGCAGGTGCGAAGCGATCGTCATATCCGTCCTCCATCAGTTGCAATGTAACAAGTGCATCACAAAGGATGAGTCGTGTCACGCAATCTTGGTGCGCACCGGCGGCGGCCCGCGCAACTTTCAGTGAAAGACTTTATCGATGCTTTCCCCAGAGCGAAGCGCTGCCCGCGCAAGCGGGGTGAAGCTGTCCCGGTCGCCGTCATGCGCCGCACCGTCGTGCAGGATCAATGGCGCCAGAAGCCGGAACGCGGCCTTTCCGCCCTTGCGCGCCCTAAGGATGACACGGCCGGCTGGCCGGCCGGGGCGGGATTGCAGCGGCAGGAGCGACAGAGATCCCAGCCGGCTGTCGATCGCGCCGAGGAGTTCGGGGACGCGTTCAGCGGACTGGATCAATGTCAGCCAGCCACCGGGCGAAAGGCGCCGCGTCGCGGCATCGATCCAGCTGGCAAGCGGCGTTTCTTCGCGCAGGGCGGCCTCGCGGCCCGGATCCCGGGCCGGCGTGCCGCCGCCGGGGGGAAAATAGGGCGGATTGGCGATGACATGATCGAATGCGATCCGCAAAGGCTCCGGCATCTGCGCCAGATCGCCCTCGGTCACGGTCAGGGCGATGCCATTGCGCAGGGCGTTGCGTCGTGCGAGATCGGCATATTCGGGCTGGCGCTCCAGCCCGTGAAGGGTCAATCCGCCAACCCGGCGGCCAAGGCACAAACTGGCCACGCCCGCACCGCATCCAAGCTCGAGTACGCTTTCACCGCCCTCGGCCGGGCAGGCGGCCGCCAGAAATACCGGATCGGTCGCGGCGCGGTATCCCGCGACCGGCTGAAGGATTCGCAGACGCGCGTCCAGAAATCCGTCATCTGTCAGCTCGGCATCGGCGAACATCACAGGCCCCGGGGGATGTCGTTGTCTTCCAGAACGCGGCAGGCACGGTAGAAGTCGCGTTCTCTTACCATCAGGCGCCGCGGCAATATGCCGAGCGATCCTTCGAGGATGCTCATGTGGACGTCCATCTGAAAGACGGTTATATCCTCACCGTCGAGAAGGGCCGAGGCAAAGGCGATGACCGTCGGGTCGCTGCTGCGCAAAAGCTCTTTCATGTCGAAGGACATAGTCGGCGATCCGGGGGCTGTCGAGGAATACTGACAGGGCGGTCATGGGGTTGGACGAAGTGAAGGTGAAGCCGCACGACCGGCTGGGCCGCTGGCTTGCGGACGACATGGATGGCGTGAACGACATGATCCGGCAACGGATGGCGTCGGAACATGCGCCGCGTATTCCGGAAGTCACCGCGCATCTGGTCGAGGCAGGCGGCAAGCGCCTGCGCCCGATGCTGACGCTCGCGGCGGCACGGCTGTGCGGCTACAGCGGGCCCTATCACATCCATCTGGCTGCGACGGTCGAGTTCATCCATACCGCGACGCTGCTGCATGACGACGTGGTCGATGAAAGCGAGCGCCGCCGCGGCCGGCCGACCGCGAACCTGCTATGGGACAACAAGTCGAGCGTGCTGGTCGGCGACTACCTGTTTGCCCGTGCCTTCCAGTTGATGGTGGAGCCGGGCAGCCTGCGCGTTCTCAGCATCCTGTCGAACGCCGCCGCCGTCATCGCCGAGGGCGAGGTGCTGCAACTGACCGCCGCGCAGGACCTGCGCACGGACGAGTCGATCTACCTTCAGGTGATCCGCGGCAAGACCGCTGCCCTGTTCTCGGCCGCGACAGAATCGGGTGCGGTCATTGCGGGGGCGACCGAGGATCAGGTCAACGCGCTGCGCGACTATGGCGACGCGCTCGGCATCGCCTTCCAGATCGCCGACGATCTGCTTGACTATGGTGGCAGCAGCG
>ERZ1645185.1192-NODE-1192-length-10715-cov-4.816510_pt1 | contig 10715 bp, 11 predicted proteins | sample MGYA00575351_ERZ1645185 | MGnify/ENA primary metagenome ERZ1645185 (study PRJEB40838, sample SAMN11284767) | freshwater sediment metagenome | isolation source: river sediment | host: Sediment | place: India: Jana village, Kanpur | collected 2015-12-17 ... | reverse complement strand
CCTTGCGGCGTCTGGCCGTTAGCCAGCATCCTGCTCTGTGGAGCCCGGACTTTCCTCTCCGCACGCTATTGAAGCGCGCGCAGCGACTGCCTGGCCAACCCGCACTCATTATAGGGTTGTTTTAATCAGCATATCGGCTAAACCACAAACAAGGAGCCAATACGCATTGACTCTGAGCGTCCCGAAACAACATTCAAGGAGAGCATCATGAGAAGAAGGCTTTACTTTATGTTGCCGGACGTGCCAAGCGCCCGACTGATTCGCGATGAACTGCTGCTTGCGCAGATTGAAAACAGCCATATCCATGTGCTTGCGAAAGACGGTATTGCCCTGGGCGACCTGCACGAGGCCTCCATCCTGCAAAAAACAGACTTTGTGCATGGCGCTGAAACCGGCCTGGTCATCGGCGGCGGCATTGGCATTCTGGCTGGCATGGTTGCCATTCTGTTCCCGCCCGCCGGGGTGGACCTGCAACTGGTAACGATTCTGGTCACCGCCCTGATCGGCGCCGCCTTTGGTGCCTGGGTTTCCAGCATGGTGGCGAGCTCGGTGCCCAATTCACGCCTGCGCACCTTTGAATCCGGCATCGAGGCCGGACGCATTTTAATGATGGTGGATGTGCCCGGCACCCGCGTGGATGAAATCCGCAAGCTGATTGCCTCGCGCCACCCCGAAATCAGCAGCAGCATACAAGAGCCAACCATCCCGGCATTTCCCTGATTTGCATACTCCCCTGCTGCGGCGCCCTGCCGCAGCCTTTTCCGGAGGCGCAACACTTCCGGGTAACGGCAGGCGAGTTTGCTTGCCGTTGTTTTGCCAGGGAAGAAACACTGCACCGCAGCGTTTCCAGGTAAAACTCAGGGCAACAACTTCCAGCCCACTGCCTCGCCCGCGCGCAAGGGGACAAGTTTCTGCCCAGCCATATCAAGGCTATCCGGCACTGTCCAGTTTTCTTTCTTGAGTGTGATTTTTTCTGTGTTTCTTGGCAGGCCGTAGAAGTCCGCGCCGTAAAAGCTGGCGAAGGCCTCAAGCTTGCTGAGCGCGTTGGCCTGTTCAAAGGCTTCGGCGTAGAGTTCGACGGCTGTCAGCGCGGTATAGATGCCGGCGCAGCCGCATGAGGCTTCCTTGGTGTGCTGCGCGTGTGGGGCGGAGTCGGTGCCAAGGAAGAATTTTGGATTGCCGGAAATGGCCGCTTCGATCAATGCCTCGCGGTGGGTTTCACGCTTGAGCACGGGCAGACAGTAGTAGTGCGGGCGCATGCCGCCACGGAACATGGCATTGCGGTTGTACAGCAGGTGGTGCGCGGTAATCGTGGCGGCCACGTTGGCGGGCGCAGCTTTGACAAACTCGGCGGCCTGTCTGGTGGTGATGTGTTCCAGCACGATTTTGAGTTTTGGAAAGTCGCGCAAAAGCCGGGTTAAGTGGCGCTCAATGAACACCGATTCACGGTCGAATACATCGATCTCACTATCGGTGACTTCGCCATGCAGCAAGAGCGGTACGCCGTGCTCTTCCATTGCCGCGATAGCCGGATACGCCTTGTCCAGATCCGTCACGCCGGAATCGGAGTTGGTGGTGGCGCCCGCCGGGTAGTACTTCACCGCATGGACAAATCCACTCTGCCTTGCTGCCGCGATTTCGGCTGGCGGGGTGTTGTCTGTCAGGTACAGCGTCATCAAGGGTTCAAACTGCATGCCCGCAGGCAATGCGGCCCGAATGCGCTCACGGTAGGCGCGTGCCGCCTCAACCGTTGTCACCGGCGGTTTGAGGTTGGGCATGACAATGGCACGGGCAAACTGGCGCGCAGTGTGCGGCAGCACGCTTTGCATTGCATCGTTGTCCCTGAGATGGAGATGCCAGTCGTCGGGGCGGGTAATGGTCAAGGTGTCAGTCATGATCCTGGTTTAATTCGCGTTGATTGAGCATTGCATAGAGTTCGGATTTTTTCTGCCCAGTGAGTTTTGCTGCCAGCTTTGCGGCCTGGCTGGCGGGCAGCTCTTCGGCCAGAATGCGCAGGATTTTTTCTGCTTCCGCCATGTTGGAGGCTTCTTCCGGCGCGCCTTCCACCACCAGCACGAATTCGCCTTTCTCGCGGTAGGGGTTGGCGTTCAGCCAGTTTTCCGTTTCGCCCAGAGGCAGGACGGCAAGATCTTCAAACTGTTTGGTCAGTTCGCGTGCGATGAAAATTTTTCGTTCCACGCCCAGCACGGTCAGCAAGTCTTCCAGAGTTTCGCGGATGCGGTGTGGCGCTTCGTAGAACACGAGCGTAGCGGCCTGGCTTTTCAACGTGGCAATGGCATCGCGGCGGGCTTTTTGTTTGGGCGGCAAAAAACCGGCAAATAACCAGGCGCCCTGCGACAGGCCCGATACTGACAAGGCGGCAATCACGGCGCTGGCGCCGGGTACAGGCATCACCGGCAAGCCTGCGGCACGCACGGCTTCCACCAGTCTGCTGCCCGGGTCGGAAATGGCCGGGGTGCCTGCGTCGGTCACGCAGGCGATGGCTTCACCAGCGCGGATTTTTTCGATCAGGATTTCTGCGCCGCGCTGTTCGTTGTGCTCACGCACGGAGATCATGGGCTTGCTGATGCCCAGCGTGGACAGCAGTTGTCCGCTGACGCGTGTATCTTCTGCGGCCACGCGGTGTGCGCGCTTGAGCACGTCCAGTGCGCGCAGGGTGATGTCGCCCAAGTTTCCGATGGGCGTGGCAACTACGTACAATCCGGGAGTAAGCGGAACGTTATCCATGCCGGACATTTTCTCATGCTGAAACAGTTGCTCGGCAAATTTGCCGAAAATCGCGCCGAAACGCTGTTGAAGTCGGCAGGGCTTGTCATCGTTGCGCGCAACTGGCGTTGCCGTCACGGTGAAATTGATCTGATTGCAAAGGACGGCAACACGCTGGTGTTTGTGGAGGTACGCAGCCGCAGTCGCGCGGTTTTCGGCAGTGCGGCGGACAGCATCACCGCCAACAAGCAGCGTCGCATCATCGCTGCCGCACGCCTGTATCTGGCAACGTTGAAAAGCATTCCGGCCTGCCGCTTTGATGTGGTGACACTGGATGCCGACGGTGAGCCGGTCTGGCTCAAATCGGCGTTTGACGATGTGGGATAATTCCCCACAACTACGGAGTCTTCAACATGATCGACCGCATCATTGGTCACTTCAATGAGTCTGCCCAGCTTAAGCTGGATGTGGCTGAGTTGCTGGCGCCTGCCATTGCCGAGGCGGCCGAGCAGGTGCTGCAATGCATTATGCGCGACGGCAAGGTACTTGCCTGTGGTAATGGCGGCTCTGCGGCAGCCGCGCAGCATTTTGGCACCCTGATGACCAGCCGCTATGAACGCGATCGGCCAGGCCTGGCCGCTGTTGCGCTTTCGACCAACACTTCAGCCATCACTGCCATTGCCAATGATTTTGCCTATGAGCAGATTTTTGCCCGGCAGGTTTTAGCGCTGGGGCAGCCGGGCGATGTGCTGTTGACGTTCTCAGTCAGCGGCAATTCACCCAATGTACTGGCGGCAGCAGAGGCCGCACGCGATCGCAATATGCGCGTTGTGGCGATCACCGGCCTGGATGGCGGTCTGCTGGCGGAACAATTAAGCCCGCAGGATGTCTTGATCTGCGTGCCTGCGGAATCCGCCGCACGCATTCAGGAAACCCACCAGTTAATCATCCATTGTTTGTGCGATGCCATCGACCTCGCACTGCTTGGCGTTTAGGAATATCCATCATGAAAAAATCCCTGCTCTGGCTTGCCCTGCTGGCCGCTTCTGTTCCCACTCTGCATGGCTGTGCCGCCGTGGTGGTAGGCGGCGCTGCAACCGGCGTGCTGATCGCTGAAGATCGTCGCAAGGCTGGCGTTTATCTGGAAGATCAGGAAATTGAACTGCGCGCCATGGATCGCCTGCGTGGTGCATTCGGTGAGAAAGCCGCCAGCGTATCCACTGTCAGTTACAACCATCATGTGCTGGTGTACGGACAGGTGCAGGACGAGGCCTCGCGCGCAAAGGCCACCGAAATCATCAAGGCCATTCCCAATGTGGTCAGGGTGCACAACGAGACGACAATTTCGGGCATTACTTCCTATACCTCTGATGCCAACGATGCCTCAATTACCACCAAGGTGAAATACCGCCTGTCTCAGAGCGACAAAGTTTCTGCCAGTCATGTAAAAGTCGTGACCGAGGCTGCCGTGGTTTACCTGATGGGGCTGGTGACGCGCGAAGAAGCCGAAGCGGCTGGTCAGGTGGCCGCAGGCACCAGCGGAGTGGTCAAGGTCGTCAAGCTGTTTGAGTACATCAACTGACCGTCCGCACATGAAATACAAAGACCTGCGCGATTTCATCACCCAGCTGGAAGGCATGGGCGAACTGAAACGGGTTTCGCTCGAAGTTGACCCCAGGCTGGAAATGACCGAGTTCTGCGACCGCGTGCTGCGGCGCGAAGGCCCGGCGATTCTGTTTGAAAACCCCAAAGGGCATTCCATCCCGGTGCTGGCCAATCTGTTTGGCACGGTCAAACGCGTGGCGCTGGGCATGGGCGAGGAAGATCCGGCAAGATTGCGCGAAATCGGCAAGCTGCTGGCTTACCTGAAAGAGCCCGAACCGCCCAAGGGCCTGAAAGACGCCTGGGAAAAATGGCCGGTGCTGAAACAGGTGCTGAACATGTCGCCGAAAGAACTTAACAGCGCGCCATGTCAGGAAGTGGTGTGGGAAGGCAAGGATGTGGATTTGTCACGCCTGCCGATCCAGACCTGCTGGCCGAATGATGCCGGCCCGCTCATCACCTGGGGCCTCACCGTGACACGTGGTCCGCACAAGAAACGGCAGAATCTTGGCATCTACCGCCAGCAGGTCATCGCACCCAACAAGGTCATCATGCGCTGGCTGGCGCATCGCGGCGGCGCACTGGATTTTCGTGAGTTCCAGCAGGCCAACCCCGGCCAGCCCTTCCCCGTAGCCGTGGCGCTGGGTGCAGACCCTGCCACCATCCTCGGCGCGGTGACGCCGGTGCCGGATTCGCTGTCCGAATACCAGTTCGCCGGTTTGCTGCGCGGCGCCAAGACTGAAGTGGTGAAATGTCTGGGCTCGGATTTGCAGGTGCCCGCCAGTGCCGAAATCGTGCTCGAAGGCGTGATTCATCCCGGCGAAACCGCGCTGGAAGGACCTTATGGTGACCACACCGGTTATTACAACGAGCAGGAAACTTTCCCGGCGTTTACCATCGACCGCATCACCATGCGGCGCAAGCCCATCTACCACAGCACCTACACCGGCAAACCGCCGGATGAGCCCGCGATTCTGGGCGTGGCACTGAATGAAGTCTTCGTGCCGCTCTTGCAAAAGCAGTTTCCGGAAATCGTCGACTTCTATTTGCCGCCCGAGGGGTGCAGCTACCGCATGGCTGTGGTCAGCATGAAGAAGCAATACCCCGGCCACGCCAAGCGCGTGATGTTCGGCGTGTGGAGCTTTCTGCGCCAGTTCATGTACACCAAGTTCATCCTCGTCATGGACGACGACGTGAACGTGCGCGACTGGAAAGAAGTAATGTGGGCGCTGACCACCCGCGTTGACCCTGCGCGCGATACCTTGATCGTCGAAAACACGCCGATTGATTATCTCGACTTTGCCAGCCCCGTCTCCGGTCTTGGTTCCAAAATGGGCATCGACGCCACCAACAAATGGCCGGGCGAAACCCGGCGCGAGTGGGGCACGCCGATTGTGATGGATGCAGAGGTGAAGGCGCGGGTGGATGCGCTTTTATCCCAATCCGGAATTTGAGTTGCTTCGCCAGAAACTGCCGTTAGAATATCGCCAACCTTGGCAAACCAGGGAAAACAGGCACACACGAAGGGGGCAACATGCCGGCATGGATACGCTGCAACCATCAGGGCGCACAGTTCTTGGGCATCATTCGGGGCGACTTGGCTGATCTCTATCAGGGAGATTTATTCAACACTCCCGAGGCCACCGGGGTTTCCGTTCCGATCTCTGAATTGGAAATTCTGGTTCCCTGCATCCCAGGAAAGCTGATCGGCCTCTGGAACAACTTCCATGAGCGTGCCAGGGTTGAAGGCCTTTCTCGCCCGCCGCACCCCCTGTATTTTGTCAAAACCCCCAATTGCTATCTGGCCAACAGTGCGCCCATTCTCCAGCCTGCCGCCTATGATGGCCCGGTGGTATTTGAAGGCGAGCTCGGTATCGTGATCGGCAAGCCATGCAGCCGCATTACCCGCGAACAGGCAGACAACTATATTTTTGGGTATACCTGCGTTAATGACGTCACCGCACGGGCAGTGTTAAAGGCCGATCCGTCTTTTGTGCAGTGGACCCGGGCAAAAAGCTTCGACACGTTTGGCCCGTTTGGTCCCGCAATCGTTACGGGCATTGATCCTGACGGCCTCCGTGTGCGTTCGCTGGTCAATGGCGAAGAAAAACAAAACTACCCGGTCGCCGACATGTTTGTAAGGCCGCGAGAAATTGTCAGCCTGTTGTCCCATGACATGACACTCATGCCCGGCGACATCATTGCGTGCGGCACTTCGATCGGCACCGAGCCCATGCCGCACGATTGCACGGTTGAAATTGTCATTGACGGCGTGGGCACTCTACGCAACAAGTTCGTACGTGACACAAACAACTGAATGGCGCACGCGCACGCATTGCGCGCGTCCTTTCAGGGGTTGGGCAGGGTATTTTGAACCTGTCTGCGCACTTCGATTTCTGCGCGCGTGAGCGTAACCTCGACAGGTTTGATGGGCACAATGCGCAGCGTGTAGGCCCCAGCCTCTGTCAGATTGCTACGCAAAATGGTGTGCGCGACATACGTCGCCCCCATGGGGGAATCAATGCTTCCGCTATGGTTGATACTGAAATCGTTCTCGGCCATGACTGCACCATGCAGGCTCAGCGTCACGTGGTAACTGTTCCACTTGCCCAGTTCAGCGGGATCATCGCCATGCTCTGCCCTGAAGTTGATGGCCACAGGCGACATGTCCGGACTCAGGTTCAGAACCAGCGGCGCATAGCCGTCCTGCTCGTGTAGCACCAGCGCTTGTGTCTGCACCTGCTCACCCGTCATTAATCCGTCACACCCGGTCAGCCAGAGCCCCATCACTGCCAATAGTACAGTTACACGCTTCATCATGATTTTTCTCCTGTCGAATCAGTGCGCGCGTCTGGATAGCGCCAGCCAGCCCATGCCGATCAGCATCATGATCCCGAACAATGCCGCCAGATGCTGTGCGTCTGGCTCGTATTGGCTGATACCGTAGTACACGCCCACCATCAAAAGCATGAAGCCGTTCTCCGTCAGATTTTGCACGGCCAGTGCACGCCCGGCGCCAATGGTTTCGTGACCCTTTTCCTGCAACAGTGCATTGAGCGGAATGGCAAAGAACCCTCCCGCCAGCCCGATGGCGGACAGCAGAATGGCGCTCGTCGTCAATGTATTCTGGAACGCCAGCGCCAGAATCAGCGGCCCCAGCAGCACACCACCAATCAGCGCGCGATTCACCTGCTGCAATCGCACCAGCATCCCCGCCAACGCCGCACCCGCAACAATGCCGACAGAGACCACCCCCATGAGATTGGCGGGCGTCTGATTGTCGGCCATCAACAACGCAGCGGGCACCCAGGCAAACAGCAACAGCCTGAGCGTGGCGCCGCTGGCCCAGAACATGCCAGTCCCCAGCAGGGAAAAGCGCGCATCCGGGGTGCGGTAAAGTGCACGCACATCACGCGCAAAATTGCTGAACAGTTGCGCCACGCGCAAATGCCGTATGGGTCGCTCCGGCGCAAGTTTCGGGATCATCAGGTTCAGCAGCGCGGCCAAGCCATACAGCCCCGCGCCTATCCACAGAGCCAGTTGCAGGTTGTGGTCGGCGAGAAATCCCCCCAGCACCACGCCCAACAGGATAGCAGCGATGGTGGAGCCTTCCAGCCAGCCATTGGCCTTGACCAGTTTTTCCGGGGGAAAAAACTGCGGCAGGATGCCATATTTGGCCGGCGAGTAGGCCGCAGCACCCGCACCGACGACGGCATAACCCACCAGCGCATTGCCGCCCGCCAGTATCCAGATCGCGCCCAACAGCTTGATGCCGTTGGCCAGCATCATGACCCGCCCCTTGGGCAGACTGTCAGCAAACGGGCCGACAAAGGGCGCCAGCAGGATGAAAGCAAAAACAAAAAACATCTGCACCAGCGGAATCATGCCGTTGCCGCCAGACTGCTTGATGATCGCCAACACCAGAATGAACAGCACATTGTCGGCCAGCGCGGAGACAAATTGCGCCGACAATAGCGCGCCCATCGGCATGGATGCCAAACGCAGGTTGAGGGAATTGTCTGTGGTGTGGCTCATACCGCCTCCGCCATTTTCTTCAGCGTTTGGTAATCGGTTTTGCCTGTGCCAAGTACCGGCAGCGCCTCAACTACTTTCAGGCTGCGTGGCACGGAAATCTCGGGTAGCCCCTGCTCGCGCGCGGCCTGTTGTAGCGCTTCGCGCGTGAGGTTTGCATCGGTGCTGAAGAGGATCACGGCTTCGCCGCGTTTCTCGTCGGCGATGGCGGTGGCGGCATGCTGCTGTTCCGGCGAGACAGAAGCGGCAAGTCGTTCCACGACTTCCAGCGAGATCATTTCGCCTGCAATTTTGGCAAAGCGCTTGACCCGGCCAAGGATGTGCACAAAGCCTTCCGCGTCAATTTCCACCACGTCGCCTGTGTTGTACCAGCCGTTGCGTTCGCCTTCTCCGGCTTCGCTGGATGGCAGCTCCAGTTCGCCGGGTTTTTCAAAGCGGAAATAGCCGGACATGACGTTGGGGCCTTTTACATGCAACATGCCGCCGCACTCGATACCGGGCACCGCCATGACCCTGGCTTCGATGCCGGGCAACAGTTGCCCAACGCTGCCCGCGCGGTAGGCTTGTGGCGTGTTGACGGACAACACCGGCGCAGTCTCGGTCGCACCGTATCCCTCCAGAATACGGATGCCGAATTTGTCGAGCCAGGCCTGGCGCACGTTTTCGTTGAGTTTTTCTGCGCCTGCAATGACGTAGCGCATTTTGTGGAAGTCGTAAGGATGGGCAAATTTTGCGTACTGGCCAAGAAAAGTACTGGTACCGTATAGCACGGTGCAGTTCCGGTCGTAGGCAATTTCCGGAATGATTTTGTAATGCAGTGGCGTGGGGTAGAGCACAATCTCGGCACCAGAAAGTATGGGCAGAAACACGCCCGCAGTCAGGCCAAACGAATGAAACAGCGGCAATACGTTGAGGATTTTGTCTGCGGGACTGAAGTCAATGACTGCGCGTATCTGCGCGACATTGGCAAGAATGGCGCGATGCGACAGCACCACGCCCTTGGGCTTGCCTTCAGTGCCAGAGGTAAACAGGATGACGCCCGGCTGTTCAGGGTCGGCAGCATGAATTACCAGACGTGGAAGCTTCAGCGCGAGGCCAATCCACAACTTGTCTGCCAGCGTCATGCCTGCACGCAAGTCTTCAAGATAATGCACGCTCACATCACGCAGGCCCGACACTACATCCTGCAGTTCTGCCTTTTCCACAAACGTGCGCGAAGTGAATATCTGACGCACATTGGCGGCAACGCAGGCTGACTGCATTCCTTCCAGACCGGCTGTAAAGTTGAGCATGGCTGGCACCCGCCCGGCGCTTTGCAAACCCAGAATCAAACCCACAGTGGAAGCCATGCCGGGCATCAAAACCCCGACGGACTCGCCCGGATGGGTTGTCTTTCCGCACAGCCTGGACAGCGCCAGGGTCATTTTCAGCATATCCCCATAAGTCAGTTTTGAGGGTTTCATGTCCTCCACGCACGGCTGACCTGCGCCAAAAATGTCATGCGCCTGCAGGAAAGCCATCGGCAGACTTTGTCTTGCTTCATCAGCGCTGGTCTGACTGGCAAACAGCATGTGCTGCATGATTCTGCGCAAATGCTCGCCTGCCTCGGCACGCCGGGTTTTTGCCGTTGCTGACTGCAAAGGCGGAATTGCGGCGGGCGTCTGAATAGACAGGCTCAGCCTGGGGAAAAGTGATTTTGGGTAGCGCCCAGACATGCGGCTGAACCAGGTTCTGCTGGCACCGTCGATACGCACAGGCTGAATGGTCGCGCCAGTGCGTGCGGCAGCAAATGCGGGGCCGTCATACACTTTCATCAACCCCCCTGTATTGGTGATGCGCCCCTCGGGAAAAATCACCACCGGGCGTCCCGACTCCAGCAGTTTGACCACGCGACGCATGGCCAGCGGGTTGGCCGGGTCCACCGGTAAATAGTCCACCAGCGACAACACTGCACGAAACAGCGGCCTGCGCGAAATTTCGGTATTGACGACAAAAACCGGGTCGATGGGCAGGAACAGGCCAAGCAACATGCCGTCCAGAAAGGATTCGTGGTTGGCCACCACCAGCAGGCGATCGTTTTTATCAGGCTGAAGCACTCCGCGCACACCTACCCGGAACAGCAAGCGGAAAAACTGTTTGAGGACGATTTTAAGCAGCTTGCGCATCGCTATTGCTCTCCATGTAAGGGCCACTGATTAAATCCTCCATGAACCGCCATGTGCGAATTAATCAGAGGTCCCCAAGGCGTTAACGTAAGTTTGCAGCGCGTCCAGCGCCCACTGCACCCTGGCCGAATCAAGCCGATAAAGCGTCTCTCGTCCTGCCTTTTCGCTATGCAGGATGCCTGCATCCCG
>ERZ1645185.1191-NODE-1191-length-10715-cov-6.147842_pt1 | contig 10715 bp, 8 predicted proteins | sample MGYA00575351_ERZ1645185 | MGnify/ENA primary metagenome ERZ1645185 (study PRJEB40838, sample SAMN11284767) | freshwater sediment metagenome | isolation source: river sediment | host: Sediment | place: India: Jana village, Kanpur | collected 2015-12-17 ... | reverse complement strand
TATCCGGCCTGGCGCGCCGCGCGCACCAATCCGGTGGAGGCGCTGCGCTATGAGTGAGGTGATCCTGTCCGGCCAGGGCCTGGCCAAGACCTACCGCGAAGGCGATCTGGTCACGCCGGTGTTCGCCGGCCTCGACATCGCGGTGCGTGCCGGCGAGTCGCTGGCGGTGATCGGCGCTTCGGGCTCGGGCAAAAGCACCTTGCTGCATCTGCTGGCCGGCCTCGACCGTCCGACCGAAGGGCAGGTGCAACTGCTCGGCGACGACCTGTACCGGCATTCCGAGGCCGCGCTCGGCCGCCTGCGCAGCCGCCATCTCGGCTTCATCTACCAGTTCCATCACCTGTTGCCCGAATTCAGCGCCTTGGAGAACGTGATGATGCCGCTGCTGATCGCCGGGCAGGGCAGCCGGCAGGCGGCGGCACCGGCGCAGGCCGTGCTGGAGCAAGTCGGCCTGGGCCATCGCTTGCGGCATAAGCCGGGCGAACTGTCCGGCGGCGAACGCCAGCGCGTCGCGGTCGCGCGCGCCCTGGTCAACCGGCCGGCCTGCGTGTTGGCCGACGAACCGACCGGCAATCTCGACGAAAACACGGCCGAGTCGGTGTTCGGCCTGCTGATGGCGCTGAAGGCCAAACAATCGTCGGCCTTGGTCATCGTCACCCACGATGCGCGTCTGGCCTCGCGCTGCGACCGCGTGCTGGAACTGTCGCAAGGACGCCTGCGGGAGCGCACCGGGTGACCGTGCGGGCGCACAGGTTACCGCCCTGTCGCCCGACCGTCTTGTTCAGCTTCGCCACCGGCATCGCCTGCTTACAGCTGTTGCCGGCCTTGCCGGACATCCCCTTCGGATTTTTCCTGTTGCCGGCCGCGGCTGTGCTGTTCCGCTTCCCGCGTCTGGCCGTTCCCGCCGCCTTCCTGTGCGGATTGGCGTACGCCGGCCTGTTCGCCGCCGAGGCGCTGTCGCGCCGAATGCCGCTGGAGGCTTCCGGCAGCCGCGGCCAGGCCACGGTGCGCATCGTGGAGTTGCCGAGGCACGAGCCGGAGAGCTGGCAGTTCGAAGCCGAGATCATCGAGTCCATCGATTTCGCGCAGCTGCGCGGCGAACGCGTCAGGCTGGCCTGGTACCGCACATCGGAGCGCGTGGCGGCCGGCGAGGTCTGGCGCGTCGACCTGCTGTTGCGTACGCCCAACGGCGTCCGCAACCCCGGTGGCTTCGATGCCGAGATGCGCGCCCTGCAGAAACGTTGGGCGGCGCAGGGTTACGTGCGCGGTCAGGCGCAGCGGCTCGGCAATGCCGGCGGCGTCGACGCGCTCCGCGAACGCCTGTCGCAGCGCATCGCGTCGGCGCTGCCGGGCCGCGATGCGCGCTTCGTGCGCGCGTTGGCCTTGGGCGATACCCGCTTTCTCACCGATGCGGACTGGGAGACGCTGCGCCGCACCGGCATCACCCATCTGATCGCGATTTCCGGGTTCCATGTCGGCATCGTGGCGCTGTTCGCGGTATTTTGCATGCGCCTGCTGTATCGGCTGTTTCCGGAATTGGGCCTGCGCCTGCCCTTGCCCCTGGCCGCTGCCCTGGCGGCCATCGCCGGCGCCGGCGGTTACGCGGCCTTGGCGGGATTCGCGGTGCCGACCGTGCGCACCGCGCTGATGATCGCCGTGTTCATGACGCAGCGCATGCTGCATCGGCACGGCACGGTGGCGCAGGCGGTGGCCATGAGCATGGCCGCCATCCTGCTCTGGGATCCGTCCGCGCTGCTGGCCTCCGGGTTCTGGCTGAGTTTCGCCGGCGTGTTGGCTCTGGTCGTGTTCATGCCGCGCGCCGAGCCCGGCATGCTGAAGCCGTTCCTGCGCGCGCAGTGGGTCTGCGCATTGGCCTTATTGCCGTTGACCTTGGCGTTTTTCGGGCAGGCTTCGCTGGTTGCGCCGGCGGTCAATCTGCTGGCGATCCCGCTGATCAGCCTGGTGGTGGTGCCGCTGGCCTTGCTCGGGTGCGCCTTCGCCTGGGTTCCGGCGCTGGCTGCGGTGTTCTGGGGGCTTTCCGCCTGGCTGATGGCCTGGCTTTGGCAAGGACTGCAGTGGCTGCAGCACTGGCCGGGTACGGCCATGCACCTGCCGGACGCCGGATTGCCCGCGGTGCTTCTGGCCTTATTGGGCGTCGGCCTGTGCCTGTTGCCGCGCGGCGTGCCGGGGCGCTGGTTGGGCTTGCCGATGCTGTTGCCGCTGTTGTGGCCGGCCATGCCCCCGATTGCGCATGGGAACGTGCGCGTGGCGATGGTGGATGTGGGGCAGGGGCTGTCGGTGCTGGTCCGGACGCGCACGCATGCGCTGCTGTACGACACCGGTGCCGGCCACGCGAACGGCTTCAGCCGCGGCGAGTCGTCGGTCTTGCCGGCCTTGCGCGCGCTGGGTGTCGGGCGTCTGGACAAAATCGTGATCAGCCACGGCGACAATGACCATGCCGGCGGATTGCCGGCGATCCGCGCCGGCATTCCGGTCGGCGCGGTCGAAGCCTCCGGCGCTGACGTGTCGCCGTGCCGGGCCGGCGCATCCTGGCAGTGGGACGGCGTGCGTTTCCGCTATCTGTGGCCGGAACCGGGCCTCGCCGGTTCCGACAACGCCGCTTCCTGCGTGTTGCGCATCGAGGCCGGCGCGCGCACCGTGCTGCTCACCGGCGACATCGACGCGCGCGCCGAATCGGGCCTGCTGGAACGCCATGGCGGCAGCCTGCGTGCGGAGTTGATGACGGTGCCGCATCACGGCAGCGCCAGCTCGTCCACCGCGGCATTCCTGGATTCGGTACGGCCGCGCTGGGCCTTGGTTTCCACCGGCTTCCAGAACCGCTTCCGGCACCCGCGCGCGGAGGTTATGGCGCGTTATCGGGCGCAGGGCGCGGCGGTGCTGAACAGCACGGCCACCGGCTGGGTCGAACTGGACGGCGGGCCGGGCGGTTGGCGCATCCGCCGCGTGGAGCGGGAGCAGGGCCGGCGCTATTGGTCGCGCCCGCTTCCGCGCGAGGCGCAGGACGGCTACTGAATATCCGGTCTGTCGCCCAAGCCGACCGTCTCAGGCTATGCTATGCCATACGAATTTCCGGAACATCGAGGATTTATGCTGGAACTGCTGATCTCCGGGGGCTGGGTCATGCTGCCCTTGCTGGTGCTGGCCGTGGCCGCCACCGCCATCGCCATGGAACGGGCCTGGACCCTGCGCGCCTCGGAAGTGATTCCGCACGGCATCGTGCAGGAAATCGAGCACTGGTCGCGCGGCAAGACTCTGGAAAGCTCGGAAATCCAGCGCCTGCGCCAGGATTCGCCACTCGGCGAACTGCTGGCCGCGGCCTTGCTGGTGCGCCACAAACCGCGCGACATCATCAAGGAGCGCATCGAAGACGTCGGCCGCCACATCAGCCACGACCTGAACCGCTTCCTGCCGACCTTAGGCACCATCGCCGCGGTCGCGCCCTTGCTGGGCCTGCTGGGCACGGTCATCGGCATGATCCAGATGTTCCTGACCATCCTGACCACCGGCGTCGGCGATGCCAACCAGCTGGCCGGCGGCATCGGCCAGGCGCTGGTCTCCACCGCCGCCGGCCTGTGCCTGGCGATTCCGGCGCTGCTGCTGCACCGCTATTTCCGCGGCAAGGTCGCCGGCTACGTGATCGATATGGAAAAAGTGGCGATCAACCTGCTCGACGTGCTCGAAGCCCGCCAGTCGGCCTGACCGCGATGCGACTCGATACCGCAAACACCGACGACGAGGTCGAGATCAACCTCACCGCGTTGATCGACGTGGTGTTCACCCTGATCATCTTCTTCGTGGTCACCACCAGCTTCAACAACCGTTCGGCGCTGAAGATCAGCCTGCCCAGCAGCAGCGCCAGCCAGGCCGAGGCCCAGACCCGGCCGTTGACGGTGCTGGTCGATCGTTCCGGCAACTACTATGTCGGCGATCACGCCCTGGCCCGCAACGACCTGGCCAGCCTGAAGGACGCGCTGAAGCAGCAGGCCGGCAACGACACCGACCGCACGGTGGTGATCCAGGCCGACGCCAAGGCCAGCCACCAGTCGGTGGTCACCGCCATGGACGCGATCGGGCAGTTGGGCTTCACCCGCCTGTCGATCGCCACCGCCCCGGAGACTCGCGATGAATGAGGCCGCACCGCCGCCGCCGGCACCGTGGCAGGTGTACCGGCGTCTGCTCGGCTACGCCCGACCGTATGTGCCGTTCCTGGGCATCGCGGTGCTCGGCATGCTGGTCGAGGCCGCCTCGGCCGGCGCCTTCACGTATCTGATGAAGCCGATGGTCGACCAGACCTTCGTGGCCAAGAATCCGGACGTGCGCTGGGTGCTGCCGCTGTCGATCCTGGGCCTGTTCGTGCTGCGCGGCGTGGCCACGTTCGTCACCGATTACGGCATGGCCCGGACCGGCCGCAGCGTGGTGCTCGACCTGCGCCGGCAGGTGCTCGGCAAATTCCTGCGCATGCCCAGCGACCGCTTCGACCGCGAGCCGATTCCGGCGCTGGTCAGCCGTCTCAATTACGATACCGAGCAGGTGTCCAGCGCCACCAGCGAAGCCATCAAGGTATCGTTGACCGACACCCTGACCATCCTGGTGATGCTGGGCGTGATGCTGGCGCAGAGCGTCAAGGTCACCCTGGCGGTGCTGGTGGTGGCGCCGGTGATCGGCTACATCTCCAGCCGCGTCGGCCGCCGTTACCGGCGCATCAACCGCGGCATCCAGGAGGGCGTGGGGCAGATGGCGCAGGCCGCGGAAGAGGCGCTGTCGGCGCATCAGGAAGTGAAGATCTACGGCATGCGCGAAGCCGAAGAGGCGCGCTACGCCGTGCTTGCCGGGCAGAACCTGCGCATGCACCTGAAGGTCGAATCCACCCGCGCCAGCGCGTCGTCGATCGTGCAGCTGCTGGCCGCCGGCGCGCTGGCGATCATCCTGGTGGTGGCCGGATTCGAGGCGATGAACGGGCGCATGAGCGCCGGCGCGTTCGTCACCCTGATGACGTCGATGATGGTGCTGCTGCCCTCGCTCAAGCGCATCACCAACGTGCAGAGCGTGATCCAGCGCGGCATCGCCGCCAGCGAGCGCCTGTTCGCGGTGCTCGACCAGCCCGACGAGCCCGACGCGGGCACGCGCGACGGCGGCCGGGTCAAGGGCGAAATCCGTTTCGACGACGTCAGCGTGCACTACCGCGGGCAAAGCCGGCCGGCCCTGGATCGTGTCGCGTTCAGCGCCCGCCCGGGCACGGTCACCGCCATCGTCGGGCGTTCCGGCAGCGGCAAATCGACCCTGATCCGGCTGTTGCCGCGCTTCTACGAACCCAGCGCCGGGCGTGTGCTGGTCGATGGCGTGGATGTGCGCGAATTCACCCTGGCAAGCCTGCGCCGCCAGATCGCGCTGGTCAGCCAGCAGGTGATGCTGTTCGACGATTCGGTGCTGGCCAACGTGCGTTACGGACGGGCCGAGGCCAGCGAGGCCGAGGTCTGGCAGGCGTTGCGCGCCGCCAACGCCGAGGAGTTCGTGCTGAAGCTGCCGGAGGGCATCCACAGCGCGGTCGGCGAACGCGGCGGCCGCTTGAGCGGCGGCCAGAAGCAGCGCTTGGCCATCGCCCGCGCCATCTTGAAGGACGCACCGATCCTGATCCTGGACGAAGCCACCGCCGCGCTCGACAACGAGTCCGAGCGCCTGGTGCAGGACGCCTTGTCGCATCTGATTCCCGACCGCACCACCTTGATCATCGCGCACCGGCTGTCCACCGTCGAACACGCCGACCAGGTGCTGGTGCTCGATGAAGGCCGTCTGGCCGAGGTCGGCACCCACGACGAGCTGCTGGCACGCGGCGGGCTGTACAGCCATCTGCACCGGATGCAGTTCCGGGAACCGGATGCCGGCTGATGCCCGGACTGGCATCGCGGCTTGAGGCGATCTGGTTCGGCGGCGCGACGCCGCCGGCGTTCCTGCGTTTGCTGGCGGCCGTGTATGCCGCGGTCCTGCGCCTGCGCCGCCCGTTCAACACCGAACGCTTGCCGGCCCCGGTGCTGGTGGTCGGCAACTTCACCGTCGGCGGCACCGGCAAGACGCCGCTGATCATCGCCCTGGCCGAGCACCTGCGTGCTCTGGGCTATGCGCCGGGCGTGGTCAGCCGCGGATACGGCCGGCGTCTGCGCCAGGCGCATTCGGTGACGCCGGACAGTACGCCCGAGCAGGCCGGCGACGAGCCCGTGTTGATCGCGCGGCGCGCCGGCGTGCCGGTGCGGGTCGATGCCGACCGCTTGGCCGCGGCCCGGTTCCTGATCGAACAGGGCTGCGACGTCATCATCGCCGACGACGGCCTGCAGCACCGCAATCTGCCGCGGTGCGGCGAAATCGAAGTGCGCGATGCCGTGCGCGCCTACGGCAACGGCCGTCTGCTGCCGGCCGGCCCGTTGCGCGAGCCGGTGCGTGCGGTCGATGTGCGCGTCATCAACGGCGCCGCGGCCGATTCGGCCGAAGGTTATGCCATGACCATGCAGCTCGGACCGTGCCGAAACCTGCGCGACGGCCGCACGCGCGCACTGGACGATTTCCGCGGGCAGGCGCTGCAGGCGGTGGCCGGCATCGGCAATCCGGGGCGCTTCTTCGACAGCCTGCGCCGCGCCGGCCTCGACATCCGGCCGAATGCCTTCCCAGACCACCACGCCTTCCGCGCGCAGGACCTGCCGATCGGTACCGTCCTGCTGACCGAGAAGGATGCGGTCAAATGCGCGGACTTCGCGCATGCCGAGGTCTGGTCGGTGCCGGCCGAAGCCCGGCTTTCCGATGCGTTTTTCGCGCGCGTGGCGGCCATGCTGCCGCCGATCAGGAGTTCCCGATGACCGATTTCCTCGTCGCCATTCCGGCGCGTTTCGCCTCCACCCGCTTGCCGGGCAAGCCGTTGTTGCCGATCGGCGGCAAGCCGATGCTGCAGCATGTGGCCGAGCGTGCCTTGGCCGCCGGCGCCCGCGAAGTGGTGGTCGCCACCGAGGACGCGCGCATCGCCGAGGCGCTGCAGCTGCCGGGCGTGCGCGTGTGCATGACGTCCTCCGAGCATGCCTCCGGCACCGACCGCCTGGCCGAGTGCGCGCGCGTGCTGTCCTGGCCGGAGGACGCGGTGGTGGTCAACCTGCAGGGCGATGAGCCGTTCGCGCCGGCCGCCGGCATCCGCCAGGTCGCCGATCTGCTGGTGCGTTCCGGACAGGAGATGGCGACCTTGGCGACGCCGTTCGCCGACTGGACGCAATTCCTCGACGCCAATGCCGTGAAGGTGGTGGCGGACGAACGCGGCCGGGCGCTCTATTTCAGCCGCGCGCCGGCGCCGTGGCCGCGCGATGCGGTCGGGCAGGTGCCGGACACGGCATTGCGGCACATCGGCATCTATGCCTACCGGGCCGGATTCCTGAAGCGCCTGAGCGCCTTGCCGGCCAGCCCCTTGGAGCGTTGCGAATCGTTGGAGCAGCTGCGCGCGCTGGAAAACGGCTACGGCATCGCGGTACAGCGCACGCTTGCCGAATTCCCGCCCGGCGTGGATACTCAGGAGGACTTGGCGCGGGCCGAGCGCACGTGGCGGACCTCGGTCGCCGCGCAAGCCGGAGACGCCTGAACCGGGAGTGGCCATGAGCGCACCGAATGCCCCTGAGCTGAGCGGCAAACTGCAGTGGCTGAACGCCGACGCGCAACAGCTGTCGGCGCACCGCGGGCGGGTGGTGGTGGTGCTGTTCTGGAGCGCGTCCTCGGTGTATTGCCATAACCTGCTGCATGCCTTCGCCGCCATCCAACGCCGGCATCCCGATGCCCTGTCGGTGCTGACCGTGCATCTGCCCAAGTTCGAGGCCGAGCGCCATGCCGATACCGTGCAGGAAGCGCTGCGCCGCCTGGATATCCATCTGCCGGTCGCCAACGACCCGGACTGGAGCACGTGGCAGCACTACGGGCTGCAGTCCTGGCCGACCGCGGTCTTGATCGACGCCGCCGGCCGACGCGTGATCGATTTCGTCGGCGACGACCAGGCGCCGGCGGCCGAGGCCGCCGTGCAGGACTTGATCGCCAAGGCCGGCGCCGTTCCGCCCAAGCCGCCGCATCTGCACGTACGGCCGCGCCACAAGCAGTTCGGGCTGTTGAGCAGCCCCGGCGGCCTGGCGCTTGCCGACGGCAAACTGTTCATCGCCGACACCGGCCATCATCGGATCCTCGAATGCCTGCCCGACGGCCGCGTGCAGCGGGTGTTCGGCAACGGCATTCCCTTGTTCCTGGACGGACCGCCCGGCGACGCCTGTTTCAACCGCCCGGCGGGCCTGGACGTTTACCGCGACCACCTGTACGTGGCCGATACCGGCAACCACGCCGTGCGCCGCATCGACCTGCGCAGCGGCAACGTCGATACCGTATTGGGCGACGGCCATGCGGGCGCCGTGGACGGCGCGAAGGTTCCGCTCGACAATCCGATGGCGGTCTGCGTCCTGGACGAGAGTCTGGTGGTGGCCGATGCCGGCAACAACCGTCTGGGCCTGTACAGCCTGGTCTCGCACGCCTTCACCGATCTCGCCGGCTCGGGCGCCTTGGGCCTGCTCGACGGCATCGGTGCGCGCGCGAAGCTGGCGCATCCGCTGGCCTTGGCGGCCGGACGCAACCAGGTGTACGTGGCCGAGGGCAGCTCCTCCAGCGTGCGCTCGGTGGCCGTGCCGGAGGGGCGCGTCAACACCGTGCTCGGGCAGGGTCTGTACCAGTTCGGCGCGCAGGACGGCCCGCGCCAGAGCGCGACGCTCCAGCATCCGCGCGCGCTGGCGGTGGACGAGCGCCGCGGTGCGGTCTGGGTCGCGGACGCCTACAACGGCAGCATCCGCATGTTCGGCGGCAACACCAACCAGCTCAGTACGCTGGCGCTGATGCAATCGCTGCGCCAGCCCTCGGCTTTGGCCGTGGACGGCGAGTCGCTGTGGATCGCCGATGCCGCGGCCGATCACGTCTACCGTTACTTCTTCGAGTCCGAGTTCCTGTCGCGGCTGAACATCCAGATGGCGTGAGCATGGCAGAGCAGGGCACGGAACGGGTTTTCGACGGCAGGCTGTTCGCGCAGGACCTGTCCAACGCGCCGGGCGTATACCGGATGTACGGCGCCGCCGACGCCGTGCTGTACGTCGGCAAGGCCGCCAACCTGCGCAAGCGGGTCGCCAGCTATTTCCGCGACGACCTGCCTTCGCGCCGGATCGGCCATATGGTCAAGCAGATCCAGCGCATGGAAGTGACCGTGACGCGCACCGAGGCCGAGGCCCTGATCCTGGAGAACCAGCTGATCAAGTCGCTGAAGCCGCGCTACAACATCCTGCTGCGCGACGACAAAAGCTATCCCTACCTGGTGGTCACCGACGAGACCTGGCCGCGCATCGCCTTCCACCGCGGCGCGCGCACGCTGGCCGGAAGCTATTTCGGGCCGTATCCCAGCGTCAACGCCGTACGCGCCACGCTCGACCTGATGCAGAAGATCTTCCGCCTGCGCACCTGCGAGGACGCGGTGTTCCGCAACCGTTCGCGGCCCTGCCTGCAGCATCAGATCGGCCGTTGCAGCGCACCCTGCGTCGGTCTGGTCAGCGCGCGCGACTACGCCGCCGACATCCAGCGCGCGGCCCTGTTCCTGAACGGCCGCGGCGGCGAGCTGGTCGACGACCTGAGCCGCGCCATGGAGGAGGCCAGCCAGCGTCTGGAGTTCGAGCAGGCAGCCGGCCTGCGCGACACCATCGCCGCCATCCGCACGGTGCAGGCCAAACAGTATGTCGAAGGCGAGCAGGTCGACATGGACGTGCTGGCCGTGGCCATGGAGGCGGGCACCGCCTGCGTCATGGTGCTGAGCTTCCGCAACGGCATGAGTTTCGGCACCCGCTCGCACTTCCCGAAATGCAACGGCGCCGAAAGCCCGGAAGAGGTGCTGTCCGCGTTCGTGGCCCAGCACTATCTGGAGCGCACGCCGCCGCGCGAGCTGGTGCTCAGCCACGCCGTCGAAGACCGCGCCCTGCTGGAGGACGTGCTGTCGCAGACCGGCGGCCGCAAGGTCGAGATCAAGCACGCGGTGCGCGGCGAGCGCGCACGCTATCTGGCGATGGCGTTGCAGAACGCGCAGATGGCCTTGGCCACCGAACGTCACGGCAAGCAGGCGCAGCAGCACCGTCTGCACGACCTGCAGCGCATGCTGGGCCTGGGCGCGCCGCCGCAGCGCATCGAGTGCTTCGACATCTCGCACACCCAGGGCGAAGCCACGGTCGCCTCCAATGTGGTGTTCGACGCCGAGGGCGCGGTACCGGGGCAATACCGCCGCTTCAACATCGAGGGCATCACCCCGGGCGACGACTACGCCGCCATGCAACAGGCGCTGACCCGGCGCTTCAAGCGCGCGCTGGAACAGGGCGTGCTGCCGGATGTGCTGTTGATCGACGGCGGCGAAGGCCAACTGGCGCAGGCCCGTGGGGTGATGGCCGAGCTCGGCATCGACGCCGGCGCGCTCAGCCTGGTGGGCGTGGCCAAGGGCCCGGCACGCAAGCCCGGCGAGGAAACCCTGATCTTGCCGGACGGACGGCAACTCAAGCCCGGCGCGGGCTCCCCGGCGCTGCAACTGGTCCAGCAGGTGCGCGACGAGGCCCATCGCTTCGCCATCACCGGCCACCGCGGCCGGCGGCAGAAAGCCCGCGATACGAGTA
>ERZ1645185.1190-NODE-1190-length-10733-cov-4.461510_pt1 | contig 10733 bp, 9 predicted proteins | sample MGYA00575351_ERZ1645185 | MGnify/ENA primary metagenome ERZ1645185 (study PRJEB40838, sample SAMN11284767) | freshwater sediment metagenome | isolation source: river sediment | host: Sediment | place: India: Jana village, Kanpur | collected 2015-12-17 ... | reverse complement strand
ACGACCGCATGTTTACCGTCCAGCCCCACCCCGAATTCCGCAAGGAGTTCATGGAGGGGCTGCTCAAGTATCGGGGGCCGGGTCTCGTCCCCGACACGATCCTTGCCGATGCGACGGATCGCATCGACACGCCGCTCGACAGCCCGTCGATGGCCGACCGGATCGCGCAATTCTTCCTGACCCACCAAGCGAAACTGGGGGCCGAGAAGCTCCGCGCCTGATTTTCGGCCGCGGGGGCCACCCCCCCCAAGAACGTGTGACCTATGTCCAAATGGACTGAACAGCTGCCAGAGGCGGCACGAGACTACATTGGCAATCGGCGAGTTGACGAGGTGGAATGCGTGATCGGCGACATTGCCGGTGTGGCAAGGGGCAAGGCCATGCCCGCCGCCAAGTTCGCCAAGCAGACGAATTATTTCCTGCCGAACTCGATCTTCCTGCAGACCATCACCGGCGAATGGGCAGACAACCCGTTTGACGCCTTCACCGAACCAGACATGATCCTCGAGCCCGACTGGTCCACCGCGACCGCGGCGCCCTGGACCGCGGATGTGACGCTGCAGGTGATCCACGACGCCAAGGACCAGGAGGGCAACTATGTGCCCTTCGCGCCCCGGAACGTGCTGCGCCGGATCGTCCAGCTTTACGAGGAACAGGGCTGGCGGCCGGTCGTGGCACCCGAGATGGAGTTCTTCCTGACCGCCCGCAACATCGACCCGAACCAGCCGGTGATCCCGCCGATGGGCCGCTCGGGCCGCCGCGCCGCCGGAAAGCAGGCCTATTCGCTGTCGGCCATCGATGAATACGGCAAGGTGATCGACGACATCTACGACTTTGCCGAGGCGCAGGGGCTGGAAATCGACGGCATCCTGCAGGAGGGCGGCGCGGGCCAGATCGAGCTGAACCTCGCACATGGCGACCCGGTGCGGCTGGCCGATGACGTGTTCTTCTTCAAGCGGCTGATCCGCGAGGCGGCGCTGCGCCACGATTGCTTCGCCACCTTCATGGCCAAGCCGATCGCGGGCGAGCCCGGCAGCGCGATGCACATCCATACCTCGGTCGTGGACATCAAGACCGGCAAGAACATCTTCGCCGGCCCGAAAGGCGTGGAGACGGACGCGTTCCGCAACTTCATCGGCGGCCTGCAGAACCATCTCGGGGCCGGCGTCGCCCTGTTCGCGCCCTATGTGAACAGCTATCGCCGTTACGTCCCGGATTTCGCCGCGCCGATCAACCTGGAATGGGGCCGCGACAACCGCACGACCGGGCTTCGGGTCCCGATCTCCGGCGCCTCGGCGCGGCGGGTCGAGAACCGGCTGCCGGGGATGGACTGCAACCCCTATCTCGGGATCGCGACGACGCTTGCCTGCGGCTATCTCGGCCTCATCAACAAGGTCGAATGCCGCCCGGAATTCGAAGGCAACGCCTATATCGACAACGACGAGGTTCCCTCGACGCTCGGTGACGCCCTTGATCTTCTGGACGAGGACGAGGCGCTGAAAGACGTGATGGGGCGCGAATTCATCGCAGTCTATGACTCGGTGAAACGGAACGAATACAAGGAGTTCCTGCAGGTCATCAGCCCCTGGGAGCGTGAACACCTTCTGACGAACGTGTGACGCCATGAACCTGCTATTTGCAAACGACCGGGCGGGGGAATTCCCCCCGTCCTACTATGCCGCCACGGCGGCGCCGCTTGACCGCTTCCCGGAACTCAAGGGCGAGGTGCGCGCCGATGTCTGCGTCGTCGGCGCGGGCTATACCGGGCTTTCGGCCGCCCTGCACTTGGCCCAACGCGGCCGCAAGGTCGTGCTGGTCGAAGCCCATCGGGTCGGCTTCGGCGCTTCGGGGCGCAACGGCGGGCAGGTCGGCTCCGGCCAGCGGCTCGAACAGGACGAACTGGAAAAGATGGCCGGCCGCGAACTGGCGCGTCGGCTCTGGGACTTCTCCGAAGAGGCAAAGGACCTTGTCCGGTCGCTGATCCTCGACCACGCCATGCCGTTGACCTTCTATCCCGGCGTCGCCCATGCCTGCTGGACCGAAGCCGAGGTCCGGCATTCCCGGCAGATGGCCGAGAAACTGGCGCGAGACTACGGCTACACGCAGATCGAGACGCTGGATCAGCGCGGTATCCGCCGCCTTATCGGCTCTCCCGTCTACAAGGGTGGGGACGTGGACAGGGGCGCGGGGCATGTTCATCCGCTGAACTACGCCATCGGTCTGGCCATGGCAGCGGTCAAGGCCGGCGTCATCATCCACGAGAAGACGCTCGTCCATGCCGTCGAAGGCGGGGCGAAGCCGGTGGTACGGGCACAACATGGCCGTGTGCTGGCTGATCAGGTCATCCTTGCCGGCAATGGCTATCTAGGCGGGCTGGAGCCGAAGGTCGCCGCGCGGGTCATGCCGATCAATAACTTCATCGTCGCGACCGAACCCCTGGGCGACCGCGCGAAAGAGGTCCTGTCAGAGCCGGTCGCGGTCGCGGACACGAAGTTCGTGGTCAACTACTGGCGGCTCAGCGAGGATAACCGCCTGCTGTTCGGCGGCGGCGAGAGCTATGGCTACCGTTTCCCGGATCTGGTGAAGACCGTGACGAAGCCGATGCTCGAGGTCTATCCGCAGCTGGCCGATGCCCGGATCGACTATGCCTGGGGCGGGACGCTGGCGATCACGATGAACCGGATGCCCTGCTTCATCCGTCCGCAACAGAACGTGCTGTCGGCCTCGGGTTATTCCGGTCACGGCGTTGCGATGGCGACGCTTGCGGGCAAGATGCTGGCCGAAGCCGCAAGCGGCGAAAGCGAGCGTTTCGACGTGATGGCAAGCCTGCCGCAGCCCCGGTTCCCCGGCGGTGCGGCGCTGCGATGGCCGATGCTGGTCGCGGCGATGACCTGGTATTCGATGCGCGACCGGCTGGGTCTCTGACGCATTGAAACCCGCGTTCTGACGTGGCGTCAGGGCGCGGGTTTTGGCGCAGGACGCCAAGTTGCCTCTCGCCAAACAGGGATAATCCTTTTACAGCTTTTCGAAACAAGACTTTCAGGAAAGTTGTCGAACATGGCAGCAGACGGACAGATCAGCCCGCCCAACGTCTATGACGCCGAGCCGATCCCCGAAGCCGCGCGGGCCGAGATCGACAGACTGCTCGCCTCGGGCGACCTGTTCCGCTACACGGCGCCGGAAGGCGCGCCCGTGGCTCTTCTGGAAGCCGAGTTCGCGGCCCTTCTCGGCAGCCGCTATGCGCTGGCCGTCGCCTCCTGCTCGGCGGCGCTGTTCCTGTCGCTCAAGGCGCTGGACCTGCCGCGCGGCGCCCGCGTGGCGATCCCGGCCTTCACCTTTGCCGCTGTTCCCTCGGCCATCGTCCACGCCGATTGCGTGCCTGTGTTGATCGAAGTCGGCGCGAATTACCGGGTCGATATCGCCGATCTGAAGGCGAAAATCGCCGACGGGCTGGATGCGATCCTTATCAGCCACATGCGCGGCCATACCTCGGACATGGACGCGATCATGGACCTGGCGGATGCCGCCGCGATTCCGGTGATCGAGGATGCAGCCCATTCGCTTGGCACCACCTGGTCGGGGCGGAACATCGGCACGATTGGCAAGGTCGGCTGTTTCAGCTTCCAGTCCTACAAGCTCATCAACGCCGGCGAAGGCGGGATCATGGTGACCGACGATCCGGAAGTCGCGGCGCGGGCGATCATCATGTCGGGCGCCTACGAGCAGAACTGGAAAAAGCATCCGGGCCTGCAGAACAGCTTCGGTCACTGGCAGAACAAGCTGCCCCTTTACAACACGCGAATGCAAAACCTGTCGGCGGCGGTCATCCGTCCGCAGATCCCCGAACTGGCGCGGCGTGTCACGGACGGGCGGGCGAACCACGATTATGTCGCCGCTCTCCTGAACACCTCGCCCTGGCTGGATGTGCCGCCACCTCTGCCGCAAGAGGTGCGTGCGCCGGATTCCATCCAGTTCAACCTCGTCGGTTTCGACAGCGATGCCGACGCGCTCGCCTTCCAGGACGCCTGCAAGCGGCGCGGCGTCGGCGTGCAGGTCTTCGGGTTGAGCGAGGGCAATGCCCGCGCCTTCTGGAACTGGCAGTTCCTGGGTGAGTTGCCCGAATTGCCGCAAACGAGGGCGATGCTGATGCGGGCCTGCGACATGCGCCTGCCGGCGCGGCTGACCAAGCCCGATCTGGATTTCATCGCCGATGCGATCCTCGGCGCGGCGGCCGAGATCAAGGGCTAAAGCACCCTAAGCTCGCGCTTCAGCCAGGGCAGGTCGGCGAGGGCCGGTTCAACCACATGCGTCTGAAGCACCGGCCGCAGCAGCCTGGCCATCCGGGCAGGCATGTCATGCAGCACCCCGGCCCGCGCCGACAGGGAAATGGTCCGGGCGAAAGGCTCGAAGGGCAAGGGCAGCACATCAACGCCACTACGGAACGGGGCGGCATGCTGGACGCCGAGGGGGGTGAGGATCGTCCAGCCAGCGCCGCTCGCCACCATCGCCAAAATGGCATGATAGCTGTCCAGCTCGAACCGCCGCGACAGCCGCAGGTTCTGGCGCGCCAGATGGGCGGCGATCTGGCGGCCCATGTGATGGCGTGAGGTATACTGGATCAGCGGCAAATCCAGCAGTTGCGCCGCGCCGTCGCGCCCTGGCTTCACAGCGCCCTTTGGGGCGACCGCGATGAAGGGCTCGGTCAGCAGCGGATGGACCTCCATCCAGCTACCTCCGTCAAAGCCCGAACCGAGGTCGGCGGCGACCACCACGTCCAGCGCGCGTTCATCCAGCTGGTCGAGCAGCCGGTGGCTGGCGCCGGTTTCCAGCAGGAAGTGGCAGCCGCGCAGATCCTCGGCCAAGAGCGACAGAAGATGCGGTGTCACGTTGCCGTCGAAATCCTCGATCATGCCCAGCCGCAACGTGGTCAGCGCCGACATGTCCGCCATCGCCAGCTCTGCCCGCGCCTCGGCGGCGGCATTGACGATGGTCTGGGCATGGCGGCGGAACATGCCGCCCGCCGGCGTCATGCGCATCGGGCGCGCGGTCCGGTCCAGAAGCGCCACGCCAAGCGCGGTCTCAAGCCCGGAAAGCTGCTGACTGACGGCAGAGGGGCTGGCCCCGAGGCGGCGCGCCGCAGCGGTGATCGACCCTTCCTCGGCGGTCGCCAGAAAGATCTCGACCCCCCAAAGCGTGACCCGGCCCTGCGATTCCGGCATGGCCGCGCCCGCCCCGGCAGATCAGAGTTTCGACAGCTTCTTCTGCAACTCGGCGAGTTGCTTCTTGATCTGGGCCAGATCGTCGGACGCGGGGGTTTCGCCACCCTCCTCATCCCGTGCCGGGCCCGATCCACCCCAGCCCGGCATCGACGGCATGCCGGACATCAACGTCTTCATGAAGGCTTCCTGCTGCTTGACCAGATCCTCGAAGCCCGGCACGCCCGCCATCGGGTTGGGCAGGGTCGAGAGGTTTTCAAGCATCTTGGCCTGGCCGTTGCGGAACATGTCGAAGGACATGGCCAGGAACTGCGGCACCACGCTTTGCACTTCGGTCGTGTAGCTGCGGACAAGATCGGTCAACACGTTGATCGGCAGGACGTTCTCGCCCTTGCTTTCATGTTCGGCGACGATCTGCAGGAGATATTGCCGGGTCAGGTCGTCGCCGGATTTCAGATCGACGATCTGCACCTCACGACCGGCCCGAATAAAACCAGCGATGTCCTCGAGTGTCACATAGTCGCTCGTCTCGGTATTGTAGAGACGACGGCTGGCATAACGCTTGATGAGCAGTGGCTTTTCCGCGTCGGACATTGTCCGTCTCTCCCCGAGTTTTTTCTGCGCTGCATCGAAGCTTAGGGCAGCGCAGAAAAAAAAGAAAGGGCGGGCTTCCTTGGAAGCCCGCCCAGTGGCGCGTCAACCCGACAGGGAGGATATGGGGAATGACGCAGCCTTCGAAATTACTTCGCAGCGGCCGAGGTGACCTTCTTGGCAGCGGTCGTCACGTCAGCGGTGGCTTTTTTCACCGCGGCAGTGGCGTCTTCCTGCAGGTCTTTGCCGGCAGCCAGCAGCAGCTCGACGGTTTCCATCTGCACTTTCTTCGCGACTTCGGCGAAGGCGGCCAGATGCTCGGCAGCAGATTCAGCGGCCGACGAAGCGAAGTCGCTGGCGGCTTTGGTGTATTCGGTCGGCTCGGTCTTGGCTTTCGACACGGCGCCCAGCTTGGCGATGGTGTCTTTCGCCCATTTGGACGAGATCTCGGTCGATTTCTCGGCGGCTTCGAGAGCCACTTTCGAGAACTTCTCGGCCAGGGCGGCCTGGGTCTTGAAGGCGTCCTGGAACGCTTTGGTGTCAACCGGCATCGAGCCGAACGCGTCTTGGAAAGCTTTGGCGAAGTCCGGGGTCTTGGTCATTTCGGGTGCTCCTGGTTTCTGGCGGTTCCGTATCCTGATGACAGACATATAGATGCTGCGGCGCAGCAAATCAAGAGGGAAATGCTGCACTGCAGCACAAATCTCGGGGTGCCTGTCGGAGCGGCAGGAAATTCAGCAAACTCAGTCGCTTGGAATTTGCGACACGTAATTTCCCGGGGCAGGAGTCAGTTCCGGATGCTCCGAATCGCCAGGTTGCCTTGCCTTCACCATCGGCCCGGACCGGCCTGCCAGCCACTTGATCCAGACCGGCCACCAACTGCCCTTGTGGAAGGTTGCGCCGGACTTCCAGTCCTTGGCGTCCTCCAGCGGACCGTCATGCATATAGTGACCATACTTGCCCTTGGAAGGCGGGTTCACGATGCCGGCAATATGGCCCGACTCTGACAGGATGAAGGTCTTGTCGGCCGAGCCGAACTGGCGGATGCCCGAGTATGAGCTTTTCCACGGCGCGATGTGATCCGTCTCGCAGGCGATCGCGCAGATCGGCAGGGTCACGTCGGCCAGCTTCACCTTGTGGCCGAGAACCGGGAACCCCTTGCCGGCGAAGTCGTTGTGCTGGCAAAGGCCGCGCAGATACTCGACCGCCATCTTGCCCGGCAGGTTGGTGCCGTCGCCATTCCAGAACAGCAGGTCGAAGGCGGGCGGCGCCTCACCCAGCATGTAGCTGCGGATTGCCGGCTGATAGACCAGATCGTTCGAGCGCAGGTAACTGAAGGTCCGGCCCATGAACAGCCTGGACATGATGCCGTCGGCCTCGATCTGTCGTTCGATCCCGTCGAGGAAGTCGTCGCTCAGAAAGACCCCCACCTCTCCCGGCTCGCTGAAGTCGGTCAAGGTGGTGAAGAAGGTGGCGCAGTTGATATCCTTCGCGCCGGTCTTTTGCAGATAGGCCAGCGTCAGCGCGAGGGTCGTGCCCGCGATGCAGTAGCCGACAACATTGATCTTCTTCTCGCCGGTGATCTGGCGGACCTGATCCATCGCCGTCAGATACCCATCGCGGATATAGTCATCCATGCCGGTATCGCGATAGGACGGATCGGGGTTCACCCAGCTGACGATGAACAGGGTGAATCCCTGGTCGACGATCCATTTCACCAGGCTGTTCTGCGCCTTGAGGTCGAGGATGTAGAACTTGTTGATCCAGGGCGGAAAGATCAACAGCGGCGTCTTGTGCGCCTTCTCGGTCGTCGGCGCATACTGGATCAGTTCCAGCATATGGTTGCGGAACACCACCGAGCCCTTGGTCGTCGCGATATTTTCGCCGAGTACGAAGGCGTTGCGGTCGGACAGGCTGACCAGCAGCTCGCCATTGCTGGTCTCGATGTCCCGCACGAGGTTTTCCAGCCCCTGCACCAGGCTGCGGCCATCGGTCTCGACCGCGCGGGTCAGGGCATCGGGGTTGGTGCCGAGGAAATTCGAAGGCGCGAACAGGTCGATGAACTGGCGGGTAAAGTATTCCACCCTCCGGCGATCGGCCGGATCGAGATTGTCCATCTCAGAGACCGCCCGTGAGACGGCTTCGGAGTTCAGCAGATATTGCTGCTTGAGGTAGTTGAAGAAGGGGTGGGTTTCCCACAAGGGGTTGGCAAAGCGGCGGTCCTTGGGGGTCGAATCGGGCGGCGCCTCTAGCGTGCCCTTCGCCAGCGCCCGCTGCGCCTCGACATAGTGTTTCAGCGTCTTGCCCCAGTAGCTGATCTGGTGTTCCAGCATCTTCGCCGGGTTCTGCATCATTTCCGCAACATAGGCTGCGGCGGCCTTCATATAGACCTCGTTTCCGGGGCCATTCAGCGAGGGATCCACAGGTTTGCGCCGTGATAGCGCTACCATCAACCTTTGGGACAGTTCCTCGATCTTGGCCAGGTTCGCATTCAGCTCGTCCAGCCGTTCGGAGGCTTCGCTATCCTCAGTTGTCATAAGTTAAATTCCCCCCTAACCTTATTGAACAATATCGTCGCGAGACTGGGGGGGGAAGCGACGAATTGACCTTAAGGCCCGGGCCGGGCAGGAGCTGCTATGAAGTACATGTACACTTACGACGCCATGGAAACGGCGCGTAACACGAACGAGTGGCTGGGCGCGACGGCACGTGCGATCGCCTCTTATCCGGCCTTCGCCCTGTCCATGAACCCGGCCCTGAACTTCATGGCAGCCTGGGGCGATGTGACGGAACGCACTTTTGGCCGCATGATCGTCAAGCCCGACTGGGGCATCCGCTCGATCGTCGGACCGGACGGCCAGGACCATCTGGTCGACGTGAAATGCGTCGTCGAAAAGCCCTTCGGCAATCTTGTGCAATTCTTCGTCCGTCGCCGTTCGCCCATGGCCCGCAAGGTGCTGCTGGTGGCGCCCATGTCGGGGCACTATGCGACACTCCTGCGCTCCACCGTATCCAGTCTGCTGCCGGACTGCGACGTCTACGTGACGGACTGGAAGAACGCCCGCGACATCCCGGTCAGCGCAGGCAAGTTCGATGTCGAGGATTACACGCTCTACCTCGTCGAGTTCATGCGCCATCTCGGGCCGGACACCCATGTGATCGCCGTCTGCCAGCCCGCCCCGCTGACCCTGGCCGCGACCGCCTATCTGGCCGGCGAGGACCCGGACGCACAGCCGCGCTCGCTGACGCTGATCGGCGGCCCGATCGACCCCGACGCTGCGGCAACCGAGGTGACCGATTTCGGCCGCCGCATCACGATGGGGCAACTGGAGCAGATCGCGATCCAGCGTGTGGGCTTCAAGTACAAGGGCGCAGGCCGGCTGGTCTATCCGGGGCTGCTGCAGCTGCAAAGCTTCATGTCGATGAACGCCGACCGCCACGGCAAGGCCTTCTTCGACCAGATCATCCGCGTGGCGCGCGGCGAGGCGTCGGATCACGATGCGCATAACCGCTTCTACGACGAATACCTTGCCGTCATGGACATGACGGCCGAGTTCTACCTTTCCACGGTCGAGCGCGTCTTCAAGAACCGCGAGATCGCGCAGAACAACTTCACGGTCGGCGGCAAGAGGGTGGATATCGGCGCGATCACGCAGGTCGCGGTCAAGACGGTCGAGGGCGCCAATGACGACATCTCGGCCCCCGGCCAATGCGTCGCCGCGCTGAAGCTTCTGACCGGCCTGCCCGACAGCAAGAAAGCCAGCCATCTTGAGCCCGAGGCGGGCCATTACGGCATCTTCGCGGGCAAGTCCTGGCGTCTGAACATCCGTCCGCTTGTCCTGAACTTCATCGACGCAAATTCGGGCGCGCCGAACGCAGGCAAGCCGCGGATCGTCGTGACCAACTGAGGCCGCGGCTAGCGCAGCATCAGCGGTTCGTTCAGGAATTCCTCGATGGCGTCGGACACCAGCTCCGGCGCCTCGAGCGTCGGCAGATGCCCGGCCGAGGCAAGCTTCAGGAACCGCCCCTTCGGCATCAATTCAGCGGTGAATTCCTGCCGCCGCGGCGGAACCAGCGTGTCGCAGGATCCGGCGATGATCAGCGTCGGCAACAGCCAGCGCCGCAGCGTCTTCTGGTGGTCCGGGCGCCGCTGCCAGGCCTTGGCCTGCGCCAGATACTGCTCGGGACCCAGCACCCGGGCCATGTCGAGCATCACCTCCAGCACCTCGTCACGGCCCGGCCCGGGCGCGAGCGATGCCGCCGGGATCTCGCCCTTCATCGCCTCTTCCAGACGGCCCATGCGGGCCGCGACCAGCCGAGCCTCGCGGGCACCCGCGGCCTGGGGCGTCTCGCCGAAGGGATCGGTCGAAATCAGGACGCAGCGCGTCACCCGGTCCGGCGCGCGCCGGATCACGTCCAGCGCCACGGTTCCGCCCAGCCCCTGCCCGGCGATGGCGAAGCGCTGTGGCGCAGCCGCTAGGACGGTAGCCGACATGTCCTCGACCATGCCGGTGCCAAGCGGCATGACGACGACAGGCCGGGTCAGCGACAGGGCGACGATCTGGTGGAAGAACACCCTGGCATCGCACATCAGCCCGGGCAGCAGGATGACCGGCTCGCTCATTGCCCTGGACCGCGATCAGACATGGGTCAGGACCTCGGCCAGCGTCGCGGTGATCAGGTCAAGGTTCTCCGGCGAAGAAAAGCGGTGGTCGGCGCCCTTGACCAGCGTCAGGCGGATGTCGGGGCCGGTGGCGTGATCCAGAAGCCTCAGCGCGACACTCGGCGGCACATCGGTATCCGCCGTGCCCTGCAGCAGCCGCACCGGGAAGGGCAGCGGCAGGGGATCGCGCAGGACCAGACGCTTGCGGCCCTCCTCGATCAGGCGGCGGGTGATGACATAGGGGTCGTCCGAATAGTCCGACG
>ERZ1645185.1189-NODE-1189-length-10743-cov-4.475393_pt1 | contig 10743 bp, 8 predicted proteins | sample MGYA00575351_ERZ1645185 | MGnify/ENA primary metagenome ERZ1645185 (study PRJEB40838, sample SAMN11284767) | freshwater sediment metagenome | isolation source: river sediment | host: Sediment | place: India: Jana village, Kanpur | collected 2015-12-17 ... | reverse complement strand
GTGTCACCCTTGCCATAGATTACCCGCTCTTCGTTGCTGCCCAGAATGAATGGCGCGGTATCCATCGCGCCCGCAGAGACTACGCGCGGTTGCGTAAGAAAGGCACGAATGGCAGAAATCGGGATTGCGGGAATGGCGCCGCTCTCAATTACCTGTTCACGCGCCTGCGGCGACAGCTTGACGGTCGTCATGCCATGCTGGTCGCCCGGTACCAGCAACAGGCGCGGATTGGCGCCCGAGCGATCCAGCACAACCACGTCGCCAGGGTAAATCCAGTGTGGGTCCTTGATGGCCGCCTTGTTGACTTGCCAGATTTCGGGCCAGCGCCAAGGGCTTTTGAGGAACCTGGCAGAAATATCCCACAGCGTATCGCCCTTCACCACAACATGGCGATCGGGTGCGTTTTCCTGGAGTTCCAGCGTATCGGCCAGGGAGGAAACCGGCAGCATGGAAGTAGTAAGGGCGACGCCAGCAAGCGTCAGGGCGGACAGGAGTTTGCGCATTGGAAGCCTCAAGGGGAACCTCTGTGTCTGGTGAAACCCCGGATTTAGACCTTGTCTAAACCTGGGTAAAAAGTTACTGTTGCAACGAACCTGTTGCGTAAACGGCCAAGGCGGACGCTAAATTTAGCAAAACTTGATTTTTTTGCTCAACGCCCGCAGATAGCCTGCTGAATATTATGGCCAAACTGAACATACTTCGTTATCCCGATCCCCGCCTGCACACCGTTGCCAAACCTGTGCAAACGGTCGATGCGCGCATCCGCAAGCTGGTGGATGACATGACCGAGACCATGTACGCCGCCCCCGGCATTGGCCTGGCGGCCACGCAGGTTAATGTGCACGAGCGGCTCATTGTGATGGATATTTCCGAAGACAAGTCGGATCTGCGCGTATTGATCAACCCGGAAATCATCAGCCGTTCGGGCGATATCGTGTGGGAAGAAGGCTGCCTGTCGGTTCCCGGCATTTACGACAAGGTGCACCGTTCAGAGCATATTCGTGTGCGGGCTCTGAACAAAGATGGCGAGGTATACGAATTTGACGCCGCCGATCTGCTGGCCGTGTGCGTGCAGCATGAAATGGATCACCTGATGGGCAAGGTATTTGTCGAATATCTCTCCCCGCTGAAGCGCAACCGCATTAAAACCAAACTGGTCAAACAGGAACGCGAACACCGCGAAAGCCATCCCGGGCGAGCCAGCTTGTAATGAGGAAAAACCCTTTCGTTCCGGATCAATAGCATGAGGCTGATTTTTGCCGGTACGCCGGAGTTTGCGCGTCAGGCACTGGCCGACATCATCGCTGCAGGCCATGACGTGGTGCTGGTGCTTACTCAGCCAGACAGGCCAAGTGGCCGTGGCATGAAGCTCACATCAAGCCCGGTCAAGCTCGAGGCAGAGAAGCACGGCATTCCGGTCTATCAGCCCACGAGTCTTAAAGACCCGGCAGCGCATGAACGCATTCGTGACGCGGCGGCGGACGTGATGATTGTGGCCGCCTACGGCCTGATTCTGCCGCAGGCTGTGCTGGATATTCCCTGTCTTGGTTGTCTGAACATTCATGCTTCGCTGCTGCCACGCTGGCGCGGTGCAGCGCCAATTCAACGCGCCATTGAAGCAGGCGATCGTGAGACCGGCATCGGCATCATGCAAATGGAAGCCGGGCTGGATACCGGCGCGGTACTGCTGGAAAAGCGCATCGGCATTGAGCCGGATGACACCGGCGCCAGCCTGCATGACAAGCTCGCCGCGCTCGGCGCAACGGCCATTGTTGAAGCCCTGGCCGGGCTGAAAGACTTGAAACCGGTACCGCAGCCGGAAGCAGGAATTACCTATGCCCACAAATTGAGCAAGGACGAAGCCCGCATTGACTGGCGCCAGTCGGCTGAAATTGTCGCCCGCCGAATTCGCGCATTCAACCCGGTGCCGGGTGCGTGGACAAACCTGCCTCCATCTTTCCCCTTGAGTGCGGAGGGTCAGGCAGCGGGTGAAGTGCTCAAAATCTGGCGGGCGCAAGCGGTTGCAGGAAAAGGTGAGCAAGGTGAGCCCGGAGAAATTCTCGCTGCCGACAAAAATGGCCTGGTTGTTGCCTGCGGCGAAGGCGCAGTCAGCCTGATTGAGCTGCAAAAGGCCGGAGCAAAACGCGTGGATGCAGGAACTTTCCTCTTGGGCGTAAAACTGGTTGCATCCCAAAAGCTGGGGCAGGCCGAAAGCTGAAGAACTCGCCGCCCCGGTACAATGCGGCATGGTCAGATATCCTCCCACAAAAAAAATCACCATCACGCCCATCAAGCTGGCCGCTGAAGTGGTGGCTTCCGTGCTTGCGGGCCGTGCCCTGTCGCAGGCGCTTGGCAACGCACCGCTGGCGCGGCTGTCGGGGTCGGATCGCGGCGCGGCGCAAGACATCAGTTATGGCGCCCTGCGTTACAGGGGTACGCTGGATGCGGTATTGGCGCAACTACTGAAAAAGTCGCTGGATTCAGCCGAGACCCACGCGCTTTTGCTGGCCGCGCTATATCAGCTGACGTACACCGCCGCTGCGCCCTATGCAGTTGTGGACAATGCCGTGAATGCCGCGCCGGAGCGCCTTAAAGCGCTGGTCAACGCGGTGCTGCGCAATTATTTGCGCGGCCAGGACACCTTGCTGGAACAGGCGCGGGAGACCCTTGAGGGGCGCACCAACTTCCCGTCATGGTGGGTGGAAAAATTGCAGGTGGCGTACCCGGATCAATGGGAGAAAATTCTCGACGCAAGCCAGCAGCATCCGCCCATGAGCTTGCGGGTCAACTGCCGTAAAACCACGATAGATAAATATCTCGCCGCATTGCAGGTGGCGGATATCGTGGCGCGTCAGACAGGAGCAAGTGCAATTACGCTGGACAAACCAGTTGCCGTGGACAAGCTACCGGGCTTTGCTGATGGACAGGTGTCGGTGCAGGACGCGGGCGCGCAGTGGGCAGCACCATTGCTGGATGTGCAGGATGGTCAGCGCGTGCTGGACGCCTGTGCCGCGCCCGGCGGCAAGACTTGCCATGTGCTCGAGTGTGCCACCGTCAATTTGCTGGCGCTGGATGCGGACGCTGCTCGCCTGAAACGCGTGCAGCAAAATCTGGATCGTCTACAGTTAACGGCGCAACTTAAAACAGGCGATGCCGGCTTGCCGAAGACCTGGTGGGACGGCAAGCCGTTTGACCGCATTCTGGCTGATGTGCCCTGCTCTGCTTCCGGCGTGGTACGTCGCAATCCCGACATCAAATGGCTGCGTCAACCGCACGACATTGCCAAATTTGCCCGGCAGCAAGCTGCCATTCTGGATGCGCTGTGGCAGACACTGGCGCCAGGTGGTAAATTGCTTTATGTAACCTGCTCCATTTTTGCCGAGGAAAACCAGCAGCAGATCCAGTCATTCCTGTCGCGCCATGCCGATGCCGCAAGGCTGGCATTACCGGATGCGCTGGGTGACGGACAGCTATTGCCTGATGAATATCACGACGGCTTTTTTTATGCCCTGCTTGCGCGTACTTGAGCGCCTTGGACTGGTTCTGTTGGCGGTCTGGCTGTCGGTGGCCGCCCTGCCCGCGCAGGCGTCCAGAAGTGCAGATTCGGTGACTGTGCTGTATGCCATGTTGAAAACGGTTGAGAACGATCTGGCGCTCAACGCTGCCATGACCGTACGCCTGAATAAAACCCAGGAAGAGGCATTGAAAAAAGGGCTTTCGCTCAACTTTGTGACCGACTTCGAACTCGAGCGCAAGCGCAGCTGGTGGCTCAACGAGTCGCTCGTTTCCCTGAGCCGTCCCGGTCGGTTGAGCTATAACCTGCTCACCCGCCGCTATCAGATTGAGTCAACTGAAAGCTATAAAACCTACGATACCCTGCCTGAAGCGCTGGCCGATTTGGGACGGATCGATACCTGGATCGTCGGGCCGAAGAAACTGTTCAGACCCGGTGAGCGTTACCATGCCGCGCTGCGCATCCGCCTGGATCAGGGGCAGTTGCCCATTCCGCTGCAAATCAATGCGCTGGCCTCCGGCAAATGGGAAATAGAAAGCGATTGGCATGAGTGGGAGATTGCCAGCCCATGATGCGTTACGTGTTCCTGATTGGCGCAGTGCTGGGTGCGGTAGTGCTGGGCCTGCTGTTTTCTGCTGGCGACAACAACCCGCTGCTGTCGGAAAACTATCCCATCATTCTTGGTGCGGGCGCGGTGATTGCGTTTGTACTGTTTGCGTTGGTGAGCTGGCAGCTTTGGCAATTGCGCCGCCGGATTCAGGCAGGTGAATATGGCAGCCAGCTGACTCGCCGTTTGATGGTGTGGTTTGGCGTGGTGGCTGTGTTGCCTGCAGCCATTGTGTTTGGCGCATCTATGTTCTTTCTCAACCGCAGTATTGAAAGCTGGTTTGATGTAAGGGTAGATGCGGCACTGGGTTCGGGTGTCAATCTTGGCCAGGCCGCACTGGATGATCTGCTGGCGGATACCACCAAAAAAACCGAGCGCATGGCGTTGGCCTTGTCGGATGCAGGCGCGGGATCGATGATTACCCTGCTCTCGTCCTTGCGTGAGCAGTCGGCCATACAAGAGGTTACCCTGTTTGATGCAGCGGGCGGCGTAGTTGCCACTGCCGCAGGCGAGCGTGCCGGGTTGTTGCCAGAGATTCCGGACAAGGACACGTTGTGGAAAGTCCTGCAGGAAAAACCCAGCAGCCGGGTGGAGGACCTGCCCGGAAGGGGGCTGGTGATGCGCGTGCTGGTGCCCGTTTACAGCACCTCATTTGCCGGGGAAACGCGCGTACTGCAAGCGCTGCAAAGCGTGCCGCCCAGCCTTGCCAAGGATGCCGTGGCGGTAGAAAGCGCTTATCGTGACTACCAGGAGATTGCCGCATCCAGGCTGGGGCTGAAACGGTTATACGGCCTCGCGCTGGCGTTGACCATGCTGCTGGCTTTGCTCTTGACCATTGCGCTGGCTTACCTGTTATCCGAGCGCCTTGGCTCGCCCTTGCGCACGCTGGCGCGCGGCACGCGCGCGGTGGCGCAAGGCGACTTTTCGCAAATGCACACCGTAGAGAGCCGCGATGAACTGGGTGGGTTGATCCAGTCTTTCAATCAGATGACCAGCCAACTGGCAGACGCAAGAGAGGAAGCACAGCGCAACCAGTTGCTGACCGAGCAGGCCAAGGCCTATCTGGAAAGCGTGCTGACCAACCTGTCTTCCGGGGTGGTGGCGCTGGATCATAAGCTGCGCGTGCGTGCGGTTAACGATGCGGCGGCACGCATCCTGGATGTGCCGCTTGAAGCCATGTCTGGCAAGGCGCTGGTGGACTGGGGCGAAGCGAATCCGGCGCTGAGGGCATTTGGCGAAGAAGTGGCCGAGCATTTTGTCGCCAGCGAAGGCGGCGACTGGCAGGCACAACTGGAATATGCGCGCCCGGGTCACATGCAGCTTTTGCTGGCGCGTGGCAGCAAGCTTCCCGAGGCGGTGCAGCGTGGCTACACCCTGGTGTTTGATGATGTGACCAAACTGATACGCGCGGAGCGTGACGCAGCATGGGGTGAAGTGGCGCGACGACTGGCACACGAGATCAAGAATCCGCTCACGCCGATACAGCTTTCAGCGGAGCGGATGCAGCTAAGGCTGGCAGACAAGCTGGCGCAAAATGAGGCGGACATGCTCAAGCGTGCCACCGACACCATCGTCAATCAGGTTGGCGCGATGAAAAGCATGGTGGATGCCTTTGCCAGCTATGCGCGTATGCCCAGCGCGCAGATTGCCCCGCTGGATTTGAACGCGCTGATTCGTGAAGTGCTCACCCTGTATGATGGCGCAGGCATCGGTCTGGAACTGGATGAGCACCTGCCGCTGGTGGCAGGGGACTCCACACTCATGCGCCAGGTGATACATAATCTGCTGCAAAATGCGCAGGACGCGCTCAATGGTCAGCCGGACGGGCGTGTCATTATTCGCACACAGGGGGATAATGACGGCATTAGCTTGATTATTTCTGACAATGGCCCGGGTTTCCCGGATCATTTGATGACCCGGCTGTTTGAGCCGTATGCCACAACCAAACAAAAGGGCACGGGGCTGGGGTTGCCAGTGGTGAAAAAAATCATTGAAGAGCATCAGGGAAGCATTAAAGTGGAAAATCTGACTGGCGGCGGCGCCTGTGTGTGCATCAGCCTTCCGGTTTTCCAGAAGTCGGAACAAAAGACGGTATCGCAAAGGGGTGCCCAGTGAGCGGACATGTGTTGGTAGTGGATGACGAAGTTGGCATCCGTGAATTGCTCTCGGAAATTCTCACTGAAGAAGGCTATGACGTTCATACTGCGGAGAACGCAGACACCGCTCGTGCCTGGCGGGCGCAGCAGCGCCCCGATCTGGTATTGCTGGATATCTGGATGCCAGACACCGACGGCGTAACCCTGCTCAAGGAATGGGCGGCCAGCGGCCAGCTCACCATGCCAGTAGTCATGATGTCCGGCCACGCTACGATCGACACTGCGGTTGAGGCCACCAAGATGGGCGCGGTGGACTTTCTCGAAAAGCCCATTGCATTAGCAAAGCTGCTGGCGACAGTGACCAAGGCCATCAAGAAAATGGATGGCCCGCGTCGCGTGCCCTCGCTTGAGTTGACCGCACTGGGCAAGAGCACGCCAGTGCAGGAGCTGAAAAGACGCCTGACCCAGATTGCCAGCCACACCCACCCCGTCCTGCTGTCGGGCGAACCGGGCAGCGGATTTGAGCTTTGCGCACGCTTTCTGCACCCGGCCAACACACCGTGGGTGGAAATCATTGATCGCGCGCAGCTCATCTCCTCACCCGCAGCGTATGTAGAAAAAGTCGAGAATGGCACCCTGTATCTGTCCGAAGTGAGCCAGCTCAATAAAATGGAACAGAAGGGGCTGTCGCTCCTCATCGATAAACTCAACGGTGGCACAGCCCGACTGATTTGCGCGTCCTGCAAAGACATGCCTGGCCTGGTTGCGTCCGGTGAGTTTGACTCCCAGCTTTTCTATCGCCTGTCCTCCGTCAGCGTTCAGATCCCGGCGTTGCGTGAACACCGCGAAGATGTGCCGGATATTGCCAACTTCATGCTGACGCAACTGATCGAGGGCAGCGAATGCCCGGCGCGCAGATTTACTGTTGCCGCATTGAATCAACTGCGGCATTTCGACTGGCCCGGCAACCTGCCGCAACTTAACAACGTTGTGCGCACGCTGGCGATTACCGCACTGTCAGACGAAATCGACAGCGAAGATGTCGTGCGCGTCGTTTCGCCGCTCAAGCAGGCCTCCGCTCCGCCGCTGGCGCAAATGATTCCGCTGGACGCGCCTTTGCGCGAAGCGCGCGACGTGTTCGAGCGCCTGTACTTTGAGCACCTGATCCAGAAAGAGGGTGGCAGCATGACCAAGGTTGCAGATAAGGCCGGACTGGAGCGCACACACCTGTACCGCAAACTCAAGCAGCTCAACATCAAGCATGGCAAGCGATTGGATGAGGAGCTGTAAGGAAGTGAAGGAGGAAGCGAAAAGGGGGAAGGGTAAGCGCGCGCTCCTCGCTCTTTCGCACTTACGCTATAAAAATCCTGCCTGCTTCACCGTGAGTGGATTGGTCACTCTCCGGCCCTTCTCCCTTTTCCCTTCCCCCTTCACACAAAAATGAAAATCATCATCCTCGGCGCCGGACAGGTTGGCGGCACGCTGGCTGAAAGCCTGGTGGCGGAAAATAACGACCTTACCGTGGTGGACATGGATGCAGAGCGCCTGGCGATCCTGCAAGACCGTTTTGACTTGCGCACCGTGCAGGGACATGCTGCCACGCCATCTGTGCTGGAAAAAGCCGGCGCGGCGGATGCCGACATGGTGGTGGCGGTGACGCAAAGCGATCAGACCAATCTGGTGGCGTGCAAGCTTTGCGCCAGCGAATTCAATGTGCCAACCCGTGTAGCCAGGCTGCGTTCAGCCGATTATCTGGCGCTGGATTCCGATACCGGCGAAACGCTGGCAAAAAAACACTTTGCCGTTGACCATACCATCAGCCCAGAGCAGGAAATCACGCATTATCTGCGTCGACTGGTGGAACACCCCGAAGCCTTGCAGGTGCTCGATTTTGCTGGCGGCCGCGTCAGGCTGGTCGCGGTGCGGGCTTACCATGGGGGTCCGCTGGTTGGCCATGAGCTGCAAGTCATCCGCAAGCACATGCCGAACGTGGATTGCCGCGTGGCGGCAATCTTCCGCAAAAATCGTGGCATCGTACCCGAAGGCCATACGGTCATCGAGCCGAATGACGAAGTATTTTTCATTGCCCGCAAGGAAGATATTCCAGCAGTCATGCGCGAGCTGCGCCGACTGGATCGACAAGTACGCCGGGTCATGATTGCGGGCGGCGGCAACATCGGAAAACGTTTGGCGCAGCAACTGGAAGGCCAGTACGAAGTCAAGCTGATTGACCACAACAAGCAGCGCTGCGCGCAATTGGCCGCCGAGCTGAATCACAGCCTGGTGCTGCTGGGCGAAGTAACGGATGAGGAGCTGCTCGACCAGGAAGGCATTCAGGACATGGACGTGTTCTGTGCGCTGACCAACGACGACGAAGACAACATCATGGCTGCGCTACTGGCCAAGCGCATGGGCGCGCACCGCGTCATGGCGCTGATCAACCGATCGTCTTACGTCGATCTGGTGCAGGGCGGCGAAATCGACATTGCCATCTCGCCCGCGCAGGCCACGCTGGGGCCGCTGCTCTCCAAAATCCGTCGAGGTGACATGGCGGTGGTGCACAGCCTGCGGCGTGGCGCTGCCGAGGCGCTGGAAGTGGTGGTGCATGGTGACGCCAACAACTCCAGAATCGCCGGACATCGCATTGAAGAGATTGATCTGCCCGAGGGCGCCACTATTGGAGCCGTTATCCGCGGCGACGAAGTGATCATTGCTCACCACGACACACCGATCCAGTCGGAAGATCACGTCATCATCTTCGTGCTCAACAAACGCATCATTCCCAAGGTAGAGAAACTTTTTCAGGCCGGATTCAGCTTCTTCTGATGCGCGCGCTGTTTTCTCTTTTGCATGTGCTGGGCGGAGTGGTGTTCATGTTCGGCCTCACGCTCGTCGTTCCGTTGCTGGTTGCCTGGCTGGGAGAAGAGCCCACGCTGCACCTGTTTGTCAAAGACATGCTGCTGACATGCGGGGCGGGCGTGCTGCTTTGGTTGGGATTTCGCCCATTTCGCCGAGAGCTGCGCATCAAGGACGGTTTTCTGCTGGTAACGCTGGTTTGGGCAGGCTTGCCGGTCTTTGCCATGTTTCCACTGCTTTCCTATCTGGATATCAGCGTGACCGATGCCTATTTTGAGGCGGTCTCCGGCTTGACTGCAACCGGCGCAACCGTGTTGACTGGCCTGGATACCCTGCCTTCCTCCATCAACATCTGGCGTGGGGAACTGCAATGGTTTGGCGGCATGGGCGTGATCGTGCTGGCCGTTGCCATTCTGCCCATGCTGGGCATTGGCGGACGCCAGTTGTACAAGGCTGAGACACCCGGCCCGATGAAGGACACCAAACTGACGCCGCGCATTGCACAAACTGCCAAGGGTCTGTGGCTGATCTACACCGCGCTTACCGCAGCCTGTGGCATCGCCTACTGGTTTGCTGGAATGAGCTGGCAGGATGCCTTGATGCATGCCTTTACCACCATGGGGTTGGCGGGCTTCTCCTCGCATGATGCCTCGTTCGGCTATTTCAACTCACCCTTGCTGGAATTCATCGCAGTCTTTTTCATGCTCGTGGCGGGTATCAACTTCGCCACGCATTTCCGCTTTGTACGCGAGCGCACCTTCGGCATTTATCAGCAGGATGGCGAAGCGCGCGCGTTTGTCCTGACGGTACTTGTCAGCGGTGTATTGATCGGTGTTTACCTCTGGGGCATGGGGCATTACGAAGAGATACACATCGCCCTGCGTTATGCCGTGTTCAACACCGTATCGGTGGCGACCACTACCGGGTATGCCAGCACCGATTTTGGCCTGTGGCCAGCTTTTGCCGGATTCTGGATGCTGCTGCTGGGGACGTTCTCCACCTCCTCCGGCTCCACCGGTGGTGGCATCAAAGTGATTCGCGCACGCCTGCTGGTTCAGCAGCTTTACCGTGAGCTCAAACGCCTGTTACATCCCAGCGCGCAGATTCCCGTCCGCTACATGAGCGCCTCGGTGCCCAATCAGGTGATTTTTGCGGTATTGGCTTTCTTTTTCGTATTCACGCTGACGGCCATTGTCATGACGCTGGCCATGATGGCGACCGGACTGGAGCCCGTGACCGCACTGACTGCCGTGATAGCAACGCTCTCCAACATCGGTCCCGGTCTGGGTGCAGTCGGTCCCGCCACCACCTTTGCCGTGCTCAACGATTTCCAGACCAACCTGTGTTCCATCGCCATGATTCTTGGGCGGCTGGAAATGTTCACCTTTCTGGTGGTGCTGACCCCGGCCTTCTGGCGTAGCTGAAAGGATTCGCATGAACCGCATGCTTCCAGTCATTCACGTTCTGGGTCTGGTAGTGCTGATTTTTGCCTTTGCCCTGTTGCTGCCCGTTGCCACGGCGTATTACTTCAACGATGCAGCCATACAGGAATACGACGAGGCATTTGCCATCACCTTTGGTTCCGGCCTTTTCATGTGGCTGGCCACCCGCCACAAAAAGCGCGAGCTGCAGATCAAGGACGGCTTCCTGCTGGTGGCCATGGTATGGGC
>ERZ1645185.1188-NODE-1188-length-10743-cov-7.192927_pt1 | contig 10743 bp, 8 predicted proteins | sample MGYA00575351_ERZ1645185 | MGnify/ENA primary metagenome ERZ1645185 (study PRJEB40838, sample SAMN11284767) | freshwater sediment metagenome | isolation source: river sediment | host: Sediment | place: India: Jana village, Kanpur | collected 2015-12-17 ... | reverse complement strand
GGCACTTCGAAGGCCGGCGAGTTCCAGCCGATGTGCTTGCGGGTGGCTTCGATTTCAGCCGCGCCCAGCGCCGCGCCATGCACGTCGTGCGTGCCTTCCTTGTTGGGCGAGCCCTTGCCGATGATGGTCTTGCAGCAGATGAGCGTGGGCTTGTCGGCTGAGGCCTTGGCCTTCTGGATCGCCGCTTCAAGCGCAACGACATCATGGCCATCCACGCCGGCAATCACGTTCCAGCCGTAGGCTTCGAAACGCTTGGCGGTGTCGTCGGTGTACCAGTGTTCGATGTGGCCATCGATGGAAATGCCGTTGTCGTCCCAGAACGCGATCAGCTTGTTGAGCTTCCACGTGCCGGCGAGCGCGCAGGCTTCGTGCGAAATGCCTTCCATCATGCAGCCGTCGCCCATGAACACATAGGTGTGGTGGTTGACGATTTCGTGGCCGGGCTTGTTGAACTCGTTGGCCAGCACTTTTTCCGCCATGGCCATGCCAACGGCGTTGGTGATGCCCTGACCCAGCGGGCCGGTGGTGGTTTCCACGCCGGGGGCGTAGCCGTATTCGGGGTGGCCGGGGGTCTTGGAATGCAGCTGGCGGAACTGCTTCAGGTCGTCCATCGACAGGTCGTAGCCGGTCAGGTGCAGCAGTGCATAGATCAGCATCGAGCCGTGGCCGTTGGACAGCACGAAGCGGTCACGATCCACCCATTTCGGGTTGGCCGGATTGTGGCGCATATGATGGTTCCACAGCGTCTCGGCGATTTCCGCCATGCCCATGGGCGCGCCGGGGTGGCCGGATTTGGCTTTTTCGACGGCATCCATCGCGAGTGCGCGAATGGCATTGGCCAGATCGTTACGGGTTGGCATTGCGTTCCCTTCTTGAAGTAATGAAAACCGGTGGCGGCTTCTGCCCGCGCGGCCGCGCGGCCCACCTTGGGCAGAATATGCAAAAACCCTGATTATCCGTCAGCAGGGCCGGCTTTCGCAAGCCAAGCCGGGACCGGACTAAACCCTCGACCAGACAAGCACTTAGGCCGTGCCGCTCAAGCCCGGGCTCAATGTAAAGCGGTTAAAAATGTTTTTATCCGGCCTGTGCAAGGGTTTATGCGCCCGCCGCCTTGAGCCAGTCCCGCCAGAGCTCGAAGAGTGCCGGGCTGGCAGACGCCACCACCGAACGCTCCCACATGTTGGCGATGTCGAAACTGCCTGACAGGCTGGCCAGACGCCCGCCCGCCTCTTCCAGAATCAGCGCCCCGGCAGCGTAGTCCCAGAGTTTCTGGCCGCCGTGGACATAGATGTCGAACCGGCCTGCGGCGGTATAGCACCAGTCGAGTGTGGATGCGCCGAAATTCCGCTGCGAGGCATATGGCGGCCAGGACGCCAGCCGGCCCGCCAGTTCGCGGTCGATGCGCTTGAGTTCGACCCCGGCCAGCGCGCGGCGCAGTTCGCTCACCGGTGGCCGCAAGGGCAGGGGCGTACCGTTCAGGTGGGCACCCTTGCCACGCTCGGCGCTGAACATCTCGTCCGCGATCGGATCGTAGATCACGCCGAGCTGGCGCTCCCCTTTGTACAGATACGCTACCGACACGGCGAAATACGGCACCCCTGCAACGAAATTCGATGTGCCGTCGATGGGGTCGACACACCACAACCCCTCGCGCCCGGCCGCCCAGGCATCGCGCTGTTGCTGCTCGGTCATTTCCTCACCGAGCACAGGCACGTTGCGGATCGCCGGCAGGGCCGCCTCCAGCGCGGCCTGGGTCGCCGCGTCGGCTTCCGTGAACAGGCTGCCGTCCGCCTTGTGGCTGTGCGCCACCTTGAGGAAACGCGGCGTGACCTCGCGCCGCGCCACTTCGCGCACCAGCGCCTCCACGGCCTGCAGCATGGATGTCCCGGCCTCGCTGCTCATTCGCCTTTCCATTTGATCGAACAGCCCATGCTGGGAATCTGTTCGGCCGGCCCGCCCTGGCTGGCGGCCACCTGCTTCATCGCCTCGAACAGATCACGGCGCACGCCCTCCGGAGCGGTTTCCTTGCGCGACTCGTCGAATCGGCCCCGGTATTGCAGGCGGGCATCGCGATTGAAGCCAAAGAAATCCGGCGTACACACTGCGCCATAGGCGCGCGCCACCTGCTGCGACTCGTCGATGACGTAGGGAAAGGAAAAACCGAACTCGGCCGACACGGCCTTCATGTTGTCGAAACTGTCTTCCGTGTAGTCGGTAGGGTCGTTCGACATGATGGCAATGGCATGAATGCCATGATCCCGCCGCAGTTCCGCCAGGTCGCGGACCAGCCGGGGACGGATCGCCTTGACGTAGGGGCAGTGATTGCAGATGAACATGACGAGCAGGCCATTCGGGCCCATCGCGTCCTGCAACGTCCAGGTCCGGCCATCCACGCCGGGCAGGCTGAAATCCGGGGCCTGCCAGCCAAAATCACAGACAGGGGTAGTGAGGGAAACCATGCAGACTCCGCCGATTCTTGGATTGACCCCGGCATAATACCAATGATGTCCACCCCACGTTTTTACCTCGATCAGCCGCTCGCGTCCGGCGCACGCTTCACCCTGCCGCCCGGACCTGCTCGCCACGCCGCGCGGGCCTTGCGCCTCGGCGAAGGCAGCCTCATCACCCTGTTCAATGGCTCGGGGGGCGAGTACGAGGCTCGCATCGACCGCATCCACAAGGACGAGGTGGCCGTCAGCATCGCCGGACACCGGGCGATTGAACGCGAATCGCGGCTGCACGTGATGCTGGCTCAGGGCATTTCCAGCGGCGAACGCATGGATTACACCCTGCAAAAGGCGGTGGAACTGGGCATCACGGCCATCCAGCCGCTGGCCACCCGGCGCAGCGTGGTCAAGCTCGCGGGGGAACGCAGCGAACGGCGGGTCGCGCACTGGCAGGGCGTGGTCGCCAGCGCCTGCGAACAGTGTGGCCGCAATCACTTGCCCCCGGTAGCGCAACCGCTTGCGCTGGCCAACTGGCTGGGCGGCCGGACACCGGGGCGCCTGCTGTTTCTCTCGCCGCAGGCCGAGATGCGCTTTGCCGACCTGCCGCCACCCGATGGCGTCGACACCCTGGTCGCCGGCCCGGAAGGGGGATTCGAAGCGGACGAACTCGCCGCGCTCGACGCCGCCCGGGCCATCCCGGTGCGGCTCGGGCCGCGCGTGTTGCGGACGGAAACCGCTGCGCTGGCGGCACTGGCGACCATGCAGGCGCTGTGGGGGGATTTCTGACCCCCGCCCCGGCGAGCCACACCAACAAAAAACCGGGCATCCGCCCGGTTTTCTGTCGTCAGCCCCGTGCGTTCAGGGACGCAGATAGGTATAGCCCTGCTGCTGCTTCTGCATGATTTCGACCACACCGGAAGACACGTAGCCCACCTTGGTATTCATGTCGGTCTTGTTCAGCTTCTGGTTGCGCATGGTGTTTTCGCACGCCATGACCTGCACGCCGGATTCGACGGCCTCCTGGATGCGGTTGGCCACTTCGGATTCGGCTTTCAGCATGCCGATGCCCGGACCGTAGGCGACGATTTCCAGGTCGACCTTGTCCTTGCCGATGTCCTTCTGGATGTTCTTGGCGTTGTTCAGCGCAAGATTCCATTTGGCCGGATCGTTGTCGCTGACCTGGATCACCATTTTGGCCTTGTCCTGCGCCACGCTCGTCGCCGGCATGCCCATTGTGCCCAGCAGCAGCAGGCCGCCCAGCAGGGCACCCATCGTCTTGTGCATCTGTTTCATCATGATTTCCTCTCCTCGCGTCATGGTTCTGAAGAATGGGCCCCTGCCCAGTCCGTGCTTATGACGATCCCGCCCGGGAATTTATTCCACTTATTTGCCGGAACCCAACACTGCCTGCGGGAGAAGGGGGTTTTCGGTATGCTTCCGTCCTGAATCCCTCTCACAGGCTGTCCCCTTGAAAGACACCGCGCACTTTGTCCACTGGTTTCGCGCTGCCGCCCCGTATATCCACGGGTTTCGCGGCAAGACCTTCGTTATCGCCTTTGGCGGCGAACTGGTGTCGGATGGCGGCTTTGTCCAGCTGGCACACGACGTCAACCTGCTCAACAGCCTCGGCGTCCGGCTGGTGCTGGTACACGGCGTACGGCCCCAGGTGGAAGCGCGGCTGACCGAAAACGGCACAGCCATCCGCTACGTGAGCGGCCTGCGTGTCACCGACGACGCGGCGCTGGCCTGCGTGAAGGAAGCCGCCGGCACGGTGCGGGTCGAGATCGAAGCCCTGCTGTCGCTGGGCGTGGCCAACACCCCGATGGCCGGGGCGGACATCCGCGTGGCCTCGGGCAATTTCGTCACCGCGCAACCCATCGGCGTGATCGAAGGCGTCGACCTGCTGCATACCGGAGAAGTCCGCAAGATCGACGCCGCCGCCATCCGCAGACGGCTCGACCAGCACGATATCGTGCTGCTGTCGCCCATCGGCTACTCGCCCACCGGTGAAATCTTCAACCTCAGCCTCGAAGACGTGGCGACCCAGGCAGCGGTCGAGCTCGCCGCCGACAAGCTGATTTTCCTGATGGACACCGAAGGCGTCCCCGGCAAGGGCCGCGCCATCCGCAGCGCCCTCACCGTGAGCGAGGCGCGCCAGCTGCTGGAGCGCAACCGCAAACTGCCGGAAGACGTCGGCTACTACCTGCCCTGCGCCATTGCCGCGTGCACGCAGGGGGTGAAGCGTGCCCATCTCATCAGCCGCAAGCGCGATGGCGCGCTGCTGTCCGAACTGTTCACCCGCGACGGCGTGGGCACCATGGTCTCGCCCACGCCTCTGGAAACCCTGCGCCCGGCCAGCATCGATGATGTCGGCGGCATCCTCGGCCTGATCGAGCCGCTGGAACGCGAGGGCATCCTCGTGCGGCGCTCGCGCGAACTGCTCGAAATGGAAATCGACCGTTTCCTGATCCTCGAATCCGACGGCGTGGTGGCCGGCTGCGCCGCGCTCTACCCCTTTCCGGAAGAACAGGCGGCCGAACTCGCCTGCCTCGCCGTGTCCCAGGATTTTCGCGGACGCGGATTCGGCGACCTGCTGCTGGCCGCAGCGGAAAAAGATGGCAAAAAGGCCGGTTTCAAGCGACTATTCGTGCTGACGACCCGCACCGAACACTGGTTCGAGGAGCGGGGGTTCGTCGACAGCAGCCCGGACCGACTGCCCCAGCGCAAACAGGCGCTCTATAACTACAAGCGGAAATCCAAGGTTCTCGAGAAGCTGCTCTGACGAGGGAGGATCCGTGCATCAATTGTTAGTCGCCTGGCTGGCCGCGTGCCTGCTCGTGCTTGCCACGCCTGCCTGGTCGGCCCCGGCGCTGGTCGTGGGGGTGATGCCCTATCAGGGCACGCGTGCCCTGGTAGCCGAACACCGGAATCTGTCCGACTATCTGCGTGGCGTGTTGCAGCGCCCTGTCCAGATCGTCACTGCACGCAATGCCCGCGTGTTTGGGCAGCGCCTGCTGGCCGGTGACTATGATCTTGCACTGGCCCCGGCCCATTTCGCCCGGCTGGCGCAACGCGAATCCGGCTGGCATGTGCTCGCAGAGCACCAGCCCGACACCACGGTTTATCTGCTCACTGCCGCCCATGCGTCCGGCAACGCCCTTCCCCGAACGGGCGACACCATTGCGGTTCCGGACCGCACCATGCTGATCACCCTGGCTGCCCAGCGCTGGCTCGACAGCCAGCTGTCGCTGAGTGCCGGGCATTACACCCTGCTCGAAGCCGGCTCCCACAGTGCCGCGCTGCAGGCCGTGCTGGATGGGCGCGCAAACTACGCCGTCAGCGCGCTCGCTGCCATGCATCAGATGCGTGCGGGCCATCTCGACCGCGTGCGTATCGCACATGAAATCGGCAACGTGCCCCTGCTGGTCTACGTTGCCCGTCCCGACCTGCCTGCCGCCACCCGGGCCCGGCTCAAGGCGGCACGGCTCAAGTTTCCCGTTCCCGCGCCGCTGCGTGTTGTTCCCGCAGGCCAGCACAGTCTGGCCGCCATGGACCTTTACCTGCCCGCCACCCGGCTGCTGCTGACCGAAAGCGAGGATTTTGCCGATGTTCGATAAACCCATGCGTTATCTGCTGCTTGCCTGCCTGCTGTTTTGCACGTCCCCGGTGCGCGCCGACCTGCCGCCGCTGTCGTTTGGCGTGTTTCCCAATCTCTCGGCGCGCCAGGTCGTGGAAATCTACCGGCCGCTCGCGCAGGCGCTGGAAAAGCACCTCAAGCGCGAAGTCGTGATCTACAGCGCGCGCGATTTCCGCACCTTTGCCCAGCGCACCGCCAAGGGCGAATACGACATCCTGCTGACCGCGCCGCACCTCGCGTGGCTGGCCCGCCAGGACGCCGGCTACCGGCCCCTGCTCAAATACGCCACCCCCACCCACGGCTTGCTGGTAGTACGCAACGATTCGGCCTTCCACGAGCCAGAATCCCTGCGTGGCAAAACCCTGGCGCGGGCGGATGCGCTGGCGGTCACGGTGCTGGCCACCCAGACCGAGCTGGCGGCGCGCGGCCTGCGCGCCGGGGTCGACTATCAGTTGCGCGACGCCGGCACGCACAACAATGCCGTGATGCAGGTCATCAACAAAAAGGCGGAAGCCGCCGCGCTCGGGCTGCACCCCTATCGCCTGCTGGCCCCTGACCTGCGCGCACAGTTGCGCGTCCTGATCGAGAGCCCGCCCGTGTCGAGCCTGATGGTGCTGACACATCCCCGCCTGCGTGACAGCGAGGCGCAAGCGATCCGCAAGGCCATGCTCGCGTTTGCCGCCAGCAGCGAAGGCCAGGCCTTCATGGAACGGGGAGGCTACGGTGGCTACGCATCGGTGGACGGCCAGGAGCTGCGTGCCTTCCGGCCGTATGCGCTGGAAGTCCAGGGCCTTTTGCGGGAGGCGCCTTGAAAGACTGGTGGAGCGCCCTTTCGCTGCGCTACAAGCTGACCCTGGCCGCGCTGGCGGTCGAGGCCATCATGTTCGCGTTCCTGATCTGGAACGGTATGCGGGTGGGTCACGACGCCCTCCAGCAACAGGCCGAGCAGCGCCTGAAGGAAATCGCCGGCACCCTGGCCGTGGCCCTGCAGGCCCCGCTGTCGCAGCAGGACGACGCCAGTGTGCGCGACATCGTCGAAACGCTGCAGCAGGACAGCAGCCTGGAATACATCGAAGTCCGCGACAGCGCCGGCCGGCCGGTACACCAGACAGGGGCGACTGGCAGCGAGAGCGATTTCGAACTGATCCAGCCGGTTGAACTGGCGGGCCAGCGCTATGGCGAAGTGACCCTGGTGCTTTCCGGGGCCTTCATCGTCGAGGCCACCCGGCAATACGTGCGCGACAGCTTCGTCATCGCCATCGCCGCCCTCATCCTGACCGGGCTGCTGCTGGCCTTTTCCGCCGGCGGCGTAATCCGCCGTTTCGAATCGCTCACCCGTGCCAGCAAGCGCATGGCACAGGGCGACCTCGAAGTGCTGATCGAGCCGGCTGGGGAAGACGAAATCGGCCAGCTCGTCGGCACCTTCAACCGCATGGCCGAGTCGGTGCGTTTCAACGTGCAGCGGGCGCGGGAAAACGAGGCCCGCTTCCATGCCATTGCCGACTACACGCACGACATCGAATTCTGGCTGTCGCCCGAAGGCCGATTGCTCTGGGTCAATCCCTCGGTCGAGCGGATGCTGGGGCACAGCGTCGGCACCTGCATGGGCAAGATGAACTTCCCCATCGACGTGATCCACCCCGACGAGCGCGCCGCCGCCGAGTTCCAGTTGCGCCAGGCGCTGCGCGGCACATCGGGCGAAGGCTATACCCTGCGCCTGGTGCGCAGCGACGGCTCGCATTTCTGGGGCTCGGTGAACTGGCAGCCGATCCACGACTACAACGGCATCTACCAGGGCATCCGCGCCAGCATCTTCAGCATCGACGACCTCAAGGCCACCGAAGCCAATCTGCGCGAGACGCTCGCCGAACTGCGCGCGGCGGAAACCCTGCAACGCAAGTACCTCGACGAAACCGAGCAGGAACGCGCGCGTCTCGTCTCCCTGCTGTCGGCGATGAACCTCGGCATCATGTTCGTTGGCACCGACAGCCGCGTGATCTACCACAACCCGAACTTCACCCGCATGTGGATGATCGACGAACGCGTGCCGCTGATCGGGCTGCGCGTACAGGACGTGCTCGCCAAATCCGCCTCCACGCTGGCGCGGCCGGACCATTTCTCCAAGCACCTGCTGTCGGTGCTGGAAACGCGCGAAGTCTCGGACAGCTTCGAAATCCAGATGACCGATGGCCGCGTCATCACCGAACTCGACTACCCCGTGCGCGACGGCGAAGGCCGCTTCATCGGCCACCTGTGGATCTACGAGGACGTGACGCGCGAGCGCCAGACCGCCGAACAGCTCGTCTATCTCGCCGAGCGCGATGCACTCACCGGGCTCTACAACCGCCACCGCTTCCAGCAGGAGCTGGGGCGCACCATGCTCGAATCCGATCGCCACCAGATGCGCTCGGCGGTGATGTTCTTCGACCTCGATGAATTCAAGACCATCAACGACACCTACGGCCATCGTGCCGGCGACGCCCTGCTGATTCGCGTCGCCGGCGAGATCGGCGCGCTGGTGCGGCGCAACGAGGTGCTGGCGCGCCTGGGCGGCGACGAATTCGCCATCCTCCTGCCCAATGTGCAGGACAACGAGGCCGAAGCCCTGGCCGAGCGCGTGGTGCGCGCCATCGCCCAGATTCCCTTCCGCTTCGAAGGCCAGAACCTGCGGCTCACCACCAGCCTCGGCATTGCCTACTATCCCACCCATGCGGCCGACGCCGACGATCTGGTCGCACGGGCCGACATCGCCATGTACCAGGCCAAGAGCGCGGGCAAGAACACCTGGCGCGTGTTCCGTGCCGACGAGGAAGCCGACAGCGAAATGCGCGCACGGCTGTCGTGGAGCGAGCGCATCAGCAACGCCATCGACAAGAATCTGTTCCAGCTGCATTTCCAGGGGGTGTACCAGGCCAGCGACAGCTCACTCTCGCATCTCGAAGCGCTGATCCGCATGATCGACGAGCGCGACCCCGGCCAGCTCATCATGCCCGGGCACTTCATCCCGCTCGCCGAAAAGAGCGGACGCATACTCGACATCGATCGCTGGGTCATTCGCGAAGTCGTGCGCCGGCTGGCCGGAAACAGCACCATGCCTGCCATCGCCATCAACATCTCCGGGCGCTCGCTGTCGGAACCCGATCTGCCGCAGTTCATCGGCGAAGAATTGCGCGCCGCCCAGGTCGACCCGCGCCGGCTCATCGTCGAAATCACCGAAACCGCCGCCGTTTCCGACCTGCACGACGCGCAACGCATGATCGAGGCCCTGCACCAGCTCGGGTGCGGCGTCTATCTCGACGATTTCGGCGTAGGCTTTGCCTCCTTTGCCTATCTCAAGCACCTCAACGTCGACACCATCAAGATCGACGGCATCTTCATCCGCGACCTGCCCAACGACCCCGACAACCAGGTGTTCGTGCAGGCCATGGTCAGCGTGGCGCTGGGCCTCGGCAAATCGGTACTCGCCGAATACGTCGAAGACGGCAAGACGCTGGCGCTCCTGCGCACCTACGGCATCGACCTGGTACAGGGCTATTTCCTCGACCGCCCCGTCGCCGACCACCCCGCACTCGCCCCCGTGGCCATCCCCGTCACCCGCTGAGCCCCGCCCGGAGCACGCCGGGCGGAATGCTAAAATGCGCCGCTTTTCCCGGCCTTTCAGGATTCCGCCGTGCTCACCGCTTCTTCCATCACCCTGCAATTCTCGACCAAGCCGCTGTTCGAGAACGTCAACGTCAAATTCGGCGACGGCAACCGCTACGGCCTCATCGGCGCGAACGGCTGCGGCAAGTCCACCTTCATGAAAATCCTCGCCGGCGAGCTGGAGCCGTCCGCCGGCAACGTCTCGCTCGACCCCGGCGAGCGCATGGCGTGGCTGCGGCAGGACCAGTTCGGCTACGAGGACATGCGCGTGCTCGACGTGGTGCTGCAGGGCCACGCCGAAATGTGGAAGGTGATGGCCGAAAAAGACGCCATCTACATGAACCCGGAGGCGACCGAGGAAGATTATCTCCACGCCGCCGAACTCGAAGCGAAATACGGCGAGATGGGCGGCTACGACGCCGAAGCGCGCGCCGGGCAACTGCTGCTGGGCGTGGGCATTCCCACCGAGCAGCACAACGGCACCATGGCCGAAATCGCGCCCGGCTTCAAACTGCGGGTGCTCCTGGCGCAGGCGCTGTTTTCCAACCCGGACATCCTGCTGCTCGACGAGCCGACCAACAACCTCGACATCAACACCATCCGCTGGCTCGAAGAGGTGCTGAACGAGAGCAACGCCACCATCATCGTCATCTCGCACGACCGGCATTTTTTGAACCAGGTCTGCACCCATATGGCCGACCTGGACTACGGCACGATCAGGGTCTGGCCCGGAAACTACGACGACTACATGCTCGCCTCCAGCGAAGCGAAAGCACGGCAGGCGGCGGCGAACGCGCGCGCCAAGGACAAGGTCGCCGAACTGCAGGAATTCGTGCGCCGCTTCTCGGCCAACAAGTCCAAGGCACGGCAGGCCACCAGCCGCATGAAGATGATCGACAAGATCAAGATCGACGACTTCAAGCCCTCCAGCCGGCAAAACCCCTATATCCGCTTCGAGCCGGAAAAGGCCCTGCACCGCCGCGCGCTGGAAGTGGAAAACCTCAAGTTCGGCTACGG
>ERZ1645185.1187-NODE-1187-length-10744-cov-7.053607_pt1 | contig 10744 bp, 9 predicted proteins | sample MGYA00575351_ERZ1645185 | MGnify/ENA primary metagenome ERZ1645185 (study PRJEB40838, sample SAMN11284767) | freshwater sediment metagenome | isolation source: river sediment | host: Sediment | place: India: Jana village, Kanpur | collected 2015-12-17 ... | reverse complement strand
TGCCCATGCCTTCGCGCAGGCTCTTGCCGCCGCCGAAGACGATCTCGTCACCGGGTGCGCCGCGCAGGTCGCGCTCGATCTCGACATACAGGCCCGTGTCGCCAAGGCGGATGCGATCGCCGACCGTGGGGCCGAACAGGCCGACGTACTCGTTGCGTGTGATGGTTGCCATCGCGGTCCTCTCGTGGTCTGTCCTGCGGCTCAGCGCTTCTTGGCGGGCGGCGAGCGGAAGCCGCGCTTCGCAGCCAGGGCCACCGCCTTGTCCTTGCGGGCTTCGGCGGTCTTGCCGGCGGTGGCGCCATCGACGAGGTTGTTGAAGCCGTATACGGCGCGCTTGCCGAGATAGGGCACCAACTTCACCTCGCGCTCGTCGCCCGGCTCGAAGCGGATCGCGGTCGACGCCGGAATGTTCAGGTGCTGTCCGAAGGCGGCGGCGCGATCGAACTCGAGCGCGCGGTTGACCTCGAAGAAGTGGAAGTGCGATCCGACCTGCACGGGGCGATCGCCCGTGTTGCGCACCTTCAGCGTGGTGACCGGCAGCTCCTCGTGGAACGAGATGGACTCCTTGCGGCACACGTAGCCGCCGACCGGCACCTTGGCCGTGACCGGGTCGACGTCGGGCGCGAGGCTGGGGAAACTCTTGGCGCTCGGCATGATGGGGCTCCTCTCTAGGAGGTCACTGGATCGGGGAGTGCACGGTGACGAGGCGGCTGCCGTCGGTGAACACCGCCTCGATCTGCACCATCGGAATGAGATCGGCCACGCCGTCCATGACGTCGGCCTTGGTGAGCGCGGAGCGCGCCTCCTTGGTCACCTCTTCGATCGTCTTGCCCGCGCGCGCGCCGTCGAGAGCGGCGGCCGAGATGATGGCAACGGCTTCCGGGTGGTTGAGCTTGATGCCCTTCGCTTTGCGCTTGAGCGCCACCTCGGCGAGCATGTAGACAATCAGTTTGTCGAATTCCCGTGGCGTCAGATTCATTCAAGTCTCCTCGTTGCCGTTGGACCGGGGCTCCGCGGCGATCATCGCTCGGGAACGGCGCAACGCGTGTCACGCATGACGCAATCTAACCCTGGGTGTGTAGGATTAAAAGCGCCGAATGGCCTCCCCGAAAGCCGAAAGTCAACAGTGAGAGAGCAGGCAAGCCAGCCCCCCTCGACTCCGGTGCCGGTCTCGGATCGGACGATCCTGCTCATCATCGCCGCCTACGCGGCGGCCTTCGTGCTCTTCGGCCTCGTCCTCGACGGCCCCACCGCTGTCGCGCACGGCTTGGTGGCGATCATCACCTCGCGTGACACCTTGCTCACCGACTACTTCGGCCTTGGGGGCATCGGTGCGGGGCTGGTGAACGCAGGTCTGCTGACGCTCTGCGCGTGCTTCGTCTACTACCGCACGGGCGCGAAGATGACCGGTGCGGCGGTCGCCTGCCTGTTCCTGGTGCTGGGCTTCGCGCTCTTCGGCAAGAACCTGCTCAACATCTGGCCGATCGTGATCGGCGTGGCGCTGTATGCGCGCTTCCGGGGCGAGACCTTCGCGACGCACATCAACACGGCCTTCTTCGGCGTGGCGCTGGCGCCGATCTTCTCCGAGATCCTGTTCAGCGGCACGCTCCCGACCGCGCTCAGCGTGCCGCTGGCCATCGTCACCGGGCTGGGGATCGGCTTCGTGCTGGCGCCCGCAGCCGCGCAGCTGTTCAAGGCGCACATGGGCTTCACCCTGTACAACATGGGGTTCACGGCGGGCCTGGTCGGCACGCTGGTGGTGGCGCTGTACAAGTCCTACGGCTTCGTGCCCAACCCCGTGTTCATCTGGACGACGGGGAACAACCTGCTGCTGGGGTCGTTTCTAGGCGTTGTGCTCGCGTCGATGATCGCGCTCGGGTTCTGGTTCGACCGCCATCTCGTGTCCGGCCTGAAGAAGGTGATGGCCACGACGGGCCAGGCGCCCACTGACTTCATCGCGCGGGTGGGCATCGGCCCCGCGCTGGCCAACATGGGCATTTGCGGCGCGATTGGCATGGCCTACATCCTGACGATCGGCGGCGAACTCAACGGCCCGGTGATCGGGGCGATCTTCACGGTCGTGGGCTTCGCCGCGTTCGGCAAGCATCCGCGCAACATCGTCCCGATCATGATCGGCGTCTTCCTGGGCTCCCTGGCCAAGCCCTGGAACATCGACGATCCGTCGATCCTGCTGGCCGCGCTGTTCGGGACCACGCTGGCACCGATCGCGGGTCGCTTCGGCTGGCACTGGGGCATCGTGGCGGGCTTCATGCACTCGTCGGCGGCGCTCACGGTGGGGCCGGTGCACGCCGGCCTCAACCTCTACAACAACGGCTTCGCCGCCGGCATCGTCGCCTCGGTGCTCGTGCCGGTGATCATCGCCATCCAGGCGCGCACGCAGCCAGATCGCGAGCCGCCGGGCCCCTCGGGCACGGAGTGCGCGCCACCTAAGGCGGGCAAGTAGGCCGACGCCCAAGCCAGCGCGTCCGTGGTGCCGGTGGCAACGGCCTCGCCGACCGCGAGCGGTTTGTCTTGCCGCCGTCATGCAGCCTCCCTAGAATGCTGCGATGCACAACGATCGCACAGCCTCCAGCCGAGCCACGCGGCGCAAGCCCGTCCGGGTCGATCTCGCCCTGCAGGGCGGTGGCGCACACGGCGCCTTTACCTGGGGCGTGCTCGACCGCCTGCTCGAAGAGGACTGGATCCAGTTCGACGGCATCTCGGGCACCTCGGCCGGCGCGATGAATGCCGCGGTGATGGCCAGCGGCCTGGCCCATGGCGGGGCCGATGGTGCCCGTGCGTTGCTCGAGGACTTCTGGAAGCACGTGGCAGACGCCGGACAGTTCAGCCCGATGCGACGCGGCCTGCTCGAGATGCTCACCGGGCAGTGGACGCTCGACTATTCGCCAATGTTCCTGGCCGCCGAGATGACCTCGCGCGTTTTTTCGCCCTACGACCTGAACCCGCTCGACAAGCATCCGCTGCGTCCCATCCTGGCCGAGATGGTCGACTTCGAGGCGCTCGCCACCTCGCCGGTGCGGCTCTTCATCACGGCTACCAACGTGCGCACGGGCCGCGGCCGCGTCTTTCGCAATGCAGAGATCACGCCTGACGTGCTGCTCGCCTCGGCCTGTCTGCCCACCATGTTCCGCGCCGTGGAGATCGACGGCGAGTCGTACTGGGACGGTGGCTACTCCGGCAACCCGACAATGACGCCGTTGGTGTGCGAGTGCGAGTCGCAGGACACCATCCTCGTGCAGATCAACCCCGTCGAACGGCCCGAGATCCCGCGCAGCGCGCGCGACATCCTGAGCCGGCTCAACGAGGTCTCGTTCAACGCGCCCCTGCTCAAGGAGCTGAGGATGATGGCACTGCTGCGCCAGTCGGCCGATCCGGGCAGCGGCGAAGGCGCGCGCTGGGCGCGCATGCGCATCCACCGCATTGCCACCGAGCGCGTCACCGAGCTCAAGTCGTCCTCCAAGATGATCACCGAGTGGCGTTTCCTGTGCGGGCTGCGCGACGAGGGCCGGCGCACCGCCGGACTGTTCCTGGAGGCGCACGGCGCCGACCTCGGCAAGCGCTCGACGCTCGACCTCGACGCACTGCTGGAAGCGAGCTGAGCATGGGGCTGCTCGGCATCCTGCTCGGCCTGGGCCTGCTGGTGTGGCTGGCCTTCCGCGGCTGGAGCGTGCTGGGCCTGGCGCCAGTGGCCGCGCTGGTGGCCGCGGCGTTCTCGGGTGAGCCGCTGCTGGCGCACTGGACGCAGACCTTCATGGGATCGGCGGCCGGCTTCGTGGCGCAGTTCTTCCCGCTCTTCCTGCTTGGCGCGCTGTTCGGCAAGCTGATGGACGACAGTGGCTCGGTCAGCGCGATCGCGCAGTTCATGACCGACAAGCTCGGCACCGGTCGCGCGGTTCTGGCCGTCGTGCTGGCCGGTGCGCTGGTCACCTACGGCGGCGTGAGCCTGTTCGTGGCGATGTTCGTGATCGCACCCATGGGCCAGGCGCTGTTTCGTGCGGCCGACATTCCCAACCGCTTGCTGCCGGGAGCGGTGGCCCTGGGCACCACGACCTTCACCATGACCGCGATGCCGGGCACGCCGGCGATCCAGAACGCGATTCCCATGCCCTTCTTCGGCACCACAGCCTTCGCTGCGCCGGGGTTGGGGCTCATCGCCTCGGCCGTGATGCTGGGCTTCGGCCTGTGGTGGCTGGGGCGCGCCGAGCGTGCCGCGCGCCTTGCCGGCGAGGGCTTCGGCGGCCCGGCCGCCTCGGCCTCGCCGGCGGACGATGCAGCGCACGACCTGATGGTGCGCGAGCGCGCCACGACCTCGCAGCCCTTCGACCCGGCCGAGGCCGAGCATGGCCAGCGCAGCGCCCAACTGCCCTCGATCGGCGTGGCCGTGCTGCCGCTGGTCGTGGTGATGGTGGTCAACCTGACGATGTCGATGCTCGTGCTGCCCAATGCCGACACCAGCTTCCTGGCCGAGCCCGAATGGGGCGGCACCTCGATCGCCGCAGTCGGCGGCGTGTGGTCGGTGATCGTGGCGCTGGCGGCGGCCATCGTCGTGCTCTACGCCCTCAATCGCGGCCGCCTGAAGTCGCTGCGCGAGACCGTCGATGCCGGACTGAACGCGTCGGCGCTGCCGGTGATCAGCGTGGCCAGCCTGGTGGGCTTCGGCGCGGTGGTCGCGGCGCTACCTGCTTTCCAGGTGGTCAGCGACTGGGTGCTGGGCATCGAGGGCGGGCCGCTGGTGGGCCTGGCCCTGTCGACCAACGTGCTGTCGGCGCTGACGGGCTCGGCCTCGGGCGGCCTGACCATCGCGCTGGGCGCCCTGGGCGAGACCTACATGCAGCTGGCCGCCGACTACGGCATCGACCCCGCGCTGATGCACCGCGTGGCCGCCATCGGCGCCGGCTCGCTCGACAGCCTGCCGCACAACGGCGCGGTGGTCACCCTGCTGGCGGTGTGCGGGGCCACGCACAAGCAGAGCTACTTCGACATCGTGATGGTCGGCATCGTCGGCGCGCTGCTCGCGCTGGTGACGGTGATCGTGCTGGGTTCGATGCTCGGGTCGTTCTAGGCCGGATCCGCGTGGGGATCGGGGTTCGCGGCGCCTCGTGCCGGTCGCGGGCTACCTCAGAGCTTCGTCTTCGGCAACGGGGCCGCACCGCCGGAAACGGGCGCTCCCATCAGACCAAAGCGGCGTTCGAGTTGCTCCTCGCGATCGCGGTAGAGTGCCTCCTCGTCGCGCACCGCCTGCATGTAGGCCAGGGCGGCGGGGGACAGTGAACGACTGCGGCGGTAGATGAAGCCGTAGTGGGCCCGAAGCTCGTTCCACGGGGTCGGCAGGTGCACCAGGTCCCCCCTGAGAAGCTCTTGCTCGAACATCGAGAACGTGCCAAGCGCGAGGATCTCCGTGTTCGTCAGAAGGGCAGGCAACTGCATCGGCACGTCCAGTTCGATCGCTGGAACAAAGTCGCCCGAGACTTCATCGAGGTGTCCCGCCCGTACAGGGGAGCGCGGGAAGTTGATCGCCAAGCGCGGCGGGATTCGGGTGAAGGCCCAGGGATAGTCCAGAAGAGTCTTCATCGTGACCCTTTCTGCCCGTAGGATGGGGTGACCTCGGCGGCAGAACACGCGGCCTACCGGGTGCCCGACTTCCTCCGTCTGGAGGTTCTCGTTCAGCAGGGCGTCAGACAACTCCGCGACCCCGATCTCGGCCTTCTTCTCCGCGACGGCGGAGGTCACCACCCGCCAATTTGCGACATGCAGCGCAATCCGAAGTCCTGGGTGGCGCGCCATGACGGCGCCGCAGGCGCGATAGCCCGAAATCACGCTCGGGTAGGGCCCCAGCATCACGTCCAGATGGCCCGCTTCGCGCCCGGCCAGGAGCTGGATGTCGCGGTGCAGTTCCTTCTCGCCAAGGAGGAAGTGCCGGGCGTGCCCAGCCACCAGTTCTCCAAAGACAGTGAGTGTCACCGAGTTGGGCTGCCGGTCGAACAGACGCGCGCCGAGGGCGGACTCGAGCGTCTGAATGCTCTTGGACAAGGCCGGTTGGGAAATGCCCAGCGTCGCGGCGGCACGACCGAAGTGGCCGTGCTCGGCGAGGGCGAGCACTTGCCTGAGACGGTTGAAGGTCAACACGATGAACCAAGGTTATCGGAAGTAAACCCACTTGTATCGTGGGTAATCGACTTGCTCCAAGTCAAGTCGGCGACGCCTGGGCGACGTCAAATCCTCCGGGCGTGGTTGCACCCAGGTCGTGACCCACAGTCGGTGCGTACTGACTTGCCGACAGGTGCACCCAGTCACGATCCTGCCCTGGCCCTCCAGCGGACTCACGAATAGGAGAGAGAGATGAAGCCGAGGTTGAAACTCAAGCTGGCCGCTGGTTTGCTGGCCGCCTCGCTGGCGGCCGTTGCCGGCGCGGCCGACAAGCCCAACATCCTGTTCATCGTCTCGGACGACACCGGCTATGGCGACCTCGGTCCATACGGCGGCGGCCCGGGCCGTGGCATGCCCACGCCGAACATCGATCGCATGGCCGAGCAGGGCATGACCTTCTTCTCCTTCTACGCGCAGCCCAGCTGCACGCCGGGCCGCGCGGCCATGCAGACGGGCCGCATCCCCAACCGCAGTGGCATGACCACCGTGGCCTTCCAGGGCCAGGGCGGCGGCCTGCCCGCGGCGGAATGGACGCTGGCGTCGGTGCTCAAGACCGCCGGCTACCAGACCTACTTCACCGGCAAGTGGCACCTCGGCGAGTCCGACTACGCGCTGCCCAATGCGCAGGGCTACGACGTGATGAAGTACGCCGGCCTGTATCACCTCAATGCCTATACCTACGGCGACCCGACGTGGTTCCCGGACATGGATCCGGAACTGCGCACCTTCTTCAATCAGGTGACCAAGGGTGCGATGTCGGGCAAGGCGGGCGAGAAGCCGAAAGAGGATTTCAAGATCAACGGGCAGTACGTCGACCAACCCGGCAAGCCGGTCACGCTGCAAGGTGTGAGCTACCCCGACGGCGTGGTCGGGATCCCGTACTTCGACGGCTATGTCGAGAAAGCGGCGCTTGAATTCCTCGATACGGCCGCGAAGAACCCGGGCAAGCCCTTCTTCATCAATGTCAACTTCATGAAGGTGCACCAGCCCAACCTGCCGGCGCCCGAGTTCCAGTACAAGTCGCTGTCCAAGAGCAAGTACGCCGACTCGGTGGTCGAACTCGACACGCGCATCGGCCGCATCATGGACAAGCTGCGCGAGCTCGGCCTGGACAAGAACACCCTGGTGTTCTACACGACGGACAACGGTGCCTGGCAGGACGTCTATCCGGACGCCGGCTACACGCCCTTCCGCGGCACCAAGGGCACGGTGCGCGAAGGCGGCAACCGCGTCCCCGCGATCGCCGTGATGCCGGGCAAGATCAAGCCGGGCAGCCGCAATCACGACATCGTGGGCGGTCTGGATCTGATGGCCACTTTCGCCAGCGTGGCGGGCGTGCCCCTGCCCAAGAACGATCGCGAGGGCAAGCCCATCATCTTCGACAGCTACGACATGACGCCCGTGCTGTTTGGCACCGGCAAGTCGGCGCGCAAGTCGTGGTTCTACTTCACCGAGAACGAGCTCACGCCGGGTGCCGCCCGCGTCGGCAACTACAAGGCGGTGTTCAACCTGCGCGGCGACAACGGCGCGACCACCGGCGGCCTCGCGGTCGACAGCAACCTCGGCTGGAAGGGGCCGGAGAAGTACGTGGCCATCGTGCCGCAGGTGTTCGATCTCTGGCAGGATCCGCAGGAGCGCTACGACATCTTCATGAACAACTACACCGAGCGCACCTGGACCCTGGTCACCATCAGCGAGGAGATCAAGAACCTGATGAAGACCTACGTGAAGTACCCGCCGCGCAAGCTGCAGAGCCTGGGCTACACCGGCCCGGTGGAGCTATCCAAGTACCAGCAGTTCCAGTGGCTGCGTGACCAGCTCGAAAAGGACGGCGTGAACATCGCGCTGCCCACCGGAAACTGATCCCCCAGCGGTCCCATCGCGGGGCATCGACGGGCGGCCATTCGGTCGCCCGTCTTCCTTTTGACCCGTGGGATCGGGTCCGTAGGAGCGTGTCGGCCTCCGGAGCCAGCCTTGGGGTTGGGGTCGGACTTCGGTGCATCATGGAGCCTGAGGCGGGAAGGAACCTGCATGCACGCGACACTGCTCATGCCGCGGAACTCATCATGGGCGCGGCGCCAGATGCTAGGCGCTGCGTTTGTTGCTCTGACGTCGATCCTGCTGGGTCCGCCAGCGCTCGCGGCCGCGGCCGACGCACCCTTGCGCGTGGTCGTGCTCTCGGACTTCAACGGCAGCTACGGTTCGACGGCCTACACCCGCCACGTGGACGAGGCCGTGGCCCGCGCCATCGCGCTCAAGCCTGACCTGGTGATCAGCACGGGCGACATGGTGGCGGGCCAGCGCCTGCACCCGCCGCTGACGCGTGCGCAGATCGAACCCATGTGGCGCGCCTTCCATGACAAGGTCAGCGACCCGCTCGCGCGGGCGGGCGTGCCGTTCGTGGCCGTGCCGGGCAATCACGATGCCTCGAGCGGCGAGCGCTTCCGCCTGGAGCGCGAGATCTACCGCGAGCAGTGGGCGGGCCGCAAGCCGGCGCTGGACTTCGTCGATGCCACGCACTATCCGTTCCGCTACGCTTTTCGGGTGAAGGGGACGCTCTTCGTCGCGCTCGACGCGACCTTCGTCGGCCACCTCTCGCGCGAGGAGCGGGACTGGCTGGCGGCACTGCTCGAGCGCGAGGGACCCAAGAGCGCCCACCGCGTGGTGTTCAGCCACATGCCCTTGTGGCCGTTCACCGTGGGGCGAGAAACTGAGTATCTGGGCGACCCAGAACTCGAGGCCATCCTCAAGAAGGCCCGCGTCGATCTGTTCCTCTCGGGCCACCACCACGCCTACTACCCCGGGGCCAAGGACGGCGTGCGTCACGTCTCCCAGGCCTGCCTGGGCGCGGGGCCCCGCCCCCTGATCGGCACCGCGCATGCGGCGGAACGCGCGATCACCGTGCTCGACTTCGATGGCAGGGGCGACGTACAGGTCGAGGCTTATTCGGGGCCGGGCTACACGCGGCGCATCGAGCGCGCCTCTTTGCCCGAGCGCATCGTGTCGCCGCGCGCCACGCTGCTGCGCGACGATCTGGCCGGCTTCAGATCGCGCCAGAGCGGCAAGAGCGAGCCCACTGCCGCGACTCGGGGCAACCCTTAGCGCAGGCACAAGCCGGCCCACGCATTCCCGGGCTGACGCGGGGGGGCAGCGCGGCCTAGACTCGCGGGCGCAGAGTGAATGGCCGGCGCGTCCGAGTTCGTGGCGTGCCGGGAGCAGGGAGTGTTGGCTTGATCAAGTTGTCCATCCGACTGGCGGGATTCGCTGCCGCCGCGGGCCTGAGCCTGGCGTGCCACGCCCAGGCGCCCAAGATTCAGGACCTGCGCCAGGTGCAGGACGCCCAGTTGCAGCGCCAGCTCGAAGGGGTCGTGCGGGAGCTGGGACTCGAGACGCAGGTGCAGTCGCGCCGGCTGGCGCTGGCGGTGGTCGACGTCACCGAGGGCGCCACGCCGCGCTACGCCGCAGTCAACGGCGACGAGATGCTCTACGCAGCCAGTCTGCCCAAGGTCGCAATCCTGCTCGCCGCCTGCGCCGAGGCCGAGGCGGGGCGCTTCCCGCTCGATGCCTTCCGCCTGCAGGCGATGACCAACATGATCCGCTTCTCGTCCAACGAGGACGCGACGCGCGTGCTCAACTGGGTGGGCGGGCCGCGCCTGCTCGAGATCCTGCAGTCCGATCGCTTCCGTCTTTACGACGCCTCGCTGGGTGGTGGGCTGTGGGTCGGCAAGGCCTACGGCAACGAGAACGCGTTTCAGCGTGACCCGCTGCGCAACCTCTCGCACGGGGCCACCGTGCATCAGGTGGCCCGTCTGTACACCATGCTCGCCCAGGGCCAGCTTCTGGGCCCGACTTTCAGCGGCATCATGAAGGAGGCCTTGTCCAAGCCCGGCATCCAGCACAAGTTCGTCAAGGGCCTGCAGTCGCGGCCCGGCGTGACGATCTATCGCAAGTCCGGGACCTGGAAGGACTTCCACGCTGACAGCGCGCTGGTCGAGTACGGCGACCGCCGCTATGTGCTGGTGGGCCTGGCCGAACACCGCGAAGGCGGCGACTGGCTGGTCAAGCTCGCCCCGCGCCTTCACGACATCCTGACCGCTCCTGCTCCGGCGCTCGCGGCGCGCTGAGCCTGCCCGCCCTCAACGCGCCGGCTTCGGGGCAGGGTGGCTTGCATCGATCAGTTGCTGCAGCCGGGTCGCGAGCGCCTGGTGTTCTGCCGCCGAGTTCTTTCGCAGGATGTTGGTGACCAGGGTGCTCATGTAGTACAGCCGCCCCTCGCCCGCCGGTGACTCGACGATCGTGGCCGAGTTCATGTAGTTCTTCACGTTGCCCGCGTAGGGCTTGCACACGAAGCCCGTCTCGGGTGCGCACTCGAACAGCGAGCCCGACTTGAAGTACACGGCCGCTCCGGCAATGGCCGGCGACGAGGCGTAGCGGATCCGCCGCTCGGTCACGTAAATCAGGCGCTTGATCTCGCGGCTCGAGAACTCGTCGACGATCCGACCCTGCTCCATGCGCAGCAGATAGCGCATCAGCTCGCGCGCCGTGCCGTAGCTGTCGCCCCCGCCCGGCACCTTCT
>ERZ1645185.1186-NODE-1186-length-10746-cov-4.765223_pt1 | contig 10746 bp, 11 predicted proteins | sample MGYA00575351_ERZ1645185 | MGnify/ENA primary metagenome ERZ1645185 (study PRJEB40838, sample SAMN11284767) | freshwater sediment metagenome | isolation source: river sediment | host: Sediment | place: India: Jana village, Kanpur | collected 2015-12-17 ... | reverse complement strand
GCGGGCCGAGACGTTGCGCGCCATGACGGCCGCTTCGATCACCGGGATCGGGGCTGCAAGATTCTGCGCCTCGATCGCCGTCCAGCGCCCGGTGCCCTTTTGCCCCGCCGCATCGACAATCATGTCCAGAAGCGGCCCACCCGCCACCGGATCGCGGGCAAGCGCCACGGCGGCAGAGATTTCCACCAGATAGGACCGCAATGTGCCCTCGTTCCAGCGGGCGAAGATCTGGCCGATCGCTTCAGAGGCAAGCCCCATGCCATCCCGCATCACGCCATAGGTTTCGGCGATCATCTGCATGTCGGCATATTCGATACCGTTGTGCACGGCCTTGACGAAGTGGCCCGCACCCGCAGGGCCCATCCAGTCGGCGCAGGGAGTGCCGTCCTCAGTGCGGGCGGCAATGGCCTGCAGGACGGGCGAAAGGCGTTGCCAGTCCTCGGCCGTGCCGCCCACCATGATCGCGGGGCCGTGGCGCGCGCCCTCTTCCCCACCCGAGACGCCAATGCCCACGAAGCGAAAGGGCAGACCTGCGGCTGTGCGGCGATTGGTGTCGTGGAAGTTCGCGTTGCCGGCATCGACGACCAGATCATCGGGGCCCAGATAGGGCGCCAGCGCCTCAAGCTGTTGATCGACGGCGGGGCCCGCTGGCACCATCAGGATGATCGTGCGGGGCGCGGCAATCGCCGAGACCAGCGCGGCCAGTGTTTCGGTTGGAACGATGCGGGCGGCAAGGGCACCTGCGCCCGCATGGAACGCCTGCGTCACGCTGGTGGTGCGGTTCCATACCGCGATGGGAAACCCTTTCTCGGCGATGTTCAGCGCAAGAGCCGCCCCCATCGTGCCCAGACCGATCAACCCGATGTTCGCCTGCCCTACCCCGTTCATGCTTTTGTCAGTCATGGACACTGTGCCCCCTTCCGGTTCAGGACGACAGAATAGACGCTGGTCGTCGCTGTAATGAACAATCTGTTTTTTGCCCTGCCCCCGAAGCAAATATTCGAGACCCGCTCGGGCACGAGGATGCGACCAAGGCGCCGGCCATCGGGGGCAATACAATGCACGCCATCCCCGGCCGAGGACCAGAGGTTCCCTTCGGTATCCAGTCGGATGCCATCGGCGCACCCCGGCGCGATGGTGTGGAAAAGCCGTCCGTTCGCCGGGCGCCCGTCGACCATGTCATAGACACGAATATGCTGCGGATCGTCCGAGAACATCCGCCCGGTGTCAGCGACATAGAGCAGCCGTTCGTCCGGGCTGAAGGCGAGGCCGTTCGGGCAGGCCATGTCGGTGATCACCGCCTCGATCCGCCCACCTGGATCAACCCGATAGACATTGCAGGGCAACTCTTGCTCGGCGCGGTAGCCTTCGTAGTCAGTCATGATGCCGTAATGCGGGTCGCTGAACCAGATCGCGCCATCGCGCGCGACGATCACGTCATTGGGGCTGTTGAGGGGCTTGCCCTGATAGCTGTCGGCGATCACCGTCACGCGGCCATCCCATTCGGTGCGGGTGACACGGCGCCCGCCATGCTCGCAGCTGACGAGCCGGCCCTGAAGGTCGCGGGTGTGCCCATTGGAGAAGTTCGACGGGGACCGAAACGTCGACACGCCCGCATCGTCCAGCCGAAGGATACGGTTGTTCGGGATGTCGGAGAACAACAGGCACCCCATGTCGCCGAACCAGACCGGCCCTTCGACCCAGTCATATCCGGTCGCCAGCTGCTTTACTGGGGCGTTGCCCAGAACATAGGATGCGAATTGCGGGTCATCGCAGACAAAGAACGACATTGCGGTTTCCTCCCCGGCACATATTGTTATCGATACCAAGACCAGACGTCAAACCGAAAGGGCTGCCATGCAGATCACTACGCCAACCGAGAGGCTGACCGATGCGGCGGTCGCCTTGCTCGTGCAGACCGCCGTCGAGACTGCCACCGGGATGGGTCAGCCGCAATGCATCGTGATCGTCGATGCCTCTGCAGTCGAGCTTGCCTCGTTTCGCATGGTGGGTGCCAGGGTGCTGTCGATGCGGTCCGCACGGGCCAAGGCGCAGACGGCGGCATCGACCGGACGGCCATCATCCGCACTGCCCGAAGCGGTGCGCACCTCGATTCCGCTTGCAACGGAAGGCACCATGACCGGGCTGCCGGGTGGGTTGCCGATCATTCGGAACGGTGTCCTTCTGGGCGGGATCGGTATCGGATCGGGCACAGGCGAACAGGATGTTGCCGTCGCCGCAGCGGCGCTGGCCGCAATCGGGGCAAGTGCGCAATGAAGATCGCCGTTCTGGGTACTGGCCTCATGGGCGCGCCAATGGCCCGCCGGTTGGCAGCGGCCGGTCATGAGGTGACCGTCTGGAACCGCAACGCCGCGCGGTCGGCGGCGCTGGCGGATGTGGCGCAAACTGCCCCCACCCCGGCCGCGGCGGTGGCAGAGGCCGACCTTGTCATCACCATGCTGCTCGACGGTCCGGCCACGCGCGCGGTTCTGCTGGATCAGGGCGCGCTGGCGGCAGCGCGGGCCGGGGCCTGCTTCATCGATATGGGCTCTGTCGATCCGGCGACGGATCGCGCGCTGGCCGCAATGGCGCAGGCGCGCGGCTGTGGCTATCTGGATGCCCCGGTGTCCGGCGGCGTAGTCGGGGCAGAGGCGGGCACGCTTTCAATCTTTGTGGGCGGCGATGCCGATCTGGCCGGGCGCATGGCCCCGGTGCTGCGCATTCTGGGGCGCCCGTCCTATTTGGGCGCATCGGGCGCAGGACAGGTGGCAAAGCTTGCCAACCAGCTGATCGTTGCGATCACCATCGGCGCGGTGGCCGAGGGGCTTCGGCTGGGTGCCGAGGGAGGCTGCGATCCGGCTGCCCTGCGTGAGGCGCTGCGCGGGGGATTTGCCGACAGTCGCATCCTTGAATTGCACGGGCGGCGCATGGTCGAAGGCGACTTCCTCCCCGGCGGGCGCAGTTCCGCGCAACTCAAGGATCTGGACAACGCGATGGCGCTCGCGTCAGACACAGACCTCGACCTGCCTTTGTCCAGGACCGTGCAGGCGGCCTTCCGTGATCTGGTCGAGGTGCAGCAGGGTGCCGACCTCGACCATTCGGCCTATTGGCTCTGGCTCAATCAGCGAAGCTGATCTGCGCCTTCATGGCCTGACTGCGATCCGAGGCGACGCGGAACGCATCTTCGGCACTGGCAAGCGGCACGGTATGGGTGATCAGGGGTTTGACGTCGATCAGCCCCGCCCGCATCAAGGCCACCCCCGTGGCAAACTCGGCATGGAACCGGAAGCTGCCGCGCAGATCCAGTTCCTTGGCGGTGATGGCCATCATTGGCAGGCTCATGTCGCCACCAAGACCCAGTTGCAGGATCACTCCACGCGGGCGCAGCGCGGCGATCCCGCCGGCAAGGGCCGCAGCAACCCCGGTGCATTCATAGAGCACATCGAAATGGCCCTTGCCTTCGGCATAGGCGGCCAGTGCATCCGGTTCGGTGCCCGTGTTGATCACGCGGTCCGCCCCCACCTTGCGCGCCAGCGACAGGGTGAAATCGGAAAGGTCGGTCGCCACGATCTCGGCCGCCCCTGCCCGTCTGGCCGCGAGGATCGACAGAACCCCGATCGGGCCGCAGCCGGTGACCAGCACCCGTTTGCCCAGCATCGTTCCGGCGCGGGTCGTGGCATGCAACGTCACGGCCAGCGGCTCGGCCATCGCGGCTTCCCCCGGCGTCAGGCCGGTGGCATCGACGCATTGTGCGACATCGGCCACAAGCACTTCGCGGAAGGCGCCCTGAATATGCGGGAATGGCATGGCGCTACCGTAGAACCGCATGTTCAGACACTGGTTCGGCAAGCCTTCAAGGCAGTAGCGGCAGGTCCCGCAGGGGCGCGAGGGCGAAACGGCGACAAGCTGACCGGGCGCAAAGCCCGTAACACCCGGCCCCACCTCTTCGACCCGGGCCGATACCTCGTGCCCGAGGATCATCGGCTCTTTCAGCCGGACCGCGCCGAAGCCACCGTGATTGTAGTAGTGCAGGTCCGATCCGCAGACCCCACCCGTTGCCAGCCGCAGGCGCAGCTGACCCGGGCCGGGCGCTTCCTCGGGGTGATCCTCGATCCGCAGGTCACGGGCGGCGTGAATGACGATGGCTCTCATCGCGACGCGCCCCCTTAAAGAACCGGCGTCAGCAGGGGCTGACCTGCAAAATGCGCACCAAGATTGTCGCGCACCAGCTTGCCCATCGCCTGACGCGTCTCGAATGTGCCGCTGGCGTGATGGGGTTGCAGCAGGACATTGGGCAGCGACAGGAAGCGCGGGTTCAACGCGGGCTCACCCTCGAACACATCAAGCGCGGCAGATCCAAGCCGGCCCGACTCGAGCGCATCAAGCAGCGCCGCCTCGTCGATGTTCGACGCTCGCGAGATGTTGATGAGCATCCCGTTCGGCCCCAGGGCCTCGATCACTTTCGCCCCGACGATGTGCCGTGTCGCAGCCGAGGCGGCGAGCGTCACGAACAGGAAATCCGACCGTTCAGCCAGCGCGACCGGATCGGCAATGAACTCCCAGTCCTTGGCATAGTCTTTGGGACCCACATCGCTATAGGCGATCTCAAGATCAAAGCCCGCCAGACGCTTGGCGACCTCATAACCGATGCGGCCAAGGCCCAACACGCCCGCGCGCTTGCCCCAGACCCGGCGCTGCAGCGGGTAAAGCCCCTTTGCGGCCCATGATCCGTCGCGCACCCAGGTCTCCGCCCCGATCATGCCGCGCGACTGCACGAGCATCATGGCAACGCCCAGATCGGCCACGTCATTGGTCAGCACGTCGGGGGTGTTGGTGACACGGATACCCCGCGCCTTGGCCGCCGCCAGATCGACCGCATCATAGCCCACGCCATAGACGCTGATGATCTCAAGGTTCGGGCAGGCCGCGATCATCGCCGCATTCGCGCCCAGCTCGCCGCGCGTCGCGATGCCACGCACCTTGGGGCCAACCTCGGCGAGAAAGGCATCGCGATCGGCGGCCTCGAACAGCCGGTGCATGTGGAAGGCTGCGTCCAGCGGTTCCTGATCCCAGGCCGGATAGGGGCCGACTTGCAGAATGTGCGGTTTGGTCATGATCTCTCCCATCGGGTCTTGACACGTTAGGTCATCGGTGATTTGTTATCGATAACATAAACAGGTCTGACAGCGCTTGTCGAGAGCGTTCTGAAGATGGAGGAAACCTTGGGACTGCAACTGTTCGACCTGACGGGAAAGCGCGCGCTTGTGACCGGATCATCGCAGGGCATCGGCTTTGCACTGGCGCAGGGATTGGCTGCTGCGGGCGCGCATGTCGTGCTGAACGGGCGCGACGGGGGCAAACTGGCCGAGGCGGCTGCACGCATTCCCGGCGCCGCGACGCTTGCCTTCGACGCGACCGACCATGATGCGGTCCGCAACGCCGTCGATGGCTTTGAGGCAGAGGTCGGGCCGATCGACATCCTCGTGAACAACGCCGGCATGCAATATCGCACCCCGCTGGAGGATTTTCCGGCCGACGCGTTCGAGCGGCTTTTGCAGACCAACGTGGCCTCTGTCTTTCACGTGGGACAAGCGGTGGCGCGACACATGATCGGCCGCGGTTGCGGCAAGATCATCAATATCGCCAGCGTGCAGACTGCCCTCGCCCGTCCGGGGATCGCGCCCTACACCGCCACAAAAGGCGCAGTGGGCAACCTGACCAAGGGCATGGCCACCGACTGGGCCAAGCACGGCCTGCAATGCAATGCCATCGCACCGGGCTACTTTGACACGCCGCTCAACGCCGCACTGGTCGCCGACCCGACCTTCTCGGCCTGGTTGGAGAAGCGCACCCCGGCCGGACGATGGGGCAAGGTCGAAGAGCTTGTGGGCGCCTGCATCTTCCTTTCGTCGGATGCGTCGAGTTTCGTCAACGGGCACATCCTCTATGTGGACGGCGGCATCACGGCCTCGCTATGAGCCTGCGTGTCATCTTCATGGGCGTCTCGGGCTGCGGCAAATCGAGCGTGGGCGCGGCCGTGTCCGAGGCGCTGCAGGTGCCTTATATAGACGGCGATGACCTGCACCCGGCCGAAAACGTGGCAAAGATGCGCGACGGCATCCCTCTGACCGACGATGACCGCTGGCCATGGCTGGACCGGGTGGCCGCAACGCTGCGGGATCAGGCGCCGGTGATGGTGGGCTGTTCGGCCCTGAAACGCGCCTACCGTGATCGCATCCGCGCGGCAGCGGGCGGGCCGGTCCGCTTCGTGCATCTGACGGGCAGTCGCGATGTGATCGCCGCCCGCATGGCAAGGCGCGCGGGCCATTACATGCCGCTCTCGCTGCTCGACAGCCAGTTCGCCGCACTCGAGCCCCCCGGCCCGGACGAAGCTGCGCTGACGGTGGATATTGACCAACCGCTGGCCCAGCTTGTGGCCTATGTGCTTCCCCACCTCCGAGGAGAATTGTGATGAGCCGAAGAATTGCCCTCATCGGTGCGGGCGCCATGGGTGGCGCTATCGGTGCGCGCCTGCTGGCTACGGGAACGCAGCTCGTCGTCTTTGACCTCGACCCCGAAAAGCGCGCCGCACTGGTCGCGCAAGGTGCGACTGAGGCCTCCAGCGCGGCCGAGGCCGCACGCGGCGCCCATGCGGTGATCCTGTCGCTGAATGCGGCCCGCATCGTGCGCGCGGCGGTCTTTGCCCCCGGCGGCGTGGCCGAAGGCGCAGCCCCCGGCACGCTGGTGATCGACATGTCGTCGATCGACCCCGAGGCAACCAAGGCGCTGGCGGCCGATGCCGCCGAGCGGGGGCTTCGCTGGGTTGACAGCCCGCTTTCGGGCGGCATCCCGAAGGCCGCGATCGGTCAGCTGACGCTGATGCAGGGCGGGGCCGAGGCCGATGTCGCGGATGCGCAAGACGTGCTGGCGCAGGTTGCCTCCAACCAGACCCGCATGGGCGGTCCCGGCACGGGGCAAACGACCAAGCTGATCAATCAGGTGCTGTGCGGGCTGGGCTTTCTGGCCGTGGCCGAGGCGACCGCACTGGCCGAGGCGGCTGGCGTTGATGCCACCATGGTTCCGCAAGCCCTGCGCGGCGGGCGCGCCGACAGCGCACTGCTGCAGGAATACATGCCCCGTTTTGCCGCGCGTGATTACCGGCGCACGGGGCGGATCGACAATATGGTGAAGGATCTGAACGGCGCACAGGATCTGGCCCGACTGACCCACACCGCGATGCCGCTGACCGCGCTCTGCGCCGAGATCCACCGGATGCTGACGGCCGCTGGTCTGGGGGGCGAGGATCAGGCGGCGCTTATGGAATTCTTCAAGGGACCGAATAAGGAGTTGTTCGAATGATCACCCGCTACGCGCTGTTTGAAGGCCAGGTTCACCCCGGCCAGAACGCTGCCTTCCGCGAGGCCGTGCTGACCGAGATCCTGCCAAAGTGGAAGGCGTTTCCCGGCGCGCTGGCAGTGCGCGTGACCTTCGCGGAATCGCGCGATGACGGCGCCCCGGAGTTCCCGATGATCCTCGCGATCAGCTACCCCGATCTGGCGTCGGTCGACGCGGCACTCGCGAGCCCTGTGCGCAGCGAGGCCCGCGCGGCAACCGAGTCGGTGCTGGCACGGTTCTTCACCGGGCGCATCCACCACCATGTGACCACCGCGCACGATTTCGAACTTGCATGATGCCCTGCGCGACCCGGGGATGGATTTCATTCCCGGGTAACGATACCACTGGGGTATGAGCGCATCTCGCAAAGCCCCGACCATGGCCGATGTCGCCCGCGTTGCGGGTGTTTCCCCCATGACAGTCAGCCGCGCCTTCAAGGCCGACAGTTCGGTCAGCGAGGCGACGCGCGAGGCGATCCTCAAGGCGGCAGACGAACTGGGCTATGTCTTTGACAGCACCGCCTCCAGCCTGCGGTCGCAACGGACCGATTTCGTCGCCGTCACCATCCCCTCGATCAACAACGCGAACTTCGCCGATACGGTGCGCGGCCTGTCAGACGGGCTGAAGGCGCGGGGCTTGCAGATCCTGCTGGGCACCACCGACTATGACATGGCCGAAGAAGAGCGGCTGATCGAACAGCTTCTGCGCCGCCGCCCAGAGGCGATCGTGGTCACAGGCGGCAAGCACACAGCACGCGCGCGCCGCATGCTGGAGAACGCGGGCATCCCGGTGATCGAAACCTGGGACCTGCCGGAAAGCCCCATCGGGCATGTGGTGGGGTTTTCAAATGCCGAGGCGGTAAAGGGCATGGTCGATCACTTCGTCGCCCAGGGGCTGACACGCATCGCCTTTATCGGCGGGGACACCAGCCGCGACACGCGCGGCGCCGACCGGCGCGCGGGCTTCATCGCCGCGATGCAGGCGCATGGGCTTGACGCCGGGCGCCTGATCGCCGTCGGCGCCCCGCCCATTTCCATGCGCGAGGGGGCCGAGGCCATGGGGCGGTTGCTGGAAACCCTGCCCGACACCCAGGCGGTGATCTGCGTATCCGACCTTTCGGCCTTTGGCGCCTTGACCGAATGCCAGCGGCGCGGGGTCGACGTGCCCGGACGCATCTCGTTGGCGGGCTTTGGCGATTACGAGATCGCAGAGATCTCGGTCCCGCCCCTGACGACGATCAACCCCTTCCCGCGCGAGATCGGGGCGCGGGTGGCAGAACTGATCCTCGATGTGATCGACGGCCGCCAGACAGGCCCTGCGACCATTGCCATCGCGCCCGAGTTGCAGCTTCGCCCGTCAAGCCGCTAAACCGTGAGATGGCAAAGGGGGCGCGTGGCGCCCCCTTGGTGGATGACAAAACACCGATCCAGTTTACTTTTGCGCGGCCACGATGGCATTGACCATGGCATCGCCATTTGCCGCGACATAGCCGTCCCAGACCGGTTTGACGGCCGCCTGGAACGCGGCAGCATCCACATCCGCGTTCACCTCCATGCCGGACGCCTTCAGCTCTTCGATCATGCCGGCTTCCTTGTCCTGTGCGGCCTTGCGTTGCATCGCAATCGCCTCGGCCGCCACTTCAAGCACCACCTTCTGCTCGTCCGCGGTCAGCCCGTTGAACTTGGCGTCGTTCATGACCAAGGCCAGAGCCGAATAGGCGTGCTGCGTCAGGCTGAGGTATTTCTGCACCTCGTTGAACTTGAACGACAGCACGATGCCGATCGGATGGTCCTGCGCATCAACCACGCCGGTTTCCAGCGCGGTGTAAAGCTCGGCCACGGGCAGCTGCGTAGGGTTGGCGCCAAGCAGCGCGAACATGTCGTTCAGCGCCTTGGAGTTGTTGACCCGCATGTTCAGCCCCGAGACATCGGCCGGAGCCTTGATCGGGCCACGGTTGTTGGTCATGTTCCGGTAGCCGTTTTCCGGATAGCCCAGAACCTTCAGCCCGTGCTGGGTGAACTGCCCCGAGATCCCCTGCCCCACTTCTCCGTCCAGAACCTTGTAGGCCACGTCGCGGCTCGGGAAGATGAAGGGCAGTTCCAGCGCGCCTGCGTCGGGCACAAGACCGGTAAAGTTGTTCAGCCCCGACATGGCGATGTCGATGATCCCCGACCGCGCGCCGTCGATCATCGCGGCGTCGTTGCCAAGCTGGCCCTGCGGAAAGATCGTGACGGTGACCGACCCGTTGGTCCGCGCCTCGACCTGTTCCTTGAAGAACAGCGACAGCGTCTGCTGCAGGTCAGTCTCGGGCGCGGCATGGGCCAGCTTGAGGTTGGTTTCGGCCTGCGCGCTTGCGGCGGCGAAGGCCAGGGCCGAGGCAAGGCCCAGTGCTTTGATTAGGTTCATGGTAGTTCCTCCCAGATGAAAACAGATATGGCTCAGCCACCCAGCAAGCGCGCTGGCACGGTGATCAGTTGCGGAAACAGGATGAAAAGGCCCAGCAGTCCGACATAGGCCGCGATGAAGGGCAGCACACCCCGCACGGCCTCGCTCATCTGCACCTTGCCCACGCCGCAGACGACGTTCAGCACGGTGCCGACAGGTGGCGTCAGCAGCCCGATAGAGCAGTTCAGCACGAACATCAGGCCAAAGTAGACCGGGTCGATGCCTGCAAGCTTCACCACCGGCATGAACAGCGGCACAAGGATCAGCACGGTGGGCGACAGGTCCATGACCATGCCGACGGCCAGCACGATCAGCATAATGACCAGCATCAGCAGGCGCGGGCTGTCGATCAGGGGTTCCAGCGTAGACGCAAGCTGCTGCGGAAGCTGTGCAACCGTGATGAGCCAGGCCGCAACCATCGCCGCGCCGACAAGGAACATCACCATCGCCGTCGATCGCGCTGCAGTGACGAGCACATGGAAGAGGATCGAAAGGCTGAGCGAGCGGTAGACCAGCGCCGAGACGACGATTGCATAGACTGCAGCGACCACGGCGGCCTCTGTCGGGGTGAATGCGCCCGAGCGGATCCCGCCGATGATGATCACGGGCAAGAGCAGTGCCCAGAACCCGTCCTTCAGCGCCGCGAGACGCTCGGCACCGCTGGCGCGGGGCAGTGTCTCGATTTGCTCATCACGGATGGTCAACGTCCAGACGGCCATCAGCGTCAGGCCCATCATCAGGCCAGGTGCGATGCCAGCCATGAAGAGCTGCGCGATCGAGATGTTGCCCGCCACACCGATTAGGATCAGCGGCAGCGACGGCGGAATGATCGGTGCGATGATCCCGCCAGAAGCGAGCAGACCAAGGCTGCGCCCCTGCGGATACCCTGCGTTCCGCATCATCGGA
>ERZ1645185.1185-NODE-1185-length-10754-cov-4.068137_pt1 | contig 10754 bp, 2 predicted proteins | sample MGYA00575351_ERZ1645185 | MGnify/ENA primary metagenome ERZ1645185 (study PRJEB40838, sample SAMN11284767) | freshwater sediment metagenome | isolation source: river sediment | host: Sediment | place: India: Jana village, Kanpur | collected 2015-12-17 ... | reverse complement strand
GCACCGTGCTGGCTTTCTGGCCGCGCGAACCTGGCGCTTGAACCTTCGCCCCGCTCTGGCGCAGACCATTGCAGCCGCTGCCGCAGCCGGCGAGCCACTGACGCTGGCGCAACTGCCAAAGGCATTTGAAGCGCAGTGGAAGTCCTCGCTTGGCGAGAACCACTACGTGGCGAACTTCCTGCCGCCGCAGCTGCACTGGATGCGGGACATGGACACGTTGATGGCCACCGGGCAGTTGCCCGAAGGCAGCCAGGTGCCCGTGCAGATGGCCCAGGTGATGCCGTGGGTCGTCAATGCCGAATTTGGACAGGACGCTCACGTCGGACGGACATTGGTGGCGACCGGCACGGCCTGTGTAACACCCGTGGAAGATGCCTGGACGCGTGCCATCGGTTGGCTGCATCTGCGCATGCGCGAGCAGGTGGAAGCCCTGAAGGACGTGACACCCCCAGAGATCGACGTGTTCTTGCGGGGGTTAGTTGGTGAGATGCAGCGCATTGGTGCTTGGCGCGACCCGATGCTGGCCTTCTACGCGCGGGTGGGCTGCAGGCCGCAGGCGTACAAGAAGAACCCCAGCCAGGAGAAGATGCTGTCAGGGCCTCGGCCCCCACGGTTCCTGACCCTGCCTGAGTACCAGTTGTGCACAAGCATTGAGCGGGACGAATCGCGTGGCTTCACAGACTGGGCCTTGAAGGCATTTCAGGAACTGAACCTCGTCGCGCTGGGCGCTGACCAGGTTGTTCGCGACGTGTACCGGCTGGCGCTGGAAGGCCTTGCGGCGGCCGGCCTGGCTGCCAACGAGCAGGCACTGGACAAGCCAGAGATTCAGGTTTGGGGTCTGGAGCCGGCCGCCTTCAGGGTCGAGTTGGGTGGACGCAAGTGGCGTTGCGCCACATGCCACAACGAGGTGTTGTCCGGCCTGTCCGAAGACTTCGATGACCAGACCTGCCGCCGAACAGGCTGCAAGGGCAATCTGCATGCCGATGGCGGCTGGGGAGACTTCTACCGAAAGCTCTACCTCACGGCGGAGATTCAGCGTGTGGTGGCACACGAGCACACGGGCCTGCTGCCCCGCGAAACGCGCGAGCGCGTCGAGCGCGATTTCAAGTCTGACAGTGGCAGGCCCGGCGGCATCAATGTCCTGTCGGCGACGCCCACTTTGGAGATGGGCATCGACATCGGCGAGCTGTCGTCGACGCTGTTGTGCTCCGTGCCGCCGACGCAGGCCAACTATGTGCAACGTGCCGGCCGTGCCGGGCGGAGCACGGGCAACGCATTGCTGATGACCATGGCGGCCAGTCGGCCGCATGACCTGTTCTTCTGGGAAGAGCCCAAGGAGATGATGGCGGGCAGCGTCGATGTGCCGGGGGTCTTCCTGAACGCGTCTGCGGTGCTAGAGCGGCAGCTGACGGCATTCTCGCTGGACTGCTGGGTCAGGGAGGCCGGCAAGTCCGGATCCATCCCCGGCGAGATCCGTTCGGTGTTCAACGCTCTCCGTGGGCAGGCCCTGTCGAAGTTCCCATACCCGTGGCTGAACTTCGTGGAGCAGCGCAGGGGCGAACTGCTGGACCGCTTTGTCCGCCTCTTCAACCAGGCGGATCGGAACCCGCTCACGCAGTCGACCCAGGACTGGCTGTCGAAGTTCATCAACGGCAGCAAGGACCAGCCAGGCTCCCTGGGCTGGAAGATCATCGACAAGCTCAACGGCATCGCCAAGGATGTCGATGAACTGAAGCGCCAGATGGAGCGAACGAAGAAGGAGATCGAAAAGCTCCAGGCACTGGCTGTGCGCGGCGAGGAAGACGAGGCCGAACTGGTGCGCCTGATGCAAGAGCGAACAGCGCTTTCGCGCTTGGTGGGCAGCATCGAGGGCAAGGCCACGCTGAACGTGCTGACTGATGAGGGACTGCTGCCGAACTACGCATTCCCGGAGCAGGGCGTGTTGCTGCGCTCCATCATCGTTCGCGAGGCGAAACCTGGTGGCGGCACCCCGGACCCGCTGACCTTCGAGTACGAGCGGCCAAGCGCCTCGGCGATCACCGAGCTGGCACCCAACAACACCTTCTACGCCGAAGGGCGGCGGGTGGTGGTGAACCAGGTCGATGTCTCCAAGATCAAGCCGGAGGCCTGGCGCTTCTGCCGGCAGTGCTCGTACACCGAGCCACTGTCGTCAGGTGACCACCACGCCAACTGCCCACGCTGCGGCGACACGATGTGGCGCGACAGTGGCCGGGTGCGTGAGATGCTGAAGCTCACCACCGTGTTCGCCCGTACGCTGGATCGCGAGAGCCGTATTGCGGACGACTCAGACGAACGCCAGCGTGGCTTCTATGTTCGCCAGGCACTGGTCGACAGCCCGCCCGATGCGGTGCGGGACGCCTACGTGATCGACAAGCCGGAGTTTCCCTTCGGCTTCGAGTTCCTGGACAGGGTGACCTTCCGCGAAGTGAACTTCGGCGAGCAGGCACCCGACGCGTCGCCAATGACCATCGCCGGCGCCGAAATGAACCGTCCAGGTTTCAGCATCTGCCCGGAGTGCGGCACGATCCAGCGACGCCGCAAGGCCGAGGAGATGTACCGCAACCACGCCCCGTACTGCTCGAAGCGCAAAGACCCGGAAGCGACCGCGCAGCAATGCGTGTTCCTCTACCGTGAGTTCGCGAGTGAGGGGATCCGGCTGTTCCTGCCGGAGGTGGGGTTTGGCGATACCGAAGAGCGGCTGCTGAGCTTCGTTTCGGCATTGGAGCTAGGGCTCACGCGGCGTTTCCGTGGAGCGGTAGACCACCTGCGCATTGCACTTGACATCCGCATGGCTGCGGGCCAGGAGATTCCCCGCTGCTACTTGGTGATCTACGACAGCGTTCCTGGGGGCACGGGATACCTGAAGGAACTGATGCGAGCCCCCGAGCCGCTGCTGGAGGTGTTGGAGCTGGCGCTTAAGGCACTGAACGAGTGTGTTTGCAACCAGGATGCCGAGGCTGATGGCTGCTATCGCTGTGTGTACGCGTACCACAACAGCTATGACCGGGAATCGATTTCGCGCCGGATCGCGCAGAAGCTGCTGGGCGAGGTGGTTCAGCACAAGGCGTCACTGAAGCAGGTGGCCAACCTCTCCGGCGTGCAGACCGGGAACCAGCTCTTCGACAGCACACTGGAGAAGCGTTTCGTCGAGGCGTTGCGTCGCGAACACGGTGGCAAGCGCTACAGCCTTACCGAGGTGTTGTTCAAGGGCAAACCGGGGTATCAACTGCAGGCCGACACCCGTCGCTGGCGGGTGGAGCTACAGGTGAATTTGGCTGATGGCGACGGCGTGGTCGTCGCCTGCAAGCCAGACTTCGTGTTCTGGCCTGACGATGGCGTCGATGACCTTCCGATCGCCGTCTTCCTGGATGGGTGGCAGTTCCACAAGGATTCGATTCCAGCCGACCTGGCCAAGCGCATGGCGGTGACCAAGAGTAGGAAGTTCTCTGTCTGGACGCTAACCTGGGACGACATCGAAACCGTGCTTCAGGGCAAGGACTCAGCGGCGCCTTCGCCGTGGCCAACATTGCTGGTCGATTGCGGTGGGAATGTTGTGCCGAAGATGTGCGAGGCGCAGGGCCTGCCGGCTGCGTTGAACGGGTTCAAGTCGCTGGCCCCCTTCATTCAGCTTCATCAACGGCTGAGTGACTGGCGCTTTGAGGACATGCGCAGGCTGGGTGTCGCGCTTGCGATAGGCCAGGTCATGCCGCCGGGCGAAGCAACTGTGTTGGCAACGATGCGCGAGGGTGCCTACTGGCACCGGCTGGAAGAGTTGTCTCTGCTGCCGGACCACAGCAAGCATCGGCTCGGCGTTCGTCAACTGGGGAGCGTGGTACGACTTGCTGTCGGAAGTCACCCAGAGCATCTTGGCGAGTTGATGAAGGGAGCGGGCACAGCACAGCACGAGCCGATGCTGGTGGCCGAGTGGGTTCCCGACGCGGTGCCGGAGGCCGAGCGCCAGGCCCGATGGCAGCAGCTCTGGCAATGTTTGAACCTGTTGCTGCCTTTGCGGCACCTGTGGGCAGGCGCGGCCGATATGCCCGGCCTGGAGGCGTTGCAGAACGCGCCAGCGTTACAGCAAACGGCCAGTGGCCTGCCTGCTGGATGGATCGAGGTGCTGAGCTTGGTCCTGCGCGAGACTCAGGACTGGGCGCATGCTTTGGCGCTTGCCAAGGTTCCGGTGCCGGAGGCTGGCTACGAACTGCTCGATGACAAGGGGCGCGTCGTTGCTGAATCAGAGATGGCATGGCCGGCCGTGCGCGTGGCCGTCTTGCTGCCGGATAGCGGTGATGCGGCCAAGTTCGAGTCTGCCGGGTGGGCCTGCTATGTGGTGACCGAGGGTCCGCTAACCCCGGCACTGAAAGACAAACTGAGGGAGGCCTGAGCATGACGCTGGCACCAAAGATTGCGATGTCCGACGACTTCCTGAAGTCGTTCGCTGCGGTGCCGCGTGACCAGCAGCAGGCCGTGCTGACGTTCGTGGCCAAGTTCAGGCAGAACCCGACTGCGTCCGGCATCAACTACGAGCGCATCCGGGACGCAGGCGACCCGAACATGCGGTCGGTTCGCGTGAACGACAACGTCCGCGGAATCGTGCTCAAGCCGGATGTGGGGAATGTCTATTGCCTGCTTTGGGTCGACCGCCACGACGATGCCTACCTGTGGGCTCGCCGCCACCGTGTGGCGATTCACCCGGATGTGGGCAGCATTCAGATCTATGCGGTAGAGGCGGCGTCCACTCCGGAAGCTGCGGCAACCACCCCCGCTGCCGCAGAGGAATCAGCCGGCCTGTTCGCCACCCTCAAAGACCGCGAGATTCGGCGTTTGGGCGTGCCTGACGAGATGCTGCCTGCCGTGCGCGCTGTGACGTCTGACAAGAACCTGGAGGCCTTGGAGCCGAAGCTCCCTGACGAGGCCTTCGAGGCCCTGTTCTTGTTCGCGGCTGGCGAGACCTACGAGAAGATAGTGGCCGATCAGACAGCGCCGGAGTCTGTTGACCCCGCTGACTTTGTTGCAGCGCTTGACCGCGACGCCACCAAGCGCCACTTCGTCGTCCTGACCGATGACAGCGATCTGGAGGCGCTGCTCGCGGCGCCGCTGGAGCGGTGGCGGGTGTTCCTGCACCCAAGCCAGCGCAAGCTCGTCGAGCGCGATTGGGCAGGGCCGGTGAAGGTTACGGGTGGGGCAGGTACCGGCAAGACGGTGGTTGCGATGCACCGCGCTGCACGACTGGCCAGACAGTTCGCCGCGTTGCCGGGTAGGCCAGTGGTCTTCACGACGTTCACCAAGACGCTCTCGGATGACATCCGCCAGCACCTGGAACTGCTGTGCACGCCGCAAGAGCTGGAGAAGATCCTGGTCGTCAACTTGGATCAGTGGGCCTCGTCGCTGCTGCGGAGGTTCGGCTACAAGCCGGAGTTGCTGTACGACGAGAGCGTGAGACGGAGCTACTGGCGGGCTGCGATGTCAGCGATGCCCGCGTCGGCGGATCTGTCGCAGCACTTCATGCGGGCGGAGTACGAGCGTGTGGTACTCCCCCAGGGGTGCGAGACGGCAGAGGACTACATGCGTGCCAGCCGTGTCGGACGGGGAGGGCAGCTGGGCCGTGCCACCCGGAAAGCCATCTGGCCCGTGTTCGCCGAGTACCGCGCTCAGCTGCATGGTGCAAACCTGCGTGAGCCCGAAGAGGCCTTCCGCGATGCGCGTCGGCTCTTGGCCGACCAGGCCACGGAGCTGGGTATCCGCGCCATGGTGGTCGACGAGGCACAAGACATCAGCCCCGCGGCATTCGAGTTGATCCGCGGAGCGGTGCCGGCCGGCGCGAACGACCTGTTCATCGTTGGCGACGCGCACCAGCGCATCTATCGTCACAAGGTCGTGCTGAGTCGCGTCGGCATCGAGGTGCGCGGTCGGAGCCGCAGCTTGAAGGTGAACTACCGAACCACGGATGAGATCCGCCGCTGGGCCTGCGCGCAGCTTGAAGGTTGCTCCATCGACGATCTCGACGGCAACCTGGACAGCCTGCGAGGCTATCGTTCCTTGACCCATGGTGACCGACCTGATGTCATCGAGTCGACTTCTCATCAAGACGACGTCAAGCACATCAAGGCGATCCTGAAGCAGCTTGCGGACGACACTATTGAACCTCGACAGGTTTGCATTGCTGCACGAACCAATGACGATGTCGATGCGATTGCGAACGGCCTGAGGAAGGAGGGAGTTCCAGCCCTGCGGCTAGAGCGCTCAACACCGGACGACCCAGCTGTCCCCGGCGTTCGTGTAGCCACGATGCACCGCATCAAGGGGCTTGAGTTTGGCGTCGTGATCATTTCTGCGTACAGGGGAGCTGCCAAGTACGCAGAGGCGTTCGCGAGAGACGAGGACGCTGGTGTTTCGGGAGAGACCGAGACGGCGGAAAGATCACTGTTGCACGTAGCTGCGACACGTGCGAAGAGGCACCTTTTCGTTCTTTCAAGGGCGCAGACATGACCTTCAGTCCCATTAGCGCGTGGAGCCCTTCGATGAAACAACATCGCCTCACCAAGCGGCCGGCCGATAACCCGGATCGTGAAGCCCTACGGCGCCGGTTGGGGAATCGGAAGCCGGTATGACCGAGCTGTCCGGATGACTTGGCTGGCTCACAATTTGAGCCAGAGGTGAACTACTATGCCTGAATCATTCTGAAGGATTGGTATGGCCGCAACCGCAAATGAAGAGCCCGTTGATGTTGTCAGCAATGCGATCTACCTCCACCTATCGGTGGTCGATCCGGACTGCGTGACGGCGTTGTCCGAGGCGAAGGAAGGTCGAGAGCGGCAGGAGCTTGCCTTGATGGCTTTGCGGATTGGTGTCCTATCCCTCAAGGCCGCCCGTGGCGCGGTCGACGGCGCGGCGATCCGGCACGAAGGCGGCCGACTACTGGGTACTCTGGAGGAGCGTCTTAACAAGCACCGTGAATTGCTTGACGAGACCCTTGGGGGCACGCTGCGAAGCTACTTCGACCCCACTAGCGGCTCGTTCATGGAGCGCATCCAGCGCCTGCTGAAGCAGGACGGCGATTTGGCTACGGTGATCGGCGGCCAAGTAGAGACGGCGCGACGCACGCTCGATACGATGCTGCAGCAACATCTGGGCGAAGACAGTGCCCTGCAGTCCCTGCTCAGTCCAGAAGAAGGCAACGCCTTCATCGAGGCGATCCGGGGTCAGATGTCGATGACCCTGCAGCAGCAGAGCGAAACAATCGCCGGCGAGTTCTCCCTCGACCGGCCCGACAGCGCACTGAGCCGCCTGGTGCGCGAGCTGAAGGACCGCCACGGCGATCTGGAGCGCAACCTGGGCGAGCGCGTGACATCGGTCGTCGGAGAATTCTCGCTCGACAACAAGGACTCGGCGCTGTCGCGGCTGGTGGGCCGTGTGGAGCAGGCGCAGGGCCAGATCAGCGCCCAGTTTTCGCTCGACAACCCGGAGTCGGGCCTGACCCGCATCGTGCAGCGTCTGGAACGCTTCGAGACTGAGCAAACCAAGCGCTCTCAAGAGTTCGAACTGCGCGTGACATCGATGCTCGAGCGCATCGTCACCCGCCGCGATGACGCGCGCCGTTCCACCATCCACGGCAACGAGTTCGAGCAGCGCGTCGGCGAGCAGCTGCAGGCACATTGCCTTTCGGCTGACGACGTCTTCGATGCCGTGGGCGACACGTCGGGAGTCATTCCGCGCAGCAAGGTTGGCGACTTCGTCGTCACGCTGGGCCCGGACTCGGCGGCGCCGGGTGCCGGCATCGTCGTCGAGGCCAAGGCGAGCGGGGTCTACACGCTGAAGGCGACGCTGGACGAGGCGGACGTTGCACGGCGCAACCGGTCGGCTTCGGTGTGCCTGTTCGTGCATTCGGCGCAGACGGCGCCGGCTGGAGTGCCCGAGCTGCAGCGCTGGGGCTCGGACATCGTCGTCGTCTGGGATGCCGAAGACCCCGCCACCGACGTGCGGCTGAAGGCCGGCTATCTGCTGGCCAAGGCCTTGTGCGTGCGCGCCAACCAGCACGACGCGGAAGAGGCGGCAAGCCTGGCCGAAATGGACTTGGCCATCGAGGCGATCCGCAAGCAGATTTCCGGGTTCGAGGAGATCAAGACCTCGGCGCGCACGGTCGTGAACGGCGGCGAGAAGATCCTCAACCGGGCGCGCCTGATGGAAGAGGAGATCGCCCGGCGCCTGCTGGGCTTGGATGCGCAGATTGGCCGAATGCGCGACGCTGTGGCCGGCGGTGAGGCCTGATCGCGCATGCAGCACCGCGACGGCACCGTCTTGTTCTCGGCGACCGATCTGGTCGCCTACCTCGAATGCGAGCACCTCACCGTGCTCGACTTCCAGGCTCTGGGCAACGCCGGTCTCCGCCACGCCAGATCTGCGCTCGACGAATCCGCCGAACTGATTGCGCGCAAGGGTGATGAGCACGAGCGGGCCTACCTGCAGCGACTGCGCGCGACGGGGCGAATAGTGGTGGATATCGCGGCTGACGGCGGTGGTATCGACGACAAGGTCACGCGCACGCTGCAAGCGATGCAGCAGGGAGCCGACGTCATCTACCAGGCCACACTGCGGGACGGGCCCCTGATCGGGCATGCCGACTTTCTGCGCCGAGTCGACGGCGATCTCTCCGACCTGGGCGCATGGCGTTACGAAGTCGCCGACACCAAGCTCGCACGATCGGCCAAGGCCAAGTTCCTGGTGCAACTGGCGTTCTACAGCGCACTGCTCGCCAAGGCGCAGGGGGCAGAGCCAAGGCTGATGCATGTGGTGCTGGGCGACCACACCGAGCGTGCGTTCCGGTGTGCCGACTACATGCACTACTACCGGTCGCTGCTGGCGCGGTACATGGCTCGAGTGGAGGCCCTGGCTACCGACGGTGGCGTCGACACTTATCCCCTGCCGGTCTCGCACTGCGACCTCTGCCATTGGCGGGAGCGCTGCGAGGCGCAGCGCGTCGCTGACGATCACTTGTGCCAGGTGGCCAACATCACCCGCATCCAGTGGACCAAGCTGCAGGACGCCGGCATCGACACCATGGCGGGCCTGGCGACGCTGCCGCCAGGCACACCGATTCCACGCCTGAACGCCGACACGCTGGAAAGGCTGCGGTCCCAGGCCGAGTTGCAAGACCGGGCGCGTCGCACCGGACAGCGCGAATTTGCGGTGCTGCCCGCCGACCCCGAGGGGCGCCGGGGCTTCCACAGGCTGCCGGCACCCGATGCCGGTGACATGTTCTTCGACATGGAGGGTGACCCGCTCGAGGACGGTGGGCTGGAGTACCTCTTCGGGGTCTGGTTCCAGGATGCGGGGGCATGGACCTTCCTGCCGTTCTGGGCCCACTCCCGGGCCGAGGAGCGGTTGGCTTTCGAAGCGTTCGTCGACTTCGTCACCCGTCGGCGCGAGCAATACCCCGATGCTCACGTCTACCACTACGCGAGCTACGAAGAGACGGCGCTCAAGCGGCTGGCCAGCTGGCACGCCACACGCGAGGTCGAGATCGACAACCTGTTGCGTCAAGGCGTCCTCGTGGACCTGTACAAGGTCGTGCGCGAGGCCCTGCGAATCTCCGAGCCGAGCTACTCGATCAAGTATGTCGAGCACTTCTATCGGCCCGCACGTGCGGGCGACGTGCAGAACGCGGGTGCCAGCATCGTCTTCTACGAGCGCTGGCGCGAAAGCCAGGACTTGCAACTGCTGCAGAAGATCGCCGACTACAACCGGGACGACGTCGAGTCCACCCAGCAGCTGCGCGACTGGCTGTTGACGCTGCGTCCGGCAGGAATTCCGTGGCGCTCGACGGTGGGCGCCACAAAGCCGGCAGAGGCCACCGGCGAGGCACCCGCGTTGACCAGGGCGCAGAAGGCGGAGCTGCGCTTGGTGCCGTACCGCCGGCGGCTGGTCGACGCGCTGCCCGCCGACCGCGCGGTCTGGACGGCAGACCATCGTGCGGCGGAGCTGACGTATCAACTGCTGGACTTCCATCGTCGCGCGGACAAGCCGGCCTGGTGGGCGCTCTTCGACCGCATGGATCGGGAAGAGGCTGAACTGATCGACGACCCGGAATGCCTGGCGGGACTGCAGCAGGATCCTGCGCATCCCCCTCGACCGGACAGGCGGTCCACCGTCTACACCTACATGGCGCCGGAGCAGGAGAGCAAACTCGCCAGCGGCGACGCCTGCACGCGCACCGATACTGGCGAGGCCGTCGGCAAGATCGATTTCGACGAAGCTTCGCGGCGCGTGAGGGTCAGAATCGGTCCGACCAGGCAGCCCTTGCCGCCCCGCGTGAGTCTCGGGCCGGGCGGGCCAATCGACAGCACCCCGCTCGTGAACGCCTTGTTCAGGTTCGCCGACAGCGTTCTCGCGGGCGACGACCGCCACCTCGCGCTCAAGAGGCTGCTGCGCCGTGAAGCGACCCGATTGAAGGGATGGGCACCAGGACAACCGGTGGTGCCGGCAGAACAGGACGTCGTGCACAGCAGCCTCGCTGCCGCGATGGCGATGGACAACACCTGCCTGTATGTCCAGGGGCCGCCCGGCGCCGGCAAGACCTACACCGGGTCGCGCATGATCGCAGGCCTGCTGGCGGCCGGACAGCGCGTGGGCATCATGTCGAACAGCCACAAGGCGATCAACAACCTGCTCAAGGGAGTCATGCAGGTGGTCGCCGAGCGGGGACAGGTGGTCAGCGCCGTCAAGAAGGCATCGCG